>QLAH01000008.1_pt1 | contig 332968 bp, 271 predicted proteins | sample 4693081 | NCBI WGS metagenome assembly QLAH01 (sample SAMN09425401, study PRJNA476045) | Lake water metagenome, whole genome shotgun sequencing project. | reverse complement strand
TTTTCATCGGCAACTACGTTGCACCGGTCAGTGCCTACGCCTTCAATGGCAGCTTGCAAGATATCCGCTACTACCAAGGGGTGGCGAAATACGGGACGGCGAACTTTGCGACACCGGGGGCGATCGTGTGATTCGGCAGGTGTTGGCGGAGGCGCAGTTGCGGGTGCGGTTGGGGCGGCTGATGCGAGGGTCGTCCCAACGCCAGGAGGCGGCTCCTGTGCCGATTTACCTCGGGTTTGAGCAGGGGTTTCACCGGGTGCAGGTGGGCGACAAGGTGGAGCGGGTTCCCCAGTCGCGGGTGATTACGCGGGGGGCGTTGGTGGTGGGGGAGCCTTGCTCGCTGGTGAACAAAATGCTCGATGGAATGAGCGGTGATTAGCGGTGGGTAACTTTCTCAGTGGGTTGATTTTCGAGGTGGGGCAACGGTTGCGGGGCGATCGGCTGAGGCGATCGGCGGAACCGAGGTCGCCGCAGATGGAGCGCTGGACGTATGACGGCTTCAGCGGCGGCCAGCACTGGGTCAAGAGCACGACGACGGGCAAGCGGGTGGCGGGCAAGCCTTCGACGAATGGGGCGTTGGTGCTGGGGGAGTCGGTGCGGTTTGTGGGCGGGGCGATCGACCAGATGCCGCACCGGGAGCCGGAGCCGATCGATTTCCCCGCGAGCACGCCGATGGGCAAGGTGATCGGGGTGTCGCTGGAGGGGCTGACCACGCCGACTCCGAGCCTCAGCCGCGTTGGGGGCCATGTGGCGCGGCCGCTACCGGCGGCGGTGGATGGCAAGCAGCTCTACGGCTCGAAGACGGGAAGGGACAGGCGATCGTGGGTGGTGGGATCCACGGAGCAACAGGTTTGGTGGGATAAGGAGGACAAGGAATTTAAGGCGGTGACGTTCCCCACCGGCTTTTGGCGGCGGGTTTGGAAGGGGAACGGCTTTTGGGTTAGCGATCCGAGTCTGGTCACGAGAGACGACTATAGCTCGACGGTGGAGGAAACTAGCTCGTCTAAGCGAGTTCTGGAGGTCTCTGAGCGCAAGGCGTTTGTCCCAGGGATCGATGTGCCGGTGGCCTCGATCGAGCTGATCTTTTTGGGCGATCGGTGGGTGTTTCCCGGCACGTTTTACCAGAAGGATCAGGTGGAGTCCCTGGAAACGTGGGACTACGAGGCGGGGATTTATGTAGGGTTTCCGCCGCCGTGCGGTGCGCCTGCTCTGAAACCCTACGTGGCGGAGCCAAACGAACCAAGCCGATCGATCTACAACGGCAAACGCATCCCCCATTACGAAGGCTTTTTGACCCCGACAGGCTGGATGGCTTTGTGGAACAGCGGGCCTAGCCCAAGCAGGGCGGTGGGCTATCGGTTCCACGGCGAAACCGCCACCCGGACGACCAATTACACCGGCCCCGACAGTGGGCCGCCAGGGGCGGTCTTCAGTCAGCCAACCGCAGACGGCACGCACGTTGGGCTGATTTATTTGGTTCTGAGTCCGCCTTTGCCGATCTTGCCACCGCCGGATCCAGCTCCTCCACAACCGGCCTGTGGTGCGCCCCCGAGCAATCCGACTGCGCCGCCGGGAACGGCGGAACGGCGGGCGTTGCGCGTGACCTGGACTTACGAATATCGGCTGAATATTCCCGATGTCTTCCTGAAGCCGTCAGGGCTGCTGAAACGCAATTGGAAGTGGGAAGAAACCAGCAACCGGCGCACTCAGGACGGTGCGGAAGTTTTCAACACGAAAACTTACGATATTGATATTTGGATCCCGGTGGTTGCTGACAAGACCGGCGAGGCGGTGATTGTCGTTAACCTCAAGAAAACCGGTACAGAAACGGCTTCGGTGCAGGAAAAATGGTATTGGTCGCCTAGCGGCAATACGTTGGTGGAACTGGACGCGGCGGTGTTTCGCCCGATCTTGATGGAGGCGTTGGAAATTCGTGATCAGGGGCGATTGTTCTGGACTCCGAAGCCGGTTCCTGATTTGATTGTGCCAGTCACGGGTGATCCCTATTTGGCGCGGGTGATTCGTCCTGAGGGCGATAAGATTCCGACCGAGAAAAACCAGTTGGTTTCGGTGGAAAAGTGGCTAATTCCCTCGGGCACAAAGACGACGAAAAAAGAGAAGATGTTCGCTTTGAAACTGCCGGAGGAGTCGAAAATTGACTGGTACAGCTTCCACCCTTGATTGTGCCGTCTTGATCCCGGTTCACAACGCAGAACGTTGGCTGGGGCGTTGTTTGGAGGCGGCGACGGCGCAACCGGTGCGCTGGATTTTGGTGATTGATGACGGCTCGATCGATCAATCCTTGGGCATTATTTCGGAGTGGGCGCGGCGCGATTCAAGGATTTGTTATCAGTCCAATCCGTTGCCGCGCGGGGCTTGCCAAACGCGCAATCGGTTGCAGGATTGGGCACAGATTTTGGGGGTGGAATGGCTGCAATTTGTGGACGCGGACGACTGGTTGCTGACGGGTAAGATCGCGCGGATGGTTGCCCAGGCGCGTCCAGAAAGTGAGCTGCTGTGGTGCGATTTGGTGCGGTTCGAGTACAGCTACTTTCCGCCTCGGCGCAAGGTGATGCGATTTCTCGATCCGCATGGGTATGGGTTTCCGCCCAATCCGGGCTGCTGGCTGATCCGGCGATCGTTGCTGGAGCGGTTGCCGGAACTGCGCTGGGATGAGGCGTTTCGGGAGTGCCGGAACGACCTGGATTTTTGGATGGCGGCGATCGCGTTGGGGGCAAGGACGCAGCACACGCCCTTTGTGGGCTTCGCCTATCGGGCGTTTTGGGGGCCGGGGCAACTGACCCAGAATCCGGCACGGCATGAACACGCCTTGCTGGAATCGAAGCACCCGCAATGGCTACTCGATCGACGGGTGGTGATTGAGGAAAAAACGACGCGGACTCCTGCGATCGAGACTCACTTTGTGAGTCTATACGATTGCCCAAAGACGGTTACGGGCGATCCGGCGGTGCTTGTCGATGTTTCGCCGTTTATCGACCCGGATGCTGACTGGGCGCGGGTTTGCGAGGTGTTGCGGGTCTTGGGGTCTCGGCACTATCCCCTGAGGGTGACGGTGCTGTGGCCCTGGGGAGGAGGGGCGGAGCGATTGCGGGCGATCGGGGTGAAGCATTTGACGTTGGCGAGTCACCCTGAGGGGGTGTTTGACCTGAGGGTGCGGACTGGGGCGGAGCGGTTGCCGGGTGTGCCAGTACCGGTGTTCGATCCGCCGGTTGTTTTTGCCAATTGGCGAAAATCCCGCCCTCGCGAAATGGCGGGGACGGGATCTAATCTTTTGCGGATCTAATTTTGAATGATGATTAGATCCTATTTTGAACGCGCGGCTACACTCGCGAAATGGCGGGGACGGGATCTAAATCTTTTGCGGATCTAATTTTGAATGATGATTAGATCCTATTTTGAACGCGCGGCTACAATTGCGGCTACGCCGTTCGAGCCTTAGCCTTCGAGCTTAGTAATCGAAGTCGCCGCCGCCCATGCCAGCGCCTGCGCCAGCCGCTTCCTTGGGTTCGGGCTTGTCAACCACAATGCACTCGGTGGTCAGCACCATGGCTGCGATCGAAGCCGCGTTTTGCAGCGCCGAACGAGTCACCTTAGCGGGGTCAACGATCCCGGCTTCAAACATGTCAACGTATTCGCCCGTAGCGGCGTTGTAGCCCACGTTGAAGTCCTTCTCCATCACGCGCTCAGCGATCACTGCGCCGTTTTGACCGGCGTTTTCAGCAATCCGCTTCAGGGGAGCCGTCAGGGCGCGAGCCACGATCAGCGCGCCGGTTAGGTCTTCGTCCTTCAGGTTGGCATTCGCCCACTCGATCAGGCTGGGAACCAAGTGTGCCAGGGTCGTACCGCCACCGGGCACGATGCCTTCTTCAACGGCGGCCTTGGTCGCGTTGATGGCATCCTCCAGGCGCAGCTTGCGATCCTTCATTTCGGTTTCGGTGGCTGCGCCAACCTTCACCACTGCCACACCGCCGGCCAACTTAGCCAGACGCTCTTGCAGCTTTTCCTTGTCGTAGGACGACTCGGTTTCGTCCATTTGGCGACGGATTTGCTCGCAACGGGCCTTCACTTCGGCTTCGTTGCCATCGGCGACGATCGTGGTGGTGTCCTTGGTGATCGTGATCCGGCGGGCTTGGCCCAGTTGTTCCAGCTTGGTGCTGTCGATCTTCAGACCGGCATCTTCGGTGATCAGTTGACCGCCGGTGAGGATGGCGATGTCTTCCAGCATGGCCTTGCGGCGATCGCCGAAGCCAGGAGCCTTCACAGCGGCCACGTTCAGCACACCGCGCAGACGGTTCACCACCAAGGTGGCCAGGGCTTCCTTCTCGATGTCTTCAGCGATGATCAACAGGGGCTTGCCAGCGCGAGCGGCTTGCTCCAGGATCGGCACCAGGTCTTGCACCAGGGTGATCTTCTTGTCGGTCAGCAGGATGAAGGGGTTATCCAGCACTGCTTCCATCCGCTCGGTGTCGGTGGCGAAGTAGGGCGAGATATAACCCTTGTCGAAGCGCATCCCTTCGGTGACTTCCAGCTCAGTCGTCATCGACTTGCCTTCTTCCAGGGAGATCACGCCTTCTTTGCCGACCTTGCCCATGGCATCGGCGATCATTTGACCGACTTCTTCGTCGTTACCGGCCGAGATCGAAGCGACTTGCGAGATCGCCTTCGAGTCGTTTTCGGGGACGGGGCGGGCATGGGCCTTGATTTGGTCAACCAAGTAAGCGACGGCCTTTTCGGTCCCGCGCTTCAGGGTGATGGCGTTAGCGCCAGCAGCCACGTTCCGCAGGCCTTCCTTAACAATCGCGTGGGCCAACACGGTGGCGGTGGTGGTGCCGTCGCCGGCTGCGTCGTTGGTCTTGGAGGCGGCTTGACGGATCAAGGCTACGCCGGTGTTTTCGACGTGATCTTCGAGTTCGATTTCTTTGGCGATCGTCACACCGTCATTGATGATTTGGGGTGCGCCAAATTTCTTTTCGAGGACGACGTTGCGGCCCTTGGGTCCCAAGGTGACGGCCACGGCTTCCGCCAGGATGTCCATACCGCGTTCGAGGGCACGACGAGCGTTTTCGTTGTAGATAATCTTCTTAGCCATGATCTATCTGCCTGTGGGGAAAAGATTGAGGGGTAAATAAGGGGGGCTGCCCGCTGGGGCAACCGGGGGCGATCGAGCCGCTACCCCGCCGAAACTAGAAGCGTTGTTCGATCGGGACGGCTCGGGTGGGGCAATTTAGCCGACGACCGCCAAAATGTCTTTTTCGGAAAGCAGAACGTAATCTTCGCCGCCTAGTTTGATATCTGTGCCAGCGTATTTGGAGTAAAGCACTTTGTTGCCGGTGCTGACTTCGGGGGACTGGCGGCTACCATCATCGTTGCGCTTGCCGGGGCCAACGGCCACGACTTCGCCAACTTGGGGTTTTTCTTTGGCGTTATCGGGCAGGAGGATGCCGCCTGCGGTTTTTTCTTCAGCGGCGGCGACTTTCACCAACACGCGATCGCCCAAGGGAGTCACGGTCGATACGCTTAACGATACGGCTGCCATACGGAAACTGTCTCCAGTGGTTTGAGTTGAAAAGCGAGACCAATGGTGCAAGCAATAGATGGGTGAGGATGGTGCAGACTCCGGTGACGATCGCGGCGGAGCCGGGGTGATCGAATCGGGCGTTTAGCACTCCCTCCATCCGAGTGCTAATTTACTGGAGACCCCGGGGCGTGACAACGGATTGACCTGTACGGGTTCCCGAACTTGGGATTTGATCAAGCTTGCAAGCCTTGGCGGGGGACTGGTTTGAGATAATTAAGCCGCGACAAAACGGCGACGAACTCGCGACGAACCGGCGGCTAACCCGCAACACTTCAAGACAGGACACACAGGAAACGCAGGAAACGATGGCAATGGTAACGATGGATGGCGATCGGGCGGGCGATGCGAATCGGGACGGTGCGGGGGAGGCGCGATCGCTGCTGCCGGTGGTGCAGGCCTTGGGGATCGATCGGATCGTGCGCCATGTGTTCCTCTGTGCCGACCAAACCAAGCCCCTGTGCTGCCCCAAGGCCGAGAGCCTGGAATCCTGGGACTACCTGAAACGTCGCCTGCGGGAGTTGGGGTTGGATGGGTCGGGAACGGCGGACGATCGGGCCGCTCCCGCCCCCGTCGTGTTTCGGACAAAGGCGAACTGCCTGCGGGTCTGCACCGAGGGGCCGATTTTGCTGGTCTATCCCGACGGGGTTTGGTATCGACGAGCCACACCGGAGGCGATCGAGCAAATTATTCAAGACCACCTGATCGGCGGTCGCATCGTGGAATCCCTGGCCATCTTTGAGCGTGCCCTGCCCACTCCCGAGTAGCCAGCGGGCCGCAACTGGCAACTGGCCTATTCATGCCCGATCGCCTCGATCCGTGCCGGACAACCTCAGCCAAGCCGTTTCAAGCCAACCCATCAAAATTTGGGTTGCCAAATTGGCACACCGTATCCGTGATTTTGCAGGGATGGTACTGGTAGCACTCAACACCACGGTTGGCATAGACTATGGGTAAGTTCACACAATGACACTGATATCAGGCTCGGCTATCCAGTCCGGCGATCAGGCTCGGCCGTTCTCGCGGCTGAACGGTTCCTGCGTTTTCGCTCCATTGGCACGGATCGAGGACGCAGCAGGGCCACGGGCTAACGACCCGATCGGCGCTTGCGCAATCGGTGTTGGTGAACAAGGCAATGCCCCTTCCACCGATGAGCTGTTTGATGTGATCGTGCCAGCATCAGCTCCTCTTTACGCTCTTTGTCCCGTCTTCCCATGAGAAGAAGCAACCTTGGTGTTCAAAAGCGAATTTTGCTGATTGATGACGATCCAAACCTGATTTTGCTGGTCAAGGATTACCTGGAATTTCACGGATACGTGGTGATTCCGGCTAGCAATGGGCGCGAGGCGTTAGAACAGCTCGATCGCGACATTCCCGACATGATTATTTGCGACGTGATGATGCCCGAAATGGATGGCTACACGTTGGTGAAATCCGTGCGCCAGGATCCGCGCACCAACTGGATTCCGGTGCTGCTGCTCTCGGCGAAGGGCCAAAGCCAAGACCGGATCAAGGGGCTAACCACCGGGGCCGATATCTACATGACCAAGCCCTTTGAGCCGGAGGAGCTGGTCGCCCAGGTGGAATCGTCGCTGAAGCAAGCGTCGCGGCTGATTCGCTACCAGGCCAAGGGCGAGCGATCGCCCAAGTTCAAAGTGCCAAAGGATGTGGAGCTAACACCCACGGAATTGCGCGTGGTGCAACTGGTGGCACGCGGCATGGCGAATCGCGAAATTGCCGAGATGATGAACGTCAGCCAGCGGACGATCGAAAGCCACGTGAGCAATATGCTGGGCAAAACCAGCCTCAGCAATCGCACGGAGTTGGCGCGCTGGGCGATCGAAACCCGCATGGCCCTTTGAGATTGCCGCCGATTCTCGATCGATCATCACCCGATCGCAAAATCGCCTTCCAACAAAACGTCCAACGAAACTCCAACGAAAACTCCAACAAAAAGGGCGCACCGATGGCACGCCCCTTCCAGCCCTCCCGTGAGGATCCGTGATTCCTCAACGATTCCTCAACGATCGGGAGACTGAATCAATCAACAGCGATTAGACCGAAGCCAGCTCACGCGAGGCGGGGTTTTTGCTGTTACGGATGCCCTCGATCGCCGTGGCGTAGTCCGGCGCGTTGAACACCGCCGAACCCGCAACGATCGCATTCGCACCCGCTTCGAGCACTTGCCAGGTGTTGTCCACCTTCAGGCCGCCATCCACTTCGATCCAGGGATCCAGACCGCGCTCATCGCACATTTGACGCAGCTTGCGAATCTTCGGCAACACGCCGGGGATGAACTTTTGGCCGCCGAAGCCGGGGTTGACGCTCATGATCAACACCAGGTCGCACAGTTCCAGCGCGTAATCGATCAATTCCAGCGGAGTCGAGGGGTTCAACACCACGCCGGCCTTTGCGCCCGCTTCCTTGATTTGGGCAAGGGTGCGGTGCAGGTGGGGCGAGGCGTTGTGCTCGGCGTGGACGGTGATGTGGTCAGCGCCGGCCTTGGCGAAGGCATCCACGTAGCGCTCGGGTTCGACGATCATCAGATGCACGTCGAGGGGCTTTTGGGTGTGAGGGCGCACGGCTTCGACGATCAGCGGGCCGATCGTGATGTTGGGCACGAAGCGACCATCCATGACATCGACGTGGATCCAGTCAGCACCAGCGGCATCTACGGCCCGAATTTCTTCACCCAAGCGGCTGAAGTCGGCGGATAGAATGGACGGGGCGACGACGATGGGCTTTTGGCTCATGGTGGGTGCGTCCTCTTGGGGCGGTCAAGGGTAGAAATTGTATTTGTTTTAACAGAATGTGTACAAGTTTTGTTAAAAGTTGCGGGTTTTTCAGGGTTTCGTGACGGGCGATCGGGTGAGCACCCTAGCCATAATGGGACTGATCATTCCTAAAGTGATTGTGGATTGCGATCGAGGCGGGGGCGATGATTGGGCGATCAAACCACCGCATCATTACCGCGTAATTGCTGCGAAACAGTGGTCTCAAAACGCTGGTCTCGACTGTCGAATGGGTCTCAAAAATCGAATTGTTATTGATTGTTATTGGGAAGTTTTGAGGGATTATGGGGCGATCGAATCATTCAACCAAGACCATCCAGCAGTTTTCGCAGGTGCGGCCCCATTGGCTCTGGATCATCGGGGCGATCGCTCCCCTGGCGGCCACCGCTGCGATGGCCGCCATCCCCGTGTTGCGCCTGCCCAGCTCCACCGGCCCGGGGGGGATTGATGCCGATCGACTCCACCAGGCTCCCTACAACCTCACGGGGCGCAAGGTGGCGATCGGGCAGGTGGAAATCGGTCGCCCCGGTCGGTTCGGGTTTGACAAGGCCGTGGGCAATGCGGACGACTTCAAACCGGCGGGGGTGTTTTTGCTCGAAAGCCGCTTGGGCCCCGACGAGCAAATTGATGGCCATGCCCACAGCGTTGCGGGGGTGATGATTGGGCGATCGGGCAAGGTGGCCAGAGGTGTCGCCCCCGGAGCCATGCTCTTTGCCGCAGCGACGGGCCCCTCAGCGGGCAACGGCCAAATTGAGGAGTGCCTCGCCAGCCAGCACGTTGCCCTGCAAAACCACGGCCATGTGCGCGCCATTAACTACAGCTTTGGCGAGCCGCTCAGCCAGGACGATCGCCTAAACGCGATCCTCAATGGCAATTCGCTGTTGACCCTGTGCGTGGACTGGTCGGCCCAAACCCACGATGTGCTGTATCTGATTGCGGGCAACCAAGGGGACGGAGGCATTTCGATTCCCACGGATACGTTCAATGGGATCAATGTGGCTTTTACCCGCCGGTTTAAGGGCCTGTTTTCAAAGCTGGATTTCGCCAACTTGGGTAATGTGGTGGACGGCGTGGGGCGGCATTTGGTCGGGGTGGAGAGCAATGCGGGGCAGCGGCGATCGATCGGGCTGGCCGCGCCGGGGTCAGATGTGGCGCTGTATGAGCTAGGTGGGCAAATTAGCTACGCCAGCGGCACGAGCTTTGCTGCGCCCCATGTGACGGCGACGGTGGCCCTGTTGCAGGAGTGGGCCGATCGGCAACTGGCCGCGAAGCAACCCCACTGGAGCCTCGACGCGCGCCGCCACCAGGTGATGAAAGCGGTGTTGCTGAATTCGGCGGACAAGGTGCGGGATGCGGGCGATGGCCTGCGCTTGGGCATGACGCGGGATGTGTGGCGCGAGGACGAAAAAAACTGGCTGGATTCGGATGCCTACCGGGATCCGACGATTCCGCTGGATGAGCAAATCGGCGCGGGGCAACTGAATGCCTACCGGGCCTATCAGCAATTTTCGCCGGGCGAATGGAAACCGGGGGAAGCGGCCCCGTTGGTGGGTTGGAATTTCGATCGGTTGACGCTGACGGCCGATCGCCCAGCGTTCCATGACTACCCGATCGCCCAACCACTTCAGGGGGGCAGCTTTGCGGCGGTCACGTTGGCTTGGAGTCGCCATGTGGAGTTGCTCGATCGCAATGACAATGGCCGGTTCGATCGGGGTGAAGGCTTCGCTAACAAGGGACTCAGTGACTTTGACCTGTACCTAATTCCCGAGGGGGAAGACGTGGCCAGCACGACGAGCGCCTGTCGATCGATTAGCTCCGTGGACAGTGTGGAGCACATCTTCTGCCAAGTGCCACGGACTGGGCGCTATCGGCTGCGGGTGGCGCTGAAGGAAGCGGCCGTGGGCGCGGAGGATGCCTACGGGCTGGCCTGGTGGACGCTGGGGGCCAAGTAGGGTGCGCCGATGACTGAGCCAGAGGAACCGTTACCGCCGGAGTTCGATCGCACTGAGTTGGGATTGCGCGATCGCGACCTCGACCCGATCGGGGCACGATTGCGGCTGTATTTGTATTACGCGCCGATCGTCGGTTGGGTTCCGGCGGCGATCGCCCTGGGCCAAGGCGGGTTGGACGATCGCGCTCGGATCGCGGCCCGTCGGGCGGTGACGCTGGGTTTGGGCTGGGCGATCGGGCTGGCGCTGTTGTCGATGGTGGGCGATCGGGCGGACAATCCGGCGTTGTCGCTGTTGTTGTTGCAGAGTGGCTGGAACAGTGCCTATTGCCTGATTTGTGTGGGGTTAATGGTGTCGGTCTGGCGGCGGCGCTCCTGGGCGATCGGGCCGGGCCGCGGGCGATCGCCCAGATCTAATCCTGAGTCGGGTCGATGGGGTTAACGGACAAAACCTAGCGGGCAAAACTCTGCTGACTTGATGGGTTCTCGCATGAATCAACTCAATAAAGTCACTCAAAACAAGCAACAGGAATTGAATGCTACATTGCCTACGCACCCAGAGATCGCGGAGGTGATTGTGCTAGCTTTCAGAAAACTAACCCAGTGAGCTTTTGAAAACACATGGCAGATTCCAAAATGCGTGAGCTACTTCCCGATGAAGTGATCAATGTCAAACCTGTTTTTCATATTCAGCATCCTACTTGGAAAATTCAAGACTTGACTCAGCTCTGTAGATCAAAAACCAATCATGAAATCCAGGCGCTTTTCTCGGAAGAGGGGGTGGAGTGCCAAGTATTACAGCTTGGTGCAAAGAGCTGGGAAGTAGGACGACTGAAGATTGTTCTTCAGTTTGAACCGGATTCATCGAATTCTGATGATTCAGAATCAACATTAGATGAAATTCGGCGCTTGGCAGGCAACTAGCTAATCAATGATCTCAGGTAGTGCCGTAATTCAGTAATGATGAACGGTTAAAAACCTTGCCATATCAGCAATCTTTTGCCAAAAAGCATCACCTCACAGGCACTACCTGATTTCACACGAAGAAACTTTGCACGAAGAGCAAGAAGATCATGGATCTATCGAAAATGTGTCAGATTTTACCTAATGAAGTAGTCACACTGGAGACTACTGGCTACTACCTTGATCATGCAACTAACCGAATCTCAGAAATTCAGACAGTTATCGAGAATCATCTCGGCAGGGATTTGAATGGTTTGATCTCGGAAGAGGGAGTCAAGTGTGAAGCATTATTCCTGGGTCTTCCTGAATGGCAACCAGGTCGATTGCGCTTGATGTTGTTGTTTGAGCCAGATGAGTTTGCAGAGAAGGAATCATCGCCAGGTGATGAGCTAGATCGATCTCTCAGTGAACTTCAGTGCTTGGCAGATAGTTAACTCAACAATGCAAGAGTAATTGCGGTGACAGTTATGGAAGAAAAATTCTTGCCTCTAGACCCAGAAGAGGTGATTTCAGCAGATCACAAGCATAATATTGCTATTCGCCACAACACTTGCACAGCTTCAGAGTTTTTACGGGGTCTCTCCAGATATCTCAAGGATTATTCGGACAGCAGCAATAATGTTCCTTTTCGCTGGGATGATAATCGGCAACAGTGGTTCACTTATGAAGGTGTCCAGGGGTTCGCTTTACGGTATGGAGAAAAGGGGTGGCAGTCGGGACGATTGAGGTTGTCGATCGAGTTTTGCCCTGATGAAGCTGAGCCGGAGCCAGAGCCAGAAACGGCGGAGTTGCCTTTGCTAGAAGCCAGCATTGAACCGGCTGATTCACTGGAGGAACTTCGGCGATTGGCGGAGGGATAGTGATGGCTAAAATATCTCAAATCAAGCAAGATTAATGCGGCAGTGCGGCAGTGGGTTGTCGATCGCGACCATCACCAATGCCGTAGTTGTGGCTGTTGCGATCGCCTGGAAATTGACCATATCCCAGCCCTAGCGGCCGGTGGCTCGAACGATATCGAATGACATCGGTAACTTGCATCCCCTTTGTCGCAGTTGCAATGCCCGCAAGCGCGATCGCCCCGATTTGCGGTTCGATCGCCGGTTTAATTGGTAATAATCGCCAGAATGTAATCACGGCGATCGGGCTAATGGGTCATGCGAATTTTGGTGGTGGAGGATGATGAGCGGATTTTGGATCCGCTGGCGGAGGCCCTGCGCGATCGCCATTACACGGTCGATGTGGCGCGTGAGGGCCAAGCGGGCCTGACCCTGGCCCAGTCGATCGCCTATGACCTGATGGTGGTCGATTGGATGCTGCCCCGGCTCAGCGGCGTGGAACTCTGTCGGCAACTGCGCCAGGAGGGGCAAACCATGCCCATTTTGATCTTGACCGGGCGCGACACCAGCCGCGACAAGGTGGACGGCCTCGACGCGGGAGCCGATGATTATGTGGTGAAGCCCTTTGATTTGTCGGAGTTGTTGGCGCGGGTGCGGGCGCTGTTGCGGCGGGGGGCGGTGGCGGCGAGTCCGCTGCTGAGCTGGGGGGCGTTGCAACTGGATCCGCGATCGTGCGAAGTCACCTATCGATCGACCCTGGTGGCCCTGTCGCCCAAGGAATACGCGCTGTTGGAACTGTTTTTGCGGCATCCGGGGCGCACGTTCGATCGGGCGGCAATTCTGGACAATCTGTGGAATTTTGATGAACCGCCCACCGAAGAGGCGATCACCGCTCATATTCGCCGCTTGCGCCAAAAACTGACGGAAGCTGGCGCACCCAAAACTGCAATCGAAACCCGCTATGGCATGGGCTACCGACTTAATCCAAACCTGCCGGACAATGACCCAACGGGCTAGGCCCTGGGGGCGGGCAACGTCGCCGCGCCGCTTGAGTTCCCAGCCCTTGGCCTCCGAGGAGTCGCAGTTTCGAGCACTGCGGCAACGGTTGTTGTGGTCGTTTTTGGGGGTGATGACGGCGGTGGTGGGGCTGGGGTCGATCGCGGCGGTCGAGTTTTTTATCTACAGCCTCTATCAACAGGTCGATCGGCAACTGTTCGTGTTGGCCCAAGCTGCCGCCCACAGCCTAGAGGACATTGGGGAGGAGCACCGCGATCGCTTTGAGGGCAACCCCTCGTCGGACGACGACGACGACGACGACAATGATCGGGACGATGATCAACTGGTCGTCTCACCCAGCCCAAAGCCCCAGTCCAACTCCCAGTCCACCCCAACCCCGCAAGCATTCCTCGACAACGATTTCTTTCGGGAGCATCAGGATTTGAGTCCACGCCTCGACAACGACGGCGATCTGGATATTCCCTGGCAAAATTTGCAGCAGCCCGAACAGGGGGTGGAATGGTTTGATCCGAACGGGCGGCTGCTGGCGCGCCAGGGTGCAATTTTTCCGGCTTGGGCGCTGATGCCGACCGATCGCCCCGAGGGGAACATTGACCGCTCCGAGCGCTTGCGATCGCTCACCACCCCAGTTTATAAAGTCGAGTCCCAGCCCGAACTCAAGGGCTATGTGCGCGTTACCGAATCGATCCAACCGGTGAATGCGCTGATTAGCCACTTGGTTTGGGGGATGGCCGTTGGGTCGGGGCTGGCGATCGGGGCCAGCACGATCGGGGGCCTGTGGCTGACACGCCAATCCCTGCGACCGATCCAAGCCAGCTTTCGGCAACTGCGCCAATTTACCGCCGATGCTTCCCATGAGTTGCGCGGCCCCCTGACGGCGATTCGCACCTCGGTGGAGGTGATGCAGTCCCACCCGGAGCGACTGGATCCGATTGATGTGCCCAAATTGGCCGCGATCCACAACGCCACGACCCAAATGACGCGCTTGGTAGAGGATTTGCTGTTGTTGGCGCGTCAGGACTCACCGGGAACCCTGTCGGCGGGCCAGCCCCAGTCGATCGACCTGCAAGAACTGCTGGAAGCGCTGATCGACACCCATGCCGATCGGGCCGCTGTCCAGGGCCTGACCCTCACTAGTGACCTCAACCCTGTGACGGTTTGGGGCGATCCACGGTTGTTGTGGCGGCTGTTCACCAATTTGCTGGACAACGCCTTGATCTACACGCCCCGGGGCGGCCAAGTTCACTTGGTCTTGACGGCAAACCTGCGCGATCGCCTGGTTCAAGTCCAAGTGCGCGACACGGGCATCGGCATTGCGCCAGCGGATTTGCCCCATGTGTTCGATCGGCTGTGGCGGGCCGATCGGGCGCGATCGCACGCCGATGGCGGGTCGGGCCTGGGTCTGGCGATTGTCCAAGCGATCGTCCAGGCCCATCAGGGGTCGATCGCCGTCCAAAGCCAGCCCGATCGGGGCAGTTGTTTTACCGTGACCTTGCCGGTGGGGCGATCGGCCGGAGCGGTGGCCTAGGGTGACGGCTGCAAGCTGCGAATCAACACCGTCCGAATGTCCCGCCCTTCGGCGATCGGCGTGATCCCCGCCTCCCCGAGTTTAAAAAAGCCCAAATTTTGCTCCCGCCCGCTGATCAGGAAATCATTCACCGCCACCCGATAGGTGCGATCGGGATCGATCGGCTGGCCGCCAATCAGCCAGGGGCCGTCGGGCCGGGGGCGATCGACCCCCGCCGTTTGCAGATAGCCACCCGAGCCTCGGTTTGCCACGCCCTGTTCCAGCACCTTTTGTAATAGATCACCACGCACCCCAGCGGTCAACACCTTGCCGCCAAAGGGCAAAACCCGAATAATGTCGTATTCCGTTACCGGCCCCGGCGGCAACACATCATCAATCCGAATACCGCCGCTGTTGTAGAGCGCCAGTTCCGCCCCCGTCGCCTCGGCCAGCAGCGCCCGCCCGATCGCCCGCGTCAGCTCCGTAGACCCGTTGCGCACACTCGCCTCTAGGCCATCCCAGGCGGTGGAAATCGTCGCCACCACCCGTTCTGGCTCGAACCCCTGCGCCCGAAAGCCCGCAAAGCCTTTTTCTTGCCACTGGCGGACGATCGCGGCGGTTTTGGGTTCGTCAGGCAGCGCCGGGGTAATGGGCTTCAGCTCCGAGGCGATCGTTAAACAGTGGCTCGTGGTGTCGTAGCGCAACCGATGTACATAGACCGTGGTGGCGTTCGCATCGGCCTTAAAAATCGGAGTCATGGGGCGCGCACAGCCCGATCGCTGGGGCCGCGCCACCGTTCGCCATTGCTGCATATTTTCATGCTCATGGCCGCCCAAAATCAGATCGATTTCGGGCACGGCGGCGGCCAGTTGCCGATCCTGCTCGATCGACAGGTGCGTCACCGCCACGATCACATCGGTCTGCCCCGCCAACGCCTTCGCCTGGGCGCGGGCCGTGGCGATCGGGTCACGATAGCGCACATACCCCGCCGGATTGCTGTCGAGCATCACCCCAATCAGCCCCACCCGCACCCGGCCACCCCGATCGCCCCGCACCGCGATCGTCACCGTCTCCGGCACATTCGGAAACGGTCGCCCCGCTGCATCGGTCACATTCCCCGAAAACCAGCGAAACCGCGACTCCGCCAACCGCTGCAAAAACTGCTCCGCACTCAGATCAAATTCATGGTTGCCCAAGGTGGCATAGTCCAGCCCCAGGCTATTCATCGCCGCCACAATTTGCCGCCCGGCCAGACGCTCCCCGTTTACCGTCGCCGTGCCCAGGGCCGACGGGCTGAACAAATCCCCCGCCAAAACGGTGTAAGTGCGGGGATTTTCGCGCAGCAGTTGTTGTCGCAGCGTCGCCACCCGCGCCAGTCCACCGCGCTGGCCCCCTTGTACCGGCGTAATTTCATACACATCGTTCAGGTGCAAGAAGGTGAGGTCGATCGCCTCCGCCCAGGCCGGCCCCACGGCCCCCAACAGCGCCAGCCAGGGAGCCAACCAACCCCAGCGCAAAATTGCCCGGGAGGAACCTTGTTGAGTGGGTCGAGTCGATCGCGCCATGAGCACTCCTCTAGGGATACCTAATTGAAAACACCGACCAATGTGACCAGGGTTATTGACGTTTTTAGAAGCATGAGCTAGGAGATCACCCAACCAAATCCTATGACCCAGAACTAATAGCCAATCGTTCAAGAATGCCATGACTTGTCATTAGTTTGTCGTTTTTACCCACTAACTTATGAGGTGTCACTCCACACCACCACTCTACGTAAATTGACGTAGCCAACCACCATGAGTTCTGATGACTATCAAACGTCTAACACCGCATCCAGCACAACCGGTGGGAACACGAGTTCCTTGGCGCGTGGACAAGTTCTCTCCGGAACAATTAGCAACTTCACTAATCAAGGGGAATACCTAACCCTAACCACGACAAATGGTCAATGGCTTGTGGATCCCGAGGAAGTCCGAGCCGATCGATTGGGTTTGCAAGTGGGTCAAGCCATCCGGGTTCAAGTCACCAAACTGGACGATGGCCAAAAGATCAAAACCTACGGCATTGCTCGGGCTGATGGCACACCGGTTTTGGGCACAATCACTTCCCCAGTCACGAATGGAACATCGGGGCAATCCACCACGACTGGGATGCTTCCCTTGAAGACCAAGGATCAGTCGAATTTCTCAGAGTCGGACTGGGATGATATTACGGGGCAATGGTTTAACAAAAGCGACTATCTCGCCAAAGCTCCCGACGTGGCCCGTAGTCAAGTTTCTGCATTTCGGCACTATATCGAACACGGTGCAGTGGAAGGTCGGGCCAAGCAATTATTTGATGAAAACTTCTATCTTCAGTCGAATGCTGATGTGAAACAGGCCAAGATTGCAGGAGTGATTCCGTCTGGTTGGGAGCATTTTGTGCGTCATGGTGCGGCGGAAGGTCGTCAATCGGCCCCTGGAATTTTGCCAACCACGGTTCGTGATATGGCACAAACATTCCAATCGCTACCGTCGGGGCTAAATTTTGGGGATCTTGTTTAGGCTTGCGGCGCGATCGAGCTGTGATTTGATGTCAATTAAAGATCAGTTTGATGCCAGTTGAATGCTAGTTTGATGTCGATCTGATGTCGATCAACTATCAACACAACGCTCATTCGATATCAACTCAGCCGTGAGGGAAATCCCACAAAATGCTGACAAGATAACAGCCTTTTTGGGGTTGGGTGTGATCACCTGTATCACACCGTGATACGCCCCGCCAGAAATATGCCCGATCGCAATTTGAGGTTGTTTGGTTTTGGGGTGCTCTTCACCGAAGCTACAACCGCTGTATCGATGCAAGATCGATGAAGTGGCGATGAAGTGGCAATGAAGTATTAACGAAATTGCAACGGTACACGTTTGAATTCTTTAGGCTCTTTGGGTCAAAATCATGTTTCAACTCCTGTCTGCTTTGGGCGTTTTATCCCTGTCCGCAACTCTCGGTTCGACTCCTGCATTAGCGCTGGGAGAACAGCCTCGTCAGGAATTTCGCTCCGGATCGGACGCTGCGATGGTCGAACCGAGTCGGATGGTGCCGGGGGGCGCTTTCGATCGCTCGCAAATGTTGGCCAGTCGCGATCGGGACAATGATCGTGACGACGATCGTGACGACGATCGGGATGAGGATGACCGCGACTGCAATGGCGATCGACCTTCTCGCCGCAACCAAATGAACGATCGCAGCCAAGCACAAAACGGATCCACTCCGTTTGTGCAGGACAGTGCTAGCCGCGACGATGATTGCGACTAAACGCCATGGCTGATTAGGGCGATCGCCCTTGTCCTGAGTTTGTCATTTTTGTTCGCTAAATTAGCCTTTGCGTCGGCTTAGTCTCCTCAGCAGCGCAAGGGGTTGGCCTTGCCGGTTAATCCCTGGCGATCCACTTCGATTGAGGTGGATCGCCTTCGATCCACTTCGATCGACTTCGACCAACGTTGATTCACCTCGACCAACGTCGATCAACAACCCACTTCACACTCCTAGGGAATTCAAGGGAATTTAGATGTCACTCCAACGATCCATTCACCCCCTTTGGCAACGCGGTACAACCCTCATCGTCGTCGGAACCCTCAGCCTGTTGGCCAGCACCGGCTGCGGCCCCAAGGAAACCGCTGTGGTTCCCCCAACCGCAACCTCGCCCGAAGCGATCGCGCCTAGCCCCGCCGCCGTCCCCGCCGATGCGGGCAACGCCGAGGGCCAAACCACCGGCCTCGTCGCCGTGGTTGCCAAGACGAAAACCGCCGTTGACGCGGGCGATGCCGCCAAGGCCAAGATGGAATTCGAGCAGTTTGAAGCCGCTTGGAAACCGATCGAAGATGGCATCAAAGAAAAGACCCCCGAGGCCTACGAGGCGATCGAGAAATCAATGGATGAAGTGGTCAGCCAACTAGGCGCAGCCCCCCTAGACAAAACCAAAGCCCTCGCCGCCCTCAGTGCCCTCGATGGCGCAATTGCCAAAGCGAAATAGTCCCTGAGTCCTGATCATTCGCTATAGTCCTTGAGTCCTGCTCATCCCTAACCTATTCGCTGCCTCGCGCACCACACCCAGAGATTAGCGATCGCCATGCTCAAAGCCTTTCGGAAATATCACCGGACGATCGCCTCGATCGTCCTCGTGCCCCTCACCCTCACCGTCCTCTCGGGCTTGCTCGTGACCCTAGCCGAAGAGTGGCATATACCGGGACTCAGAAGGGGCTTTCTGCTCGATGTCCACACGGGTGAGATTTTCCATCTCGAAAAAATCTATCCCATCCTGAACGGTCTGGGTTTAGCTGCTCTTTTAATTACAGGTGTATCTATGTTGGGATGGTTTAAACCCAAACGCCCTAAACAATCGACCTAAATCACCCGTTTCAACCGTTCAAGAGCCGCAGGCAAAGTGCGGATTAGGAACCGTTGGAGTTGGGCAACTAATCTACGATTTATGACCCCCTCTCCTCCTCAACACGCTGAAAACCTGAATCTTGATTACCTAATTCACCAGCGGCTCAACGGCACACCCTGGCAGGAATTTTGGCAGGAATTTTTGGGCAACAGTGGTCATTTCCTAATTCTAAAAATCCTGTCTGATATTGCCAAAGATGGCTGGCTGGCTTCAATCAATGACGTAACAGATTGGTCATTAATTGGAGCCTTTGTCCTCCAAGCTTGGTGGCTGACCCGACCGAATGCCCAACACTTTTGGGGCAATTTAGTGGGGCCCAGCCTCTATACCTTGGTCGATATACCCGTGGATGGTTGGGAATTTTTCCTCCATCCCAGCCACCTAATGCTGTGGGGATTTTGCGGATTGGTGGCGATCCTTCAGGGGCTGCGCCATCATTGGCAACCCAGCTTGACGGCCTACCTGTTGCCCCTCGAAAGCATTGTGCGCACGGTGATGGTGTGGACGGCGTATCTAATCACCACGGCGGCCATGCGCAAGCAAGTGATCGATGGTGTGTATATCCATCGATTTTTTAGCAATGCGAGCCACGAATTTCTCTTGGCGGCGCTGGTTTTTTTGGGGATTCTATTGGGTTTGCAGGCGCTACAGATCGATCGCCAGCAACAGCAAGCGCGGGAAACGGCCAGAATTTTGCGCGATTTGGCCCAATGGGGCATGGGCAGCCACGTGGTGACTTCGGCAATTTTGAACCCGGAGGCCCTGACGTTTCAGCGGGTCGATCGGGCGATCATTTTTATGGATATTCGCGGGTTTACGACCTGGTGCGAGCGGGTTGATCCCAAGCGGGTGGCCCAAGTGCTCGATCGCTACTATCAACAGGTTGAACCCGCCGCCACGACCTACCAACCCTTGCGGGTGGCGTTTACGGGCGACGAAGTGATGGCGATTTATACCAACCTGCCGGCGGCCCTCGACGCGGCCTTGGCGATGCAACAGGCGGCGCAGCAGGTGCTGGAAATCGAAGGGCTGGGGGCTGGCTGCGGCCTGCACTACGGCTCGGCGATCGAGGGCCTGTTTGGCAGCGCGGGCGTGCGCACCTACACGGCGATCGGCGACACGGTGAACACGGCCAAGCGCATTGAAAGCGCCACGCCGGCCGGCCAATTGAGCATTTCGGACGCGGCCTATCAGCACCTCCCAGCCCACCTCCAAGCCTATTGCGAAGCACTGCCCCCGATCCAGGTGAAGGGAAAAAGCGGCGAGATTGCCCTCTGGCGCTGGGCCGAGTCGGCCGATCGGGTCTTGCCCATGATTCGGCTCTAGTTAGCCGAATTGGCGGCTGGACTGGTGACTGGATTGGCTACCGGACTGGTGGCCGATCGGGTCTTGGGCGAAAACCACAGCAGTCGATAGCTGGGCCATTGTTCCACCTGGGTCAGTTGCCGCAGACTGAGACCATTGGCATTCGCAAGGTAGACACGATCGCTACAGGTGAGGTTGTTGCCACTCAGCAGCCGCCGACAGGGCCCCGCAAACCCCGCCATCAAGGCCAATCGCTGCCCGTCCGGCGACCAGGTATAGGCCGTCAAATCGCCCTGGGGTTCAAAGCTGAGGGGGATTTTGAGTTCCTGGAACTGGCGAGTGCGCACGTCCAAAATCCAAATGGCCGATCGCGGTTGCCCCGTCAGCCGCTGCGGAAATAGCCACTGAAAGCTCAAAAATTCCTCAAACGGATCATCCTCACGCTTGGTCAGCACGGCTCCCGTCCGGTTGCCCAGAAAGCTAATGCGCTGGCCATCGGGCAACCACTGAAAGTCATACAGGGCCAGATCGGGGTTGCGAAAGGGCAGTTTTTCCCCTTCCGCAATCAGAGTCCGGGGCGGTTGTTTCAAATCCAACAGCACCAACTCCACCGAGTCCGATCGCAACCGATAGCGCGCCACGGCGAGGCGTTGACTGTCGGGCGACCAGTTCAGCCAGCGAATTTCTCGATCGGCATCATCATTCGCCAGCCACAGCCGTTGATTGCCGGTTTGCAGATCCAGCAAATAAATTTCAGCAAAGGTGGCCTCTCCGCTGGAGCGCACCCGTTCATAGGCCAACCAACGACCATCCGCGCTCCAGGCCCGCCGGCCCAAATGGGTGCGCACCTCGGCCGGCAGTTCTAGTTGGCGCACCGTGCCACTGGGATTAATCAAAACCGGGCTAGCTTTTCCATCCAGGAGTCCTTGATAAATCAAACCGCTGCCATCCGCCAGCCAAACCGGTGGGCCATTTTCAATCAACCCTTGAGTTCTGACCGGTTGCTCGATTTCCACATCGTTTTGCAGCAACCAGCGCGCCAGCTCTCCGGTCTGCAAATCGCTGGAGTAAAAGGCGAGCCGAGAGGGATTGACCCCTTGGTTATTGATGTCGGCCGTCAGTAGAAGGACATCCCGATCGGCAGGCAGTTCCGTGACACTAGGCAGGCGCGTGGTGGGTAGGTCACTGCTACAGCCCGCAAGCAAGGCTAATAGCCCGAGGCTCCAGCAGCGAGATTTGAGCACGCGTAACCCGGAGGGGTGATGGGTTGATCGCAAATGCATTCGATTAAAACCACCCAACCCGGTGGCTACTGGAAGAACAGGGAAAAGTGCGATCGGTGCAGGTGGATGCTGGCTAGCGCCGATTGAACCAGATTTTTAGAGTGAATGACCGCTTCCAATGACTCAGGCAACCAGGACTAACGCAAATGGACTGATGCAAATTAATCAAAATTAATCAGAATGAATCAAAACTAATCCGATAAATCTGATAGATCCAATGAAGTACAACCGGATACGGTACTCATCCTAGTGGCGCGGCTGCCTTGATTTACTGGGTCAAAGTCGCGAAGTCAGTCGTCGTAACAAGGGGCTTAAGACCCTTGCTGCCTAACGATTTGGTGACGGCAACAGTCATTTGATTTGACCGATCAAAATAAGCTTGCCGCGCTACTAGGGCGGGTCTACGCATCGGGTTGGGAGCGATCGAACCGCGATCGTCAACCTGGCGGAATCTCAAGCCAGTGCCCAAAATTCTAGGCGGTTGTGGGCAGCAGGAAAAGGCAGCGATCGCTCGCCATAATCGTGCGCTGTCGATTCCCGCCGTAAGATAAAGTGTACTTTCTGGTCAATCGTTCATCGTAGTGGGTAATGGCTATGCCGACTGCTCCCGTGGTTGCGACCGTTCCAATTCCAGCGCTGACTATTGCCCCGGCACGTGTGGCACGCGGCTGGGGGGCGATCGCCCAAGCGGGGTCTGAGCTGGCGCGGTTGGGACAGCGACCGCTGATCATTGGGGGAACCAACTCCCTGGCGGCGGTGCGATCGCCCTTGGAGCCGGTGCTGGCGGCGATCGGCGCGAAGTCTGCGGAAGCCAACTATTTACCCGACTGCTGTGACAGTAGCCTGGAACGCCTGCGCGCGGCGGCCAAGGCCCATCGGGCGGACTCCATCATCGGCACGGGCGGGGGCAAGGCGCTGGATGCGGCCAAGCTGGTGGCGCACCAATTGCAACTGCCGATCGCCACGATTCCCGCGTCGGGCGCAACCTGTGCGGCCTGGACGGCCCTCTCGAATGTCTATTCCGAGGCGGGCGCATTTCTCTACGATGTGACGCTCGATCGCTGCCCGGATTTGTTGATTTTGGATTACGATTTGGTGCGATCGGCTCCCACCCGAACGCTGGTGGCGGGCATTGGCGACGCGATCGCCAAGTGGTATGAAGCGTCGATTAGCAGCGGTCGATCGGCCCAAACCACGATCGTCGCCGCCGTCCAGTCGGCCCGCGTGTTGCGCGATTTGTTGTTGCAACAGTCGGCGGAGGCGATCGCCCAGCCCGGCGGCCCCGTTTGGCAAGAAGTGGTGGATGCCTCGGTGTTGATGGCCGGCGTGATCGGTGGCCTCGGCGGGGCCCAGTGCCGCACGGTGGCCGCCCACGCGATCCACAACGGCCTGACCCACCTGAGCGCCAGCCACGGAACCCTACACGGCGAAAAGGTGGCCCTGGGCATTTTGGCGCAACTGCGATTGGAGGAAATGTTGCAGGGGAGCCAGTTGGCCGCCGCCGCCCGATCGCAACTGCTGAGTTTTTATGAGGCGATCGGCCTGCCGCGCACCCTCGATGAGCTGGGGTTGGGGCAAATCACCCTACAAGATTTAAAACAGGCGGCGGAACTGGCCTGCCAAGAGCGATCGGATATTCATCACTTGCCCTTCCCCGTGAACGCTGACCACGTGATGGCGGCCCTCGTTTCGACCACCGCCCCCTGCCGCAATGCCTACAGTCCCGAGGGCGGGCCGATCGCCGCGGCCCCCATCTACACCGCAGAGGAGGTCACTCAGTCATGAAAATTCAACCCGCCGATCGCCTGCGCGTCCTGCCGCAATACGTCTTTGCCCGCCTGGATGAACTCAAAGCCAACGCCCGCCGCCAGGGCCTCGACCTGATCGACCTGGGCATGGGCAACCCCGACGGGCCCGCCCCCGCCCCCGTGATCGCCGCCGCCAAGGAAGCCCTCGACGATCCCAACGGCCACGGCTATCCCCCCTTTGAGGGCAAGGCCAGCTTTCGGGAAGCGATCACCAACTGGTACGAGCGGCGCTATGGTGTCAAGCTGAGTCCCGACAGCGAAGCCTTGCCCCTGCTGGGTTCCAAGGAAGGTCTTACCCACCTGGCCTTGGCCTATATCAACCCCGGCGACACAATCTTGGTTCCCAGTCCGGCCTATCCGCCTCACTTTCGGGGGCCGCTGCTGGCCGGGGCCAACCTGCACACGATCATGCTCAAGGCCGAGCAGGATTGGCTGATCGACTTTGGCTCGATTCCCGACGACGTGGCCGATCGCGCCAAAATCCTCTATTTCAACTATCCCAGCAACCCCACCGCCGCCACCGCCCCGCGTGAGTTCTACGAAGAGGCCGTGGCCTTTGCCCGCAAGCATGAGATTTTGCTGGTGCACGATCTCTGTTATGCGGAGCTAGCCTTCGATGGCTACCAGCCCACCAGCCTGCTGGAAATTCCCGGCGCGAAGGACATCGGCGTGGAATTCCACACCCTCTCGAAAACCTACAACATGGCGGGTTGGCGTGTGGGCTTCGTGGTCGGCAACTCGGAAATTGTCCAGGGTCTGCGGACGTTGAAGACCAACCTCGACTACGGCATTTTCGCGGCGTTGCAGAAGGCGGCGGAAACGGCCCTGTCGATGCCCGATAGCTACCTGACGGAGGTGCAAACCCGCTATCGATCGCGCCGGGATTTCCTGGTGGAGCGGTTCAACCAGTTGGGTTGGTCGCTCAAGCCCACCCGCGCCACGATGTATCTGTGGGTTCCCTGCCCGCCGGGCCTGAGTTCGACGGACTTTGCCCTGTCGGTGCTGGAGCAAACGGGCGTGGTCTTTACGCCGGGGAATGCCTTTGGCCCCGGTGGTGAGGGCTATGTGCGGGTCAGCCTGATTTGCGATTTGCCGCGTTTGGGCGAGGCGCTCGATCGGCTGGCCGCCGCTGGCATTCACTACGACATGGCCGCCACCACCGTTTAGTCCACGATTTAGGCCACGATTCCGGGTCGATCAGGGCTTCAGACCTCAGGCCCGTTGCTCGTCCAGCCAGCGTTGCAAAATGGCCGCCGCCGCATAGCGATCGATGCTGCCCTTGTCCCGCGAGGGTTGCTGGCCGCGCGATCGCAATAGCTCCTCGGCTTCGATCGAACTCAGCCGCTCGTCCACCAACACAACGGGCAGCCCGATCGCCGTGGCATAGCGCTTGGCCCACTTGCGGGCGTGGCGGGTTTGGGCGCTGTCTTCGCCCTCCATGGTCAGGGGCAACCCGGCGACTAACACCGTGGCTTGCCGGTCTTGGGCGATCGCGCGCAGGGCCGCCACGTCCTGCTCAAACGATCGCCGCTCGATCGTGGCGATCGGGTTGGCCAGTAACCCGAGGCGATCGCACCCCGCCACCCCAATCCGTTTGCGCCCAATATCCAGGGCGATCGCCGCCACTTCTGCCATGGTTGATCTCTGCAATCTATTTTTTCAAGTCTCTATCATTCAGTTTTTTAGAAGCAACTGAAAGTATTGACAAAATAAATCTAAAAAATCGACAAATTAGTTAGTTATCAACTTAAAAATCATCGAAATCATCATCTTCTGTTTCTGCTTCGATCGGCGTGTTTACGATCTCTTGCCACAGGTCGATCGTTGCCTGATTGGCATTCACCTGCTGGAGCCGATTAAGCACTAAACCAGATGAGGTTTTTAGCTCAGGAAATTGCAATAACAACATGGCCAAATCACGCCAATCTGTCCCAGCTTTTGGCTTGCCGCGTCGTTGTTGATAGGCAATAACTTTACTAGCAATTAGCTCCACGGGAGCCATCACTAATATGCCTTCAATGGTTTGACTGGGGGGCAATTGGTCTACTTGACGGATATCGAGTAAATGTCGATTGCCCGATCGCTGAATTTGGTAAACCCGATAGCCCAAGGAATCTTTGACCGATCGTACCCGCACCGCAATATAAAACGTTTCGCTTAAGTAATTCCGAATTGCCTCAGCCAGTGACTCAGCTTCCAGCGCCAGGAGATCAATATCCTGAGTCATGCGCGGTTCACCCACATAGGCATTCACCGCCTGAGCACCAAAAATGACGGCATCAGTGCGATCGCGCAAGAATTCAAAAATCGCGTTGTGCAATGTAGCGAGGGGCAATGCTTCGCGATTCATAAATTCTTGAAAACTGAGAGCATCGGCACTGAGCACCATAGGAGTGATCTGGGCAATTTACGCAGTGAATGATAGTAGTAACCTACACTTACATCTAAGCATGAATTCCATCAGGCTTTGTCCAGTTACTCTAAACAAATCGGGGCAGGCCCAGCCCACCCCGATTCACCTGATCATCATTCTGGCAGTCCTCTGGTAGGGGCGTAACGCCTTACGCCCTCCGCCAGTTTCTCTGACTTACCCATTCCCCTTATTCCGCAAATCCAGGTTTTTCTTGAGCAACCAAGCCGCAAAGCCCAGCACCAAAATACCCAATACCACCTTAGAAACCGGGCCGAGATATTCATCGACCAGCTCATAGTTAGAGCCGAGTTTGTAGCCCAGGGTGGTGAGGGCCGTTGTCCAAATAATTGTGCCGAGGGTGGTGTAGATCGTGAAGGGAACGATCGGCATTCCTTCAATACCCGCCGGCAGGGAAATCAGCGTCCGCACTCCCGGCACCATCCGGCAGAGAAAAACGGCTTTGGCTCCATGCTTTTGGAACCAGGTTTTCGATTTCCCCACATCGGCGCTAGAAATTCCAATCCATTTGAAATATTTGTCGGCCCAGCGTTCCAGCCGCTCTTCGCTAACCAGTTTACCGATGTAGTACCAGGGATAGGCTCCCAACACCGTGCCGATCACGCCCGCGGCGATCGAGGGAATTAGTTCCAGATTGTTATTCGGTTGAGAAGCCGTAAACCCCGCGAGGGGCATGATTAATTCTGAGGGAATCGGCGGAAACAGATTCTCCAAAAACATCAGGAACCCAATGCCGAGATAGCCTAGGGAACCAATAATTTCAACAATCCACTCTTTCATAGAAAGCAAGAATAACGCGGTGAACAAAATCGGTGAGTTGGGTGTGCGATCGCGAAATCGAACGCCAAGCCCTTGGGAGCAAGACAAGGGGCTTAAGCCCCTTGCCCCACACCAGGGATTGGGATTTAGACCGTGGCGATTATGTGCCTTCCGTCCAGGAGTTCATGTACTCGATTTGGTCAGCGGTCAGGCTGTCGATCGCGATGCCCATGGCTGCCAGTTTCAACCGAGCAATTTCCCGATCGACATCATCGGGAATCGAGTAGAGACCCGGCTCCAGTTGGCCCTTGTTCTTCACCAGGTATTCGCAAGCCAGGGCTTGGTTGGCAAAGCTCATGTCCATCACGGCGCTGGGGTGGCCTTCCGCCGCCGCCAGGTTCACCAAGCGACCTTCACCCAACACGATCACGGACTTGCCGCTGGTCAGGCGATATTCTTCGGTGAAGTTGCGGACGGTTTTGACTTCCGACGATTGGGCCTTCAGGGCCTTCAGGTCGATTTCCAGGTCGAAGTGACCGGAGTTGCAAACGATCGCCCCGTCCTTCATCTTGGCGAAGTGCTCCGCGCGGATCACGTGCTTGTTGCCGGTGACGGTCACGAACAGGTCGCCCAGGGCAGCGGCTTCGTCCATCGGCATCACGCGGAAACCATCCATCACCGCTTCGATCGCGGGGACGGGTTCCACTTCGGTGACGATCACGTTTGCACCCAAACCACGAGCGCGCATAGCCGTGCCCTTACCGCACCAGCCATAGCCCGCCACAACGATCGTCTTACCGGCCAACAAAATGTTGGTGGCGCGGATGATCCCGTCGAGGGTCGATTGGCCCGTGCCGTAGCGGTTGTCAAAGAAGTGCTTGGTTTGCGCGTCGTTGACGTTCATGGCCGGGAAGGTCAGCACGCCATCGCGCAGCATGGCCCGCAGGCGGACGATGCCGGTGGTGGTTTCTTCGGTGGTGCCGATCAGGTCAGCGATTTGGTGCTGGCGCTGTTGGATCAAGGTGGCGGTTACGTCGGAACCGTCATCAATGATTACGTTCGGCTTGTGGTCGAGGGCGATGTTCACGTGGCGCAGATAGGTTTCGGTGTCTTCGCCCTTGTAGGCAAACACCGAGATGCCTTCATCCACCACGAGGCTGGCGGCCACGTCGTCTTGGGTCGAAAGGGGGTTGCTGGCAATCAACACCGCATCCGCGCCGCCGGCCTTGAGGGCGATCGCCAAGTGGGCAGTTTCGGTGGTGACGTGGCAACAGGCAACCAGGCGCAAGCCGGCGAAGGGTTTTTCGATGGCAAAGCGATCGCGGATTTGGCGCAGCACCGGCATTTCGCGGCCCGCCCATTCAATCCGCTGGCGACCCATGGGGGCCAGGGCCAGGTCTTTGACTTCGTGTTTCACCAGTTGCGGCGGACTTACGGGCGCGACGGTCATTACGTTGAAAATTCCTTAAGTTGAAGGGCTGTTGAGGGGCAAGGGTCTGGGGCGATCGACCGGATTGCATCCGGCTGAGGGGCGATCGCTCGCCGGTTGCAGGGCAACTGCACTAGTGTATCAATTTCGTAACCCCCTGACTGGGTATAAACGCTTTAGGATCGAAACCCAGAGCGAAACCGGTTAGAGGTGGATCGATTATGGCGACCACGGTGGCGATCGAACAACTGACGCTCCAGGATCTCGAACAGCGGTTTGGTCTCCAGCGCAGTGATGATCCCGATTTCTTTCGGGAGTGGCGCGATTCGTTGCCGGAGTTGGGGGCGATCGAGCGCGATCGGCTGCAACGGATCCAAGCCAGCTACGCCAACTTAGAGCGGCGATCGGTGCTCGAAAATACGGTCAAGTTGGCGGTGGTTGCGCCCTTGCTGGATTTAGCCGGTTTCTTTTTGCCGCCATTCTATGTGGACACGGAAACTTCAGTAGAAATTGTGGTCGATCGCCCCGTAGATCCTGACCCAATTGGGGGCGAAAAACTGCGCGGGCGGGTGGATATTTTGGTGTTGATGGGTCGCTTGTGGGTGTTAGCGATCGAATCCAAACGGGCTGAATTCTCGGTCAAGGTGGGGATTCCGCAGGTGTTGGGTTACATGTTGGCAGCGGCTCCCGATCGGCAAGCGCGGTTTGGCTTAGTAACCAATGGCAGTAGTTTTGTATTTTTAAAATTAGCCAAGGTGCTGGCTTTTCCTAATGATGTCGATACGCCTCTCTACACTTGGCAGTACGACAAATCACCGGAATTAATTCTCGATCGTGCTGATGATTTGGCAACGGTTTTGCAAGTGATGAAAAAACTCGGGGCGATCGTCAGTCAAGCTGTTTGATTTCACACTCGATCGCTCATGGACAGCAACTGCTATGCCATGACTCAGATCCTAGGGGCAAGGGGCAAGGGGCTTAAGCCCCTTGTCTACAACGGTTAAGATAGGGATTAGAGAAAAACAGTGTAAGGTAATCCAAAAAATTCGCCTAACCGTTGCGCTTGTTTCTTGGAAATATCGCGCTTGCCGTTAACCACTTCGGAAACAATACCTTTAGACCCAATGACTCCGACTAAATCGGTTTGTTTGAGTCCGTTGTCTTCCATCAGTTCCAAAAGCACTTCGCGCCCAGAGCAATCAGCGATCGCATAGTGCTGATCGTCATAGCTACTGACGAGCAATGTCAGCAAATCCAATAGAGCTGATTCTTCAGGAGACCGGTCTTCGCGAAAGAATAATTGTTCGATTTGATCTACCAGGCGATCGTACTCTTCCTCAGTCTGAATGACGGTCGGCCGGACTTCTGCCAGTAATTGTGAATAAGACTTCTGATCAAGAGCTGCCAGCATGAATTGGTTAGTTGCGTGTTTCTGTGTGTGTTTTTGTATGTATGACTTAGTGTTTCTAGGAACAAGGATTTACACATCATCCATCTCTAGCAAAAACTTAGTTATGTATCTAGGTATCATTGAAGTAACTAGGGTCTGAGAATAGGGGCCGAAGCCCCTTGCTCTGGTTGATGGAGTGGTCATACTATTTGTTGGTTTACTTTCTGGAGCTTCTTCTCAAGTCATCAGGAATTTTAAGTTTGCTGTATTCAGCATGAGTACAAATTTTCTTGATGAAGAGTCTGGCATCGCTCAGTGATCCATTTTCTTTTGGATGACAGTAGTTTTGTATGCTTGCAATCAGTCGATACCTATTTCCAGCGATATTGAAAATCAAAAATCCACCTACATAATCAACGTGAGGAAGTGTTTCTCTAACTTCTTCAAAGTTTTTCCATTTGGCCTCTGAAATAATCTTGAACAATCGTTTCAGACTAGGTTCAGAATTTGGGTGGAGTTTACAAAACTCACGAATCGGCTTGCGGCTAATAATATGCATTGTTGACTAATCCTTTAGTTTCCCACGTTGCAGCATTTTGACCTCCTATTGAGCTTGCTTTTGACAAAGTAATTAACAGGCTATGGAATTCATAATAGTTCTCAAAAAGAGAACTGTCAAGCCTGGCCCTGATCAATTGGCAGTCCAGTAGAAACATCCTGCTTTAGAATAAAGAGTCTCGATCGCCCCGCCAGCCCCATGAGCAACCAACCCCGCCGCTACCACATCACCACCTTCGGCTGTCAGATGAACAAGGCCGACTCCGAGCGGATGGCCGGCATCCTCGACACCATGGGCTTTGCTTGGACCGAAGAACCCGAAGACGCGGATCTGATTCTCTACAACACCTGCACGATTCGCGACAACGCCGAACAAAAGGTCTATTCCTATTTGGGACGGCAAGCCAAGCGCAAACAAACCAACCCGGAATTAACGATCGTGGTGGCCGGCTGCGTCGCCCAACAGGAGGGCGAGAAACTGTTGCGGCGTGTGCCCGAAGTGGACTTGATCATGGGGCCGCAGCACGCCAACCGGTTGGAAGACTTGCTGGAGCAGGTGTTTAACGGCAGCCAAGTGGTGGCCACCGAAGCCGTCCATATCATGGAAGACATCACCAAGCCCCGCCGTGACAGCAGTATTACAGCTTGGGTGAACGTGATCTATGGTTGCAACGAGCGCTGCACCTATTGCGTCGTTCCAGGGGTGCGCGGCGTGGAGCAATCGCGCTATCCCGAGGAAATTCGTCGAGAAATGGAGGAATTGGGTCGCCAGGGCTACAAGGAAGTGACCCTGCTGGGCCAAAACATTGATGCCTACGGGCGCGATTTGCCCGGGAGCTTGCCCGACGGGCGGCACAAGTACAACTTCACCGATCTGCTGCGGGATGTGCACGAGGTGGAGGGGATCGATCGCCTGCGGTTTGCCACCAGTCACCCGCGCTACTTCACGGAGCGACTGATCCGCACCTGCGCCGAGCTACCGAAGGTCTGCAAGCATTTCCACATTCCGTTCCAGTCGGGCGACAACGACGTGCTGAAAGCCATGGCGCGCGGCTACACCCACGAGCGCTACCGGCAAATTATCGACACGATTCGCCGCTACATGCCCGATGCGTCGATCAGTGCCGATGCGATCGTTGGTTTCCCCGGCGAAACGGAGGAGCAATTCCAAAACACGATGCAGCTCGTGGAGGAGATTGGCTTCGACTTGCTGAACACGGCGGCGTACTCACCGCGCCCCGGCACGCCGGCCGCCCTGTGGGAGCAGCAGCTCGATGAGGAGACGAAGGCCGATCGCCTGCAACGGCTGAATCATTTGGTGTCAATCAAGGCGGCCGAGCGATCGCAGCGCTATTTTGGCCGCACGGAATATGTGTTGGTTGAAGCGATTAATCCCAAGGATCCCACGCAGGTGATGGGCCGCACCGATGGCAACCGCCTGACCTTTTTTACGGGGGATTTTGCCGAGCTGCGGGGCCAAATTGTGCCCGTCAAAATTACGGAAGTGCGCCCCTTTAGCTTGACGGGTGAGGCGTTGATCCCAGCCGTTTGCTAAGGGGCTGGCTGAAACATCAAATCCAGCCGAGCAACCCAAATGACTTCAAGAATCGCGATCGCTCCCTCCAAGCCTTGGTGGGGCAGCAGTCGTTTGAGACGGATTACCTTGACACTCGTGAAGCTGATAAAACTGATGCCGCGCAATTAGGCCAGGGCTGATTTTTGACTGCTGTTCAAAGTTTCGAGGGCATTAGCGGCGGCGGCTTTTTCGGCTTCTTTTTTCGATCGCCCTTGGCCCGTTCCCAGCACCCGTGCTCCCAAGGCTACTTGGCAGGAAAACAGCGGATTGTGATCCTGCCCAGCAATTTTTTGCGTGTTGTACTTGGGCAGGGCTAAGCCACATTTGTGGGCCCATTCTTGCAGTTGATTTTTCACATCGAGGCTCGATCGGGCCTGTAGCTCTTCGATCGGCACGGCATCAAACAACGCTTCCACAAAGGGACGGACAATATCCACATCCCCCTGTTGATCCAGATAATACGCGCCCACCACCGCTTCAAAGGCGCTGCTGAGTAGATTGGGATTTTGGCGGCCGCCCATTTGTTCCACGCCACGGCTCATGCGGAGTTTTGGGCCCAAATCGAGGGCGATCGCAAATTGCGCCAATTGTTTCTCATCGACCAAGGCCGATCGCCGCCGCGTCATTTCATCCTCGCCCAACTCGGGAAACCGACGATAGAGATAAGAGCCACTCACAAAGGTCAAAATCGCATCGCCTAAAAATTCGAGCCGTTCATTATCCTCGCCAAGGCGCGGATTTTCGCGCACGAGCGATCGATGGGTCAGCGCCTGTAATAGCAAGTTGTGGCAATTAAATTTTGGCAAATCCGGCACGAGATCAGCCATGAGCGATGTTTGCTCCACCGCCCGATCGGGCGGTAGGGATTTGCTGGGTCGGGGCCAGTTCACAATCTTGGGAGAGTCAAATCCGTTGGGATGAGGTGCAAGGCCTGTCATAACAAATTCAATGCCTTTGGTGTTGATGAGTGTTGATTGACGTTTGATAGATCATGTCGAAATGCCAGCGATCGGACGACTTTCAAAGGAGTGATCATGACATGATCACGGGGCTAATCCGTAAGTTCCGGAGTGCCAGCCATTCAAATCGTAGAAACACCTTGAGTGCTTCATTTCCAATCGACTTGGCGCAGGAAAACTTGACCCACCACCGATCAGTTAAACGGCTAGTGAAGCAATTCAAACCCCCACTCCCAGAACTCCGGTGCTGGGCTAGAAACCTCAGCCACGGTTTGGGGCAAAACGGTTTTTCGCGTTGACTTGTCAACACTGGCGAGCCGTAGCAGGCGGCAGAGAGAATTAAAAGTGCCTTGATTGCCCACCGTTGTGGGGTTGTCACCCGCCATGACATCCAATCCCCATGCGAGGGTGATGTCAAAACGGAAGACTGAGGATGGGAACGGAGCGGGACAATCATGGTGGAGTGCTCCTGCAGAATGATTAGGACTGCAAAGAGGGCAGCAAGCGCAAGTCGATCAACAGTTGCTGGATCACTAGGGAACAGATGAGCAAGGAGGGCGAGGAGCGCGTACTGGGAGCCAAGAGCTAAAGGAGCTGATGGAATGGGTCGTAATACTGTTGAATGCGTATAGTCATAACCCTACCGAGTAAATGTAAAAAACTAGGGAACGTTACGTAAAGTTTATGGCCAGATGGCCAATGACTAACACCCCAGAATTACAGTGCTGGCAAGCTGTTGGGGGGTTAATAAAGATTTGGTCATTGATCGGGTCAAATTTTAAACTGGCACTCCGGCGATCGGCCAATCGAGCAACTGACCTGAGAAACGTTCAGGAAAATGAGGACGGGGATAGGTGGCGTTTGGGCGGTCGTGGGCGGCGGTCAATAGTTGGCAACCTTATGGTTAACTGGTAGCTACATTTGGCTACCCTGGGTTTGACCATGTCAGAACGCATCCTAGTTCTGCATAGAAACTCACTCCAGCGCTGCGGCTTGGCGGGTGGTCAAACGGAGCAACGGGTATCCACAAACGGTATTCGATCGGCATGATGAATCAATTGCGAGTTGGGCTGTTGTTTGGCGGGCGATCGGGGGAGCACGAGGTATCCATTCGCTCGGCGGCGGCGGCGGCGCGGGCTTTGCAGGCCGGCCCCAATCGCGATCGCTACCGGGTTTTGCCGTTTTACTTACAAAAGGATGGGCTGTGGCAGGGGCCGGCGATCGCCCAGGCCGTGCTCGATCGGGGGCAGCCCTTGCCCAGTGAGGATCAACCCAGCGATCGATCGGCGCTCTGGCACTTTCCCCCGGAGGTGGCCGAGGTCGATGTTTGGTTTCCGACGTTGCACGGCCCCAATGGTGAAGATGGCTCGGTGCAAGGTCTGCTGCAATTGATGCAAGTGCCCTATGTGGGGTCGGGGGTGCTGGGATCGGCGGCGGGCATGGACAAAATTGCCATGAAAATGCTGTTTGCCCAGGCGGGTTTGCCCCAGGTGAAGTATCGGTTGGTGACGCGATCGCAGGTGTGGTCTAACCCCTGTGTGTTTCCCAAGCTGTGCGACGAGTTGGAGGCGGAGTTGGGCTATCCCTGCTTTGTGAAGCCGGCCAATTTGGGATCGTCCGTGGGGATCGCCAAGGCCCGATCGCGCGCAGAACTGGAAGCTGCCCTCGACAGCGCCGCCAGTTTCGATCGGCGGATCATTGTGGAAGCGGCCGCCAGTGGCAAACCGCGCGAAGTGGAATGCGCGGTGCTGGGCAATGATCAGCCCGCCGCTTCGGTGATTGGTGAAATTACCTTTAGCAGCGAGTTCTACGACTACGAGACCAAATATTCTGAAGGGGCGGCGGATTTGGTGATTCCGGCAAACCTCCCGGCGAATGTGGTCGATCGCTTGCAAACCATGGCCCAGGAAGCATTTTTGGCGCTGGATTGTGCGGGATTGGCGCGGGTAGACTTTTTCTATGTGGAGTCCACGGGCGAGATCTTTTTGAACGAGATCAACACGTTGCCCGGCTTCACGGCCACCAGCATGTATCCGCAGTTATGGGACGCGACGGGCGTGTCGTTTCCCGAGTTGGTCGATCGCCTGGTGACGCTGGCGATCGACCGTCATGCCACGGGACAAGAGGCGCGTTAAATGACGGCTGGACCATCGCGATCGTCCTCATCCGAGGGAGAAACCAATCCATTTGAGGCGGCGCTCGATCGCGGGTCACCTCAACTGCCATCGTTGCCTGCGTTGCCGCCTCGGCCGGTGACGGCCCCGGAGCCACCGCCGTTGCCTCGCTACGGCCCACCGCCACCCTTGAAAGCACCCGTCCCCCGATCGCCCCGAGGGGCCGGTGCACCGCCGATCGCGTCGCAGTCCCCCCGCCCCATCCCGGCCCGCCCTGAATCACCACAGTCAGCGCGAGAGTCAGCGCGAGAGTCACTGGGCATGGTCGCCGTGGGCCGGCGATCGCGCCGTCGCCGCGAACCCAATCGGGTGATTGTGCACCTGCCGCGTCTGATTGCCAACCTGGAGCGGGTGCTACGAGGGCGCGTCCTGATTGGCCTCTTTGTCTTCTGGGCGTTGTTTTGGTTGTTGGGAGGCGTGGCGATCGTTCGCTTGCTGAAGATCGATCGGTCGGCGGAAGTGATGCCCCTGCAAGTGGGACGCGACACAACGGCCACCGGTGGCCTGCCCGGAAACGCCAATGGCATCCCCATGCCGTCCGACCAGCAGCGCAATTTTCAACAACATTCGCCCAATAGCGCACCGAATCCAACCACCAACACCAACCAGGACGGGTTTGGGTCCTTGCAGCCCATGGTGCGGCCGCAGCGATCGGGCCCGCCGATTGGTCTCTTGGCTGGGGTCGTGGTGATTTGCAGTTTGGGAACGTGGGTGCGACTTCAACAGATGAACCGCCGGCCCTAGGAATTGCAATAGTTCAATCACCAAATTTCAATCAACTTTCAAGCATCAGGAGATTGGCTCGGCAACCAGTCGTGATTGTTCAACAACAGTGAGGATTGGTGTGGCAGTTCGGATTCAGCAACTACAACAGTGGAAACAGCAGGGCCGCCCGATCGCGGTGTTGACCGCTTGGGATTGGCTGTGGGCGCGGTTGCTCGATCGAGCCGGTGTGGATGTACTCCTGGTGGGCGACTCCCTGGCCATGGTGGCCCTGGGCTACAAGACCACGCTCCCCCTGACGCTGGAGCAAATGATTCACCATGCGGCGGCCGTGAGCCGGGGGGTCGAGCAGGCCTTGGTGGTGGTGGATTTGCCGTTTTTGACCTACCAAGAAAGCACGCAGCAGGCGATCGCCTCCGCCGGCCGAATCTTGAAGGAAACCGGGGCCCAGGCGGTGAAGCTCGAAGGCGGCTATCCCGAAATGGCGGCGACGGTGGCGCGGCTGGTGCGATCGGGCATTCCGGTGATGGGTCATGTGGGCCTCACGCCCCAATCGGTGAATCAACTGGGCTATCGACAGCAGGGGCGCAGTCCAGCGGAGGGCGATCGGATCCTGGCCGAAGCCCTGGCCCTGGAAGCCGCCGGGGCCTTTTCGATCGTCCTGGAGCACGTGCCGTCCGAGCTGGCCGCCCAGATTACCCAACAACTCAGCATTCCGACGATCGGGATCGGGGCGGGTGGCCAGTGCGATGGCCAAGTCCTCGTGACGGCGGATCTGTTGGGCCTCAGCGACTCAACGCCCCCCTTTGTGAAGGTCTACGCGGATCTGAGTGCCCAGGTTGTGGCCGCCGCCGAAGCGTTTTGTACGGAGGTTCGATCGCGCCAATTCTCGCCCTAACCGCGATCGCCCCAAGCCGGGGATCAGTCCACGAATCAGACCCCCAATCAGCCGCCGGTCTTCAACCGCCAGTCTGTCGATTGCGGTAGGGCGACGAATCGACCCGCCGCACCATGCCAATCACCCCCGGCTCTCCCGAAAAATGAATCCGCTCGGCATACATTTCTAGCCCAATCAGGCGGCCATTGCGGTGGCGACCCGGCAACAACCCCGTTAAGGGACGCTGGGGATCTTGAATGCAGTCCTCCAGTTTGTGGGCCAAGGTGGCTTGGTAATCCACCGGGATCAAATCCAAAATCGACTCCACCTTGGCCAATTCCCGCCGTCGATAGCCAAAAATCTGGGCAAAGCAGCGGTTGATGTACCGCAATCGCCCCTCAGCGGTTGTGATGTATAGCCCCGTATCTTCTAGGCCGCGCGGCTCGCCATAGGCCGGGTTGACGGCGCTGTGGGCCGCACTTTGGATGGCGCTAGGTGTGGTTCCAAAATTCGCCATGGATTCCTCAAAGGGACTCGCCACCGAGGGCAGATCATTGGCGAGGGATTCGCCGCTGGGGGGCTGGCTGAGGAGATCGTAGAGCAGAGCATTTTCGAGGTTCAGGGCGATCGCCTCCGCCGCCAGGGTGGCTCGATTGACCCGATCGGCCGTGAAGTGGTGAGCCTGACTGTGCATCAGCGTCACGAGGGCTAACAGTCGCTTGCCCCGCTGAATCGGAATGCACAGCACCGATCGCACCGTGTAGGGCTGGTTGGGCAGTTGCAGCCACCGCTCATCGGTCATCGTGTCCGTGACGATCGCCATTCGCCGCTGCTGAATTGTCCAAGCGGCCAGCCCCTCTTTCAAGATCTGATTAACGATTTCCCGCTTTTGCTCCCGAATGGTGGAACCCCGGGCTAGCAGGCACTCCGTCGCTTGACCATCTGCATCGAGCAGAAAAATACTGCCCTGTTCGGCCTGGCAGAGGCTTTGGAGCGATTCCAAAATTTGCTGCGTCAGCGCGCGCAACATCAGGTTGCTCGCGGTGGTCATTTTGGTGGTGACGATCCAGCTCGCCAAGAGTTCTTGTTGAAGACACAGGGCGGCATTGTGGGCAGTGAGGCGATCGATTTCAGCTTGCAGTCTTGAAACCTCAGGGTTGGCCAAGATGCCTGACCCGTCGCGATCGCTCATAATGTTGCTCCCCCAACTCGCCACTAACGCCAACTTAGCCAAGGTATCACCCATCCCTAGTTGCGGGGGGATTCCCACAGGGCGAGCGCAAGATTTGGATCGATCGCAGATCGAACTGCGCTACTGATCTGCGCTAAATTCCTCGACCGCATCGATCGCGTGGCTAGCGTACATCAACGCCGGCCCGCCGCCCATGACGATCGCCACACCCAACGCATCGGCAATTTCCGCCGCAGTCGCCCCCGCATCCAGGCAGGCCTTGGTGTGGAACCCAATACAATCATCGCAACGCAGGGCGACGGCGATCGCCAAGGAAATCAGTTCCTTCGTTTTGGCATCCAGCGTCCGCGCTTCACCACCCGCCCGATTGAGGTCGCGAAAGGCCTTCATCACCTCGGGCTGTTGCTTGGCAAATTTCCCAATGCCCGCCCGCCGCTGGGCTACCCGATCGCCATAGCTGTGCGAACTATCCATCGTTACGGTCTCCCATCATGTGCCAATGATCACCATGCTACGGCCATGGCGTACTGTCCCGATCGCCGCTGGAGTTCTGATCGGCCGTCCCTAGCCCCCATTCCGTTGCCCGTCAACCGGGACTCTTGCGCCGTTGGGTCAACACTCTAGGTTGCGGATCGGCAGGGCAATTCCCCGATCGATCCATCCCCAACCACAGACATTACAGCCGCCCCGCCGCCACCGTGAACGGTCAACCAAGCAAAATCTTGCTATTGGTGCTTGAACTTTTGTCGCATCTTTGGCAATATAGGTAAGCTTGATTCGCAAGCAACCAGGGTGACTGGCGCAACGGCAGCGCATCGGACTCTTAATCCGCTGGTTCTGGGTTCGAATCCCAGGTCACCCATCTAGATCATCCAATCCCAACCCCCGATCTGACATCGACTCCCGATCGATTCCCATCCTGCTTGATTTCACATCAATTAGAGCAGGGGTTAGAGCAGGGGTCGCAAGCGGGGATCGTCAGCGATTAATCAAAGATCAATCATCAAGATCAATCATCAAAGATCAATCGCACCCCAAAGCTGCTGAAGATTCAGATGGCTGGCCACATTGTCCGCCAGGGAATCCAACAAAATTTCGCGATGCTCACGATAGTCGGGCATCCCGGTGGGCAAGGACGACAGGCCGCGTTGGTGGCGCAGGCGATTGAGCCAAGCGCGTCGCCAGGGGCCGCTGTCAAAGATATCGGTGAGATAGGTTCCCCACACCAGTTGGCTGCCGGAAACGAGGCCAAGTTTGGGGTCGTCAAAGAGGGGCTGCACGCTGTTGGCATCCAAGGTTCGGGTGTAGCTTTGACGAAACTCGCGGCTGATCACGGGGAGGCCGGCTTGGGGGTAGTTGGAGGTGGCGATGCGCTCGCGATCGATCCAGTCCCCGGTGACGATGCTGGAAATGGGCAGCAAGTCGAGACCGACCATCTCTTCGGAGGCGGTGTCGAGGTCTTGGATTTGCACAATTTGTCGCCCGAGCATTTGGAACCCTTCGCCAATGCCCAGGATTGTGCCGCCGGCGATCGCGTATTGGCGCAGGTGTTCAGCCATCCCTGAGTCGTAGAGGGCGTGCAGATCGGCGGATAGGTTGGTCGATCGCGGCAGCACCACCGCATCGGGATAGCCCAAATCCTGGTCTAGGTCTAAATAGTGTAGGGAAACGGTCGGTTCTGCGGACAGGGGATCGAGATCGCTGAAGCTGGCGATGTGGGGCAGGCGGATGGCGGTGACGGTGGTTTCAATGTCCGACTGCCGACGACGACGCGCAAACAGGTCGATCGAGTCGGGCGAGGGAAACAGGTCGGGCAGCCAGGGCACGGCTCCGACGACGGGAATGCCGGTGCGTTGTTGCAGCCAGTCGCACCCTTGCTGGAGTCGATCGCGGCTGCCCCGATCTTTGTTAATGATGATCGCCCGCACGAGCGATCGCTCCGTCGGCTCAATCAGCTCCAACGTTCCGATCGCACTGGCCAGCCACCCGCCCCGATCGGCATCCACCACCAACACCACCGGCGCATTCAGAGCTTGTGCCAGATGCAAATTACAAACATCTTTGCCCGCGAGATATTCATCCGCTGGGCTGCCCACCCCATCGGCCACCAGCACGTCAAAGGTCTGCGAGAGCCGGCCGATCGCTTGCATCATCGGTTCCCAGGCTTGGTCGCTGTTCATCAAGTTTTGGCAGGATGGATTAAAGTCGGCTTGCGGCTCCACCCCCGCCGCCCAGGCTTGCACCGCTTGAAAATAGGCAATATCCCGGCCCTCGTTCGTCGTGTACAACATGGACGAGGTGCTCTGGGCTTGGAAGGGAGCCACCTTGAGGCCGCGACGATGGAGCAACCGGCCGATCGCCGCCGCCAATAGGGACTTCCCGGCCACGCTGCCCGTACCGATCAGCAAAACTGCTTTGATTGCCTGTGCGTTCATAGCCTCCAGCTCAGATCCAACTGATGATCGATCCATTAACACTCAACGTATTTGGCAAAGGTCTATCGGGGCAAAATGGTGGGAACTACACCGGATGGATCGAGCGCATCACACCTCTTTGGGCATCCTTGGGCATTGGCGATCGGGGTTTGAGCAATCAGTCCCCAGCCCGGTGCCGTTGTGCTGGAGCCTCAGGAAGCTCAGATCGGCCAACGCAGCCAGCGCTTTAGACGATTGCGCCACCGATCGCGCCAGCCAGCGGGTTGCCAAGTTTGGGGAGCCGATTGCCACTGATCGAGCAACAGAAACCCAAGGGGCGTGAGCCGAAAGCGATCGGTCAAGCCCTGGCCATCGACTTCCCGCCGCAGCATTCCAACCTGGATTAGCCAGGTTAGTTCCGTTTCGGCCACCAGTTCGCTCAGGGCCGATCGGGCCATCGATTGTTGCACCGCCGCTGGGCCGACCAACTCCGCAATGGCCACGCTGCGATCGCGCATCGCCGCATAGAAATTTAACCCAAAGGGCGCACACCGCACGGCCCGCGCTGCCCGTGCCACCGTTTTATCGGGATAGGTTACTTGACTCGATCGCTCAGCCATCACCACGCGCATACCTCAAACCTACGTTCACTGCCGACCGTCGCCGACCGTCGTCATTGCACCCGCTTTACTGTAGAGCAATCGACATCGCAATCAACAGGCCAATTCACTCGCTTGCGAATCAAGCGCGAATTGTTCCAAAAACGCTCATGAGCAATGGTTCGCCGTAAGATTGCGATCGCAACTGCTTACTTCTAAACCTTCTGACAAACCTATGCCTCTCTCAATTGGCGACGCGGCTCCAGCCTTTACCGCAAAGGACACCAACGGCAACAGCATTTCGCTGGCGAATTTCACCGATCAGGGTCAATCCGTGGTGTTGTACTTCTATCCCAAGGATGATACGCCGGGTTGCACCAAGGAGTCTTGCAGCTTCCGCGATCGCCACGATGCCTTCCAGCAGCACAACTTGGTGGTGTTGGGCGTGAGCCGCGATGACGAAGCCTCGCACCAGGCCTTTACGGCGAAATATAGCCTGCCCTTCCCGTTGCTGGCGGATATCGATGGGGCGATCGCGCGGGCCTATGATGCCGATGGGGGCAGCTACGCCAAGCGGATCACCTACGTGATCGGCCCCGACGGGACGATCGTGCATGTGGATGCCAGTGTGAATACTGCCCAGCACGCGGATGATGTGTTGGCGGCCTTGGGCTTAGGGTAGACCCAGTTTCCGCCCATGCACCGCGGCCTTGACGGTTCCCGATCGGGCCGCGGATTGCAACGGCGGTGGCGTGTAGGAGTAGATGCATCGATCGCTCCTCGCGCCTGGGGCCGGAACGGTCGCCGGACGATCGCCGTCCTAGGGAGTAATGGATGTCCCGTCCAGGGCGCAGGCCCAGCGGGCGATCGATCACCTCCCTTGTCCTCTCACACCGCGTTTTGTTATGACTTCCTTTCTCATGGGTCGATCGCGCCGTTGGGTCTACGCCTTGTTGGCCGGTCTGGCCGCCGTGATCACCACCGTCAGCACCCCGCAACTGGCCCAAGCCGTCAACTGGCTAGATTTATTGCGCCGAGGCTTTGAGGTTTACCAGCTTTCCAATCTCTCCGATGCACAGGAAGTCGATCTCGGGCGGCAGATCGATCGCGAACTGAGCGGCCAACTGCGGTTTGTGGCCAACACCCCCCTCAACCAGCTCGTGGAGTCCGTGGGGCAACGCCTCAGCAGCGTCAGCACCCGCCCCAACATTCCCTACACCTTCCGAGTGGTCAACAACCGCGCCATCAACGCATTCGCCACCATGGGCGGGTTTGTGTATGTCAACACCGGCCTCTTGACCGCCGCCGAAAACGAAGCGGAACTGGCCGGTGTGATGGCCCACGAAATTGGTCACATCACCGAACGCCATGTGGTGAAAAATCTGCGGAGTCGGGCCCTGTCCGATGGGTTGTTGAGTGCGTCGGGTCTCGATCGCCGCCGAGCCACCCGCCTCGGGGTCGAGCTGGCCTTGAACCTGCCCCGCAGTCGTCAGGCCGAATTTGAATCGGATCAAGTGGGAGTCACCCTGTTGCAGCGGGCGGACTATGCTCCGATCGGTTTGCCCAGCTTTCTGCAAAAACTCGGCAGTCGTCGGGAACCGCCCGCGATCCTCAGCACCCACCCCAACAGCAGCGAACGGGTCGCACGATTACGGCAATTAATTGGCCCCAACGCCACGGAGGGTATGGGCTTAGACAGTGTGGAATATCAGTCGTTTATTCGATCGGCCTTTCGGTAGCGGAGCGGATTAATTTCGGATCAGGGGTGGGGCCTCAAAACCAATTGGGGCCTAAAAACGACCGGCGATCGCCTCCGGGACGATCGACACCGCCAACTCCGCCAAGGGCACAATCCGCGTTTCACTGCGATACACATTGACCTGATACACGACTTCCTGGGTCAAATCGACACCGGTCAGCCAACCACTACGGGGGTGATAGGCTCCGGTGTCGATGTCCATCCAGCCGGGGCCGCGGGCGATTTGCCCCGGTTCAACACCCGGCAACGTGAAGGTGATGGTGTGGCCCGTGACGATCGTTTTGTCCGCAAAGTAGCGCTGGGGAAAGCTGTGGAAGGGATCCCGAATCCAACAACATTGCTGCACGCCCTGGGCCTCTAGGGGCAAGGTTGGATCGACCCCCGCATGGACAATCCAATAGTCGCCCCAATCAATGTGGAGCGGCAGCGATCGCAGCCAATCGAAGTGGGCGTGGGGAATGCCCGGCTCACCATAAAAATCTTGGTAGCTGACCAGGGTGGTTTGGCCACCACTAAACAGCCATGCCTGGAGGGGCTGTTGGAGCACCTGCCCCTCATGGAGGATGTCGAGCAACATCCGTTCGTGGTTGCCCAGCAAGCACTGATAGGGGCTGTGCATCACAAAATCGACGACTTGGGCGCTCTTGGGGCCGCGATCGATCAAGTCCCCCACAAAGCACAACTGATCGTCGTTGCGCGGAGCAATGATGCCTAACAGGTGCATTAGGCCATCGTATTGCCCATGTACGTCGCCGATGACAATTTTCCGAGCCGTCGAAGTCGCATCCATACTTACCATCTTGACGTGCGATCGCCCCAATATGCCAGTCCTTTGCCAATCCATCGAACCGGCCGTCTAGCCGTCTAACTGAGTGTAGATCGGTTCATTCACCTTACCCGTGGCTGGTACGACAGCTCATGGGCGGGGCGATCGGGAACTCCCCAGCGCTACGCCGGTTGAGCGATCGGCCGATTGATGCCGCGATCGCTTGTGTTTGGGCTAATCGTGTTTCGGCTACTTTGAGTATGCCCAGTCGCCCCAACGCCGCGATCGCCCCCCTGACTGACTCTTCACTTAGCGGCTGAGGGCCTTCAGGAAGTTTTGCAGTTGGCCGAACAATCCTTGGCGTTGGGCGGCGGCGCTGGCGGCCGCATTCGTCGAGGCGGTGTCCTCGCCCATGGTCGCCTTCAGCAGGATTTCATCAAGGGCTTCGCCGGCCGGCCGCTGGGGCACGGTGGCCACGAGTTGATAATCACCCGTTTCTTCGGCGGGTTCGAGCCACACTTCCCACTGCTCGGGGAAGGCGCGGCGCACGGCGGCTCCTTCGAGGGGGCGCAGGTAATAGGCGGTGGTGATGGTGCTGAGGAAGCGATCGCGCAGTTGGCGGCCGGCATAACCAATGCCAATCACCGCCAGGTCTTCCATCCGGGGGTTCAGGAAAATGACGGGGCGATCGGCCGCTTCCTGGCACAGTTGCTCCACCTGGGTCACTTCCACCGCCGACGGTTCGATGAACAGAAAAATTGCGTCCTCGGGCTGGATTTTGCCGGTCATGGGCGTGCGACCCGATCCCACATCGGTCATTTTGTAGGGCAAGTCGCCCCAGTCGCGGCGGGCGAGGGCGGCGGCTCCGGCATCGGGAAACAGAATTTTTACGCGGTCTCCCCAGGGGGCAAGGGCCTCCAGAAAGGCTTCGGCGACGGGCATCACCTTCAGTTCGGGTAACACCAATTCGACTTGGATGCGGGTAAGGCCGGCATCGAGGGCGGCGGTGGTGGCGGTGCGGGCTTGGGCGATGGCCTCGGCTAGATCCTGGGGAATTCCGCTCATGGCAATGGGGGGTTTTTAAAGGAAGATTGAAAGGCTGGGGCGAGGGTGCGGCCCGATCGAGCACGCCAAGAGCATCCTACAACGGCGCGATCGCTTCGCTGGATCGGTTGTTGAGCAACCCCGAACTACCAAAAACGATTAAGCTACGGGCAAGGAATTTCAACCCTCGAACAACTCGCCCACTCGCTGCTGAACTGCCATACCTATGGGAACCGTCACGCTGAATCTGGTTGCGATCGGGGTGTTTCTGGTCACGTTTTCGGCGCTGTTTGGGCCGTTGATTGCGCTGCCCGCCGAGGTTCCGGCAGTGCTGACGGCGGCGGTGCTGGGGTTGGCGGCGGTCGATCGCTTTGGGTGGCAAGGACGGGGCGGCACGTTGCTGGTGGACTGGTTTGCCCAGCGATCGCCGGCCTATCGCGATCGGATTTTGCACCACGAAGCCGGGCATTTTTTGGTGGCGCACCTATTAGGAATTCCCGTGGCGGGCTATGCGCTGGATGCCTGGGAAGCCTTTCAAAAAGGGTATCCCGGCTCCGGTGGCGTGCAGTTTGATGACCAGGAATTGGCCCAATGGCTCGATCGAGGCGAAGTGCCCGCCCGCATTTTGAGCCACTACGCCACGGTTTGGATGGCGGGGATTGCCGCCGAAAAACTGGTCTATGGCAATGCCCAGGGGGGCAGCGACGATCGACAGAAATTAATCAGCCTGTGGGCACAACTGAGCGGCCAGCGGAACCAAACCCGACCGAATATTACTGCCCAAATGAATCTTTCAATTCTGCGGGCAAAAACCTTGATCGAACAAAATCGAGCAGCCTACGAATCATTAGTGGAAAATTTCCGCGATCGCGCGACGATTGAAACCTGCAAAGCCGCGATCGACCTCGCCAAAGTCACCCCCGACGACGAGCAACCAAAAGCCGCTTGAAACGCGATCGTCAAGCGATCGAGACGCGATCAACATGGGAAAATAGGCCCACATCACTCCTCAAGCGCCCTTCCCAGGAATCGACTCCATGGCTAATAGTTGGTGGGAAATCAACATTCGCTGCCATCCGCTGCTCGAAGACACGGTTTATTGGCGCACGCAGGACTTTGGCTGTCGTGGCACCTCCAGCCAATACAAGGGCAAAAACTGCTTAATTTCGGCCTATCTTCCCCAGGAACAAGCACAACTGCTCGATCTCTCGGCCCTGGCCCTTTGGTTGCGCCAGGATGCGATTTTGGCCAGCTTGCCCGAGCCAACGGTGAAGTGGAATTTGATCGACGAAGAAGACTGGTCCAGTAGCTGGAAAGAGCATTGGCAGCCCCAGGAAATTGGGGATCAATTCCTGATTTGTCCCGCTTGGTTAGACGTGCCGGATGCGGGCAAGCGGGCGATTTTGCGCCTTGACCCCGGCGTGGCCTTTGGCACGGGCGCACACCCAACCACGCAGCTCTGTTTGGAGTCGATGGAAATGCGCTTTGACGGCCAGCCCACGGAGCAAATTGTGGCGGATATTGGCTGTGGGTCAGGCATTTTGGCGATCGGGGCGCTGCTGGTGGGGGCTAAAACGGCCTACGCGGTAGATATCGACCCGTTATGTTTGCGAGCCACCCAGGAAAACATCCGGCTGAATCAAATCACACCCGATCGCATTCACATCGAACAAGGCTCCTTTGAAAAGCTCCAGGAAATGCTCGGGGATCAAAAAGTCGATGGGTTTTTCTGCAATATTTTGGCAGAAGTAATCATTGATTTAATTCCGCAGCTCGAGCAAATTTCCCACAAGAAAACCTGGGGTGTACTGAGCGGAATTCTGCTCGATCAAGCGAAGGCTATTTCTGACACCTTGGAACAAAGCGGTTGGATTGTGGCCACCCTGTGGAAACGCCAGGAGTGGTGCTGTATTAATGTGCGGCGATCGTGATTTTCGGGGGCTATTGATTGCCAATCGTCATTAACTAGAATTCTGGCTAGAGACTCTGGCCAGAAATTACGGATGCTCAACAGAATTAGGGACTGTCATCCAATCCCTGAAACCCTGATTCTTGCGTTGCTTGATCGTGAGGGGCAAGGGGCTTAAGCCCCTTGTCTGGGGCGGTTGAGTTGGGAAAATCAGTCGTTCCAGCTCAATCCGACTCTATTTGGTGACACGCCCTAAGCCCCTTGTCTAGGGCGGTTGGGCCAGGAAAATCAATCATTTCAAGCCCAATCTATCTAATTTGATGACAGGCTCTAAGCCCCTTGTTCTGGGTTATTGGGCTAGGAAAATCAACCATTTCAACCCCGATCAATCGGATTTGATGACACGCCCTAGTCTCGTTTTGCGAGGGACTAATTCTGTGGGAGCTGACTTTCGACGGCGCACAGGCGGGTGATTTGCCGTTTGGGGCTGACGGAGACAAGGTTGCAACTCAGGCGATCGCCCTGGCTGATTTGTTGATGGCGAATCTGCCAGTGATTAGCCACATGGCTCAACCAGTTACCAGCGAGGTTTCCCGCTTTGGCCGGGGCGGCATTGTCGATCGCAACGATGGCGATCGACACCAAGAAAGCAATTCCCATTAAGCGAACTGGGCGTTTCATAAAGCAAGAGGGGGAAGGCGGATGATGGCCAATGACAAGGCTAACCGAATGACACGATCGACAGAATTAGGATCATTACCGCGTCGGCCTCCCGCTAGGGCTGCAACCTAGGTTTAAAAGCTTACTCAATGGGTTAAGCATCAACATCATTATCATTATCATCATTTCGGGATCATGATGATTCCAGGGACGATCGGCTCAGGGGCAAAACTGGGATCGTTCTAGGCTCACCACAGCTCTAGCTTAACGAATTAAGGAGTGGGGATGGGTGGGGCTAATTGCTATTGACAGGGATGGATTGCTAAGTCAGTGATTGATTACTGATTCATCATATGGATTCATTGTGCTGGATCCCATAAACAATTTCACTGTTCTGGCTTGATCCCTGAGGATTGAGTCTTTAGCTGGGTCTTCCCTACAGCGCCTACTCTGAGTATGCCCCGTACCGCAGCGATCGCCATCACGAATCGAGCGTTTTCCTGGGAAATAATGGCAGGGTTTGGGTCAATGCTTCCAGGATTTACGTTATGAGGAGAGGACGATCGCTCGATCGCAATAATCCATGCAGCGAAGATGGTGTTGGCATTTGTGGTGGGTGGGCTGGGTGTGCCGCGAGGTGGTGGCATCTGTTCTGCAAAGGCGACTGTTTGGCTTGGCCTCAGAAATGGCCTACAACGCAATGTTGGCGCTATTTCCTAGTATCCTGGCGGTTTTGACCGCCTTCGGTACATTTCGGGCACAAGAAATGGAGGGAATGTTTCGATTTTTAGCGGGTCAATTGGGGGACATGGCTCCTGAGGAGGCGCGATCGCTCGTTCAGAATTTTGTGTCGCAAATTCAGTTACCCAACGATCGGGGTTTGTTTTCCGCCAGCTTTGTCATTGCCCTTTGGATCGCATCCAGTGCGATCGGTGCAGCCATGAACGCGATGGACGAAATTCACCAAATTCCCTACAACCAGCGCCGCCCCTTTTGGATTGCCAAGCCATTATCATTGGCCCTCACGATCGGGATGATCATTTTGATTATCACGGCATCATTTTTGATTTTTATGGGCGATTTCGTATTGCGCCAATCATTAGCCAATCTTGGCCCTATTTTTCATCCCATTGTTGAACCCATTTTAGACCTTTGGTACTGGCTCAGTTTGCCGGCTGCCCTGACTATTTTATCCGTTGCCTTTGGGTTTTTATATCGCTATGGGCCTAGCCGATGGAGCAATACCAGTTTGCTCGTTCCGGGAGCTATTGTTGGAGCCAGTCTATGGGCCAGCGTTTCTTGGTTATTTAAGCTTTATGTTCTCAATTTTGGTAGTTATAATCGTATTTATGGAACAATCGGGGCGGTAATTATTCTGTTGTGGTGGCTTAATCTAGGATCAATTTCCATCCTGATTGGTGCACAATTCAACGTCACCCTCCAAAAATTACAGTCTCAATCTCGATCCAATCGAAATCGAATTTAACCTTGATTTCAACCTTGATTTCAACCTTGATTTCAACCTTGATTTCAACCTTGATTTCAACCTTGATTTCAACCTTGATCTTGATCTTGATTTTGACTTTGAATCAATTTAGAAACTTAGTGAACAGTCACGATCTCTGAATTAGTGCAATCCAATCCTAGTTATAGATTTAACATTGGTTGGGCTTTGGTGAAGGGCAAATCGGCATTAATTGCATCAATTTGCTGTTGCTCATACTGATTAATTTCATCAATATACATTCGCAAAATCCGATCGAGCTTGGGGTGATAGAGCCGGTGCAAACTATAGTTGGGAGTGGCGGGAAATCCGCGTCGCCGTTTGTGTTGGCCGCCGGCCCCTGGATCGAAAAGCTGCACACCATTCGCGATCGCCCAATCGATCGGTTCGTAATAGCAAGCATTGAAGTGGAGGTTGTCAATATCACGATCGCAGCCCCAATAGCGCCCGTAGAGTTGATCGCCCTTCACAATACAAAAGGACAAGGCGATCGGGTGTCGATCGTCCCCATGGGCATGGGCCGTAAACAGCACCACGCGATCGGCAAACTGGTGCGCCAAATCCACAAAAAATTTGCGCGTCAAATACTTACTGCCACCCCAAAACTTGTCGCAGGTGCTGCTATAGAAATCGTAAATTTTAGAAAAATACGCATGGGGAATCTGGTCGCCAGTCCAGGTTTTGAACTCTAGACCGCTTGTGGCGATCGACTTGCGCTCACGCTTAATATTTCGCCGCTGATTGGCGTTGAAGCTCGCCAGATAGTCATCAAAGGTTTGATAGTTTTGGCTTTTCCAAATATAGCTGTGATGCTTCCAGGTAATGAATTCCCCGATCGACTCCACCAGGGATTGCCACTGGGGATCGACAAACAGAAAATGACAACCCGACAAGCGATTCCGATCGCAAAAATGATCGATCGCACCCAGCATTAGTTGGGTAATGGCTACTTCATCTTCCGCAAAATCAATCAAAAACCGGTAGCCCTCTGCGGGCGTAAAGGGAACCATGCCCAACAATTTTGGATAGTAATCAATACCCATCCGATGGGCTAAATCAGCCCACTGATGATCAAACACAAATTCGCCATAGCTGTGACCTTTGAGATAGAGCGGAGCTGCTGCTACCAACTTGCCCGATCGCCGCACCACCAAATGAGATGGCAACCACCCTTCTTGGGGAATTGCACTGCCCGATGTTTCTAAATTATTCAACCAAGACCACTCTACAAAGGGCGTTTTCAGAGGCTGGGCTAGTGCATCCCATTCCTGCGGATCGATATCGGCCAGGCGGCCAATCCAAGACAGTTCGTAGGCAATCTGTTCGGCAGCAGCAGGATGAGCCATGGGAAATCTTTAGGAAGTGGACGATCGGATGAGATGTTGGATCATGGCAGAAATTTCACTGCCTATACCGTAGCGCGATCGTTGATGAGTTTCAAAGCCAACCTAGCCACTTAAGCGGCTAAAGTTGGCCGACTAAACTTACATCGCAGATGCGTTTGATTTAAAAACACCCATGGCTCGCCGCCACAACGCACGCACCACTTTTCGCTGTTCAAAACTGTGAGCCAACACAAACATTAAAAAGCTGTAGGAAAGCCAAAAATGTAAACTCCGGCCCAGGTCTAAAACCGCCTGATTTTGGGGAAAGAGATCCGGCAACAAAATCCCAAATAGTTTTACATTGGCGGTTTTGTAGGAGTTGGATAAAAACACGCCGCTCGTGGGTACGCCCAGCATCAATCCATAGAGCAACGTATGCAGAAACACTAAGCGCCACCACCGGGGAGATTGCTTGGGTAAACGACGTGAATATTTGCGCCACCAAACACGCAATAGCAACAAAATTCGTGCCAGCAATAGCCCGATCGTGACCACGCCAATCGACTTATGGAAATCGTACAAACCAGGGCGTGCAGCCACGTCATCGGGCAAGCGGGCCATGAGCGCGCCACCGACAAACAACACGAAATACGCGATCGCCATCCACCAATGGAGCGACATCAGATTTTGAAAGCTGCTGTTGGGGCGGCGAGGCTTGGGAGATGCGAGGGGGGCGGGAGATGCGGAGTTTGCCATGGGTTAAAGGTTCGATCGACTCGAAGGGTAATCATGCGGCATGAGCCTTGAGACCCGAGCCGAAGCACCCCATGACCTGATCACGGTTGACCAATTCCGGTGATGCGGCTCGGAACTTAGTCACAATCATAACGATTGCGACTTCAAAAAACTTCTGATTGCCATAAAACCTGTGAACATCAAGCCCCTTAACGGTTGCAACGGGCTTGGTCGGCTTTCACTCGCTCTTGGATTTTGGGTGTGATCCCCGTTTTGGCGGTGGCCCAGAGCCGATCGAACTCTTGTTTAAACAGGGTCGCCACGATCGGCTGCTTCACCACGATCAGGGTTTCATCATTGCGGGCCTCCGCCGCTATCGACCAATTATGGGAGCCGGTGATCACTGTTTGGCCGTCGATCAGGCTGAATTTGTGGTGCAGCAAATCGCCCATGGGCAGGTCGGGTGAGCCGACGGTGGTAATCGGCGGATTCCATGGCCGCTGGCCCGGTTCCGGCTGGCAATTTTCGCGGCGCAGCGTGATCCCCATCAGGTCGAGGGCTTCGCTATAGTCCCGCGCCAAAAAGGTGGGATCGATGAGCAGGCGGATGGCGGCCCCTTGGCGGTGGCTGCGTTCCATCGCGTCGGCGATCGCCTGTTCCGAAAAGACAAACAGGGCGGCATCGATCGATTTCGTCGCTTGGCCCACGAGGGCAGCGATCGTGCCATTGGTGCGCTGTTCAAAGGGCACTTGTTTTTTCATGGGCGCAAACTGGATCGAAACCATCGCATCACCGACTTGGGTCGATCGCAAGGGCCGCAAGGGTTTGTCCGTGCCAAACTGGCTGTCGGGCTGGCCGCCGGGCCCATCGCCCCACATCAGATTAAATTCCTCCGTCAGCCACCCGGCCACCACGGGGCTATCGATCGTCAACAAATTGTTGGGATTACCCCGACTGGACGGGCGGCCCATGTCGCCATGGACATCGCTGGGCGTAAAGTTCGCGGAGGCAATGATCGATCGCTGGCCGTCCACCACGATGAACTTGTGATGCATCAGCCCTGTGCCTTTCGAGCCATCGGCGGTGTCGTCAAGGTGCGGGATGCTGGCGCGATCGAGCATCACGAGCGCATCGGTTTCCAGCACCTCCGCCTCACTCACCGTGCCGTCACCATTGCGATCGCCCAGCCGCCAATAGTCCTCAATCCGCGATCGCTCCCGGGCCGGCAAACTCGCCAACTCCTGCGGACTATAGCTACTCCAGGGGCGATTGTTGTCATTGTCAATAATCACCCGCACTTGCACACCCGCTTGCTGGCGATCGACCAAGGCCCGCACCACCTCCGGCAACCGCAACTCATACACCGCAAGCGACACACTCGATCGGGCACTGCGAATCAACGTCACCATCTGCGCTTCGAGATCATCCCCCGCGCGATCGATCTTGCGGTAGGAATCGCGATACTGCGCCGCCTGATTTTGATTAAAAAACGCCCGCACCGGCCCCGTTTGGGCGATCGGCGATGGCTTCGGCAAGACCTGGGTCTGATTCACCGCCGCAGCCGGTGGCAACGATCCCGCCTGGAATTGGGGCCCGCCCCGCCCACACCCCACCAGGGCCAGCACCCCAATCAGTCTCAGCATCCAGCCGCAGGAGACTCCCAACCTTGCCGCCCGTTTTGCCACGATCCTCACCTCACCCCGGCCGCATTTCTCCAGCATCATAGGATCATTCAATCAGCAAGACATCAGCAAGACATCAGCAGAACCATTGACGAAGACAATTAGAAAAAACAGGGGCACAAATTTTTGCACCCCTGTTTCATGGGAAATTCATTCATCTCAATCGAACGAATTCCGTTTATCAATTCAATCGCTCAGCCATCGATCAGCCGCTGATTAGCCATCATCGATCAGCCATCGATCAGTCGTTGACCAACCTCTAGGTCTTGGCTTTACGTGATTGATTTATTGATTTGTGAGCCATCCAACTTGCGCCATTACTTATGGGCAGCAATGCACTGATTCACCAGCGCGGCCACCTTGTCAGCGTCTTGCCAACCGAGGATTTCCGTCACCTTCTTTTCGAGGTTTTTGTAGGTACGGAAAAATTCAGCAATTTCCTCCAAGCGGTGCGGGTGCACATCCTTCAGGGAATTCACGCCCACATAGCGGGGATCAGCCGCCGGTACGCACAGGATTTTTTCGTCCCGATCGCCCCCGTCCACCATTTCCAAAAAGCCGATCGGGCGGGCCGCAATCACGCAACCGGGGAAGGTCGGCTCATCCATAATCACCATCCCATCGAGGGGATCGCCATCATCCGCCAGCGTGTTCGGAATAAAGCCATAGTCAAACGGATAGCGCACCGACGCAAACAACACCCGATCGAGGGCGAAGGCTTGCATATCCTTATCAAACTCATACTTATTCTTGCTGCCACCGGGAATTTCCACCAGCACGTTCACAATTCCGGGCTTCGGTTGGGCAGGAATACGCGACAGATCCATGGTTTTGCTCGATCCTAAAAACTTGCTTGCGCCAAAATTTGCTTGCGCCGATCGCTCCCGATGCACACAAACACGGGGATCGATGGGGACACCCCATTTGGCCCTCCAATAATTGCATGGAGAGCGACCCAAGGGCTAGCCAGCCAGCGATCGATCACCCGCCTAGACACCTCCACGCGATCGACCTAGGCGGCGATCCCCGACCCAAGGCCAGGGATCCCAGCCACCGGTAGACCCCCTAGGGCGATGGTTGACCCACCGCAAAGCCTGAGGATCCGGGCAACACCGTCGCAGGCATCGTGTCTAGTTGGGAATGCATCACCACCATCCAAGGCAAGGTGAGCGTCAACAAGGCGATCGCTGTTCCCAAACAGCGGGCCCAAGCGGCGGACGGAGGATCACTCAACGCCGGTGGACGAGACAAAACGGGCAAGCAGGACAACGGTTTCAAGGGAGACTTCAGAGAAGCGTTCAGGGTCGGACGTAGGGACGAAGGCAGAGCAGGATTCAGAATGGGTTTGAGAGGACGACTACTACCGTCACTGTCCATAAAAAGGTTTGAAATCGGCAATCGGGCCTGGGCCTCGGGGGCGATCGAATGGCGGATTCCTGTTGGCCGATGGGGCGATCGCTCAACCCACCTTCGGCCATCTTCGGAACCCGCATTCGCCCAGTGGCTCGCAACTCGCGATCGCCAGTTGCGCCCTGGGAGGCTCCGTGACGATCATCGTAGCAACTCCTTGTGCCGGGGTGGTGTTGGAAACTTAACCAAATGGGTCATGATTTCCAACGAACCATCGATCGCAGCGGGCGGGGAATCCCTACTGAGTCGCCCCCGATTGGCTGGTTATTGGCTGGTCATCACTTGCTTGGTCATTACTTGCTGGTCATCGTGAATGCGCCATCCCACGTCGTTTCCGGCGGGTTGGTTAGGTAGTGCTGGCAGCGTTGCAGTTGGAGCTGGGCTGATTTCTCATCCTTGTCAATTTCCAGCACCATCCCAAACTCCGCCATGGCGCGGGCAAATTGCCGATCGAGATACATCTTGCGACCCCGGCTGTAGTGATCCAAGATATCCAACTTCGCCTGGGGCACATCCCGCGCCAGGGGGCCTTCCCGAATGCCGATCAGTTCATAGACCGACACGGGCTGGTTTTTGCCCTTCACCTTGATGTAGTCCAGTTCTCGCGCCCACACTCGATCGGGATTGCACTTCAGATAAGTATTCTCACTGATCAGAATGTCGCAGCCATACTGCTTGGTGGCCCCTTCGAGACGGGATCCCAAATTCACCCCATCCCCGATCGCCGTGAACTCCATCCGGCGGCTCGATCCAATGTTGCCGCTAATCACCTCATCGGAGTGCAAGCCAATCCCGATGCTGATTTCCTTCTTGTTCTGTTCGCGGCGCTTTTGGTTAAAGTCCACCAACCGATGGCGCATATCCACCGCCGTTTGCACCGCCATCCAGGCATGATCCGCCAGCGGCAACGGCGACCCAAACACCGCCATAATTGCGTCGCCGATGTACTTGTCGAGGGTGCCCTTGTGTTGGAACACCGCATCCACCATCGACTCAAAATACTCGTTCAACATGGCCACCACCTCTTCGGCGGTCATGCTTTCGGTAATCGTGGTGTAGCTGCGAATGTCCGAGAACAGCACCGACACATCCTTGCGATCGCCCCCCATCTTGGTCTCGCCACTGGCCAAAAGCTGCTCCGCCAGCTCCTGGGTCATGTAGCGATACATGGTGCTCTTCAGGCGTTTTTCATCGCTGATGTCTTCCATCACGATCAGCGCACCGCGCACCTGGGTCGGGTCGGCCGCATCGGCGATCGTGTTCAGCGACAGGTTAACGCTGTGCTCTTCCTGTTTCACCTCCGGTACCGGCTCTGGCTCCGGCATCACCAAGGGCGCATCGTCCCACAGGTCATCATCCACGCCCCGGGGCGCAGGAACCGGGGTCGGTGGCGGCGGCGGTGGCGCGGGCGGATGGTTATTCAGCATGGAAGGCAACAGGGTTTGGTCAGGGTAATATTGCCGCCGCGCCTTTTCTTCGCTAGCAGTCAGGGCCACATTCACCCATTGGCTAAATTTTTCGCTGCTCTCGCGCTCGGCCTTCACCTTCAGCCGCACCACGTCCATCACGGACAAGCCCTCTAGCTCGTCGTCCGCCTCTAGGCCCAAGAGCTTCTTGGCGCTGTCGTTGGCCGCCAAGATTTTGCCGTTTTTGTCGGTGGAAATTACGCCGTCGGAGAGCGATCGCAGAATATCCTTCTGCATTTGCTCCTGTTGCTTGATTTCCGCAAAGAGTTTGGCATTTTGCAGCGCCACACCCGCTTGGATGTTGAACGCTTCCATAAACTCCTGATCGCTGCTGTCAAAGCTGGCTTTCCAGCATTCGGGCGCGGCGGGCCAATCGGCGGGATCGTAGGGCGGATATTCGCCTTGGCGCTTTTTGTTGATCAGTTGGGTGACACCGATCAGATGCCGATCGGCATTGAACACGGGCATACACAACATGCTGCAAGTGCGATAGCCCGATCGCTGATCCGTTTGCTTGGAGGTTTCCGAGTCCGGGCGATCGTACGGGTCAAAGTCAATGCGCAACGGCTGGCCCGATTGGGCCACCTGGGCCGCAAAAGCCGTGCTGGATGCGTCGATCCGAATTTCCGTGGGATTGCCGTTGATCGGAATTTTCGTCCAAAGCTGATTTTTGGTTTCGTCGTAGAGCCAGAGGGTGCTGCGATCGGCCTGCATCAACTCCTTCGCCTGATCCATCACATTGGCGAGGGTTTCTTCCAGGTCGAGGCTGCTTTTGCTCAGCCCTTCCGTGGCCTTCATCAGGGCATTGGCCGCCCGCTGGCGCTTAATGGCCGAGTAGAACGCCCGCGACGATTCCAAAATCAGCCGAATCGACGGCGCAAACTCCCGAAAAACCTGCTCATCGTGGCTGGTAAAACCTTCGAGATCGATTTTGTCCGCCAGGGGGGTGCTGGGTTCGACCCCGGGTTTCAGCTTGTTAATCAGTTGGACGACGGCCACCAATTCTTCGTACTCATTCAGCAGCGGCATCACCAGCATCGTGTAGGTGCGGTAATGGTTTTGCTGGTCGAATTTTTTGGCGGCGGCCGATCGGGGATCGTTGTAGAAATCGTAGGGAATATTGATGACTTTGCGGGAAGTCGCCACCTCTCCCGAAATCCCCACGGTCGAGGGAATCCGAATTTCGGGCGCACCCTTGGCCACCTTGGACCACAGCTCGCCGCGTTCTTCATCGAGCAAATAAATGGTGGTGCGATCGGCGTTCAGCAGCTCACCGGTCTTGAGGCTGATCGACTCCAGCATCTCTTCGAGGACTGACTCAAACCCGCCCTGGTTGTCGTTGAGCACGTCCAACATCGACAGGGTTTGGTTGACGACCCGGAGTTTGTCCTCCACGTCCGTCACGACTTGCTTGAAGGTGTCGCGCTTCAGCGGGGCCAGGAAAGCCTTGAAACCGCCCTGGCGAGAGACGACCAGGCCACCACCGCCACTGCTGCTGGGTGGGCGGGGATTGGCGGCGGGACGACTGACCTCGCTGGCGGTGGTTGGGGTGTCAGCGACGACTTCAGCAGAGCGCGGCTCAGTCGCTACTACGTCCACAACGGTGGCTTCGATGACGGTAGCTTGGGCGATCGGTTGCTTAGGCGACGAAGGGGCCATAGATGCTCAGGAGATTATCGCTGCGGGTCAAGGTGCGATCGAAGCAAACGTTAGCAATGGGGGATTGATCAGGTTGGGATTGATCGGGCTGGAATCTAGCGACTGAAGTCCGGGCAGGATCCGTCGGTGATCGGTCGGTGCTCTGGGTCGGACAGGATCCGTCTAGAAGATTGTCCGGCGATGAACGATTGCTAGCACCGAAACCCACACCCGAAGGGACGGGTCATTGGGAATCGGGATCGGCGGACAATTACAATCACTCCGAGCAATCACTCCGAGAATCTGTACCGAAGATTTGTTTTTACGCCCTAGTGTAGTCTGTTTGTTCCATTTTCCTCAGGGGGGAAGCTGGATTTTGTGCTGGGGAGCGATGGATGATCCGTTCCCTGGCGCTGGATGGTGGTGGGTTTTGAAGAACGGATGGCCGCCCTAAACAGGATGCGGGCCGGGGTTGTGGTGGCCTGACTCCCGATCGCATCCGCCGACGGGTCGATGCTCCATCCCTCGGACTAGGGGCGATGACTCAGTATGCGCGAGCCTTGTTTAAACACATGTAGTGGATTTTACGGCTTTTTGCGAGGGGTGCGCTTCGGGGGCGCGGGGGGCCGATCGCCCTGGCGCAGGCTGGCGGCCCGATCGAGCAGGGATTCGGCAAAGGCGCTAGCGGCGGCGAGACTGGCGGTGGGATCGTTGGCCACGTCGGCTCCACCCGCCAGTTGGGCCAACTCCAGACGGCGGTGATCGGCTTCCAGGGGGCTGAGGCGAACCACGGTGCGCAGTTGGTCGGGGTTTTGGTCGGGGCCATTGACCAGGCTGCCATCGGGGCCGATCGTCACTTTGTCCACACGGAAGTGGCGATCGGCCATGGCGGCGACGATCGGTTGGTGCGTCACGCACAGCACCTGGTGATCGTGGCTCAGGTGATGCAGCTTCTGGGCGATCGCCTGGGCCACGCGCCCGGACACGCCCGCATCGATTTCGTCAAAAATCGCCGTTTGCACCGCGTTCACTTTCGAGAAACAGGCTTCAAAGGCCAACAAAAAGCGACTCATTTCGCCACCCGAGGCCGTTTCGCTCAAGGGCTGCAAGGGTTCGCCGGGGTTGGGGCTGAAGGTGTAGGTGATGCGATCGAACCCCGTCGATGAGGGTGGAATCCGCGCGAACGCCACGGCAAATTGCACCCGTTCCATGGCCAGGGGAATTAATTCCGCCACAAGCTGCGTTTCGAGGGTGCGGGCCGTTTGTTGCCGCAACTGGTGCAGCCGATCGCACTCGGATTCGAGCAGGCGGTAGGCCGTTTGGTAGGTGGCTTCGAGGGCTTCGAGGGATTGGCCGCCGTCGGTCAAGCTGGCCAGCAGCCGATCGAGTTCATCGCGCCGATCGACCAACTCGGCCACCGTCATGCCATATTTGCGGCCCAGGCTTTTCAGAAACAGGATCCGCTCTTCCACCATGGCCAGCCGTTGGGGATCGCTTTCGAGGCTGGCTCCATAGGCGTTGATTTGCAACCCAGCTTCCGTGACTTGGGTGAGGGCGCTGCTCACGAGGTCGAGGATCGGTTCCACAGTGCGATCGAACCGGGCCGATCGCTGCAAAATCGCCTCCGCCTTGCCCAACAGCTCCGCACAGGATGCCGCATCATTCGCGCCCGCATACAGCAATTCGTAGGCCTGATAGCTCTGGTGTTGCAGATCGACCACGTGGGTCAGCCGATCGCGCTCTTGCTCCAACTGCTCCAATTCCTGGGGATCGGTCAAGTCCGCCGCCGTCAGTTCCTGCAGTTGAAATTGATAGAGATCAATCTGCTGCAGCCGCTGGGCCTCTTGGGTGCGGCGATCGCGTAGTTGTCGCCACAGCAGTTGGGCCTGCTCGTAAGCGTTGGCCACCGTTGCCCGCTGCTCGGTGAGGGCGGGGCCCCCAAACTCATCGAGCCAGTCGCGCTGGGACTCGGCATTCAAGAGCTGGACGGTTTGGCCCTGGGCGGCGATCGTCACCAGCCGATCACGCAGTTGCAGCATCTTGGCCTTGGTAATCACTTGGCCATTGCAACGAAACCGGCTGCGCAGGGTCGATCGCCCGCCGTCCTTGGCCCCGTCGCCATCGCTGGGGCCGACAATTTCCACCAGGCAGGTCAGCCGATCGCCCGCCTCGGCCCAACCGTTCACCGCCAGCCAGGCCCGCAACCGATCGTCCACGGCAAAGGTGGCCTCGATCAGGGCCCGATCGCAGCCCGTGCGGATCGATCGCGCCGTCACCCGGCCACCCAACACCGCCTCGATCGCATCGAGAATAATCGACTTGCCCGCGCCCGTTTCCCCCGTCAGGACATTCAGCCCCGGCCCGAGGGCAACCGTCAGCGAGTCCACCAACGCAAAGTTTTCGATCCGCAACGACAGCAGCATGGACTATTGATGAACCCCATTAACCCCATTCGCCGAGCTAGCGCCTTCTTAGCTTAAGGCGCACAGGAGAGCTTAAGGCGCACAGGAATTCCGCGAGGTTGCTCACCCATGCGGCGGCTTAAGTTGATTAACCCCGGGGCGATCGGGCAGGCCACGCGGTTCTGGAGCTTACCCACGGGGCGATCGCAGAATCCATTGCACCGCTTCCCGCAAATTAGCCGCAATGAAGTCCGGCTGCGTCGCGTGCTGGTAATCCCCCGACAACACCTGTTCGCCAAATCCAGTGGTGACGAGCACGCCCGTACAGCCGGCATTTTTGGCCAAGTCGATGTCCGTCGCCTTGTCGCCCACCATCACACTGCGCGACAAATCGAGATCCCAATCCCAGGCAGCCGCCACCAGCATTCCCGTATTCGGCTTGCGCCAGGTGCTATAGCGCGTGAATTCAGGATCCTTGCCCCCTTCGGCCGCGCTCAGGTAGGGGCAGTAGTAGAGCGCGTCGAGCTTGGCCCCGGCTTCTTCGGCCAGCAGGCGAACGAGCCGATCGTGCAGCGCGTCCACGTGGGATTGGGGATAGTAGCCCCGGGCGGGGCCAGCCTGGTTGGAAGCCAGACAGCAGAACCAGCCCGCATCGTTGAGCTGGCGCACCGCTTGGGCCGTGCCGGGGATCAGGTGCAGGTCGTCGAGGCGGTGAATGTAGCCCGCCTCTTGATTGAGTACGCCGTCGCGATCGAGAAACACCGCCGGTCTAGACACCCAGTTTCTCCAAAATCACGCTGGGGGGAATGTCGCTCATTCGATCGGTCGGCGACTTGATCGCCACGAAGCGATCGTCTCCCGGCGGCAGCAGCTTGCTGGGATCGGTGGGGCCAAACAGGGCGATCGTGTACGTCCCCAGCGCCACCGAAATATGCATCGGCCCGCTGTCGCCGCACAGCATCACATTCGCGCCCGCCGTGATCGCCGCCAGTTGCCCAATATTGTTAGGAGTCACCAGCTTCAGGCTCGGACAAGCCCCTTGGAGAGTTGCCACAAAGTCCGTGTCGTCGGGGCCCTTGACCAACACGATCGGCAGATCCGGCTTGGCCTGCTGCACTTTGGTCAGCACCGCTTTCCACGATTCCACGGGATACACCTTGTCAAAGCCCTTGAGCTTGGCCATGGCGCTCGATCCCCCATGCACCAGCAGGTAGCCTTGGCCCTTGATCCCCAGGCGAGTTTGCTCCATTTCCGCCCAGGCCAGTTCCTTTTGGGGCACTTGCAGCGACAGGGCCGGCCGGGGAGCCGTGACCCCAAACCCGCGCACCAAATCGTGATACAAGTCGCCGGCGTATTGGTCGAGGTTCAGGGGCACGGCATCAGTCAAGAACATTTTGCCGCCGGCCGCATAGCCCACGCGCTTGGGAATGCCCGTCAGCCACAGCAACAGGCCCACGGCCCAGCGCCGCCCGAGGGACAGCACGGCATCATATTCCCGATCGCGGATGGTGCCCAGCAGGTTGCCCCAGTCGGCGGGGCTGTTGCGGTCTTTGAAGTCAAAGGCGATCGTGTCGCGCACGGAGGCGCAGACCTGATAGGCGGCGATCGATCGGGGTTCCACCACCACATCGATATGCGCCTTGGGATAAGCCTGTTTCAGTTGCGCCAGGGCGGGGAAAAATAAAATCTGGTCGCCAATGCCACCGGGAACCAGGGCAAGAATCTGCATCATAAGAAGTTGTGCTGAAAGAGTGGGGGTTCGCCCGCCGCCGCGAACGCCCGGCTTCGGCGGTTGAATCGGGGGTTCGATCGCTCTCATTTTAGAGGGATTCGCCCATGGGTCAACCGCTGGCGACGGACTGGGGACGGACTGAGGACAATGATTAAGAACATGGGGCGATCGCCCTGGAGCCTCAACTCGATTTAATATCAACTCCGCAGAGGCAATTGTCCGCAACGATCGCCCGGCAGCCCACAAGCGAGAGGTAATCAGGTTGTATTTGCTAATTCCAGCGGCGGGATCGGGACGGCGAATGGGAGCCGATCGCAACAAGCTGTTGCTCACCGTCATGGGTGAAACGATTTTGGCCTGGACGCTCAAGGCCGCCGAGGCCAGCCGCGCGATCGCCTGGATTGGGATCATCTGCCAGCCGATCGACCAACCCGACTTTCAGCAGATTGCCGCATCGCTGAACCTGCGCAAACCGATCGCCTTTATTCCCGGTGGCGACACCCGCCAAGCCTCGGTCTACAACGGCTTGCAAGCGTTGCCCCCCGCAGCCGATCGGGTTTTGATCCACGACGGGGCGCGCTGCCTGGCCACCCCGGAACTGTTCGATCGCTGCGCCGCCGAGCTGGCCACCTGCGAAGGGCTGATCGCCGCCGTCCCCGTAAAGGACACGATCAAACAGGTGGACGCGAATCAAATCGTCAGCCACACGCCCGATCGCGCCACCCTCTGGGCCGCCCAAACCCCCCAAGGCTTCGCCGTCACCACCCTGCGCGCCTGCCACGATCGGGGGTTGGCGGCCAACTGGGAAGTCACCGACGATGCCGCCCTGTTCGAGCGCTGCGGGCTACCGGTCAAAATCGTGATGGGCGAAGAAACCAACCTGAAAGTAACCACCCCCCAGGACTTGGCGATCGCCGAATTTATCCTGCACCAGCGCCACTCCAGCGCCACCGATCGACCCTCCGGCCCACCCGCTGATTAACTCGCCCCATCAGAACCCAAGGCGAGCGCTACCATAGCAATCAAAGACGCACCATCCGCAAGCAGCCCAGCCCCCAAGCGCTGAGTCCTGCTCGATTCTTAGCGTTGCAGCCCTTAGACGTGATGAGAAGCGATCAATGGTTAACCCCGTGACTTCCACCCCCGGCAATCCCGACAACCCAGAGCCAATCAACCGGCCCGACGACGATCAAATTGTCAGCGATATTTTGCGGCGGGGCGATCGGAGCAACCTCGTCCAAATCGCGCAGCATGAACTCAACATGCGTGGCTTTGATGCGGGGCAGCCCGACGGAATGTTTGGCCCCCAAACTGAAATCGCCGTCAAGCAAGCCCAAGCCGCCTACGGCCTCACACCCGACGGGATCATCGGCGCGGCTACCTGGGCGCGCCTCGGCTTTACCTTCCGGTAGCCACGCGCCAACCCCCCAGGGCCGATCGAACCACGAGCCGATCGAACCACAAGCCGATCAAACCCTTAAAAAATAGGGCTGCTGGGACTCCAGAGAAGTGTCAACTTCGCTGGATGACCGACTCGATCGGGACGGTTGCGGCCACCCTTCGCCCTGTGCCCCATGCAGAGTCCAAAACCTGTCATGAAAAAACACAGTCGCCGAGTCGCCAGATCCCAAGGAGTCGCGTCCCAACAGCCCTCACCGAGTGGCGGATGTCAACGACAAGCCATCCACTCTCCTCACCCGATGCTGGGGCAGCCAATGGCCGGCTGGAGCAGGCGGCGCGATCGCCTAAACCGCTTCGAGATTCTTTTCACCCGTCCGGATGCGGATGATTTGCTCCACCGGTGAGATAAAGATCTTCCCATCGCCAATTTCGCCGGTGCGGGCCGCTGCGATGATTCTTTCGACCACCATGTCCACGTCTTTGTCGTCAACAACCACTTCGATTTTCAGTTTTTGCAGAAATTCGACGGTGTATTCCGATCCCCGGTAGCGCTCCGTTTGGCCCTTTTGGCGACCAAACCCGCGCACTTCAGAAACGGTCATCCCGACGATCCCCGCATTCACGAGGGCAATTTTTACATCGTCCAACTTAAACGGACGCACGATCGCTTCAATCTTTTTCAAGGCTAGTCTCTCCCTCTGAGCATTAGTTATTTTTTCCGCGATCGCTGAACCCCACTAGGAGTCCCAGCGATCAGGGTGTCCCACAATCGGAGTTGAGAGCACGTAGAGGGCCAGATTACCCTCCCTGGGATGGTATGGGCTGCCCGTATCGATGTGCGCTCTCGTCAGACGGATGGACGTAATTGGCAACAGCCTGTTAAAACGGCCTGTTAAACAGGTTGACATCTCCCTCTCGCGAATCAACGGAGTTTCCAAACCTGACGATTTGGATCTTTGGCCTCAACCACGATGCGATGCGAACACCCCTAATAGGTTAACGATGTTCCCGTCTGAACTCGTGGTCAAAGCTGAACGCGCACAGGAATCTGAATTGTTTCAAAAACGAAACACCTGAGACAGAACGCGTCAAAGCCTGGAACTGCCCACCTCAAAGTAGCCGGGAAACACTAGTCGGCATTCTTAAGGCTAGCCTATCAAAAGCCGGCTTCGTTGGGCTGGTGGGCTGAATATCCCCGGTTGCGTTGGGTTAACAGTTAGCACTGGATCTCATCAGGGTTTTGTAATGTTCGTTACCAGTTCTCCTGGGAAACATGTCCCGAGCAAAGGTGGTAGCGATTGGATCCAAGGATTAGGTTCAAGCAGTTTTCGATAACCCTTCTGGGTTGCAATAGCTATGGGATTGGTATCGGTTCGGAATCGCGGTTTGGCTCAGTCGATCGAGCACGATCGCCCCCAGTTAATTCGCGCGCTCGTGCTGATGACGATCGTCACCGGCCTGATGGGAACCCTTGCATTTCGACTGAGCCACTTGCAGTTAGTTGAGGGAGCCGCCCAGCGCCAGGCCGCCGAGCGCAATCGGCTGCGGGGCCTGCCGCTGGTGCCCGATCGCGGGGCTCTGTTCGATCGCAAGGGCCAAGTCCTCGCCCGCAGCAAACTGATCCGCAGCGTCTACCTGTCGCCCCAACGGCACACGGCAGACGACTGGCAACGCATCTTGCAGCCGATGGAGGGCATCTTCGATCGCCCCGTCGCGCAGATTGCCCAAGAAATCGGCACTCAGCGCCAAAATGGCCGGGGTGATATGCCCATTCGGGTTGCCCGCGATCTGACCCCCGAAGGGTTCGTACGCCTCGCCGAACTGGACCCCGGTGAGGGGATTTTCACCACCCGGATTGAAGCGGAGCGCGACTATCCCCACGGCAAAACGGCGGCCCACGTGATTGGCTATTTGGGTGAAGCCGGCCCCCAGGATTTGAAAGCTCATCCCGACCTGCCCATGGGAGCCACGGTGGGCAAGTCCGGTGTGGAGCGCCTCGCCGAAACGCGCTTACGCGGCACTTGGGGGTATGACTGGATCGAAGCCGATGCGCGGGGGCGGCTGTTGCGGCCCGCCGGTCGCAAAGCACCCAAACCCGGCGAACCGCTGAAGCTCACCCTCGACCTGGCGGTGCAACAGGCGGCGGAACGCGGATTGCAGGGGCGACGGGGAGCCGTGGTAGCGATGGATCCACGCACGGGCGCAATCTTGGCCCTCGCCAGCAGCCCCACCTTTGATCCCAACTGGTTTACCCATCGGATCACCACCAGTCAATGGAAGGATTTGCAGGATCGCAGCCGTCCCTTGCTGAACCGGGCGCTCCAGGGCTATCCCCCCGCCAGCACCTTCAAGATTGTGACTTCGGTGGCGGCCATTCAGTCCGGGGCCTATGGCGCAGACTCGGCGGTGGGCACGTCGGGAGCGTTGTCCCTGGGGGGGACGGTTTTTCGGGAGCATGGGGGCAGTGGCTATGGGACGATCGGTTTTGCTCGGGCCCTGGAGGTGAGCAGCAATACGTTCTACTACCAAGTGGGGATGAAGACGGGGCCAGAGGCGATCGCCCAGTGGGGGTTAGCCATGGGGATTGGTCAACCGCTCCAACTGGGCCTGTTGGGCAGTAAGGGATTCTTGCCGACCCCCGCGACGAAGCAGTCAATCTACCGGCAACCCTGGTACTTGGGCGACACGGTGAGCATGGCGATCGGCCAGGGGCTGGTGCTGTCAACGCCCTTGGAGCTGGCGACGGTGGTATCGACGATCGCTAATGGGGGCCAGCGCGTCGCTCCCCACTTGCTGGCGGAACAAACCGGCCAAGCGGAGTTTCAGCCCCAATCGATCGGTCTGAAGCCCGAAACCTTGCGAGTGGTACGCGAAGGTCTGAACGCCGTGGTGCGCCAGGGAACGGCCAAAGTGTTGAATGACCCTGGCTTGCCACCGAGTGCGGGCAAAACGGGGACGGCGGAAGTGCCCAGTGGTGACAACAACGCGATGTATGTGGGCTATGCGCCGGTCGATCGCCCGGAAATTGCCTTGGCCATCTCCGTTGAAAATGCGGGCTATGGGGGAGCCGTCGCCGCTCCGATCGCCAAGGAAGTTTTCAAAGCCTACTTTGGCCCCAAGGCGCGTCCTGCCAACTCCCCGCCTCAGTAGTAGCGCTGCTTGACTGATCCGCGAATCAACTAGCCCAAGGCCTAGCAACGCAGTCCTGTCAGTGATCAATCACCTGGCAAGACTGCATATGTCGCGAATTTCACGACTGCGGCAATCGCCTGCGATCGCGATCCATCCGCTAGGGTGTGCGGGGAATGGTTGACGGCGCGTTGAGCAGCGGGCGATCGCGCGGGATGGTTAACGATTTTGAGGCGATCGCCCACTACTCATCAGAATCCCTAATCAGGAAGCCAGCACTCGACTACAAACCTATGCCAGTTCAATAATCTGCCCAATTCCCGCCCGGCTGCTGCAAGAATTTTGCTGGGTTGGCTCCAAAAATTTCCGGTAAAGTATTGGGCAATGATCGCCTTAGCCACCTGATTGCGGCTTGATCGCTGCCCTCATCGATGTCTGTACCGGTTGATCACCATGAGGCATTGACCGTGAATCCCCGGCTGTCGATCCCCAGGCAGGGACAACTTGTAGTGATACAGCGTCCCGGCCGGAACGGCTCCCGCAACGCTGCTGTATCCATGGCTCAACCCCCAGCCCTCAGCCTCGATAACCTTGTGGATCGCTCATCAGATCAATCGCTCAGACCAATCGCTCAGATCATCGGATTTGTCTGAAGCAAGTCTGGCGTGGATGCCAACCGTCACTGCCCACAGCCCAGCATTTCCAAGCCGCCGTTTTCCAGGCAGTCTTGAAAACATCGCCCCACCTACGCATCCATGCCCAGTGGCCGTACTATCCAGGGGTAGCAATCTTCTCCTTTGCCTCGGTTGGTGATTGCTCCTATCGGCTTCCGTGTTCGTGCTTTACCATTCCATCGGCTCATCCCCCTATGACGCTGCTACAACCGCTGTACGATCGCCTGCATATCCACGATGGCCGCACCATTGGGCGATCGCACCAAGGTTGGATTTTTATCGGGGTCGTATCCCTCCTGCTGTTTGGGGGGTTGGCCCAACGGTTGATTCACCTCCAGTTGATGGAAGGCGAAGCCCTGCGCGCCCGAGCCGAGCGCAATCGTATTCAAACCATCCCCAAAACGCCCAGCCGAGGCAACCTGCTTGATCGCGACGGAAACCTACTGTCCGGCAACCAGCTCACCCACTCCGTTTCGATCTGGCGCACGGCCGTGAACCGCACCAACTGGCCACAGCTACGATCGCAACTGGCCACCACCCTGGGCATCTCCGAGCAAGATCTCCAGGAGCGGGCCGACCATATTGACTTTGACTCGCGGTTTTTGATCCCCATCCAACACAACGTCAAACCCGAAGAAGTGGTGCGGCTGCGGGAATATGGACTAGACCTACAGGGCGTGCAGATTGAGCGAGAAACCAGCCGATCGTACCCCTATGGCGAAACGGCGGCCCACGTTTTGGGATATATCGGCGAAATCAGCAAAGAAGAACTCGAAAGCGAGCGATTTCAGCTCCAAAAAACCACCAAGGGCTACCGCCACGGCGACATCGTAGGCAAGCTGGGGCTAGAGAAGTCCCTAGAATTTACCCTGCGGGGACAGCCGGGCAGCGGTCGAGTCGAAATTGATGGCAAGGGAAACCTCGTGACCATTCTGGACGATCGCCCGGCCCGCCCGGGTGAAGACGTGCGCCTGACCCTTGACATCGATCTCCAAAAAACCGCCGAATCCGCCCTCAGTGGTCGTAATGGAGCCGTGGTTGTGCTCAATCCGAATAATGGCGAAGTGCTGGCGCTGGCGAGTGAACCGCGCTTCGATCCCAACATTTTCACCCGCAAGATTGACCAAAAAACCTGGCAAGACTTGCAAAAACGGCGGCATCCCTTCGTCAACCGCGCTCTGCAAGCCTATCCGCCGGCCAGCACCTTCAAGGTCGTGACCACGGTCGCCGCCGTCGAGTCGGGCAAGCTCCCCCCCGATGCGGTCTTGCCGACCTATGCCTACCTGCCCGTTGATGGAACGCGCGTTTGGGACTGGAACAAAACCGGTTTTGGCCCCATGAGCTTTATCAGCGCCATGGCCATGAGTAGCAATACGTTCTTTGGGCAAGCGGGGCTGCGCGCGGGCGAGAAAAATTTGGTGACTTGGGCCCGAAAGCTGGGCTTTGGCTCGCTGACGGGCATCGAGCTACGGGAGGAGTCCAAAGGGTTGATCGCCGATGGGGACTGGAAGCGGCGCAATGACTTGGGTAAGTGGCATCGGGTGGATACGGTGAATTCCTCGATCGGCCAGGGCTATGTGCAGGCTTCACCGCTGCAAGTGGCCGTGATGTTTGCGGTGGTGGCCAACGGTGGCTATCGAATTCAACCGCGCTTGGTGCAATCGTCGCCCGTGAAGCGAGAGTCCCTGGGCTTGAAACCCAGCACCCTGGAGCTACTGCGAAAATCCCTGCACAGCGTGATTACCTCCGGTACGGGGAAGGCTCTCGCGGGCGGTGTCTCGGCGGCGGGCAAGAGCGGCACGGCGGAGGATCCGCCCCGGGAAACCCATGCGTGGTTCGGAGCCTATGCCCCTTTCGAGAAGCCGCAAATTGTGGTGGTGGCGTTTTTGGAAAATGGCGGCGGGGGTGGCAAGGTGGCTGGCCCCGTGGTGCGATCGGTCGTGGATGCCTACTTTGCCAAGGCTCGCAAACCCAAACAAGCGAAACCCAAGCCGGCGGTGGAGCCTAATCGATCGCCCGGCCAATCTGCCGGCCAGTCCGCCGGTCAACCTACGTCCGCGCCGGCCGATCGCCCCGCAACGTCGGCCCGGCCGTAGGTCATCAAGCATTCAGTGATTTCGTCGGCCTCATTCAACTGTCGGCATTGGTGCTGACCCGATCGCGGCAATCATATTACGATGTCTGAACGTGCTAGCTGCCGTCATCGTTGCGTCGCCGCTGCGGTGCTGATCGGCCCGATTTCTCCCAATACAGTCGATTCGCTGGTGTCGAGTCGCGCCCTTTGCTATTCTTCCTGACCGGTTTCAGACCGTGAGCCAACCCGTGAACCAACAACCGATCCCCACCCCCCAAAAACCTGAGTGGCTGCGTGTCAAAGCACCGCAGTGGGAGCGCGTCGGCAATGTCAAAGACATCCTGCGGGATCTTGCCCTGAATACGGTGTGCGAAGAAGCCTCCTGCCCGAACATTGGCGAGTGCTTCAATGCGGGAACGGCCACATTTTTGATCATGGGCCCCGCCTGCACTCGGGCTTGCCCCTACTGCGATATTGATTTTGAGAAGAAGCCGAAGGCCCTCGACCCGACGGAACCCCACCGGCTGGCGGAAGCGGTGCGGCGGATGCGGCTCAACCATGTGGTGATTACGTCCGTGAATCGGGATGATTTGCCCGATGGGGGGGCTGACCAGTTTCGTCAATGTATTGCGGCGGTGCGATCGGCCTCGCCGGGCACGACGATCGAGGTTTTGATCCCCGATCTGTGTGGAAATTGGGCGGCCTTGGACATCATTTTGGCAGCAGGGCCGGAAGTGCTGAACCACAACACGGAGACGATCGCCCGTCTCTACCGGCGGGTGCGACCCCAGGGCGACTATGCACGCACCCTGGAACTGCTCCGCCGGGCCAAAGCGGCCGCACCTTGGATCTATACCAAGTCGGGGATCATGGTGGGGCTGGGCGAAACGGATGCGGAGGTGCGGCAGGCGATGGCGGATCTGCGATCGGTGGACTGCGATATTTTGACCCTGGGGCAATATCTCCAGCCGTCGCCGAAGCACTTGGCGGTGCAAGCCTTTGTGACACCGGAGCAGTTTGAGGCCTGGCGCGTGGCCGGTGAAGCGATGGGCTTTTTGCAGATGGTGTCGTCACCCCTGACGCGCAGTTCCTACCATGCGGAACAGGTGCGATCGCTGATGGAGCGCTATCCCCGATCGCGCCCAATCCTGGCTGAAATTGGCTAAACGCCATATACCATTGCGCTTGATCGAGACAGACCCTCGATCAAGCGTTAGATTTGGCATGGGATCTGGCGTGGGATCTATCTTTTGACTCGATTTATTTATTTATTTATTTATTTATTTATTGTCTTATCCGTCATTGCTTCAAAAATCGATTCAGGGATCAGCGCTGAACCGTCAGACATCAGCGTGATCCGTCTAGACAATAGTCGAATCAATCATTTCAAGCCAGACAATTCGATCGCGCCAGCAGCCCGATACCTTCAACGAGATGCATTGAAGGTGGTGCATTTAACACTATGCAGTTTGCTTAGTTATCGAGAACACAATGCTCAATCGACCCGACAATTTTGAAATCCCAAAATCCTGAAGGAACAACCGACTCAAATGACTAATTGCGACTGTCGGCAATAGTCCGATCGAGCGGTGTTTTGACGCTATTGAAACTTAAAAATCATTAAAATTTACAAAATTTATCTTTTTTTGTAAAAGTTCAAACAAAATCCAAAGAAGTCTTAAGACATTCTTGGTAGAGCGCAATTAAGCAATCAATTCACGATAACTAACTAGCAGTGGATCTAGCAAACTGCATCTGAGCAATCAGAACAAGAGGTACTGCAATTTGAAAGGTGATCAAGATCACGCGTGATGGTGATCAATGATCAAGGCTGATAGCGATCCGGCTAACTAACCCTGAGTGATGAAGATTGTTTGAGAACTCTACTTTAGTCACTGAGCGTTTTAGGGAGCCTCACTATCATAGTTAGCATCAGGGCAGCTTCCCATCGATCCTTATACCGGCCGCGCGCACTGGCGATCCAGGCTACTTATTCATCAACCTGCGGCGATAGGTCGATAGCTAGGCAACAACTGGCGCATTGAGGGTGTTGGACTCGCTTGATTCACGCGCATCTTCGGAGCGGTAGAGAGTATGACTGCTATGCCTATCAACTTTTTTGATTCAGATCAACTTTTTAGTAAATCCCCGATTGCTGCATCGTCTGACTTGTCTACGAGCCTGTTACAGGATCGCCCTGATGAATCCCTTGATGTCGGCGATCGAGACTTTGATGAAACTGCCCTTGAGAGCGACTTAGGGCCTGCGGAATTTGACGCGGTTGATCTCAACCCCGATTCCGATGTGGACGAGGATGTGAAAGCGGTTCTGGCCCAGGATGGCCGCCGCGATCGGCGCAGAACGACGGACCTGGTTCGACTGTACCTCCAAGAGATTGGGCGGGTTCGCTTGCTGGGTCGTGACGAAGAAGTCACTGAAGCGCAAAAAGTCCAGCGCTATATGCAACTGTTGCGGTTGCGTGAAACGTCGGCTTGCCCCGAGGATCCTCAGCTACAGCGGTTGGTGGAATTGGTCGCCGTGCGCGATCGACTCTGCGCCACCCTGGGCCACCGCCCCTCGATCGAGCGCTGGGCCCGCGAAGCCGGAGTCGCCGTGCCCGAACTCAAGGCCGACCTAAACACCGGCAAACACCGCTGGGCCGATGTTGCAAACCTCACCCTCCCGGAACTAGAAGACATCCAAACCCAAGGCACTCGCGCCAAGGAACGGATGATCAAAGCCAACCTGCGCCTAGTCGTGTCGGTGGCCAAAAAATATCAAAACCGGGGTCTCGAACTGCTGGACTTGATCCAAGAAGGCACGCTGGGGCTGGAACGGGCAGTCGAAAAGTTTGACCCCACCAAGGGCTATCGCTTTAGTACCTATGCCTACTGGTGGATTCGCCAGGGGATCACCAGGGCGATCGCCACCCAAAGCCGCACGATTCGGCTGCCGGTGCACATCACCGAAAAGCTGAACAAAATCAAAAAAGCCCAACGGAAAATTTCCCAAGCCAAGGGTCGCACCGCCACCCTGGAAGACGTGGCCACCGAACTCGACATGACCCCCGCCCAGGTGCGCGAGGTGTTGATGCGAGTGCCCCGGGCCGTGTCGCTGGAAACCAAGGTGGGCAAAGACAAGGACACCGAACTTGGCGATCTGCTGGAAGCCGACAGCGCCTCGCCGGAAGAAAACCTGATGCGGGAATCCCTGCAACGGGATTTGCAGCAGCTTTTGGCGCAACTGACGAGTCGTGAGCGGGATGTGATCCAAATGCGGTTTGGTCTAGGCCACAGCAATCCCTATTCGCTGGCGGAAATTGGGCGGGCGCTGGATCTGTCGCGGGAGCGGGTTCGCCAAATTGAGGCGAAGGCCTTGCAAAAACTGCGGCAGCCCCGCCACCGCAACCAGGTGCGGGATTATCTAGAGGCGCTGTCCTAGATCCAAGTCTGAGATCCAAGCCTGAGATCCAAGTCTGAGATCCAAGTCCAAAATTCAAAGGACGCAAGCGGTCAGCCAGAATCGTAGGCTGAACCGCTTTGCAGACCTACCCAACCATGAAAAAAGGGAGATCGAGAAAAGTTCTTGATCTCCCTTTTTATCTGTTTATTGGGTTGTTATTGGGTTGTTATTGGGTTGTTATTGGGTTGTTATTGGGTTGATTGATTGGGTTGAGTGTGGGTTGCGGAAACCTGGCTACCAGCTTGTCCAGTGGGCAAACAGGGAGAGGCGGCGCAGGTTTTCGGGGCCGCCTTCGGTGGTGAGACTGAGCCGATCGAGCCGATCGAACACCGGCCGCAGGGGCACTTCGATCAATCGGAATAGCGGGATCAGGCGCTCGACAACCGGGCGAGCGGCGGGCCACCGGAGCGATACGGTTCCATCATTAGGGCTGGGGAAACCGGTGGCGATCGCCTGCCAGAGTTGATCGCCCACCACGGATGTCGTTTCATCGCGCCCCGCCTGCACCGCTGCGGCCAGGGCGGGCACGGAGGTAGCAAGAATTTCGTAGTCCCCTACGGTGGCGCGGGCCCCCTGCACCTGGGTATTCACTTGGTCGGTGCTGCGCCAACCCATCAGCCCCGCATTCGACGGCACAATCAACTGTGTCCAAACGGTGGCGGTTTGATCGCTGTCCAGGTTGAGGGTTCCGAGGGTGAGGCCTTGGGATTTGGCCAGGGCATCAATTCGATCAAGGGCGGCGCTGGTGTCCGGGGTGCGACGGGCCACAAAAATCCAATCGCCGGGAAATTCCCCGAGGGCGCGTTCGGCGGCCCGATCGCCCACGTCGGCGGGAATCAGGCCTAGGGCAAAGTCACCAGTCGTCCAAGCCAGGAGATCGCCGTTGAGGTTGAGGCCCGAGGCCGTTTGCAGTTGGCTGAGCACGGGGGCGATCGCCTGGGCGATCGGGCCGTTACCAAAGGTGGCCTGGGCTTGGGTGGCCAATTGGCGCAAATCTGTACCGCTGGCAACGATCGTGGCGGCGTTGGGCAAATAGCGGGTCGCGGCGGCCAGCTCCGTCAAGGGGGAGGTACTGGCGGCCAGGGTCAGGGCATCGGCGGCGACCCAGGCCCCTTCAGCACTGAGGCCCGATCGATCAGCCTTGAGGGCGATCGTGCCACTGCGTGCGGGCAGGGCCGCCAACCACTCGGATGGCAGCAGGGCGGCCGATCGGCGACGGGGGGCGGTTTCCGGTTGCAGCAACTCACCCAGGGCCGTCGGGTTGAGATAGGCGATCGCCAGTCGTTCCGCCGGCAGGGCCTCCAGTTCGCGTTGATAGTCCGGTTCCCGCAGCAGGCTCAAGTCCGTGGCTTGCACGTTGTTAATCGCATCGCGCAGCACCTTGGGATCATTCGCCGCCAACACGAATCGATCGGCCACCAACGCCGTCGCCAAATCCGTTTGGGTCGAGATCCGTCCACCCCGAGCCAAGCGCTTCGCCCAGCCCCGAGGAATCAGATCCAGGGCTTCCCCATGGACAATTTTGATCCCCTTATATTGCTCAAAAATTAGGTTAATCCCGTTCAGGGCTTGCTTTTGCCAAAACAGTTGCAAAAACTCGCGGGCCCGATCGGGATTGTCGGTGGCCGCCGCCAGCAGATAGCCGGGATCGCGCCCATTGCTGGGATCACGATCGATGTCGGTGGTGGTCACGGCCAGGGTAACTTCATCGCCCAGCCAGGGTTGCACGTCGCGATCGTACTGGAGGCCGCTGCGGGTCAGCCAAGCGTCGCGGGCCTGTTGCCACTCCCGGCGCGCCGCCCGCCGCCGACCCAGGGGGGCGATCGCCTGGCGCAGGGCCTCCACCCGATCGGGATTCACCAGCAGCGACACCATCACGGGAGCCTGCTTGGGGATCATCACGGCCGCCTCCGGTTGGGTCGCCACGCCCTTCAGCAGCCCCAATGGGCTATTGGTGGCAATCCACACCGCGCCGGCCGCACCGGCCGCCACCAGTGAAATGGCGATCGCCGCCAAAATTGAGAAAAACGCGCGCCCCTTCATGCTTTCCGCTCGCCCTTATTGTGTTCGCTCGTTACCGATCCCGACCTTGAGTTGATCTCAACCCCGCTGGGATGGGCTGCATCACCCGTCCGGCTCCATTATTTCATCTCGATCGCAGGCGGGCCGCCCCAATCCCCCTCTCGATGGTCATTAGCAACAAAATGTTGAGAATCGGTTGGGAATCCGGGGGGAAATCGGCCAGACCCCTACCGAATCTCTAGCCGATCGGGCCACCAAACGTAGGTGGCGCGCGGATCGTCATTGAGTAGCCAGAGCTGGGATTGCACCTGGGCGATCGATCGGGCCATCAGCGGGGCCTGGCTCCAGCCCAACCGGTTCCAAAGCAGTTGGCTTTTGTTTTCCAGCCAGCTTAAGCCAAAGGGTTCGCGACGCGGATATTCCGCCAATTCCCAATCGCCCCCGAGCTTGGCGGCTTTGGCCGCGGCGGCGATCGCCTCGTTCATTCCACCCATTTGATCGACCAGCCCTAGCTTGATTGCCGCCTGGCCCGACCAGACCCGCCCTTGGGCCAAGTCATCCACACGCGATCGGGGGATCGATCGCGACTCGGCCACATGGGTCAAAAATCGATCGTAGATCCAGTCCACCGATGATTGCAGCAAGGCCAGTTCGGCGGGCGTTTTGCTGCGAGACAGGGAGTTAATGTTCGCAAAAGGAGCTGTTTTGACGCTATCCCAGTTCACGCCGTTGTTTTCGCCCAATTTTTGGATATTCGGCAGCAGACCAAACACCCCGATCGACCCGGCGATCGTCGTGGGTTCCGCAAAAATTTCCGTCGCCGGAGCCGCGATCCAGTAGCCCCCCGATGCAGCCACATCGCCCATGGACACGATCACCGGCTTGGCCTTCTTGGCCAGGGCCACTTCGCGGGCAATGATGTCCGCCGCCGTGGCGCTGCCGCCGGGGCTGTCGATGCGCAGGACGATCGCCTTCACATCATCGTCTTGTCGCAGTTTGCGCAGTTCGGCGGCCAGGGCGGGCCCGTTCATTTGGTCGGTGTCGTTACCATCGGCGTTGTTGACCATCGTGCCCGTGGCGTATAACAGGGCAATTTCGCGCCCCGTAATGCTTTTGCGTTGATTGCCCAACTTGCTATTGGCGGCGTTGGTGGTGTCCACTTGGCGAGCGTAGTCCGTCAGGGAAATCCGGCGAAAGTTGGCCTTGCCCTCTTCCCGATCGGCGATTTTCAGCACCCGTTCAATCACTTGGTCGTCATGGGACACCTGATCGACCAGTCCCAGTTCGACGGCTTGATCCGATCGCAACAGCCCACCTCGATCGGCGATCGCTTGCAATTGCTCCACCGGCTGTTTGCGGCTGCGATTCACCGCCGTCAGCACCGTTTGCCACAAATCCTGAAGCAAGGCCGCGGTTTGATCCCGATTTTCCGGGCTAAAGTCCTTGCGCAAAAAGGGTTCCACCGCCGATTTAAACTTGCCCACCCGCACGACCTGCACCCCAATGCCGTACTTTTCTAGGGCCCCGCTCCAGAACGTACTTTCCGCCGCCAGTCCGTTGAACTCTAGGCCGCCCGCCGGATGCAAGCGGGTTTCGCTGGCCACGGAGGTGAGGTAATAGGTACGCTCATCCCAATCGGTTCCATAGGCAATGACGGGTTTTTTCTGGCGAAATTGCTCGATCGCCGCTCGCACGTCTCGCAGGGTGGCATAGCCCGCGACCGGCCCCGTGCCCGCGCCGTCGTAGAGGTAGAGGCCGGCAATGTGTCGATCCTTGGCCGCTTGGGCGATCGTGTCGAGCAGGACTCGCAGGGGAATCGATCGGGTCTGGTCATTCAGCCAGCGATCCAAGGAATCCTCGGCTTGGCCGGGTTCATCCCGAATCACCAGCGACAGATCGAACGCCAACATCGATCGCCCCTTGAGGGCCACCGGCTCCGGCGATTCAGACAGTGCAGCCAAAAAGGCCACCAACCCTGCGAGGCCGAGCACCGTCACCCCGGTAAAAATCATCAGTCCTACTAGCGTTCCTAGGACACTGGCGATCGTCTGTTGCAGAAAACCTTTCATGGTGGCGTGATGGCGCTAGTTCGGGGATTAAGCGTGCGAATGGAAGGCGGATCGAAAACCAATCAAAACGGTTGATTAGCCAAGATCGATTTCGATCGGCTGATCCCAATGGTTGATCCCAATGGCTGATCCAAACCGTTGAATCGATTCAGATGCATGGATTCAACGCGACTGATTGGACTGCGGGCGGTTTGTTGCGGAGGCGGAACGATCGGTCCGTCGAAATTGGGTTATTTCAATGACCGTGATTTCCCGTTCCCGTCTTGATGGTCGTCACGTCTATGCTAGACCTAATCTTCAAGATCTCTGGGTCTGAGCCACCGGCCAGCGGTGTCGGGCTGGCATGGGGATCGCCGATCTCGGTCTCTAATCCCGGTTGTCGATCGGGATCGCTAACCTCAGTGACCGATCGCTGATCCCGATCGCTGACAGCGCCACCATTTCGTACTGTTCTAGAGTCAAGGTAGTTTGCCCTTGCGAGGGCCAATGCCAACAGCAGATGCCCAGAACGGTGCATTGTCGGGGCGATCGCCAGCAGCAGTCACCCAAGCATCACCTCAGCCCCGGGCCATGGTGGCGATCGCAAGTTTCCGCGCGTTTTCAGTCCTGTTTAATGTCCTCTGGATTGTGGCCAGTCGTCTGAACCCACGTCCCCAAGCCACGCCATCGTTTTATCCCTGCCAGGTTTTTTGAGGACCATTTTCCATGGCCAACTCACATCCTCCTCAGCCCCGCGATCCCCAGCCCTGTGATTCCCAATCGAGCCATGGCCGATCGCCCGTCGATGCGGCCAGGCAACCGGCGGCGGCCGATGCGATCGAACCTGAACAGCTCGGGGATGAGCCGAATTCGATCCCGTCGGTGGCGGCATCGGTGGTGGGCAGCTTGCCTGTGGCGATCGCGTTGGTGGATGCCACGGGAACCTATCAGGCCGCAAGTCAGCGCTGGGCCGAAGCCTTGCATTTGGCAACCATTCCCCAGTCCGGCGATCAATTGGCGGAGACCTTGCCGACGATGGCGGCCCTGTGGCGACCGGCAATCATCCTGGCCAGCCATGGCCAGCGGGTGCAGTCCGACCAGGCCCACTGGTTGGATCGGGGGAACAAACAAGGGGAGTGGCTGGAATGGGAGGTGGCTCCCTGGGCGGGGTTGCCCACGGGTTGGGTTGCGATCTCCGTGCAAGTGGTGACGGAGCGTCTGACCATTGAGCAGGCTTGGAAACAGCTCTTTTTGCAAGCGGGGACTTGCCTGTGCACGATCGACCCCCAGGGACATTTTCAGTTTTTAAACGACACCTGGGATAGCGTGGTCGGGTGGCGCGAGGAGGCGATCGGGCGGCCGTTTACGGATTATGTGCACCCGGACGATCGGGCGCGCACCTTGGCTGAGTGGCACTTTTCCCCCCATGGCACCCCCATGCGCGTGCTCGAAAACCGCTATCGACGCAAGGACGGAACCTATCGATGGTTTCGGTGGCATTTTTTTTGGGACACGCAGCAGCACGTGAGCTATGCGATCGCCCATGACATCACGGAACGGCGCGTGTTGCGCTTGGCCCAAGAACAGGCGGACACGGCCTTGCGGGACAATAACGAGCGCTTTCGCACCATGGTGGCCAATGTTCCGGGGGTGATCTATCGCTGCTTGGGCAATCGGGAGCGATCGGTGCTGTTTGCCAGCGAGGCGATCGAAACGCTCACGGGCTATCGTGCCGAAAGCTTTGTGCAATACCGCAGTCGCACCCTGCAAGAGTTGACCCACCCCGACGATCGCGAGGCCATTTGGGCCGAAATTCAAAACGCGATCGGCCAACAGCGCCCCTACCGCTTGGAATACCGCCTGGCCCATGCCAATGGCGAGCTGCGCTGGGTGGCCGAACAGGGCCAGCCGACCTTTAATCATGAGCACCAAGTGATGTGGCTCGATGGGGTGATTTTTGATGTCACCGATCGCAAAGCCACCGAGCAAGCGCTCAAGGCCTCCAAAAATCGCTGGTTGTCGCTGGTGCAACGGATTCCGGTGGCGATCGTGGAGTGGCAACTGGATGGACGAATCCTGACCTGGAATGCCGCCGCCACCGAGTTATTTGGCTATAGCTTTGACGAAATGCTGGGGCATCCGTTCGATCGACTCTTGCCCGATAGCGAACGCCCCAAGGTCTATGGCGTTGTGGCCGACTTGCTCGCCGGCCGCGGCGGACTGACCTGCCAAAACTACAACCAAACCCGCGATGGCCGCCTGATCCTGTGCGAGTGGCAAAACACGCCCCTGCGCAATGACAAAGGAGACATTACGGCTTGCCTGTCGATCGCCACAGACATCACGACGCGGATCTTAGCGGAAAACCGCCTGCGCCAAAGCGAAGAGCGCTATCGCTGCCTCGTCGAAGCGATCAGCCAAGTGATTTGGAACACCGATGCCGATGGGGCCGTGAAGGAACCGATGCCTCACTGGGGAGCCTTTACGGGGCAATCTTTTGAGAACTATCAGGGGTCGGGCTGGCTAGAGGCGATTCATCCGGACGATCGCGCCCACACGGCCACCGCATGGCAGGCGGCCTTCACGGCCAAACGACCCTACAAAACCGAACATCGCGTCCGGCGGTTTGATGGGGAATATCGCCACATGGTCGTGCGGGGCGTGCCGGTGCTGGAAGCCGATGGCACGGTGCGTGAATGGATGGGAGTGGACACGGACATCACAGAACGCAAGGAGGCAGAGAATCGCCTGATTGAGCAGGAGCGCACCCTCCGCACCCTGATTGATGCCGCACCGATTTTGATTTGGCTGACGGATGTGAACGGCCGCGTGCGGTTGGCCAATGAAACCCTGTGTCAAACCTTTGGGGTACAGGAGCCAACGCTGTTGGCGGCCGACCACTACCAGGACGTGCTGGGCGCTGACACCTGCCAAGCCTGTTTGCAGTCGGATGCGTTGTGCTTGGAGCGGGGCCACACGATTCAGGTCGAGGAGTGCTTTCCCAGTCTGACCGGTGAGCTGCGGGACTTTGATGTGATTAAAACGCCCCTGCGCGATCGATCGGGGGTGATTACGGGGTTGCTGCTGGTGGCGCTCGACACGACCGATCGCAAGCGGATTGAACGCGAACAAAAGCGCCTGTTGTCGATTTTGGAAGCCACAACGGATTTTGTGGGCATCACTGATGTGCAGGGCAACCTGACCTATGTGAACCCGGCCGGTTGCGCCATGCTGGGCTATGACCCACTGGATCTTGGCCAGCTCAATATGGCCCAGGTGTGGCATTCGTCGGAGCGCGATCGACTGGCGGAGCAACTGGCAACGCTGCTGCGGCAGGGGGTTTGGCAGGGCGAAGGGACATTTTGCGATCGGGCGGGCCAGCCGATTCCGGTGTCGCAGGTGGCCCTTGTGCACTACGGGCGAGAGGGCGAAATTGAATATTTGTCGAACGTGGCGCGCAACATCGCCAGCATCAAGCAGGTGGAACAGGAACTGCGGGATTCTAAGCTTTGTTTGCAACGGCAGGTAGAACGGGAGCGGCTAATTAATACGCTTTCGACGGAAATTCGGAAGAATTTGCACGGCTCAAAGCAGGCAGTGATTCAGTTTGCGCTCGAAGAAATTCGGATGGCGCTGGGGATCGATCGGGCAACCTTTTCGCTCTACGACGAACCTAGCGCTGACGAAACAATGGGTACAGCGAGTGGCAGTTGGACGGTTTTGGCTGAAGCAAAAGCGCCGGAATTGTCCTCGATCACCGGTGTTTATCAAGAATCCTGGTTTGGTGATGCGTTGTCGGGCCTCACCCAAATGGAAGTTCTGCAACTGGATGATGCTGATCAGCTTTCAGAATCAGCGGAAAAAGCGATTTTTCAGCAGTTGCAAATTCGATCGATGCTGGTGGTTCCGGTGCGGATTTATGGGTCACGTATTGCGATCATTGCCTGCATCCAAACCTGTCAACCGCACGCTTGGCAAGGGGATGAAATTGCCCTGGTGCAAGCCGTGGTTAATCAAGTAGCGATCGCGAAGAATCAAGCGGATTTATTTGAGCGCACCGAAACCGCCGCCGCCGAAGCCCACGCCAAGGCGATCGCCCTAGGACAGGCTTTGCAAGAACTGCAACTCACCCAAGCAAAACTCGTTCAACAGGAAAAAATGTCCAGCCTGGGACAATTGGTGGCCGGTGTGGCTCACGAAATTAACAACCCCGTGAACTTCATTTATGGCAACCTGGCCCATGCGGATGATTACAGCAAAGACTTGCTGAAATTAGTGGATTTATATCGCCGATCCTATACTCAACCCAATGCGGCTATTGAGGATCTCATTGAGGATATTGATCTCGATTTCTTGATCGTAGACTTGCCAAAAATGCTCGACTCCATGAAGCTCGGTGCAGAACGAATCAAGGAAATTGTGCAATCCCTGCGAATTTTTTCGCGGATGGATGAAGCCGAAATGAAGGTAGTGAATATCCACGAGGGAATTGACAGCACCCTGACCATTTTGAACGGCCGAATGAAGCCCAAAAATAGCCGTTTGGGGATTGAAATTATTCGCGAGTATGGCGATCTACCCCAGGTGGAATGCTATGCGGGGCAGCTTAACCAGGTGTTTATGAATATTTTGTCGAATGCGATCGACACCCTCGAAGAACGCGATCAACAGCGATCGATCGCCGAGATGAAAGCCAACCCCAGCCAAATCCGAATTGCGACGGAACGCCGATCGGGCGATCGGGCCGCCATCCGCATTAGTGACAACGGCCTCGGAATTCCTGCCGAGGTGCAACAGCGCCTGTTTGACCCTTTTTACACCACAAAACCCGTGGGCAAGGGCACGGGTTTGGGGCTATCGATCAGCTATCAAATCATTACCGAAAAACACGGCGGCACATTAACCTGCACCTCCGCACCCGGGGCAGGAAGCACCTTTGAAATCGTGATTCCGCTGTGGCAACCGGAGGCTCCTTCGTAATCCCAGGAAGGGCAGGTTTGAAACCTGCCCCTACCGAGATCGACGGTTTAGGGTTCGGTTGGATCTAGTAGTGATTGCCCACTTTTCGGTGGTGAACGGCGGTGAGGCTGTCTTCTTTGGCCACACGGCCGTTATTGACAGAGCTGTAAACCACCCAGTGATCGCCACAATCCATCCGGCTGGTCACTTCGCATTCCAAATAGGCCAGGGCATCGCTCAAGATCGGCGAACCATTGGCGGCGGTTTGGGTTTCGATCCCCGCAAAGCGGTCTTCACCGGGGCCAAAGCGCTTTAGGAAATGACGCATTAGGTGGCCATAATTTCCTTCTTCAAGAATGTTCAGCACGAAGCGATCGTGCACTTGCATCAGGGATTCGATCGCCCGGTCTTTGGCCACCGAAATCGTGATCCCCAAGGGCTGGAAGCTCGCTTGCACCACCCAGGACGCGAGCATGGCGCTGGCTACCTCGCCTTTTTTGGCGGTGATGATGTATAGCCCACCGCTGAGGCGACCGAGGGCCTTGTCCAGGTCGGAGTTCAGGGACTTCATTTGCTTGACGGTTTCTTTGACCATCAGCGCTTGGCCCAAGTCCGTGCCTGCCTCTTCGCAAAGTTGATAGGTGAAGGCTTGGGGCTTGCTGCTAATCCGAATCACCTCAAAGCCCGGCTTCAGACCCAAATCGCGGAACCGGTTGAAGAGCGGATAGCTGGGTTCGTCTTGGCCACCGCCGGACTCGAACACGCCGATCCGCTGTTTGGTGTTGGCGACGGTCAGGATCGTGCCGATCGCGGCTTCGCATTCCCCCTGGGGCGGCGTGGCCACAATCAGGGCGGCCGATCGCTCGACCAGTTCGCGCAATTCCTGCGGGTCGGCGGCCTTCAGATCCATCATTTCCACGGCCACACCGGTTTTGGTGATCCCCTTGGCGATCGACTGGGAGAGCCGATCGCTGTAGCCATAGTCCGACACGTAGAACACGGCGGCGGTGGTTTCCGCCTCGGCCTTCGTTTGGCTCCAGTGGCGATAGCGACCCGTCAGCTCCACGACGTTGCGGCGCAGCAGGGGGCCGTGGCCCGTGGCGATCGTGCTGTAGCCCGGCAGCGCATCCATGCGCTTCATCGCGCCCAAGACCGATCGGGCGTTCGGGGCCATCAGGCATTCGTAGTAGAACCGAAAATCCGGCTCGATCGCCCGCAAATCCTCATCAAACAGATCATCACTGCAATAGTGCATCCCAAAGGCATCGCAGGTGTAGAGCGTCTGCGTGCCATGGTCGTAGGTAAAAATCGTGTCCGGCCAGTGCAGGTTCGGCGCGTTCAAAAATTCCAGCACGTGCCCCTGACCCAACGCCAAGGTTTCGCCGCTCTTGACTTGCAGCTTGTTGAAGGGCTGGTGGATCAGGTTTTCCAAAAACTGGAGCGCCACCTTCGAGGCCACCACCGTGATCTTGGGGTTCAACGCCAGCAAATCCGCCACCAATCCGCTGTGGTCGGGTTCCGTGTGGCTGACCACCAGATAGTCAATTTGGGCCGGGTCGATCGCCCCCTTCAGGGTATCGAGGTAAAGCTGCCGAAACTTGGCGTGGGAGGTGTCCACCAGGGCCACCTTGTCGCCGCGAATCAGGAAGGAGTTGTAGGTGGTGCCGTTTTGCAGCCCAAATTCGATGTCGAACCGATCGCGATCCCAATCCAGCGATCGAATGGTCAGGGTGTCGGCGGCGATCTCCGCCGTTTGAATCGTCAGCCGTTTTGCGCTCTGCGGACGTTCTGTGGTGGCAACCATGCTCGCACCTCCTGGGCTTGACCAGACTGGATGGGGATTTGTTAAGTTGTTTTACCTATCTTGACACAGGGTATACAGAAATTCAGGGCGATCGCGCGGGGCGATCGTTTGCAGTCATGATGCTGCAAATCGGCATGACTTATAAGTCGAGGGCTGATCATTAGTTTTTCTATATGATTCATATCATCTGATGTCATTCCATTGATTAGATGACTAATTCATCGAGCTAGCTCTACATCGTTGGCACTCACTCACTCCGGATTTGAAAGAGTATGCAGACGAAGCAAGAATAAAGTCAGATAATTTCCTGGGTTCGTAGACTTTCGCGCAAATATAGTCAAGGACTAAACTTCTCCAGTATGGGCATTTTGTACTGTAGTGGTATTTTTCGCCTTCACTCTTTGCAATATACTTAATCTTCCAGTAATCGCCTAGAAACTTGGCTGGATCTTTTGCTATAAGATTTGCTTCTATCTCCTTTGTTTTAATTATTTCTTGCTGTCTTTCGATTATTGCATTCAAGTCTTGAGCTTTTTGGCTTGCAAGTTTTAGTTGTTCAGTAAGTTTTTGATTTTTATCTTGAAATTCGTGATTTAGGATGGATTGATACTCAAGGCTTTTAAGAAGAGAATCATAATCATCTCTTAGCTTGTGAAAACGATTCTGCAGGGCATAGTTTATATTAAAAGGATCTGCAATTGATTTTTCAAAAACCTTATTAAAAAGTTGCTCAAATCTTTTCAGGAAAATTAATTCATGAATAGAAATTTTGCTTTTGTGAATTTCGATAAAAGCAGTAGTTACGTCAACTAAAGTATGGCTAATATCAGGATCTGAGTGACATGTATCAAGAAATCCGATCAAATTATCTAGATACTTTTCTATGACATAACTTGCCCTTAACTTGTTTGATCTTTTGACCATTTCTTGCATATCGTACAGCTTCTGGTATGAAGATTTTTTTTCAGCTTTGATTTCTTCAGAAAACCATATTGATTTTGATAAATTTCCGGCCAAAAAACTTGCAATTTTATCTTTCTTTTCGGGATTCTCAGAAGCCATACTGCGGATCAGATCCAGGCATAATTCAATTTTTGCCTCTAATGCAATCTTTTCGTCTAATGAAAATTTGTTTTTGTTTTCTATGAAACTGTGAATTTCTTGATCGTTGCTGGCTTGTAGTTGTACAACGGCTTCATCTAATTCTCCTGAACATATCTTTTTCAGTAGATGCCATGCAAGATTAATTGGAAGCTTATGCTCTACTTTCCACCAAACGAAAAGCCAGTAACATAAGACTTTGAGAATAAATAGAAAAATTTTCAGGAATTGTCTAGGTCGTTCTCGAAGGGAAATCTTGTTAAGATTATGGTGTAAAAAAGCTTTTTGTCGATCTGGATTATTTTGTATATTGATTTGAAGCTGAATAGAATCTCTACCAGCTTGGGAGACTTGACCAGAGATATTAGAGTTCTGAATCTGCTGATCTTGATCGGCTTTTGAATCACTAGATCCCATAGAAGGTCACTTTGACTTATGGGTTAGCAGAAGTAGTCCAAAGCAAGACTTGATCCAGCAGTGGTTTAGCCAAATTGTAAATGTCGCTTGCAGAGCGAATTGCATCGAGTGTGCGCTGTAGACTTCCAGAAATATACGATTTGTCTGGATCGGGTTCAGTTACAGCAACTTTTGCAGCTTCCAGAGAAGATTTAGCTTTAGCTTTATTTGACTCTGAGAGCGAAGGCGCATTATTAACGATGCTGAGAACTTGTCCAAGTAACTCTGCCGCATCAGTTGCAGAAATTTGCTGTCCAGATTGGCTCTGCGAAGACTGCATGACTAGCTTTGAGTCGCGACCTGCCTGAATCACGGGGCCGGCAATGGATGCATTTGAGATACGTTGCGACTGTGTAGGTTGCTCAGGAGTCTTCTTTTTACCAAAGCCAAACATGACCCAATCCTCCCCGCCAAATTTTCCCTAGTTTAGCAGAGGGGATTGAATCTGTGTTTGATGGCTCACTTGATTGGCTAGATCACTGAGGCTTTTAGTTGTTATTCGATGCCTTCGCGTCGTCGATCGCGGCGTATTGCACCTTGTAGGACGACTTCACCGCCTCGATCGTGGCGGCCATCAGGGCTTCAAAGGGGTCTTTGGGCTTGTCGGAAGTGGCGATCGGGCTGCCCGCGCCAGCCAGGAACTTCGCGGGATCGGTCACAACCCAGCCCTGGGCCGTCAGTTGGCGCACCTCAAAGTGCAAGTGCGGCCCGGTGGACATCCCCGTACTGCCCACGCGGCCGATCACCTCGCCTTGCTTGACGGTTTGGCCCGGCTTCACAAAAAGTTCGGATAAGTGACCGTAGAGGGTCTTTTTGCTGTCACCGTGATCGAGCACGACGGTCAGGCCATAGCCCCCCAGGAAGCCCCCGATCGATACCTTGCCATCCAGCACCGCCACCACGGGCGCTCCCATCGGGGCGGATAAATCCGTACCGGCGTGAAAACGGCTGTAGCCCAAAATCGGGTGAATCCGCCAGCCAAAGGTGGAGGAAATCGGCACGGGCATCGTCAGCGGAAAGAGCATTTTTAGGTTGCCGTTGCCCTGAAGCCCCTGGGGACGGCCGCTGCGGAAGTAGTAGCTACTGGCATCGAAATTTACGCCATTCAGACCAATGCTGAGGGGGCCGATTTTGACGGAAATTGGCGATTGGGCCGGGAGTGCGCCCCCACCCACGGAGCCAATCCGCATGGGGCTAGCCATCCGCAGGGTTGAGCCGCGCTCCCCAGTGGGAACGGCGACGATGCCCGGATGACCCTGGCCCCCTGGGCTGGGCTGCGATCGGGTGACGGTGCAACCGGCGCTGAGACGGCCGCCGGTACTGGAGCAACCGGTCGATCGCTCGGAAAACTGAATTTCGCTGGGGGGCGCTTGCCGTTGGGTGGCTCCCAGGTTGAAGTCATTGGACTGGTCGATCGGCCCACGGCTGGCGGGTCGTTCCTCCGGGGAGGGGGCCAAGCGCGGCACGGTGGGTAATTCTCGCTCGGCGGGTCGCTCGGCCTGGGCCGGGCGATCGGTTTGGGCAGGACGCTCCACCCGCGCCGGCCGTTCGACCCGGGCCGGGCGATCGGTCGCTTCGGCGGGTTTGGGGGCGGGGCGGGCCGCCGGAGGTTCCGGGGCGAGGTCGGCGGCACTGGGTTCCGGGGCCGCGTCGATCGCCTGGAGCGGGGTCGCCAATCCGCCGAGCAAGCTGGTCATTGCGCCAACCCACCCGAGGCCTTGCAAAATGCGTTGGCGACGGCGTTGGAGACGGGTGGGAAACGTGTAGCGTTGGTTCATAGCGCGGTTGGGGGCGCAATGCATGGCGTAATGGAACGGGGGATAGCGAATGAATGCAGAGTCGAATGCAGAGTCGTGGACAGACAACCGGCTTTTGGACTGGTCAAGCGGGAAAACCGTTCAGAATCGTGAGCCAGACTGTCCGATCGACCGTTTTAGGGTGCTTTCGGCAGGGGGCGACGGTTCCGGCTGAATCCTCAGCCATGCCTCAGTCATGATAGCAAGGGCATGAGCCAAAATGCTTAACACAACTTTGCGAAGCCAGAAAGCCCTTTCAAGGATTCTTTAAAAAACCTGCCAAAACGATTGCCAATCAGGCTAATAATGCCGATTAATAATCGATGGTGTGGCCGCCGGTGCGTTGAGCGATTGGGCTTGGGTCGGTTTAAACCGCAAGCCAATGCTCTCCTGCCGTGACTGATTACCGATTACCGATGAGCGCTGCACCGATCAGCGTCATTGCTCGGGATCAATCATGATTAATCGAGGTTGTATTGGTCGAGGTGGTTGGTTGTCGCGCATAGCCCAGGCGAATGCTGCCGGGTGGTAGATGCAGTTCCGTGGCGATCGCATCGGACAGTTTGACGCGCAGCTCGCCCCGAGGGGTGATGCCCACCGCGATGCCGGTTCGATCGCCCACTTGTACGGGACGGCCGCGCGTCTCCAACAGTTCCAGGTAGTCAGCCAAAAAGCTTTCAATACCGCCGGTTTGGCGCTGGTGCTCGCCTCGGGTCAACCCGGCGATCGCCCCGGCCGCCAACTCCGCCAGCGATCGAATCGGCGGGTCGGGTCGATCGGCCCATAGCGCCAGGGCGTTGATCCCCGTGTCGGGAACCGGGTTCGACCAGTTCAGCCCCAAGCCCGTGACCGCGCGGGCGATCGCCCCACCCGCCAGCCGCGTTTCCGTCAGCAATCCGCCCCACTTGCGCCCCTGCACCACCAGATCGTTGGGCCACTTGAGGGCCACGGGCACTCCCCGATCTCGCAGGGTTTGGGCCAGGCCCCAGGCCGCCGCCAGCGTCAGTTGTGCGCCCTCATCTGGCCCCAACTGCGGCTCAAAGTAGCGCGATAGGTATAGACCTCCCAGGGGCGACGACCATTGGCGGCCCCACTGGCCGCGCCCGGCCGACTGTTGCAGGGCAATCACGATCGTCCCCGGGGGTGCGCCGGTTTTGGCCAGCTCCCACGCCACCTGATTTGTGGAAGCGGTTTGGTCTAAAACGTGCAACCCCGGCAGCGCCAGACCCAAGCGGCTGGCTTCGGTCAAAATTGCCGCGCTAAATTCGGACGGGTCGATCGGGTTGGCAACAAGCACGGGCAATTCCTGACGCGATCAGCTCCTAACGATTGCTCAACCCTAGCGCGATCGGGCGGACTCATCTCTGACAAACGTCATTTCTCTGAAGGCATCCCCGCCCGGCCTGATCGAAGGGCCCCGATCGCCCAATCCTGCGCCATGATGGAACGCGGCAAGATGCAGGATTTTGGAGGCTCGATCGTGACTCGCTGGCACTGGCGCACCTGGGACGGATTGCCCTATTTAACCTGTTCGCTGCTGGAACCCTTGCCCCACGGCTTTTTCACGCGGGATTTTTCGCCCCGCACGCCAGCGGAGTTGGCCCCGGTGCTGGATGAGCGGGCCCAAACTTTTCGCGTCAAGCAGGTGCATGGCGATCGGGTGTTGGCTCCGTCGGAACTGGAGCCTGGCCAGGTGGTGAGCGAGGCCACGGCGGCGGCCGGTGAACAATCGACCTATCCCCAGGCGGACGGGCTGTTGAGCGATCGGCCCGGCCAGGTGATGTGGGTGTGCAGCGCCGATTGCACCCCGGCGCTGATTGCCGATGTGCAAACCGGGCAGGTGGCGGCGGTGCATTCCGGTTGGCGGGGAACGGCGGCGGCGATCGTGCCCAAGGCGATCGAACGGATGCGCCAACAGGGGAGCCGTCTGGACGATTTGCGCGTGGCCCTGGGCCCGGCGATTTCTGGCCCCGCCTATCAGGTGGCGGAAACGGTGGCCGAGCAAGTGGTTGCGTCGTTAGATGCGTCCCTGACTGAGGCCCAGCGCTGGCAGGAACCGCCGGTGCTGCCCGATGCGGAACCGGGGAAGGCCCGCCTGGATGTGCGCCACACGATCGTCCAACAGTTGCTGAAGCTGGGTCTCGATCGGGAACAGGTGGCGATCGCGCCCCACTGCACCTACACCGAGGGCGATCGATTCTTTTCCTATCGACGCGACGGCACTAAAACGGTGCAATGGTCAGGCATCGTCAGCACTTGATCGCTGGAATGAATCACCGTGAATCTCTGCACAATACCCAGTGAATTGCTGCGATCGAGTCCCTTCTTCCAGCCGTTCGATCGATCCAACATCACACCGTTTCTTGGGCCGTATTTTGCACTGAAACAACATTCTCTTGATTGACTAATTGATGCAGATGAGAAACCAGTTTTTGGGTCTCGTTCGCAGCGTCCATCAACCAATCCGTAGACCAAATTCGATAAAGGCTCCAGCCTAATTTCTCCAAAACCTGGTGACGGAGGCGATCTCGATCACGTGCCGCCGTTGATGAATGGTACGTGGCTCCGTCACACTCAATTCCCAGCAAGTAAGTGCCTGGGTTCCGAGGGTCAACCACCGCTAAATCAATGAAATATTGCGAAACACCCACCCGGGGGACAACTTCATACCCTTGTTGGCGCAGTTGTTGCACAAGCAAACGCTCAAAATCACTATCCAGTTTCCTGTCAGTAATCACGCCCGTTTGCGATCGTTGAGATTGAGCATATTCTAAATACTCCCTGAGGATATGCACCCCACGATTCGATGTGGGACTGGGACGAATATCGCTAGGCTTCATCGATGAGAAAATTACAACCCGTTCTTTGGCCCGAGTGAATAAAACATTCAGCCGACGATGACCATTACGAGAATTGATTGGGCCAAACCGTTGCATCACCGGCATCCCAGGACGCTCTGGCCCATAAACAGTCGAGATGAAAATGACATCTCGTTCATCTCCCTGAACATTTTCTAGATTTTTGACAAAGAACGGTTCTAACGTGTTCTCTTTTATCGAGCGGTATTGCTCTAGATCTGGATGAGCAGCAAACAGCCGATCCATCTCGTCTAATAAGAGTTCCTGTTGTTTTTGATTGAGGGTGACAATGCCCAGTGAAAGATGCGGATATTGCCTGATAAACGCCGCCGCTGCCGCCGCCACACTCATCACCTCAGGAACATTAGCCCCGGAGCGGTAGGCTCCTGTTTCAATGTATTGATACTCAACCGCAAACTGATTATTTGGGGAGGGAAAAACCGTGAGGCTATTGTCATAAAAAAGTCGATTAGAGAAGGCAATCAAGCTTTCATGGCGTGAACGGTAATGCCACTTCAAACGACGAGCCGGATAAAACACCTTGAGTGACATATCCAAAATCGACTCATCATCTAAAATGTCTGATTCTTCTCCTGCATCGTCCTCGATCGTCTGATCAACATGAGCCTTAAAGAAATCCGTGGGCGGTAACTGTTTGGGGTCGCCCACAACCACTAACTGCTTTGCTCTTGCAATTGCGCCTAACGCTTCTTCTGGTCGCATCTGAGAAGCCTCATCAATGATGACCAAATCAAAGGTGACAGAAGCCGGAGGAATAAACTGGGCAACACTCGTGGGTGACATCATCCAGCAAGGTTTTAATTGCTGAAGGGCAATCTTGGCGCGTTGAAATAAATCTCGCTGGGAGATATGGCGCTTTTGCTTACTGATTTCATGCCGAATTAAGGCAAAATCTGTCCATTCTGATCTCCGTCCTCGATTGTTGCCCGGTTCGATCGACGCTTGTGCGAGTTGCACGATCAATTGTTGTCGATAGAGGCCTAATAGCTGCTGATCCGCCTGTTGAAACTGCTCACGCGCCTGGGCCTGATGAATGCCAGATAGTTGGCTTAGTTCAGGATGCTCCTGATAGGCGGCTCTCAGCAGCGATCGATAAAAGACATATTGATATGCATCTTCAAGATGATCTAGTTCTAATTGGTCATGATCAAAGGCTTCAATGAGAGATTGCAGACCGTCATCGATTACCTGTTGATGCGATCGATGATAGCTAATCCATGTCGGTAAATCATCACTGGCTGCCACCGCATCATTGACTCGATTAATAATAGACTCAAGCCTCAGATCGGTTACACATGGGCTACCAAACATCCCTTGAATATCCAGTTTGCCCTGTTGAAAAAATGCTTGTCGATACTGCACCTCTTTTTCAAGTTGGTCTGACAATCTGCATGAAGTTGCCTGAATCACATCCACTAGGGAAGCAGCATGAGTGGTGAATAGCTTCTCCTGAATGGATTGAGGTAATTGAGACTCAATGACTAACTTTACAAAATTGATTGTCGCCTCCAACCGTGCAATATCCGTCTTTTCCCCTTGGTAGAAGGATCCTAGTACGTTAACCGCTTCAGATTCGCTAATGCGTTGCTTTTCAGAATTGAAGCTGTCGATATCCTCAACGAGATTGTGAAATTGAGCGATTGGCATGAGTGGCTGTAAGCCCATGCGAGTCAACTCCTCATGAGCCTTTAGTAATACTAAAGATTTTTGATGATAGTGAGCCGCAATCTGCTCCCAGTTTCGTTGCTCATCAAAATCTCCTCCCAAATCTAGAGAATGAATCAAGCTCATTAAAGATTGGAATTTTTGACTATTCTGGAGACGAAGGATCTTGTCTAGCGTCGAAATCTCCGATCGAATTAAAAAATCAGTTAAATACTCCCCTTGGGGGCTACCAGCTAAGCGCTGAGAGGTGCTAGAAGCAAAGACATTAACAGCAAGCAAAGCACGAAAGTCCGTCTCTAGTCCTTTAAAATACTGGCCACAAATTCGATGTAATGTAGAATCCTCAGAGAAAGAGTTTAGCTTTTCATAAAAACTCGCAATTTTTTCAAAGACATCAGCAATTTGAGCATCCGATAGGTTGGTTGATTTCTTCTGAAACCTTTTCCACAACTTCTTGGCTTTGTGATAGTCAGAGTCGAGAAGTTGCGTAAAGAAGTTGGCATGGCGAAGCTTATTGGCATAGAAATGTATGAAATACGTTCCCTTTGAGTCTTTGTAGGTGTCAATGCGATATTTCTGTGTTAATTCATCCCTCAAGATACGGAGTTGTTCACAAGTTTTTTGGGCTTTTGTTAGAATTCCAGAATTAGCAGGATCGCAGATTTCTGATGTTCTTTGGGCCAAGATTTCCGGTGATTGTGCAACCAGAATTTGAACTGCATCTGATATTGCTTTGACCTCGGCTAGAGATGGCAGAGGATTCAAGTCAAAGAAACTAGCAACCTGAGCAACGATAGGTTGGTATTTGCTCAGCGTCTTACTCGTTTCTGCTGCCTGATTACCGAGATCTTTAAGATTGGCGATTGTGCAGGCTTCCTCTTGCTTAATATCAATCGTTTGAATGGTTTTGAGAACGGTTTTTAACTGGTGTAAATTAGGTAAGGATGAGATGTCGTTCTGAAAGTACTGTTGCAGCGATTCTTTGCTGGCTTGATAGCGTTTTAGTTGATTGACGAATGCGGCAACCAGGTCTCGTGTTTGGGTTGTTTTCAGAATCGGCAATAATGCCGTGTCAATTGATAGGCTGATCGCATGATATGGTTCTAACTGTTTTTGAAACTGACTTAACTCGGTCAATGTCAGTTTTGGGTCAGTCTCTAGGCTTTCGGCGGCCTGTTGAGCACAAGTCTGAAGCTGTTGCAGCGCCCTAGACCATAGCTTTGTACTGGTCAACAAATCGCCTTGATCAATGGGTGATAAACCATAGGCAGTCAGCCCCAACCATGGATGGTTTTCGAGCTTGCGATATTTCTGAATCAGTCCCTGATGTTGCTGCTGAAACTCCCTAAGATGTTGGCACTTTCGCTGAAAATCAGCGGCGGTCATCAAAGTTGCTTGGTCGTCTCGCACGCTAGACAATCTGGAGGGTAATGCTAGGTCGGCAACTAAATCACGAGTCCACTGCGCAGACCAAAGTAACTCCTGAATGCTCTTGCCCATTTTCCCAAACGACTGGTTCAAAAGCAGAACATAGCGAGATAGCGATCGCTTGAGTTGGTTACACTCCTCGACCTGATCTTCGATCGCCTGTGACACGTCCGGCGGCGGGTCTTGTTCAACCCGTTTTTTCAACCGCTCATAAAAGGACTGTCGAGAAGCCGTTGTGGAGTGCAGCTCTAGGCAGTAGTTTTCTAGACCGGCATCGGTTAATCGGTTATATACAACATCAAGGGCCGCTTTTTTCTCAGCGACAAACAGCACCTTTTTTCCCTTGGCAAGGGCGGCAGCAATCAAATTAGTGATCGTTTGGCTCTTTCCTGTCCCTGGAGGGCCTTGAATGACTACGTTTTTGCCATCCAGAGTATCAACGATCGCTGAAAATTGTGATGCATCCGCATCTGTAATCAGCAAAGGAACTTTATTCGCTATGGTTGGATGATCGACTTCATAATCTGGAGCGATTAAATCTTGACTAGCGTCTTCTTGACCACAGAGAATAGACGAAACTAGGGGGTGTTTTAGGATGGATGCTTTATCTGGCCACCGCTCTGGGTTCAAATCCTGAAAGAGGATAATTCCGCTAAATGAAAATAAGCTGATGGTTAGAAAGCGACGAACTTTCCAGCGACTGTGATTTTCAATACTATGTTTAACCTGCTCAAAGTAGGAGTCAGGAGTGTCCGTCGCTTGTCCCTTGCTATCGCCGCTGTAATTGAAGGTAGGCAGCGCAATTCCATAATCTTGACGCAGTTTTTCCCTAAGGCTAAAGTTCTCTTCTGGCTCTTCGCCGCTCGATTTAATGGTGTAACAATATTGTCCATTGCGAAGCTGTCGCTCTAGCGAAATTGGATAAAGCAGTAGAGGCGCAAGCAGTCGTTTATCGGATTGGCTAGACTCATACCATTCCAGCATTCCAAAGGCCAGAAAAAGAGTATTCAGTCCAGTTTCTTGAATCGATTTGCGTGCGCCTTCGCGTAAGCCCGCAAGTTTTCGCTCTAATTCATCAGGGTAGAGTAGGGTTTGTAAATGATTATCCCAATGGGCAGGCTTACCACCCTCTTGAGATTGTAATGTTGGTAAGTCGTAGTCAGAATTAATACCCAGATGTTTGGCGTAGTCAGTCTTGCTAAGCAAGCTGACATCGGTTCGAGCAGGCATCAGGAGTTCGTCCCGAACTTTATCTCGCAACTGCCGTTCAATTTGTTGCAACGCTTCTGAGTCTTGGTCAACTTCATCGAGGGCTGCGATGCTGTTGAGGTATTCTTCGTCTGTATCGCGCATGGTTTCAAGCAAGAGCTGGAATGCGCGATCGTCTTCATCTGTTGGATGTGCTGGTGGTTCTGCCAATCCTTGGATTGTGAGTGTTTTGCCTTTTTCTAGGGTTTCATAAACCTGAGTAGGCAACTCATCAACTAGCCGAACTTGAGTGCGAGAACGTTCCGAAAATTTGAAATTGAGTAGTCGATTGCGGCCGCTCAGGTCAAGTAGCCGTAGACGAAGCGTTTCCAGGTACTGAGCTACTAGGTGATCCATTTGAAGCGGCAATTTGGATATCGTAGTGAGTCTAGTACTTTTTGGAAATTTTCCAATCGATAGCCTTCGGTAGATTACTGAAGATTGGATGGATTTTGGTATTACAGTACCTTGACATTGATATCGTACCTCTACGAGTTGGCTGCGGCAATGTGAATTCAGTCTTGGTCTTTGTTGCCGCCCGATCGCTCGCGTCTTCAGTACTTAGCAATCAGGTGAGATTACTAATCAACGCCCGCGAGTTTTAGCACCGCTTTCAGGCGATCGAGGTTGATCACAATGTTCTGTTGCACCGCCGTCGTTTGGTCAGCGCCTGGAGCCAGATCCGCCGTCAGGTGATAATGCTCCAACCCGCCGAGGTTGCTCAGCAGCCAGTAGGTATTTTGGCGGTGGCTGGGCTGGAAAATTTCAATCACTTTTGTACCCGGCTGGGAAAAGACCAAATTGGTTAACCCTGCGCCATGCACCGCCACAATCACCTTGGCGGCGGCAAAGGCGGCGGCCTGATCCACCAGGGGCAACTGGGCCGGGTCGATCGCCCGGAATCCCCATGCTTCTAGGGCCGCGATCACCGCCGCATCGTTCACCACGTGGCGATAGGCGGCGCTGCGACGGGTGACGTAAATCCGATCGGGAAACCGCTTGATCCGCGCCGGTTCCAAAAAAGTGTCGCGCAAAAACTGGTGCGCCCAACGGGCCCCCCGATAAATCCGCAGCTCGGGAATCGCGGGCACGAGCAATTGATCGGCCGTGAGGTGGGGAATCCGCCCCGGCACTGGATCGACGGAGCCAAACCATTCCGTGTGACAGCAGGCGACGACTTTTTCGAGGGGAATGTTCAGCCGCTCAAAACTTTGGTGCTGAAAGGGCAATTCGTATAAATTCACCACGAATTTGTCAATGGCTTCCCAATCAAAGCCCGATCGCCGCAACACTTCCAGACGCGGCAACACATCAAACATCCAGTGAAAATAGGTGACTTTGCCCCAGCGGGTCGCCAAAAAGGCCACCGTCCCGGCGAAATATTCCGGCGGGGGCAAGTGGGCGGAGCTAGCCACAATTTCGCTATAGCCCGTGGAGCAATCGGCGATCACGCGCCCTTGGGCATTGAACACCACGCTACAGAGGTTGTCGCCCCAAGCGCGACCGTGGGGCAGAACGACGGTGTAGGCCTCTGGAGCCGCTAAGACTTGCCCGATCGCCTGGAGTTCTGGCAGCGGCTCCCCGATCGTTTGGGACGTGACCAACTCATGCTCCTCGGCCCCAAAGACGGCCACGCACCGCGCGCCATGGGCTGCTGCCGCCGGTTGCTGCCAATCGGGCGGCAAGTCGCAGCGATCCTCCGCTAACCCGTGGGGCAGTTGGCAAAACAGGCTGGGGGAGGTGGGCGACGGATCGGCCGGGTGCAAGCCCGCGGCTTCGAGCACCGCTTGGATCCCATCGTAGGCAGGCCAAAACTCCGGCTGGTAGCGCAGGGCGGCCATGAACCGATCGATCGCTTCATCCCAATGGCCCTGGGCCTGGGCCACACGGGCGATCGCCGCCTGGTGTTCCGCGTGTAACCAAACGCTGTCGGGGGCCAACGGCAGCACCCAGCGCCAAAACCAGCGGGCCCGCCGCCACCAGCCCAGTTTCTGCAAAATCGTGCCACTTTGGCGCAGGGGAATATCCAACCGCCGACCCGCCAGCAACAGGGCGCGACCATAGGCGGCGAGGGCGGCGATCGGCCGATCGGCCGCCTCCAGGGCTTGGCCATAGTTGTCGTAGATGCGCGGATCCGTGGGGTTGTGGGCCATGGCCGCCTGCCACAGGGCCAGGCGATCGGCCAGCGCCAGGGTCGGTTGGGCCTGGATGGCGGCGTAGTAAACGCCCGGTTGGGTGGCTCCGGCGGCCAACGCCCGTTGCCAGGCGATCGCGCTGAGGGCAGTTTGACCCGCTTGGGCTAACCAGTCCGCCAAGGTACACCAATCCCCCGGCTCCGTGGCATCGAGTCGGATTGCCCGATCGAGCGCTGGGATCGCGAGGGTCAGCTCCCCCGCCTGGGCCGCCCACTGGGCCCATTGCCGATAGTCCGCGGCGGTGGCTGGAGCGGCGATCGTGTCAGCGGCCTGCGCGGCTTGGAAGGCCAAGAGGGCCCGTCGCCATTCCGTGCGATCGCTACATTCGCCAATTTGCGGCAACCAACTCCACGGGTCGGCCTTGCCAAATTTGCGCGCCTGACGACGGCATTCCTCGGCTTGTTTATACTGGCCCCGCCCTCGGTTGGCCTCGGCCAGCCGCTGCCACAGAATCGCCCGATCGCCCCCCAGGTCGATCGCCGCTTGCCCCGCCCCGATCGCCCCTTCAAAATCCCCATCGGCCAGCAACACAAAGCACAGGGCCTCTTGCCAATCGGGCCGATCGCTCGGCTCCCAGGCCAACGCCGTCCACCAGGCCCACTTCGATCGGTGCCAATCGCCTCGGCTGGCCCAAAAGCGCGCCGCCCGCTCTTGCAAATAGGTGGACTGATAGCCCTCCTGCTGGGAGCGATCGTAGGCCGCTAGGGCATCAGACCATTCACCCGTCGCCCAATACAAATCACCCAGGGCCGCCCAAGCTCGCCCCGCCAGGGCCGGCCGCACCGCCGCCAGTCGTTGCACGGGTCGCCAAGCCGCGCGCCGATAGCCCGCCAAGGCATAGGTGTCCAGCAGTTCGCGCACCAGCCGCAACGAGCTGGGCCGTTGGATCACAGCGGCTTCGAGGGCGGCTAGGGTGGCTTCCAGTTCCCCGGCGGCGGCCCACTGGCGGGCCCAACGCCACCACCGGGCCGCCGAAACCCGTTCCCGGCCCCAGCGCGATCGGGCGAACGCGCAGAACACCGCGACAGACCAAAACTTCAGCGCCATGAATCCTCTACATACTTGCGGACTAATTCCACGACGGGAGTTGCAGCTTCGATCGGCCTAGCCGACTGCCATTCGCTCACGCTGCGGCCACAACCGGCCGATGCACCCTTGGTTCGGCCCGCCGGTTTCCCGCCGTGAGTTCTGCTGCTAGCACTGCACCCTCTCGGTCTAGTCCTGGGTCTGTCTCGATCATTCTGGATCGTGACGGATCGCTCGGGAATCGACAATCCTGTTGATTAGCCCTGCACTCAGTATGAATCGTGGGCCGGTCGATCGGCTGCCAGCACGGCCAGGGCCACACCCACCAGCACGATCGCGCCCCCAATCAGGACGATCGGCCCCGGCCGCTCCCCAAAGACCAACCATCCCAGACTACTCGCCCCCACGGGTTCAAACAAAATGGCCAGCGTCACCAACACCGGCGACACCCGCGCCACCAGCCAATTAAAACTCGTGTGGCCCACCAGTTGCGGCACCAGGGCCGACAGGGCGATCGCCAGGAGCGTTTCGGGTGTGATTGTTTGCCAGCCGCCGCCCCAGCGGCCCGCCGCCGGCCCCAACAGCAGCGCCGCACTGCCATAGGCGATCGCCGTGTAGGCACCGATCGCCAAGCCCCGCCGTTGGGCCAGGCGACCGAGCAACAAATAGCCACCCCCGGCCCAGGCTCCGGCCAGGGCCAGCGCATTGCCCAGCAGGGGATCCGAGCCGATCGCCTGGGAGCCTTGGCCAAAGGCAATCAATCCACTCCCCACCAGGGCGATCGCCAGGCCCCCAACGGTCGGCCAGCCCAAGAACCGGCGCGTGATCCAACCCATGGCGATCGCCACCCACACGGGCGTAGTCGTCACCAGCACCGTAGACGCGGCGATCGAGGTGTAGCCCAGGGAACTCAGCCAACAGACAAAATGCAGTGCCAAACAAGCCCCGGCCCCGATCGCCCAGGGCCACGCCCGTCGGGGTGCTTGCGCCACCCTGCGCCAGGCCGGAGCCACCGCGATCGCCGCCAAACTCATCCGCCCCGCCGCCAACCACAGCCCAAACCCCAAGTCCGATCGCCCCGCCGACTGCATCGCCCAGCGCGCAAAAATCGCCCCCGTGGAAATCGCCAGCATCCCTGCCACCAGCACCCCCACCAGGGTCGATCGCGCGGGCGCAACGGCCTGGCCTACTGATCGCAGATCCTGGCTCAAGGTCGATCGCTCCCGCCCAATTCCCCTACAATCGCCATCAATTCCAGCAGAATCCACACCATCCAACCCCCCACCATGACCACAACCCTTACCATTCAACTGGACTCGCACCCCACCCCCGATCGGCTGGCCGCCCTAAACGTCAGCACCTGGCCCATCTGGACAAAGGAAGTCTCGAAATTTCCCTGGACTTACGATGAAGCCGAAACCTGCTACATCCTCGATGGCGAAGTGACCGTCACGCCCGACGGCGGCGACCCCGTAACCATTCGCAAGGGCGATCTCGTCGTGTTTCCTGCGGGCATGTGCTGCACCTGGCGCATCACCCAACCGATCCGCAAGCACTATCAATTTGGCTAGGGCTTGTCATTTCAATTGCCTAAAACCCTGATCATCCCTGATCACTTCGACCTTTCAGCAAGATGACTCGTAGGGGCGGGGTCTCCCCGCCCAGCACCACAGCCCAACGGTCACGATCGCCGTTGGTTGAAGGTTGGCCAGCCGATCGGGTGCGGGACGGCCATTGGCGGAGCGATCCTATATCGGTTGATTAGCCCTAAAAACCTGAAAACCAGCGGTCGGATGCGGGCCGCTGGTCGGTGTTAAACACAATTTGGGACATCGAGCGATCGATCCTAGACTCAGCCCGATTTAGCCGAGGCTGTAGGCCGATTGCAGGGCCCAAAGGATCAGGGCCGCAATGCCACCGAGAATCAGAGTTGCCGAGAGGGCGATCGCCACGGGGCTATCGGCTCCCTTGAATTTCATAATGCCGCGATCGAGGTCTGACATGGGTCTAGGGGGGTTGCGAGGGAATGGTGGCTCGCCCGCTGGGATCATCACTGCGGCCCGATCGAGATGCGGTGGCTCTAGAAAAGCTAGATCGCTGCCCCTCGACGGCTCGGCCGATCACTGGTGAATGGGGGCTAAAAGCCAAACTTATCGTCAAAATTTCCGGTACTGATTTTAGCGAGTCCGGGCAAAAAACGGCCGTTCAATTGAACCGGTTCACCAAATCTTGCAAGAGGCTTGTTTGGATCTTGCTTGAATCTTGATTTAGATCTTGATTTAGATCTTAGTGGGATATCACTTGCTTAGGGGCAGAACTCGCCGTTGTTTCCAGGTTAACCGGTTGGATCGCGTAAGGTGGAGGTTAACAGCCGCCAGCCGGGGCAAACGCCGCGAAATGGGTGCGTCAAGACCCCAAGAGGCATTGAGCGGCGTGATCAGCATCAAGATTGGGGTTGGAATTGGGATTTGGCGATGACTGTGGCGCAGTGGTTGGTGGGACTGGTGGTGGGGACGATCGCCCTGTTGGTCTTGGGTGAGGGAATTTTGCGGTTTGGGTTTGGGTTTGGTACGCCGCCGCTGTATGTGGCGGATCCCCACACGGGCTATCGACTGCGACCGAATCGCGCCATTCGCCGGTTTGGCAATCGGATTACGGTGAATGCCCACTCGATGCGCGGGCCGGCGCTGGCGGCGGAGGGCACGACGTTGCGGGTGTTGCTGCTGGGCGATTCGATCGCGAATGGCGGCTGGTGGACGGATGACGCGGCGACGATGGGGGCGCTGCTGGAGCGGGATTTGCGGCAGCGGTTGCCGGCCCAGGTGCTCGATCGGGCGATTGCCCAACCCACGACGGCGACCGATCGCCCGATCGAGGTGTTGAATGCGTCCGCCAATTCCTGGGGGCCGCGCAACGAACTGGGCTACCTCACCACCTTTGGCGCGTTTGGGGCGCGGGCGATCGTCTTGCTGCTGAATACGGATGACCTGTTTGCGGCGGCTCCGTCGTCCCGGAAAGTGGGGCGCGATCCCAACTATCCCGATCGCGAGCCGCCCCTGGCCTGGCTGGAACTGTGGCAGCGTGTCCGTCCCCCCAAGCTGCCGGCCGACTTGCAAAATCCCGCGCCGGAACCGGGCGATCTGGTGGGGGCTAACCTCGCGGCGATCGCCCAGATTCGGGATCTGGCGCGGGGGCAACGGGCAGCGCTGGTGGTGGCGATTACGCCGCTGGTGCGGGAGGTGCAGGGCCAGGGCCGCGACTACGAAGCCCGGGCGCGCGATCGGTTGGCGGCGTTTGTGGCTCAGGAAAAGATTGAGTTTTTGGATGTGCTGCCGGCCTGGCGCGAACGGCCGAATCGATCGGCGCTATTCCGCGATTCGATTCACTTGTCGGAGTTGGGCAGCGGCTTGGTGAGTCGGGCGATCGCCGATCGGGTGGCGGCGGTGCTGGCGGCGCGATCGCAGTAGATCCCGGCGTGAATTTCGCCAGAAATCGCATCAAGGATTGCGATCGTAGATTTCTGCCAAAATCTCCGCCCAGTTGCGCCCCAACAGATCCAAAAGCTGCTCGCCCCGATCGGCCGTGGCCGCCGTCGGGTCGCCAATCACGCCACTTTTGCTCAAATCCGGCGTATTCCAGGTGTAGGCGATCGGCCCCTTCGGTGCGAGCCAATCGCCCGTCACCGGGGGCATTTCCGCCACGGCGCGATCCAACCGCACCCGATCGGGATCGATCGCCAGCATCATGCTCGTTTCCGCATCACCCGCGTGCATTCCCAGGGTTTCCGCCGGGTTCAGCAGGGGTTTGTAGTCCGCCGATCGCCACACAAAACAGGAATAAGTCCAAAAATCGGGATAGCGCGCGTGCAAATCCGTGGCGGCAATGTCCAACACCTGGGGCTGGCCGCCGTGGCCATTCAGGATCAGCAGCTTGCGAAAGCCCGCCCGGTAGATGCTTTCGCCGATTTCCATAATCGTCGCTAGCAAGGTGGTGGCGCTGAGGGAAATCGTGCCGGGAAAGGCGGCGTGTTCGTTTGATTTGCCGTAGGGCAGCAGGGGCAAGGCGTAGGCCCGCACGTCCGGCCGCTGTCGATCGAGCCAGGCCAGCGATCGCCCCAACAGGCCATTGACGATCGCGCTGTCCACCGTCAGGGGCAGGTGCGGCCCGTGCTGCTCGATCGCCCCCACGGGCAACACCACCACCGCCCGCGCTCGATCGGGCAACGCCGCAATCTCCGGCCAAGTGAGATAGGCGAAAAACCGCTCCGGTGGAATCGGCCCGTGCATCACGCTTCGTCCGATTTGGCGATCGGTTTGGCGAGGGCCAGCTCGGCGCTCAGGAAGTCAATGAACTGGCGGGCGGTGCGGCCCGATCGCCCGTTGTGGCGCGTGGCCCAGCGCAGGGACTGGGCCCGCAACTCCGCCCGATCGATCTGCAACTTCGCCAAATCCGCCAGGTGATAGACAATTTCCAAATAGGTCGGCTGGTCGGCGGCTTCAAAGGTCAGCGTCAGCCCAAAGCGATCGGCAAAGGAAAGCTTTTCCTGCACCGTGTCCCAGGATTGCACCTCGTCCGCGTCGCTGGGCCGCGGGCGATCGGCGAAATATTCCCGCACCAAATGCCGCCGGTTCGAGGTGGCATACACCACCACATTTTTGGGTCGCTCCGTCACGCCCCCTTCCAGGCAAACCTTCAGCGCCTTGAAGGCCTCGTCGTCCTCCTCAAAGGACAAGTCATCCACAAACAAAATGAACTTTTGGGACGCGCTCCGCACCACGTCCAAAATCTCCGGCAGCGCCGTCAAATCCTGCTTGGCCACCTCCACCAGCCGCAAGCCCCGATCACCATAGGCCGACAGCAACGCCTTCACCAGGGACGATTTGCCCGTGCCGCGCGCCCCGTAGAGCAACACGTTCAGCGCCCGGTGGCCCGCCAACAAAAATTCCGTGTTCCGCACCAGGTCAGCCTTGGGGCCGCCATAGCCCGCCAGGTCGCCGAGGCCGATCGGGTCGGGATTGGCCACCGCCACCAATTGCCCCTGCCGCCAGCGAAAGGCCCGCGACTCGGCGAATTGCCCCCGCTCGGTTTCCGCAAAATATCGCACCAAATCGGGCGTGGCTTCGGCCCAATCATCCAGTTGGCGCAGGCGATCGAGCAGCGCTTGCTTAGAAGTCGATTTCGCAGCGTCGGTATTTGTTGAATCTGAGTTTGTTGAATTTGAATGGGCTGAATCTGAGTTTTCTGAATCTGAGTTTTCTGAATTTGAATGGGCTGAATCTGAGTTTGTTGAATTTGAATGGGCTGAATCTGAGGATTCTGAATTACTCCCGTTTTTTGGGCTGGGAGCCGTCCACACCACCAATTCCACAGCCCCGCCCGCCATTTCCTGGGCCCACTGGCAAGCGATCGCCGGGTCAAACTGCCACAACCCTTGCAGCGCCCGCAAATCGTGCTTCAGGGCCGCGATCGTCGCCGGGGGCACATCCGCGATCGCCTTGCCCTGGAGTGTCGGAGCCAGCACCGTATCAGGGACGGTCAGCCGATCGAGCAAATAGTCACCCCAGCTTTGGCCCGCCGTCACCAGCGCCCGAAACCAGCGCCCATAGGCCAACGTGGTTTCCGTCGCATCGCGCGATCGCTCCAGCACCGTGCCCAACACTTGGATAAACGCCTTGCCCACCTCGTTGTCCAGCGCACCCGGCAGCACCAGCAGCGAGGCCACCAACCATTGCAGCCGCTCGGCCTCGTCTTGGATTTCCCGCAAGCGACCGGGGCTGATTTTCGGCCGGTTGGGGGATGGGTTGTCGGCACGCAGGTAGGTCATGGGCTGATTAATGGCTAACTCGCAGCATTTTCCAGCTTAACCGGCTCGATCGACTGGTTTATAGCCCTGCTCCCACATCTGCAATGGTCTGCAACTAAATGTGCCGCAATCAATCCCTGATGATCAATCCCTGAATCAACAGACCTCTTGCATGAATGAAGCTAGGTAGGTTGGGTAGAGCCTTGCGAAACCCAACTCGATCGGTACAAACTTTGCTGCTGTTGGGTTTCGTGCCTCAACCCAACCTACGAAATGATCGTTTATCGGCTCATTTGTTGATTTGTGCAGGAGGTCTAACAACTTAAGGAAACACAACCACAACAAAGGGGAGCAACGATCGCCGCTGTTCCCCTTGGTTAGTTCAGTTTCAGCAATCGATCCAGTCGATCGATTGCGTGATTCGTGGTGGATCGGAGCCTCAATCCATTAGGCCCCGATCGCGATCGATCCCTAGCCGTGCTTCTTGATGTCCTTCGCCATGTTGCGGAAGGCATCCAAGTTGCGATCGGACTTGCGGCGCTCTAGGGTTTCGCCCGTGGTGCTGCCACTGGTGCTGGGGGTCTCATCCTGAATCGGAGCGGACTTTTGCTTGCTGGGTTGCTCGACCGGGGTTGTACCCTTGGGGAAGCTCTTGTGCACTTCGACTTCCTTGCGCATCCGCTCGATGTCGCCAAAGGTTTGGGCGGTTTCAAAGTCGAGGAAGAACTCTTGGCCGTCCTTTTTCGTCTTGGGCGCGGGAGCGGGGGCGGGGGCTTCTTCTTTTTTGGGAAGGCCGAGCAGGCCGCGAATGAATCCAGTCATGGTTAGATCTCGTTCTCTAGGGGGTGAGGATGAAGACAGGTCTGACGAGAAATTTAAGAAAAATCATTAATTTCTGTAAACCAATTATAAGGATCGTTCTTCGCGAAACCGCATTCCGGCCGAGAATTTGGTCAAGATTGCGCGATATTTCGGCCCAAACGTTGATTAGGGCCACACGATCGGCTGAGCGCCTCCGACCAGTCTTCTAAAATTGGAAAACTTGGCAAGCGATCGCCCTCTGATCTCGCGCTGATTTTGCGCCGATCGCGAGAGCCGATCGCCCCGAGTTTCATCCTGCTTTAATCATCTGCCGTTCTAGACCCCATGACCCCAGAGTTTTCCGAATCCACCCTTGTGCCTGTCACCGTGCCGCCGGAGGGAGAGCCGATCGCCCGGCCGCCGAAAATGCCCCCCCGGGTGTTGTTGCCGACCATGTTGCGCTTGGGCCTGTTTCAAATGGGTCTGGGCATGATGTCGGTGCTGACCCTGGGCTTGCTGAACCGGGTGATGGGCAATGAGTTGGCGATTCCGCTGGATATTGTGGCCGGGGCGATCGCCATGCACCAAATCATTGCGCCGGCCCGCGTTTGGTTTGGCCAAATGTCGGACGCAAAGCCGCTGTTTGGGCTGCATCGATCGGGCTATGTCTGGACGGGGGCGATCGTCTTTGCGATCCTGTCGTTTCTGATTGTCCAGGTGATGTGGCAACTGGGCGCGGCGGTGGAGACGGCCGGCGGGTGGTCGTGGGCAGGGCCCGTGGGCGGCTGGACGGTGGTGCTGGGGCTGCTGTTTGCGGGCTATGGCTTGTCGATTAGTGCCAGTTCCACGCCCTTTGCGGCCCTGTTGGTGGATGTGTCGGACGAGGACAATCGATCGAAGCTGGTCGGCGTGGTGTGGTCAATGCTGATGGTGGGGATCATCATCGGGGCGATCGCCACGGCCATTTTGCTGAGACAAGCGGAAACCGCCAATAGCTTGGCAGCCCTCCAAGGCGCGTTGAATCAACTGTTTATCGTTGTGCCGGCGATCGTTGTGGGGCTGGCCTTTGCCGCCACTTGGGGTGTGGAAAAACGGTTTTCGCGCTACGGCGTGCGATCGCACCTGGTGGAACGCGAAGACCAAATCACCCTCGGTCGGGCCCTGCGCGTGCTCACCGCCAGTCGGCAAACGGCGATCTTCTTTGGCTTTTTGCTGGCCATGACCCTGGGGCTGTTCTTGCAAGAAGCGGTGCTCGAAAACTATGGCGGCGAAGTGTTCAACATGCCGCCCTCAGCGACCACCGGTCTGAATGCCTTTTTTGGCACGGGCACTTTGATTGGGCTGATTGTGACCGGTTTTGCGATCATTCCGCACCTGGGCAAAAAACGCACGGCAAAATTGGGCTGCTTGCTGACGATCGGGTCTCTGGGGCTGATCATTTTGGCGGGCTTTTCCCAAAACCCCGATCCGGCGGTGCTGGGGGCCAACCCAACGGCCCTGAAGGCGGCGGTGGGGATGTTTGGTCTCACATCGGGGATTGTGACGACGGGCGCACTGACGCTGATGCTGGATTTGACGGCGGCGGAAACGGCGGGCACGTTCATCGGAGCCTGGGGGTTAGCGCAGGCCTTGGCCAGGGCGATTTCCACCTGGCTGGGCGGGTTGATCTATCAGCGAGTGGGCCTGTCGCTGTTCGGTCAGCCGCTCTATGGGTTTGTGACGGTGTTTGGGGTGCAGGCGTTGATGATGGTGGTGGCGATCGGGCTGCTGTGGTGGGTGAATGTGCGCGAGTTCAAGACCGACTCGCAACAGGCGATCGCCAGCGTCCTGCAAGTGGAGATGGATTAGCGCCGAGGATGAACAGGGTGCAGAGCGTCCAAATCATTGGCCACCGGGGCAGCTCTGCCCTCGCGCCGGAGAATACGTTGGCGGCGATCGAACGGGCGATCGCCGACGGGGCCGATGCGATCGAGCTGGATGTGCAAGAGCTGGCCGATGGAACGCTGGCGATCTTGCACGACAACCATTTGCAGCGGTTGGCCGGGGTCGATCGCCCCAGTTGGCAACTGACGGCGGCGGACTTAGACCGGTTAGAGGTGGGATCCTGGTTTGGGCCGGCGTTTGCCGGGGAACGGATTCCGACCTTGGCGCAGGTGTTGGCACGGGTGGGCGATCGGGTCGCCCTCAACCTGGAGCTGAAATGCCACGGCCAGGAACGCCGCTTGCCGGAAGCAGTGGCGGCGGTGTTGGCGCAATTTCCCCGATCGCGCGTCACGGTTACATCGTTTAACTGGGAAATGCTGCGGCGGTTTCGGGCGATCGCGCCGCACCGGCCGATCGGGCCGATTGCGGCCGAGCCGATCGACTGGGCAGCCCTAGCGGCGGCCGTAGGGCCGGTGGATGTGGTTTCGCTGCACTACAGCCTGTTGGACGAGGCGACGGTCGATCGGGTGCGGGCACTCCCCGCCGCCCTCTGGGTCTGGACGGTGGACGATCCGACGGAGATTCAGCGGGCGATCGATCTCGGCGTAGATGGACTGATCACCAACAATCCTGCCCAGGCGCGATCGGCCCTGGGCGATCGGCTCACCCCTGGGGATGATCAACCCTAGACAAGGGGCTTAAGCCCCTTGCTCCCAAGGATTTCGCAACGGCAGAATCAGGGTTTTGGGAATGGGATGACAGCCCCTAATCCTCGTCCGTTTGAGCCGTGCGCTGCTCCAAAATCGTTTTCAGCACCAGCGTCACCAGCGCCAAACAAGCCAACACCAGCGCCGCCGTATAGGACGCTTGGGTTTGATATTGCTTGTAGGCCTCTTCCACATACAGCGGCAGGGTTTGGGTTTTGCCCGCAATGCTGCCGGACACCACCGCCACTGCCCCGAACTCGCCCATGGTGCGCGCATTGGTCAAAATCACGCCATACATCACGCTCCAGCGGATCGATGGCAGCGTCACCCGCCAGAAAATTTGCCACTCATTGGCTCCCAGGGTGCGGGCGGCTTCTTCCTGGTCTTTGCCCAAATCTTCCAGCACCGGCAACACTTCGCGCACCACAAACGGCATGGTGACAAAGGCCGAAGCCAGCACCATCCCCGGCACGGCAAAGACAATTTTGATGTTGTGTTCTTCGAGGAAGGGGCCAAACCAGCCCACGCGCCCGTAGAGCAACACCAACATCAACCCGGCCACCACCGACGGCACGGAAAAGGGCAAATCGATGACGCTAAGGAGAAACGCCCGCCCAGGAAACTTCCGCCGAGTCAGGGCCCAGGCGGCACAGAGGCCAAAAACCGTATTCAGCGGGACAACGATGATCGCAATCACCAGGGTGAGGATGGCGGCTTTTTGGAAGTCACTTTCCTGGAGCGCTTCCACAAAACCAGTGAATCCCCCCGCCAGGGCTTGATAAATCACGTTCAGCAGGGGAATCACCAGCACCAGCAGCAGGTAGGCGGTGACTCCCCAGATCAGGGCGAGTTTGACCCAATCGATGGATTTGGTCTGGTTCGAGTCGCTGGACTGGGGCGTGGGGGGCTGGGCTGGCGAGAGGTTGACCGGGGCGGTATCCATTGGGGTAGGACTGGCTGATGAGGACTGGAGACGGGCAAGGGATGTGGCACGGGGGCGAGCCGGGGCGATCGGGCGGCCTGATCGCGCCTGTGGTTAGTCGTAGCGACGGCCCCAAGCCTGGAGGAGGTTAATCACCAACAACATGACCAGGGAGATTAGCAGCATGGTTGTGCCGATCACCGTTGCGCCTTCGATGTCGTACTGTTCCAACTTTTGGAAAATCAAGACAGAGGCCACCAGGTCTTCGTAGGGGACGTTGCTGGCAATCAGGACGATCGAGCCGAATTCCCCCACGGCCCGGGCAAACCCCAGGGCAATGCCGGTGGTGGTGGCGGGCAGCAACGGCGGCAAAATCACGCGCGTAAAGGTTTGCCAGGGCGATGCGCCCAGGCTCCAGGCGGCTTCTTCGAGTTCCGATTCAATTTCCCGAATCACGGGTTGCAGTGTCCGCACTACAAAGGGCAACGAAATGAAGAGCATCGCCACCCACACACCGGTGGTGGTGAAGGAAATGCGGACATTCAGGGGCGCAAACAGGGAGCCAATCCAGCCGGTTTGGCTGTAGACCGTGGCGAGGGTCAGGCCGGCGACGGCGGTGGGCAGGGCAAAGGGCAGGTCGATCGCCGCATCCAGCAGGCGTTTGCCGGGAAAGTCGTAGCGTTCGAGCACCCAGGCGACGACGAAGCCCGCGAAGCCGTTGACCAAAGCCGCCAGAAAGGCCGTGAGAAAGGTGACTTGGTAGGTGGCGAGGGCGATCGGGGCGGTGGCAATCTCCCAAAAGCTGCCGATCGGGAGGGTGCCCGCTTTGGCAAACATGGCTCCAAAGGGCAACAACAGCAGCAGTAACAGGTAGCCGATCGTCACCTGCCAGGGAATCGCCAGGGGCTTCGGCCAGACAAAGCGACGCGCGGGGCGATTGGGCTGGGGAGTGATGTTGGCAGTCATGGGGTTCCGTGCATTGGGGCGGCATCACCGCCAAGGCGATCGATAGCAGAGTTCCAGAATACGCCAAAGGCCTTCAGAAAGTACATATTCCCAATCGACTTAGTGGGGATTTGATCGATCAGGTGGGCTAATCAACAGCGTTCTGGGCGATCGCCCCGTAGGTCATGGTGGATCATGGAATCCCCTTGGGAACCGTGCCCACCTGCGCCCAGCCCCGATCGGCGTGCGCTAAAACTCCCGGCGCGAGAAGGCAAAGATGGCGGCACAGAGCAGCACGACGCAATAGAGCACGCCATACACCGCATCGGCGATCAAAGCAGTGCCTTCGGGAATCAGACCGTAAACAGCGAAATTTTTGAGATTAAACCGCTCTAGATCCGGCAAAATCAGATACAAAATTTCCGTTAGCCGTTGCAAAAAGGGATCTTTCAGTTGAATCCCGATCGTCAACAAGTTGCGGCTGATGTGGCCCATGGCATAGACCGCGAGGGTCAGAACGACGGCCAACAGCGGGCTGGTGAAGGAGCCGAGCAACAGGGCCACGGCGGCGATCACGACCAGTTCCAGCCAGGTAAACAGGGCCGTCAGGGCGATCGCCCCGCCGTCAAAGGTGGCTTCTCCCCAGAGCCACAGGCCGATCGTTTGAATCGCCGTCGCGCCCGTCACCAGGGCCGCCAACAGCAACGAGAGTCCCAAATGCTTGCCCAGCATGAATTCGGTGCGGCTGAGGGGTTTGGCGATCGCCAGCAGGATGGTACGCCGCTCGATTTCGCGATCGATCAAGCGGGTTCCCACCAGCAGCGTCACCAATAACCCCAAAATCGAGGTAGCCGCGAGGCAGCCATCAAGGACAATTTTGCCCGCCGAATTGCCCGCCGAAATTTGTGGAACCAGGGCGATCGCCATCAGCAACCCGGCCCCATACACCAATAGCAAATAGGCAATCTTGGCCCGCCAAACTTCGAGGAAGGCGTTATAGGCGATCGTCCAGATACGTTTTCCACTAAACCCGGCCGAAAACAAACTCCAGTTCATAGACTCAAGACTCGATCATCAATAAACCTAGGGGCTAAAAACCTGGGAGCGAAGGAATCGTAATCACAAGGGATTTCAGGGGTTTATTGAAATAAATCCATGGGCCAGACAAACATACTGGCAGCGTAGGCACGCACATCGTTATTATTGAGGGCTGGATTTTGGTCGATCCAGGTTTGAATCATAAAGGCGAAGCGAATCCAAAAGGCGACGACGAAATGTCCTAACAGCCACATGGCTAGGGGAATTCGCTCTTTGATGGGGACTTTGTAGCGGGAGTCCGTGGGTTTGCTCAGGAAATCTTGCACGATTTTGATCGCGATCGAACTGAGCGGAAACGTCAAACAAGCCAAGTACAGGGCATCGGATCGATCGCCTGCCGGTTCCGACAAAAATCGATAGAGCAGCAGGGAACAGAGCGCCCCGGCCATCCAGGGCCCAAGGGACACACCGCGAATCTCGATCGGCCGTTGCTCGATCGACCACACCACGCCCGACAGGGCCAACATCAACGCACTAAACCCGGAAAACGTGCGCTGCAACGGCACATTATTCGCCCCAAACCGCACCACCACCGACAATAGTAAAAAACCAATACTGATCCATAGCAACGATTGCCAAGAAAAGGCTTTCTTGGGCTGCACAATTTTCCAAAAATCGCTACCAACGGTTTTGAGCATGATGCCTGATTCCTGTAGGGTTCGGGGTTGAACAATCGATGGTTAACAATCCATTAGGCTTGTCGCAACGCAAATAGAATCGTCTGGATCGCGATCACCAAGGCTCCAACGCCGGTGCTGGTAATGTGACCCAGAAAGATTGTTTTTTTAGCCAGCTCGCCTTGGATTTCTTGATAGCGCTGGAAAAAGGTTTGCAACCGCGATCGCACGGTCATTGTCAGGGTGCGGCCGGTGTCGCTGGCTTCTTCGGGCATTCCAATATCGGAGCCGGGGGCTGGATATTTCAAGATCAAATCGAGAAACTGAACCGCGATCGCCTTCAGTTCAAAAATCAAGAAAAAGACGATCGGAATAATCACCAGCAACCAGTTATTTAAATCATTTGACCAAACACCTTGCAGAATCAGCGTTTGTAAATCATTTTGAATGGGGCTGGGCAAAAACTCATAGCCCACAAAGAAGCAAGTCCAGCCCATGCACAACACCAATAGTTCCATGGCGGCGGCATATTCGACGCTGCGACGTTGGCTCATGCCCGCTAACCGGTTAAAAATCACGGCTTCGCTGGCAATCGCAATCAACAAAAAGAGCACTTGGAAAACGATTGTGGGGAGCGGCAGAATCAGAGGCATAGGAGCGATCGGGCGGTGGGGTGACGGATGGTTGACGTGTGGGACTGACTACGTGGGATTGCTTGCGTGTGATTGATAATTTAGTGCTGATTTTACCGGGCTGGTTTGGTTGCGATCGGGCTGGGGCCGGTTTGATCGGGTGTTTGATACAAAGCGCAATCGAACCGGCGCAATCCCAGGCTTGCAAACCCGCAATCCCTGACCCGCTGGGATCTTGGCGGCAAAGGCGATCGGGGCTTGGCGCTTCGGTCTAAGATCCTAGGGCGCTGGGGACGGCGGGCCACTGGCCTTGTCCAGCGAACTGCACGGGTGCGTTGCCGATGGGATTGGGCTAGCCCAGCACCCGATGGGGGAGCGAGCGCCGCTAGTTTTGGCGCTCTGTTTTGGCACTCGTTTAAACACCGTTAAACACCCTTTTTTGCAACCTTCAGCAACGTTTGTAGCACTGGCATGAGAACCGCACCACGAAACGGCATTGGCATTCGCACGGCCCAGGCCCGCGACGATCGCGAGTTGGGTCAAATCCACGTCTACGATGGCGCGGGCAAGGGCAAATCGCAAGCGGCCTTGGGGGTTGTGTTGCGATCGATCGGCCTGGGCATCCACAGCGACTGGCAAACGCGGGTCTTGCTGCTGCGGTTTTTGAAGGGGCCCGATCGCCCCTACGACGAGGATGCGGCGATCGAGGCCCTGCAACGGGGCTTTCCGCATTTGATCGACCAGGTGCGCACCGGGCGGGCGGAATATTTTGGCCCCGAAGCTGTCACCAAGTTCGATCGCCTGGAAGCCCAACGGGGCTGGGATGTGGCCAAGGGGGCGATCGCTTCGGGCCTCTATTCCGTCGTGGTGCTCGATGAAGTGAACCCCGTGTTGGATCTGGGATTGCTTGACTTGGCCGAAGTGATCACCACCCTCAAAAACAAACCGGCAGACCTGGAAATCATCGCCACCGGTCGCAGCGCCCCGGCGGAATTGCTGGAAATCGCCGATTTGCACTCGGAAATGCGCCCCCGCGACATCGCCAACATGCCCGACCTGGAAGGCATCGAAGGGATCGAAATCTACACCGGCGCGGGCAAGGGCAAATCCACCAGCGCCCTCGGCAAGGCGCTCCAGGCGATCGGCCGGGGCATTGGGCGCGACAGTTCCCACCGCGTGCTGATTGCCCAATGGCTGAAGGGTGGCAGCGGCTACACGGAGGACGCAGCGATCGCGGCCCTGCAACAGAGCTACCCCAGCCTAGTGGATCACCTGCGGTTTGGGCGCGATGCGATCGTCTGGCGCGGTCAACAACAGGAACTGGACTACATCGAAGCCGAGCGCGGTTGGGAGCTGGCCCGGGCGGCGATCGCCTCGGGCCTGTACAAAACGATCGTCCTGGACGAACTCAACCCCACCGTTGACTTGGAATTGCTCGACGGCGAGGCGATCGCCCGCGACCTGTTGCGCAAGCCCAAGGACACGGAAATCATCATCACCGGCCGCTGCCTCAACCCGCCCGCCTACTTCAACCTTGCCAGCGTCTATTCCGAGATGATTTGCCACAAGCACTACGCCGAAAAGGGCATGGATCTCAAACGCGGCGTAGATTTCTAGGCTGGAGGTTTAGCGGTTGTAGTCCGATGTGTGATCGCCCGCCGTGGCCGACTCGGGCGGGTCGATCGGGATGGCGATCGGGTCGAGTTCTGGCTCCCCATCGATCGGCAACTCCTCCGGGGCGATCGGGCGCGATCGGTGACGGCGGAACGGCCAGCTCACCCAGTCATGCAGCAGCACATACAAGCAAGGGATCAAGAACAGCGTCAACAGCGTCGCCAGGGACAACCCCGAAAACACCACAATCCCCAAGGGTTGCAGAAACTCGCTGCCCGCCCCAATGCCCAGGGCCATCGGCAACATCCCCAACACCGTGGTGATTGTCGTCATCAAAATCGGGCGCAGACGCTGGGGAGCGGCCTGGATGATCGCCTCATAGCGACTGAGCCGGTACTGGTCGCGCAACTGGTTCGCCAGTTCCACCATGATGATCGCGTTGTTCACCACGATCCCCACCAGCAACACCGCTCCCACCACGACCGTCGCCCCGATCGCCGTTTGGGTCCAATACAACCCCAGGATGCCGCCGGCCACCGCCAGCGGAATCGCAAACATAATCACCAGCGGGTCAATCAGCGAGTTGTATTGCACCGCCATCACCACAAACACCAAAAACGCCGCCAACCCGCCCAGTAGGGGCAGTGCGCCTTGGATTTGTTGGTTGCTTTCGGCAGCGGGGCTGGGCAACCGAGTCACCCCATCGGGCAAATCCAGCTTGGCCAGGATTTGATCGACCTCCGCCAACGCATCACTCAAGCTTGCGCCCGCGTTCAGGTTCCCCGCCACCAAAAATACCGGCCGCTGGTTGATGCGCTGGATTTCGCTGGGGGCCACGCCCGTTTCTAGACGGGCCACTTCGCCCAAGCGCACGAGCCGATCGGCCCCGGCAAACAGGGGAAGTTCCAACAATTGCGACGGGTTGCGAATGGCAGCTCGATCGAGCCGCACCCGCACATCCACCAGCCGATCGCCCCGCTGTAGCTGCGTGGGCACGGATCCTTGAACCGCCGTTTCGATCGCCCGGCCAATGTCCGTAATATCCAGGTCTAAATCCGCCAAGCGCGCGGCATCGGGGCGGATTTGCACCTCCGGCTGCGGCCGATCGGCATCGGGGCGAAAGGCCGCCAACGTCGCCTGTTCATCCAGCGCCGCCAGCACCTGCCGTCCCGCCCGGGCCAGGGTCGCCGCATCCCGCCCTTGCAAGATCACATCCAGCTCAGCCCCCCGCACCGGCGAGTTATTCAAAATCAGCCCGCGCACCTCGCCGGGGCGCAGCCGCAGCCGAATATCCACCAGGTTCAAGCCCTTGAGCTGTTTGTTCACCCGCTCAATAAACGCCTCCACATCGGTTCCCGGCTTCAGGGAAATGGTGCTGGAACTGCGGAGCGGGTTTTCGGTGGTGTTGCTGCCAAAGAGCGAGCCGCCGATCGTCGTGAAGGCGTATGCCGTTTCCGGCTGCTGTTTCAAAATGGCATCCACCTGCTCCATCACGCGCTGGTTCAGTTCCAGGGTCGTGCCGGGGGGAAACTGGGCATTCAGTTGGGCTTGGCCCGTGGCGATGCGCGGCAAAATTTCCTGGGGAATGTAGCCAATCACCGACAGGCTGCTGACGGCCAGGGCCGTGGCGATCGCCAGCACCACCGCCAGCCGCCAGCGCATCAACCGCCGCAGGCCCCGCCCATAATTGCGCACCACACCGTCCATCCACCGATCGAACGCCCGCAGGGGCCACCACTGACCCACACCGCTCGACCAACGCACGGCCAACAGTCGCGCCGCCAGGGCCGGCACGATCGTCGCCGCCACCAAAATCGAAGCCGCCACCGAAAAGCTAATCGTCAAGATCAGCTCATTAAACAGCAGGGCAATGAAGCCCCCAATCAGCAAGAAGGGCAACACGGCCACCAGGTTGGTGCTGGTGGAGGCAATCAGGGCCGATTCCACCGCTTGGCTGCTGACGATCGCCCGATCGATCACTTCCTCGGGTTCCAGCTCACGGCCGGGCGATCGCGTCCCCTCCACGATCGCCTCCATCATCACGATCGAGTTATCGACCACGATCCCCACACCCAGGGCCAACCCTCCCAAGCTGAACACATTAATTGTCAGGCCCCAAAACCGCATCAACATCACCGCCGCCAGAGTCGCCAGCGGAATCGAAATCGACACAATAAAGGTTTGGCGCAGGGATCCCAAAAACAGAAACACCGCGATCGCCGCCAGCGCCGTACCCATCAGGCCCGACGACACCACGTTCGACACCGCATTTTCGATAAACACCGACTCATCCAACGTCGGCAACAGGGTTACATCCTGGGGAATCGTGCCATTGGCCGCCAGCTCCGCCAGCCGCTGCTTCACGGCCTTGACCACGGCGATCGTGTTCGCATCCGATTGCTTTTGGATGCTCAGTTTCACCGCCGGCTGGCCATTCAGCCGCACGCTCACCCGTTGTTCCGCCGTGCCATCCACCACCGTGGCCACGTCCCGCAGCAACACGGTTTGGGTCGGGGCTGCCCCGCTGCCATTGCGCACCACAAAGGGCAACTGCGCCAACTCCTCGGCACTGCGAAACCGGCCCGTGGCCCGGGTCAGCGGCTCCCCATCGGGCGCGTAGATCCGACCGCCGGAAATGTCTTGGTTGCGATCGCTCAGGCCGTCCAACACGGTTTCTAAGTCCAGACCGATCGCCTGGATTCGTTGCAAATCCAGGGTGACACCCACCTCCTCTTCCACGCCGCCGGACACATCCACCGAAGCCACCCCATCGACCACATTCAGCTCGCGGGATAGCTCCTCATCCGCAAACACGCGCAATTGGGCGGGCGTTTGCTGCGGCGACGTGACCGCCAGCTCATAGACCGGCAACTGCGACGGATCCACCTTGAACAGGCGCGCATCCTCCACAATGTCCGGCAACCGGCCGCGCGCCCGGTTGAAGGCCGCCGTCGCGTCATTCAGGGCTTGGTCTAGGTTGCCACCGGGGCGGAAGTATAGATCAAGGCCAATGCTGCCTTCGCGGGTTTGGGAATAGACCTGCACCACCCCTTCGGTGGCCGACAGGGCTTCTTCTAGGGGGCGGGTCACTTCGTCGATCGCCACGTCCGGCGACAGGCCCGGCGCATTCGCCCGCAAGCCAATCCGGGGGTAGGTGATCGACGGCAGCAGATCCACCTGCATGGTGCTGATAAAAAAGCTGCCGAGGACGATCGCCGCCACCGCCAACACCAGGGTGGCAACGTGGCGACGAATCGACAGGGCGCTCAGACTAAAGCCCGGGGGGCGCGACTCAATCATGGTGCTGACCTCGCGGGTTCAGAAGCAGGTTCAGAAATCGCACTCGGCCGGACGCGATCGCCCGCCGTCAGGGGGCCGCTGCTGCGTAACACGTAGCGATCGCCCGGTTGCAGGCCCGCCAAGACCTGCACTTGGCCATCGATGCGATTACCCAACTGCACCACTCGCGGGGCCACCGTCGTTGATGGGCCGGCCCCTTGGATCACAAAAATGGTGCCGGTTTTGGCCGGTGGCAAGGATGAGCGATCGCCGGGCGATCGGCCGCCGGGGCGACCCGCTTCACCCCCTCGATCGGCCATCGTGGCCACCGCCAAGGCCCGCTCGGGAATCGTCACCCGCGCCAGGGAGGCTTCGGCAAAGCTGACCCGCGCCAACAGTCCACTGCCCAAGCGCCCATCGGGGTTGGGGATCGTCACCTCCACCGGCACCTGGCGCGACACGGGATCGCCCAGGGGCGAAATCGCCGTTACCCGACCCGCAAACTCCCGCCCCGGCAAGGCATCCAGCCGCACCCGGGCCCCTTGGCCCAGCCGCACACCGGCCAAGTCTCGATCGGACAGGCGCACCACAACTTCGAGCTGGCTGAAGTCACCCAGTTTCAGCACCTCGCTACCCGGCTGGGCCAGGCTGCCGGGTTCCAGCAACCGTGCCACCACGCGACCATTCAGGGGCGATCGCACCAGGGCAAAATCCTGCCGTTGGCGCGCTTGGTCGGCGATCGCCTGTTGGGCCGCCACCCGCCGCCGGGCCACCGCCACGGTCTGTTCGCGGGCTGTCACCTGCTGGCGAGCCGCCTGGAGCGACTTGGCCGCCGTGCCCACGGTTGTGCGCGCGTTTTCGACCGTTTGCTCCGTAATCGCCCCTTCGCGAAACAGCCGATCGAGCCGATCCAAATCCGACTTCGCCTGCTGCAAACGCAACTCCGCCTCCCCCACGCGGGCCTTGGCTTCCCCGATTTGGGCTTGGTTGCTGGCCACTTCCAACTCCCGCGCCGACACTTCCGCCTGGGCTTCCACGGCTTCGGAGGTGAGCAACCGGGCATCTACCCGAGCCAACACCTGACCCCGCCGCACCGGCTCGCCCACATCGGCACTCATTTCCAACACATAGCCCTCCACGCGCGATCGCACGGCCACTTCCCGGAAGGGCTGGGTTGTGCCGCTGTAATCTTGGGCCGTTTGCAGCGCCGCCGTTTTGGCCACCGCCACATCCACGGAGGGCGGCCCGGCGCGATCGGTCGCTCCCGGCGGCGCAGGCTGGGCCTCACTGGGAGGAATTGCCCCTTGGCAACCGCTGGCCAGCAGGGCCAAACCCCACAGGCTGGCCATCCAGTGATGACGCGGACGAGGGCCCGATCGGGGTGCGATCGACGGCTCTAGGGCTGGGGGCTGCGATCGCGATCGGGGGGATGGGAACGGGGGTGAGGTTGTCCGGTTCCCCCAAAACCGTTGTGATTGGGGCTGGCTCATCTCTCTCACTCGTAGTAACGCGCTCTGCCAGGAGCGGTGATGGCTAAAGTCGAAACGCAATCCCATCAGGGGCGATCGTCGAGCAAGTGGCTAAGGCAAGTCTCATTGGCTGGTCGGACTGGGTTAAGCCACTTCAGGATCAAATTCGTTACAGTTGTTAACAAAACGCCTACCGATACCCTAGCGCATCCCCCTGAAAAAATTTTGGCGGACTGGGTTGACGAATCCTAACTTTTAGGCGATTATTAACTTCGCTGAACGGGGCTATAGCTCAGTTGGTAGAGCACTTCAATGGCATTGAAGGGGTCAGCGGTTCGAATCCGCTTAGCTCCATACCCGTCTTCAGTTTTCAAAGCACAAAATTTTTGGCAGACGCTTCCACGATCCATCGGCATCACGGTTCGCAAGCGTCCTAGACCTGTTGATTCAGCAACCGTGGGGCAATCACCGTGCCGATCGAAATTGAGCGCAAGTTTTTGGTGAAGTCCGAGGCCTGGCGCGTCCAGGCCGAACCCGGTCAGCGCTACCAACAGGGCTACCTGTGGGCGGATGCGGTACGGACGGTGCGGGTGCGGATTGCGGGCGATCGCGCCTTTATGACGATCAAGGGCAAAACCGAGGGACTCGCCCGATCGGAATACGAATATCCGATTCCCGTGGCCGACGCGGCGGAAATGCTCGCCACCCTCTGTGTGTCGCCCCCGATCACCAAATTGCGCTACCGATTGCCCTGCGCTGAGGGCTGTTGGGAAATCGATGAGTTTTTGGGCAGCAATGCGGGGCTGGTGGTGGCGGAGATTGAACTCGATCGCCCCGACCAGCCGATCGACCTGCCAGACTGGATTGGCGAGGAAGTCTCCCACGATCCGCGCTACCGCAACTCGGCCCTGGCCGATCGCCCCTTCAGCACCTGGGAGTCAACGCCATGACGCGCTTTGTGAACCTCCTGCTCGCCGCCATCTTGACCACCTGCACGATCGGGGCGGCCCTGATTTCGGTGCAAAACGCCACGCTGGTGTCCGTGCAATGGTTTGGGGCGCGGACGGTGCAACTGCCCTTTGGCCTCCTGCTGGCGGGCGGTTTTGGGGCCGGGGCGATCGCCGCTGGGCTGATTCCCCTGTTGCCCTCGGGGCGATCGGCCCGCCGCCGCTCATAATCCCACCGCGCATCAAACCGCGCATTACAGGGCATCGCAGGGTATTCAGGGTCAACGGCCGTCAGCCCATGGTCGGTAATACCCATGGTCGGTAATACAATGAACGGGCAAAACCCTGCTCCCTTTCTCCCCGATCGCCCCGTGCTGACCATCGCCATTCCCAAAGGCTCCCTGCTAGCCGATAGTGTCAAACTGCTCGCCGCGGCGGGTCTCGACTTCAGCGCCCTGCTCGACAAAAGCAACCGCCAACTGCAAGTGACCGACCCCACGGGGACGGCGCGGGCGATGCTGGTGCGTAATGGCGATGTGCCGGTTTATGTGGAGTGTGGCCAAGCCCAGCTCGGCATCGTGGGCTACGACGTGCTGCGCGAGAAGGGGCCGGACGTGGCGAACTTGCTGGACTTGGGCTTCGGCGGCTGTCGAATGTCCGTGGCGGTACAGGCGGACGGCCCCTACCAACGGGCGATCGACCTGCCGGCCCACAGCCGGATTGCCTCCAAGTTTGTGCGGTGTGCCCGCGACTATTTTCAAACCCTCGATTTGCCGGTGGAAATCGTGCCGCTCTACGGGTCGGTGGAGTTGGGGCCGATTACGGGCATGTCTGAGGCGATCGTGGACTTGGTGGCCACGGGCCGCACGCTCAAGGAAAACGGCTTGGTCGAAATCGAAGTGTTGTTTGAAAGCACGGCGCGGCTGATTGCCCACCCGGTGAGCTATCGGCTCAACACCTACAACATTGAGATGTATCTGGCGGCGTTGCGATCGACCCTCGCCACCCAGGCAGCCGCCTAACCACCTGACCGATCGCCCTTGGTGAATCAGGTTGGTGAATCAGGTTGGTGAATCAGGCTGGTTAATAGGGCTGGTAGTAAATCTGACCGTCGGGCATCGTGGCATTGGTCAAATTCGCCCCGCTGAGATTGGCGCTGCTCATTTCCGCCCGATTCAGTAGCACCTTGGTCATGTTGGCTTCGCGCAAATTGGTGCGAGTCAGAAAAGCATCGACCAAATCCGCCTGGGACAGGTTCGCCCGGCTCATGTCTGCCCGCCGCAAATCCGCCCGCGTCAACCGCGCGTAGGACAAGTCCACCTGCACCATCTTGGCGTGGGCAAATTTCGCATCCGCAAACAGCGCCATTTGGCAAATACTGCCGCTGAGGTTGCACTCGTTAAAGATCGATCGCTCGGCCCGCGCGCTGGTCAAATTCGCCTGCACCAACACCGCTTTTTCGAGGTTGCTGTCCGTCAGGGCCGCATTACAGATAATTGCGCCGCTCAGGTTCGCCTCCGTCAGATTCACCCCCCGCAACCCCGCATCCCGCAGGTTCGCGCCGGTCAGGTTGGCCCGCGTCAAGTCCGCGCCCGACAAGTCCGCCCCCTGCAAATCCGCAAAGCTCAGGTCGGCCCCCCGCAGGTTCACGCCCTGGTAAACGCGCTTTTCCTCCCGAAAGTTAGCCCCCCGCAAGCAAGCACCTCGGGCATTGATGCCGCTGAGGTTGGCATTCCGCAGGTCGGCTTCGACCAGGTTGGCATCGGTCAGCACCGACAGCGACAGATTCACATTGCGCAGGTCGGCCGCTTCCAGGCGCGCCCCGTGCAAGTCCGCATCGCGCAGGTTGGCGGCGCTCAGGTTGGCGCGATCGAGGTTGGCCCCGCTCAGTTTGATGTGGCTCAGATTCGCCCCGCGCAACACCGCCCGATTCAGATACGACAAAATCAGGTTCGCGTGGCTGAGGTCGGCTCCCGTGAAGTTGGCTCCCACCAAATCGGCCCGAATCAGTTTGCAGCCGCTCAGATTTAGTCCACTGAAGTTGGTTTCGCCTGACTTATAGCGTTGCAGGATGACTTGTGCGTCCATGGGTTCGTTGGCTTCCGGGAGAGTTGCGAAGAGGCTGGGCCGTGCGGCGATCGCTGTTGATGGAGTTGATGGGAATCGATAACCCCGGCGGTGGCCGATCGGTCGCTCACCACGGAGTCACGACTCATCACGACTAAGGGTGCGATCGGGTAAACACATTCTCGATCGCAAACATCGATCGCTCGGACGCATCCTCGTCACTCTCCCCAGCCTCCATCGGAATGCCTGCACTCAGTTGCGTTTTTTCCGCCCCCTCTCCAAACAGTTCAAACCCGGGGAACCGTCCCGTAGCGCCAAAGGATTCCTGGGCCAAGGGTTTGGGTTCTGGGTCAGCGGAATAGACCGCCCGATCGAGCACCCGCACCATCGACTCCGCCGCCTGGGCATATTCCTCCACCTCTGGAAACCGATTGACCGTGCTTTGCAAGCGCCCTTCCAGATCCTCCAGGGTCAGGCAAGCCTCACACAGGCGGTACAGCAGGCGATCGAGCAACTCCGACTTAATCGAAGCCCACGTATAGGCATTAAAACTCGTTTGGGGATCCAGCGTAAAAAAGCTCAGAATCTTCACCCGCAGCGGATTCGTCGCCCGCGACAACTCAAACCGCACCGCAAACCAGTCATAGGCCGCCAAATTGGCCACATGCTTGCCGACCGTATCTTGCGACACATCCTCGGCCGCCGGCGGCGGCGGCGGCTCCGGTTTCAGATTCGGTGCTTGGAATGACAGCACCGTGCGTTCATCTTCGGTGTCCGCTGGCAGCTTCGGGGCGGTGCTGGTGAGTGTCGCTTCCTCGTCGGGATTGGCACAAGCATTGCCCAGGCGCTTGCTGATCCGATCGGCAATCACGCCATAGACCTGAGGTTTGTTCAAGTGCGCGGCAGCTCGATTCAGGCGGGTGGCAAGGTGGTTGACCGTGGGCGACAGGGATTGCAGTCGCTGCAACAGGCGCGCCGTATCCAGCAGCGAGATCTTGTGATTGTCACTTTCCCAGTGACCCGTACAAGCCAACAGCAGCAGTTTTTTGATGCGGACGATTTCTTTGTCGCGCTCTAACTCCCGTGCTAGGTCTTGGAGGATGGGGGGTATATCGCTCATATCGCCAAGGGGGGATCGAAACGCGAGAGTCCAGGAACAGGAAAGCGGGGAGCACCCAAAATCAAGTCGATCGCGGTTTGGTTTGGCTCATTTAGCTCAGGTGAACAAGGTTGGCCAATGGTGTCAGCCTTGTGCAGCCAGCCCAATAGACCCTGACAACGGCTATATCCTCCATACGTTAACCCTGCCTAAACCGTGCCTGCGGCTGGCCCGTGGTGACGCGGAGGGCGTTGCTGGTCGGTTCCCCTAACTCCGTCGGCAATTTTGGGAATTGGGAATTCGGACGCTGGATTGATCGGGAGTCTATTTTCCCCCAAGTGCCACCTTGAGTATGCCCTACCTTGGTTGGATTGCTTCAAATTGACATGGTTCAGCAAGTTGCCCTGTGTCACCCATGCGTCAGGATGGGCTGGTGGCGATCGCTAGATGAGGCTTGGGATTGCTCGGTGAGAGGTTATGACGGAGAAAGAGGTAGCGATCGATCTGAATCATCATCAATCGGTCAGCATTCAAATCAGAATTCAAAGGAAGCCACATCTACCCGGAATTCCACGCCGATCGCTACCGATTCGGCAGAATTCACGCCATTAGTTATGGATTGGGAGGGCGAGCGATGCAAGCGATGCAGATCACTCAGGATTCGGTGCGAGATTCGGTGCGAGATTCGGTGCGGAACCAACCCCCGTGGATGATGGGGCGCAAGGTTGCCCGATCGCTGGTGGTGGGCTTGGGATGGTTGTTGGGGGCGTGGTTGGCGCTGTTCCCGATCGCCCCCGCTTGGGCCGCGCCGCCGGTGGCCTTGAGCAAACAGCCACCGATCGAGGTGTCCGTGGAGTTGGGCACGGCGGCAGGGGAGTTGCGGTTTGTGCCCAATCATCTGGAATTTGAAGCGGGCAAGCGCTACACACTCCACCTCAGCAACAACAGCCCCACGAAGCATTACTTCACCGCGAAGGACTTTGCCGATGGGATTTGGTCCCAAAAAGTGGATGCGGGCAATGTGGAGGTGAAGGGCGCAATTCACGAGCTGGAGTTGCGGCCAAACACGGTGGCAGATTGGGTGTTTGTGCCGGTGCGATCGGGGCGCTATGCCCTGCGCTGCACAGTTCCGGGCCACACGGAAGCGGGTATGACCGGTGAGCTGGTGATTCACTAAGGCCGGCGGCGGCGGCGGGCTGGGCCTGGAATTGGTTTGACTCCCGGGCCCGATCGCCCCGGCTAGTGCTGGCTAAATTTAGGGTCAAACGGCCTTGTAAAGTTTTTGATAAGCTCTAAGGGGATATCGGCTCGCCCGAATAGGTGGCAGATCTGGAGTATTTTTGTCGCTGGCTTTGCCGACCCGATCGCCCTTCGCCGCTCGATCGCTCACACCCTATTGCTAACACCATGAACGTTTTTGCCGATTTGCTGCCCAAGTCCAAGCCCTCTGACTCCAACGCTGGCCCTCGGATTCAAAAGAATCGCCGGGGAATTGAAATCAAGTCCAAGCGTGAAATCGAGATCATGCGGCAAGCGTCGGCCATCGTTGCAACGGTGCTGAAGGAAGTTATGGCAATGGCGGAGCCGGGCATGACCACGGCGGATCTCGATCGCTACGCCGAAAAGCGGATTCGCGAAATGGGCGCAGTGCCCAGCTTCAAGGGCTATCACGGCTTCCCCGCCTCAATTTGCGCCTCGATTAATAACGAAGTGGTTCACGGGATTCCCAACGCCAAAAAGACGATCCAAAACGGCGACTTGGTGAAGGTGGACACGGGAGCCTATTTCAACGGCTTTCACGGCGATTCCTGCGTGACGGTGCGGATCGGCGAGGTGTCACCGGAGGCCGATCGCCTGGCCCGGGTGGCCGAGGAGGCCCTGTTTGCGGGGATTCATCAAGTCCGGCCCGGTGGCACGCTGCTGGAGATTGCTGGGGCGATCGAGGACGTGGTGAAGGCCAATGGCTACTCCGTTGTGGAAGATTTCACGGGGCACGGCGTGGGCCGCAACCTGCATGAGGAACCGGCGGTGTTTAACTTCCGGACGCGGGAGCTACCGAACGTGCGGCTGCGGGCGGGCATGACCCTGGCGATCGAGCCGATTTTGAATGCTGGCTCCAAGAAAACCAAAATTTTGGCGGACAAGTGGACAGCAGTGACGGTCGATCGCTCCTGGTCGGCCCAGTGGGAACACACGGTGCTGGTGACGGAAGACGGCTTTGAAATCCTGACCGATCGCACCAAGGTCTAGGGGCTGTCATCTAATTCCAATTCGGTTGATCGGGTCGGTTGGGGTTGAAAGGGTAATTTTCCTAGCCCCACCGCCCCAGCCAAGGGGCTGAAGCCCCTTGCCCCTTCCTAGCCAATCAGCGCCGCCCACCCTTGGGGGCCGATGATCCCGTCCACCGTCAGTCGGTTTTGGGTTTGGAATCGTCTGACGGCTTCCAGCGTTCCACCCCCGTAGATCCCATCGATCGCCACACCCACGCGGAATTGCAAATAGCGCACCGCCGGGCCCGAGGTTTGATTGGGACGCAACACCGGTTTGGCCAAAATTTGGCGAATATTCACCCAGGTGCGATCGCCCGCGATCCCATCCGTCACCAAACCCAAAATCGCCTGCAACCGCTGCGTGGCCGACGTGGTGGCAGGGCCCGCAAAGCCGTCTTCCGCCAATCGCTGGTTGTTGCGATCGAGAATTCTTAACCGGTTGAGGGTGCGCTGCAACTCCAACACCTGCGCGCTCGACTGGGACGGCGACGGCGCGGCTTCCGGCTTCGGCACTTGGCCGGTCAGACCCTTGACGATCGCATTTGCCATTCGTTCTGGATCAAACAAATCCATATCCCGCCGGGAGTCACAGAAGCAGCACTCCACCAAAATGGCCGGCGAAGACGTGTTGCGAATCACATATAAGTGCGCCCCATTTTTGACCCCACGATTGTTAAACCCGAGGGCCACAATTTCTCGCAGTACCGGCGCGGCAATCTTTTCGCCCGCAGCACTGGCGGCAAACACCTCCGCCCCATTGACCACACTATTGAAGGAATTGAAGTGGATCGACACAACGGCATCCACTCGGTTGAGATTGGCCACATTACAACGCTGCCACAGCGAATTAGTCACACTGGAGGCGCTGCGGGGAGTACAGTTCACGACTGTGTGGCCCAGCGCTCGCAGTTTGTTAATCACTCGCGTGCCAACGGCCGTGGTCAACTCGTCTTCAAATCGAATGCCACGTGCGCCAGTGTCAGGGGGCGCATTGTGGCCGATGTCGATTCCGTACTTCATGATTGGTCAATTCCTTGGTGAATCCCTGGCAAGCTGATCGCTGATCGGGGAACGGTTGCCGCCGTGCGATCGGCCCATGGTCAAATGGTCAGAGGGGCCGAATGCGCGAGTCCCGCCCCCATTTAAGCGCAGGGGCTGGGCAATTCCCAGCGGGGGCCGGACGCTTTAGGCCCGATCGCCCGTCAAATCCTTCAGGCTCTCGATCGTGGACAAAATATTGCGCGGATCCATGAACATCACCTTGCTGCTGCTGCTGCTGCCGATCGCCTGGCCCGTGGCCAAATAACTCTGGGCCATCAAGAATTGCAGCGCCTCCGCCGCCCGGGGATCGTCGTTTAAGGATTTGGCCAAGATTTGCAGCGCCTCCGAGGTGGCCTGGGCTTGCAACACTTGCTTTTGCCGATCGGCCTGAGCCTTCAGGACGATCGCCTGTCGCTCTGCCTCCGCCGCCAGCACCGCCGCCTTTTGCCGCGCCTCCGCCTCCAAGACCTGGGCCTCCGCTTGCCCGCGCGCCGAATTCACCGCCGACTCGCGCTCCCCTTCCGAGGTCAGGATCGCCGCCCGTTTGCGCCGCTCGGCGGCCATTTGCAATTCCATCGACTCCTGCACCGCCTTCGAGGGAATGATGTCGCGCAATTCCACCCGCGTCACCTTCACGCCCCACGGATCGGTGGCAATATCCAAATCCTGAAGCAACACTTCATTCACCCGTTCGCGGGCGGTGAAAGTTTCGTCGAGTTCCAATTTGCCCATTTCCGATCGAATCTGGGTCAGCACCAAATTCGTCATCGCCATTTTCAAATTCTCGACCTTATAAAACGACTTTTCGAGGTCAACAATTCGCCAATACACAACCGCATCGGCCGTGATGCTCACGTTGTCGCGGGTGATGCATTGTTGGGGTGGTATATCAATCACCCGTTCCCGAATTGTTTGTTTAATCGCAATCCGTTCGAGCACCGGAATCACATAGCTCATGCCCGGTTCGAGGCGCTTGCCTTTGTATTTTCCGAGTTGTTCCACCAGGGCTTCATCGCCTTGGTTGACAATCCGGATCCCAGATAGGGCGGTGCTGCCCAAGGCCAGCATGATGAAAAATATAAATGCGTTCATGGGAGTCAATTGGGGTTTAAAGACGTGAATAGGTGTGGAAATTGCCGAGCAATGAGTTAATAGCGATGGTGCAAAACTTAGCTGAATGGGTTGAACGTTTGGCTAACGGAGCGTATGTTTTCCGATGAATTTCGGGATGAATTTCGGGATGAATTTCGGGTGGGTTTCTAGGGGTTAGGTTGCGGGATCGTCGGGGCGATCGAGGACGCGATCGACCGCTTCGATCGGCATTACCCACAGGGTTGTGCCCTGGCGACCCACCACATAGACCGGTGTTTGCGGGGCGATCGCCTGTTGGGGGTCTTGGCAGCGGGCCGCCCAGGATTGCCCCTCATACAACACACGACCGCCTTGGCCGGGGGCGATCGCCGTGAGGGTTTGGCCCTCGATCGCGTCCCAATAGTGCTTGGGGCTGGGGCGATCGACCCACCGCCGGGCCGCCCGAATCATCACCACCGACAGCCCCACCCACAACACTACCTGCAACGGCGGACTGGGCAGCACGATCGACACCAGCCCCACCACCAACGCGCTCAGCCCCATCACCGCCGCCACAAAGGCCGTCGGCACAATCAGCTCCGACAAACACAGGCCCGCACCGAGTAAAAACCAAAGGGTTGTTAAGGACATGGGGTTTGGAACATCAGGAACATCCCGATCGCTTAGTTGGCCGTTGATTAACCCTTTTGGCTAGCCAGTCTCGCCCGTGTGGCCATTCTAGCCGTTGGCTTTTGGGACTGTCCCGGCTGTTGATGGGGGCGATGGCAGGGCTGGCGATCGGGATTAGAAGGGTTGGGAATGGGGTGGAATGGAGGCGATCGCGATTTGTGCCCCAGGGACACGAGCAAGGGTGATTCCCGAGCGCTGGATTCGGGGGTTCATTAACAGTGGATAGTTTGCTATAAATTACTTAAAATCTCTACAGGATACTATGGTGGCATCATGCCATACATCCCCCTCAGAAAAGCGGTCGAATTTCTGGGATTGAGTACCACAACGCTACGGAAGTATGCAGATGAAGGCAAAATCAAAAGCATCCGAACCCCATCGGGGCAAAGACTTTTTGACGTTGACTCCTTCCAACGAGGACAATCAACAACAACTTCATCTGCCGTTGTTTGCTACTGCCGCGTCAGTTCTGCCAAGCAACGAGACGATCTTGCCCGACAAGTCCAGTTCATGCGAGAGCGCTATCCCGAAGCCGAAATCATCCAAGAAATCGAATCGGGACTCAGCTTCCAGCGCAAAGGACTGCAATCCCTACTGGTCAGACTCATGCGCGGCGATCAGCTCCAAATTGTAGTTGCCTATCGCGATCGACTCTGCCGATTTGGATTCGAGCTATTCGAGTTCATGGTTCAACAAAACGGTGGCGAACTCGTGGTTCTCGACCAATCTGTTCACTGCCCAGAATCAGAACTCACAGCCGATCTTCTCGCCATCCTTCACATCTTCTCGTGCCGAATGCCCGGACTCAGAAATTATCGGAAGGCGATCCAGGAAGATCCGAATCTTCCTAAACCCTGATCAAAAAGCGCTCCTGTCAAGAAAGCCGCCGATCGCCTGCGTTCCAAGGTGCAACACTTGGTGAAAGAACTTCACCACAAAACCGCACGGTTCCTGACTGAAAACTTTGATGTGATTTTGCTGCCCAGTTTTGAATCTTCTCAAATGGTGAGCAAATCACGCCGCAAGATTAAGTCGAAAACCGTGCGGCAAATATTGACCTTATCGCATTACCAGTTCAAGAAACATTTAGAGTGGAAAGCCTGGGAGTTGGGCAAGGTTGCCTTGACCGACATCAATGAAGCCTACACATCCAAAACCGTTTCATGGACAGGTGAAATCCTTAAGATTGGCGGCTCTCGCATCATCAAGTCAAAAGTTGATGGACGGTCAATGAATCGGGATCTAAATGGTGCTCGTGGGATTTTCCTGCGGGCATTGGTTGATACGCCTTGGTTGAGAAGCCATCTCAACTTATACATTTGTTAGTGTCCGCTAGCGTCTACTAGCAAAAAAGTATCGGATACAATCGAGCGGTATCTGCTACCGTGTTTGCTGGCCATGAACGGACTTGAGCCGCCCATCTATTGCGTCAACCCAAGCTGTGCTCAACCCCGAAATGCGATCGGGCGGGAACGGTGCAGTGAGTGCCAAACGCCGCTGCTCTATCGCTATTTGTGGGCGGTGGGGGATGTGGCGGCGGCGATTCCGGCGGGCAGCATGGTGGCGGGTCGCTATTACGTGCAAAGTCCGTCGGTGTGGCTGGAAACGGAGCCGGGCCGATCGCCCGATGCGCCGCCCAATTTGCCCGATCGGGCCCTGCCCTACCTGCGGTTACATCGCTGGGCGCGTCATCTGCCGCAGTTTTATGGGTTGTGCCTGATGGGCGATCGCGTGCCCGATGCGATTTTGCTGGAAAACAATCCCTTTGATGACCAAGGCCAGCCCTACCCCAGCATTAGTGAGGCTTGGGGGGTGGCGCGGAATTTGCGACGGTTGCATTGGTTGCGGCAATTGGTGGATCTGTGGCCGGCCCTGGCGGAAGCGGGGGTGACGGCGAGTTTGTTGTCGCTGCAAAATGTGCGCGCCCAAGGCAGCCGAGTTTGGCTGCGGGAGCTGATGGCCGACGATGGTGAAACGGGCCAAAACTTTCGGCGGTTGGGCGATTTGTGGTTTGCCTGGTTGACGGGCTGGCTGCCGCAGGTGTCGGTGGAGAGCGATGCGCTGTTGGGGGTGCGGCTGCAAGATTGGTGTATGCAAATTCGCCAGGGGGCGATCGCCCCGGCCGAGGCGGGGGCGCGGCTCGATCGGCTGATCCAAGAATCCCAGGGGCAATACGATTGGGCGGTGACGGTGGCGGGGCTGACCGATGCGGGTCGCCAGCGATCGAACAATGAGGATGCCTGCTATCCCGATACGTTTTCGGTGTTGCCGCCCGTGGGGCCGATCGATCCCGGCGTGGCGATCGTTTGCGATGGTTTGGGCGGGCGTGAGCGGGGCGAGGTGGCCAGCCAACTGGCGGTGCAGTCGTTGCAACTCCAGGCCCAAGCGCTGATTTCCGAGGCGATTACGGAGGGCGTGCCGATCGAGTCGGCGATCGCGGCGGAACAGATCCGGGCGATCGTCCGCGTGGCCAATAATCTGATCGCTACCCAAAACGACAGCCAAGGCCGGGAAGCCCGCCAACGGATGGCCACCACGGCGGCCCTGGCGATCGCCCTGCCCCAGCCCCTGCGGCCGCCCTTTGTGGAACAGGCGACGATCGCCCGCGATCTCTACATTGCCCATGTGGGGGACTGTCGGGCCTATTGGATTTCCGCCAGTGGCTGCATTCCGCTGACGGTGGACGACGATTTGGCCGGGCGGGAGGCGGAGGCGGGCTTGCGGCCCTACCGGGAAGCCCTGAGCCAACCGAATGGCGGGGCGATCGCCCAGGCCCTGGGAGCCAAGGAAGCCGACAACCTGCAACCCCACGTGCAGCGCTGGATTGTCGATGAAGACGGGTTGCTGCTGATCTGTACCGATGGATTTAGCGATCGGGGCTGGGTGGAACAAACCTGGCGTGAATACGGATTGGGCATCGTCACGGGCACGCGATCGCTCAACGAAACCCTGAAAGCCTGGGTCGCCGCCGCCGTGGCCACCAACGGCAGCGACAACACCAGCGCCGCCGCCCTGCTCTGTCGGCTCAGTCCCCTGTCGTCGGGCATTCCCGATCCGTGGACGGCCGCGCCCGAGGAGCTGGCCTTGGCTCCGGCCACCTGGGAATCGGAAATGTCCGAAGCCTCGAAGGCCCTGCTACAAACGGCGACCCAAGCGCCCCGATCGGCCCGTCGCCGCCGCCCAACGCCAAGCCTGACCAAACCCCAGTGGATTGGGGTGGGGGCGATCGGCCTGCTGTTGCTGGGCGCGGTGGTGGCGGCGATCGTGTTGCGGCCCGCAGCGGGCGATCGCCCCGCAGAACCCACGCCCAAGGAACTGCCCATCCCGGGGCCCTAATTTTGATCGCGCAATCCCACGTTTCCGCTGCGGTTTGTGTGGGAAAATCCAAAATCACGACCAAAATCGCGACCAGGCCCTCAGCGCCCCGTTGTCTTCACCCTAGACAGTCGATCGCTGCCACCGATCTGCGTCGTGCCACCCACCCAAGTTTAGTAGCGAGCTGTCAGAGACTATGAAAGTCGGCGATCGCGTGCGTGTCAGCACCACCGTAGAGGTCTACCACTACCCTGCACATCGGGGCAAACCCTATAACCTAGAAGGCAAAGAGGGTGAAATCATCGCGATCGTCACCGAGCATCAAGGTCGCCCTGTCAGTGCCAACTTCCCATTGTTGGTGCAGTTTGAAGGCAAATTTCGCGGACACTTTCGCGACGATGAACTAACCGTCATTGAGTCCCAAGAAACCGCGTAAACCAACCCTAAACGACCCGAACGATTGCAGCCCGATTGTACTTTTTCTTGGATTTTTTCTAAGAAGAACGTGCGATCGGGATTGAGTATTTGTTGAATTTATTTATTGGATTTTGTGGGTGCAATTTGGGGCCGATCGGGCAGCGTCACCCCCCACCCGATCGCCCGAGCCTTAGGGCTTTTCCAACCGCACGGCATACCACTGCAAAAACTGATCGGGGCCGAGATCTAATTCACAGGCGGTATCAATCAGCGATCGCACCCGATCGGCCGTGGTCGCCAATCGTTGCAAATCGCGTGGCAGGCGATCGCCCAGGGATTCCACCACGCCGGTCAGCTTTTCTCGCAACTCCTCCACCGACAAAATCACCTCGGGTTGATTCGTTTCGAGCACCACAAAATAGTCATTATCTTGATACAGCATTGCATCGGCCATCGATCGCTTGCTCCTATTTAAAATCGGTTGTTTGAACTCCCAAAAATGCAAAGGGCGCACGGCGGTGCGCCCCTACCAGCCATCATGAAATCGTTGGGATAAGGGGTTGAAACCCCTTGCTTGGTGATGGCGTTGGTCAGTGATGAACCCTAAACTCCGGCGTGGCCCATGGCCAACCCGGCCACCAACATGCCTAACACCAAAAACGGCTGGGCGCTGGCTTGATATTTCACATCATTCTTCAGCGGGTCGCGCAGGAAATACATATCCTGAAACACGATTTGCGGAATCACCAGCAGCCCCAAAATCGAGGCATAAAGATTCTGATTCAGGCTGACCAAATAGCCCGCGATCCCAATTTGGAAGGTGTCGATCATCACGACGCAAATCCAAGCGGCCGTGCCGATCCCAAACATCACGGGCAAGGATTTGAGACCCAGGGTGCGATCGCCCTCGACGCTCTTGAAATCGTTAACGATCGCGATGCCCAAGCCCGCCAAACTGTAGATCAGCGTCACCACCATCACCGTCGGAGTCAGGGTCCCAAACAGCGCCTGACCCGCCCACCAAGGCAGGGCAATGTAGCTCGCGCCCAGGGCATAGTTCCCCAACCAGCCGTTTTGCTTCAGCTTTAGGGGCGGCGCGGAATAGATGAACGCCACGAAGGAACCGATGATCGTCAGCACGGTGATGATCGGGAAGTCGTGACCCGCCCACACGTCGAGAATGTAGCCCACGCCGATGCCGCCCAACAGCAACACAATAATTTGCGTCACCACCTGCGGAATCGAAATTGCGCCGGAGGGAATCGGGCGATAGGGTTCGTTGATTGCGTCGATTTCCCGATCGTAATAGTCGTTAATCGTCTGGGTGTAGCCCGTCAGCAGCGGCCCCGACATCAACATGCAAAGGGCGGATTTCAGGAAATTCTCCAGAGTCCATTCGTAGTGCCCCGAGGAAGCCGCCCCGCAGACCACGCCCCAAATCAGGGGAATCCAGGTGATCGGTTTCATCAATTGCAGGCGAATTTTCCAAATATTGGTTTCGCCGCTGGCTGCTCCCTTCATGCCGAGCATTTGGCGCGCTTTGGAGCCGCTGGACTCGGCGGGGGCGGGCGTGTCGATCGCCTCGGTGTTGGGTTCGGTGCTCATGGTTGGATCTTGCTTGTCGTTGGGAGCCATGGTATCGCGTCTGTTCTCCCCCGGGGCGATCGCCCTTCGGGATCGCCATGCTGTCCTCTCGTGCCCACAACCAACGGGTAGGGGCGTACAGCGGTACGCCTTCCGTCAGGGTCTCCGCCGGGGGCGATCGGTTGCCATGAAGTGGCCCTCGCAGATCTCGCGTATCGGAGGGCGCATGGCGATGCGCCCCTACGGAAATCGATCGGTTGGGCCGCGCTCAATCCTCCCCGCGTACCAACCGCAAACGGGTAGGGGCGTACAGCGGTACGCCCTCCAACCGGGTCTCCGCCGGGGGCGATCGGTTGCCATAAAGTTGCTCTCGCAGATCTCGCGTATCGGAGGGCGCATGGCGATGCGCCCCTACGGGAATCGCGGTCTTTGTCCGTTATGCCCTGCAACCCGTGACGCACCCACGACGGTTCTCGATCGGTTGGGCGGCGTTCAATCCTCGGTGCATGGGAGCACAAATCAACCGCTCCGTAAGCATCGGGGCTTACTCCCATGCACCCTACGGGCTACGGGTGTTTCGTGAGGCGAGGGTTAGGCGGTGGGCTTAGAAGGAAATGATCAGGTATTGATCGCTGAACTTTGCGCCCTTGACCGATCGCCCGGCCAGGGCCGGCGGCAAGAAGATATTGCGGCGCTGTTCGCCCGCCTCGATCGTCACTTCTGGGCCCGATTGGGTCAGGTGGATTTGCTCTTTTGTGAACCCTGGCAAAAATAGCTTCACCTGTTGGGATCCCAGGTTGATTTCGATCGGGCGCGGCGCTTGGCGGGCCAGGGTTGTGAAATCGGGCATCAGCGGAATCAGTGATTCCCAAGTCGGTTGGGTCGGTTGCTCGGGAATCGCCGTCACCGGCAGCGGATCAAACTCCGAGCCGATCGCGTCGGCCGTGGCCGATCGATTCAAAACCAAGCCCCCCACCGTCAAGCCCGCCTGTTGCGCGCTGCCCCAGAGGTATTGCGCCAGGGTCTGGGTCATCGGGTCGCCCGTGGCCACCAGCCAGCCCGCCACCCGCTGCGGATCCGCCAGCACATCGCGCCCCCGATCGAGCAAGGCCTGAAACTCCCCGAGCGGCCCTTCCCACGGCGTGCTGGACACATTCGTGCTGCTCAACACCGCCATCGACACCGGCTGCACAAAGGGCGCGATCGCCTTTGCAAAATCCGACTCGGCCACCACCTTTTGGAACCGGCGCACATACCAAGCCAGCACCTCGGGAGCCGCCAGGGTCAGCAGCGTCGCCCGATCGCTGTGGCCGTCATGGACGATCACATCGTAATTACCCGACGATTCGTATTGCCGCAGGGCATTCAACGCCAGCGCCCGATCCATCCCCGGCAACACCGCCAACTCTTCGCCATAGACATTGCGGAAAAAGGGCTGGCGCAAATACTCCGCTTCCAGGTGCTTGATTTCATCCCAGCCCCGTTCCAGCAGCGTGGTCGAGGAGGGCTGCACCACCCACAGATTTTGCCCCAGGGACAGCGGATCGGAGCCGATCGCCCCGGTTCCCAACATCCAACTCAGGGTCGGGCCCGCATCCTGCACAAACAGCAGCACCCGCTTGCCCTGGCGAGCCATGGCCATCGCCGCCGCGATCGCGATGGTCGATCGCCCCGATCCCCCTTTGCCCAACAGCGTCAGCGTAAAAGCCACGATCGTGTTCCTAAATGTATGTCTTCAAATGTAGATCTATAAATTTAGATCGATCCAAAAACAAAAATGCCCAATAAAAACGCCAGCGGAAGGATTCCCACTGGCGTAATTGATTAACCCGTTGCTTAAAACGCTTCGAGTTCGTCTTCAAAAAACCAAGTTGCCAAACCACCCGTAAACTCGACGACAACGCCGATGCCGCTGCCGTCAACCATTTTGTATTCCTTAACCGTACCGACCGGATTTTGTTTAATTTTTTCAACCATCGCGGTGGACATCCGATCGCGAATGCGGCGCACTTTGACGCGCTGATTTAGCTCAATCACCACTGGAACCGTCTCTAGTAAACTGAATCCACAGCTACTAAGCCTACTGCATTTTGACCCGATCGCCGCGCGACGACGGGCAACCATCTAAATCGCGCTAAATCGCGGGATGCACCCCGATCGGGCCCGATCGCCCGTTTAAACCTGCACTACTCAATCGGCCCAGCACTCGCCTCTTGGCCCCGATAGCGCTCCATGATCCGCTTCTCGGGATCAACGCCTTCAAAGGTGGGCGGCAACCAAACCCGCGCCAACAGCAACACCGTCAGCACCAACAAAAACGCCCCCGTCGCCAGCAATTGTTGCCAGGGCACTTCCAACACCCCCCGGACGATCGACTCTCGCAACACCGACACGATCGCCACTTCCACGGCCACCCCGATCGACACCCGCTGTTCTTGCAGATAAATAATCAGCAGCCGGAACAGCTCCACCAAAATCAGCACCGACAGAATATCCGCCGTGATCAGATGAAAGTTGGGCGGTTCCAGCAAGGACACAAACACGCCCCGCAGTTGCACCACCATCACCCCAAACAGCCCCAAACAAAGGGACACGGCGATCGCATCCTGCACCCGTTCCAACACCCACACCAAGCGCGATCGAAACCTGCTGGCATCCCCCGACGGCTTAAACGTGGACAGCGATCGAACCATGGGCAATGGATGCACCGTCGGCTGAGATAGGTTCATGGGGACAACTCCTTGGCTTTGGGTACTCCTTATTTTTGTTGAGCTGGGCTTATATTTCAACCACTAAAACATTTGAATTTATTATATTCGTAAATCTCCGAGGCTCCCCCGGCCCGGGGGCCGTCGCGATCGCGTAGTTTGATCCTTGGCTTTCTACGACTGTCCACTGCTGATTCATCCTTACCTCCTGCGCTACCTATGCTCGCCAAACGGATCGTTCCCTGCCTCGATGTCAAAGCCGGCCGCGTCGTCAAAGGCGTGAACTTCGTCAACCTCCAAGATGCGGGCGATCCGGTGGAACTGGCACGGGCCTACGATCGCGCTGGAGCCGATGAGCTGGTGTTTTTGGACATCACCGCCACCCACGAGGATCGCGGGATTATTTTTGATGTGGTTTATGAAACCGCCGAGCAGGTGTTCATTCCGCTGACCGTGGGCGGTGGGATCAGCGACCTAGACACCATCAAAAAACTGTTGCGAGCCGGAGCCGACAAAATTAGCATCAACTCGTCGGCGGTGCGGGATCCAGACCTGATCGATCGCGCCAGCGCCCGCTTTGGCAACCAATGCATCGTGGTGGCGATCGACGCGCGCCGCCGCCCCGGAACCGGCGAAAACGGCATTCCCACCGCTTGGGATGTGTATGTACGCGGTGGCCGCGAAAATACGGGATTGGATGCGATCGCCTGGGCCGAAACCGTCGTGCGGCGCGGCGCGGGCGAGCTGCTTGTCACCAGCATGGACGCGGACGGCACTCAGGCCGGCTACGACCTGGAGCTAACCCGGACGATCGCCGATCGCGTGGCCGTGCCCGTGATTGCCTCCGGCGGCGCGGGCAACTGCCAACACATCCGCGAAGCCCTGACCGAAGGCAAGGCCGAAGCTGCGCTGCTGGCTTCCCTGTTGCACTACGGCCAACTGAGCATTGATGAGATTAAAGCCGATTTGAAGGGAGCCGGCGTGCCCGTGCGCGAAACGGGCCCGATCGCACGCCCCTAGTACAACTCTTTAGAAAACCTTAGAAAACGTTAGAAAACAGAAAATCACTACCCACTTGTCAAGAGAAGCTTTACAATACGTAAAGACAAATTCATAATCCCCGTACCTAAACATTGTCCATGGTTGTCGTTCTGCTGCTGGCGATCGCCCTAGTCGCTTGGTCGCTGCATCTGATGCAACAAGCCCTCAGCAATCGGGAATTCTCGCTCATGCTGGCGGGAACCCTCGTTGCTTCAGCAGCGGCAGCCCTGGTGGTGGTCTACTTCCTGGGCAATAGCTCGCTGCGCTACTTGCTATCGGTCGATCGCAATGATTACGCCACCTACAACGCCCCCGTGACTGCGAACCAGTCCCTGGCGGGCCTGCGACCTTCTGCGATTCTCGCCGATTGGGAACGGTTAGTGGAGCCGCTGGAATAGGGCGATCGAGCCATTTTCCAACACCGGCTTAAAATTCAACACAATGGCCATCGTTGAGTCGGGGGCGAGGGGTGATAAGCTCCTCGCCCCCGGTAGTTTGATCGGTTGGATCGTCCGGCCCACTTGGGCAAAATGCGTCGCGCTGGCGGGCCGTTGATGAATCCCTAGGGCACACCAAACGCAATCAGATCATCACCGGGTAATGCCTCCTGGAATTGCCCCTGATGCGCCACAAACAGTGCCAAACGGATATTCCAATCCGGCGACACGGGAAGATCATCCCAAGGCACGGCCAGTTCTAGGCACGAGTCCACGGCAAACCGGGCGCGGCTAGGGCGCGATCGCCACTGATCGCCTTCCGCCGCCTCCGCAAACCACAGGGATTCTGTCGCCAGCTTTAGCCCCATGTGGTGGCGGTAGCGGTAGTTGGCCGGGGCCAGGTCGGGAAGCTGTTGCAGGGGCACGGGGCTGTTGTGGGCCTGGCGATCGGGATAGTACCAGCACAGGTGCAGTTCGTCGGGCTGTTTGCCGGTTTGGAAATCGAGCCGCAAATAGAAGTGCTGGTGATCCACGCCGTACCAAATCCTCTGGACGGGGCTGGACTGGTGCATCGTGCCCCGCGCGCCCCCCACGGCGATCCGGCCGGCTTGGTTCCAGTCCTGGTCGTCGCCGTTGCCATCGACGATCGGGTGGATGAAGCATTGGGGCGTGCGATCGCCCATGGCCTGGTGAGTATCGACCGGTTCGAGCAGTTCCGGCGGAATCGCCTCGTCTAGGGCCTGGTAGATCGCACAGAGGTGCTCGCGAAACAGTTGGTCAAACATCGCGTCTTGGTTGGACGAGTGACCAAAGCCAAACCACCAGAACCAATCGGAACCTTCGGCGGCGTAGAGCGCTTCCCAGGCTTGGGGGTTGGCGGCTTCGGTGGCTTCCGGATGGCGGGCGAGGGTGTCGCGGGCGGCGGAGAGCAAATCCCAGGCGCGGTTTTTGGCCGGGTCGCCAATCCAGGTGGTAAAGGATCCATCGACCCAGGAGCCGCTGTGCAGCTTGTCGGCGGGCAGGGTTTCGCGGGCGGGGAACCGATCGAGGTAGTCGCCGACGGTCACGAGTTCGATTTCGGGATGCTGGCTGAGTTTGCCGTAGAGCGCTTCCAGGAAGGGCAGCCCGTCGCGATCGTAATATTCCCAGCAGTTTTCGCCGTCGAGGGCGATCGTCACCAGCCAGGGTTTTTCGAGGGCGCTGCAATCGTCCCCTTGGCGCTGTTTCAGTTGCCGGGCGATCGCCTCCAAATGGCCGACCAAATCATGGGACGCGCCGTGGGGATCCATGGCCGCATAGCTAAAGCCGATCAAATCCGACAGCCGGTGATCGCGAAAGACGATCGACAAATCGCCCTCGGCCGTGGCCAACCGATAGGGCTGGTACAGATATTCCGGCTCCAGCACGTTCCCGGAACCGTCGCGGTGGAAGAAGTGCCCGATCGTCCAGCCCAGCACCGCCTCATCGGAAATTAGCCATTGGAACCCTGCCGCCGCCACATCGGGCAAAATTGCCGGACTGACGGACTGCTCCGAGGGCCACAGACCCCGGGGCGATCGGCCAAAGCGATCGTGATACAGCGCCTTCGCCTTGGCCAAATGGCGCGGAATATCCTCCGACCACTGAAAGCGCGTTTCCGGCAACGCCATGTTGGGAATCGCCACCCGTCCCGCGTCCGTGTCCGCCAGCAGCGGCAAAATCGGATGCGTGTAGGGCGTGGTGGTCACTTCCAACTGGCCCGACTCCTGCATCGATCGATGCTTCGGAATAATCTGCGCCAGAATTTCCCGTTGCTTGTCCCAAATGGCTTGGCGATCGGCCCGCGAGAACCCCTTGCCGCGCTCCAGCCACCCGGCAATTTGCGGGTCATCCCAAAACAGCGGATCGATCCAAGCCAGGTTGTGCCAGGCCAGCAAATCGCTAAAATCGCTCGCCTGCCAATGGTCTAAGCACCAGGGAATCCCCCGATCGTTGCGCTGCTCAAATAGCTGGCGGTAGCGCGGATGGGGATCCACCAGTGTCCGGTGATTGCCATCAAAAAAGTGATCCAGCACAAACCGTTTTTGGGACGGTTGCAACTGCTCGGCGGCACTCAGGGCCAACGACAAATAGGGGTCGATCGCCCGCCCCGCCACATAGTCCTCAATTTGCAAAATCAGCGACGGCACCAGGTTCACGGTTTGCCGCAAGTTGGGAAACCGTTCCAACACCAAAATCAAGTCGAGATAATCCTTCGTGCCATGCAGTCGCACCCAGGGCAACCGATAGTGTTCGTCACCCGACTGCTGGGGCACATCCGAGAGGGCGGTTTCAGCGAGGTTGCCACGACTTTTGTAGAGCGGCTGGTGTTGATGCCAGACAAAGGCAACGTGCAGCGGGTAGGGCATAGGGGCGATCGAACCAATCTTTGCCCCATTCTAATCACGCCGCTTGATTAAGACCTAACCCTTAATTTTTCCCTTGCAAAATGATCGGGGGCAAGGGGCTGAAGCCCCTTGTTGATCTCCCGACTGTGCGGCTGTTTAGGCTGTCAGCTTAGGCGGTGGAGGGAAGGATTTAGCCGTGCAATTTCAAGTTAGAAAACGTCATGGTGGTGACAATTTCCCGATCGCCTTCTGTCACCCGAATCGTTTGGGAACTCATCAACACATAGTTGCCCACCCGATCGTGCGTATCTTCATAGCGCACCTGTTTCACCAGATGACCTTCCGGCAATTTGTAGAAATTGGCATCGGTCAAAATCGGCAAATACCCTGCACCGGTATCCATCGTTTCTTGGGTGTCAATGATGAATTTCATCGGCCCCACCGGCCGCTCCACATGGCAGATTTCCCGGTTGCGAACCTTGTAGCTCGACCCCATGGATTTGCCGGAAACGAGGATTTCCACAGCGCCGGTTTCGTCGGTTTCCCCGAGGCGAAATTCGTTTTCACCGTGGGATTTGTCAAAGCTACCGCGCTGACGATGGGTGACAATATCGCGCAGTTGATGTTCCAAGGTTTTCAGCACTTCGGGATGGTCAATGCCGCTGATACTGACGGTAAAGTCAGGGGCGATCGCCACGGAGCCGCGATAGACCGCATCGCCCTGGTGCAATTCCACATCCGCCGTATAACCGGGGAAATTCGTATCCCAGGTGTAGCGATTTTCGTAAGCGGCTCGAAACAAATCACGAGCATTGACTTCTTGGGCGCGGTCTTGGGCAAGGGTCATAGGTTGGTAACAGGTTGGTGTATGAACAAAGATCGATCGTGCTAGCTAATGGGGGCAAAGAATGCCGCTAGCCCTAATCGCAACTGAGCGAAGAAATGCCTGTTTAATTATCGCAAATTATCGCAGGGTCACGAACTCTTCGGCGGTGGATGGGTGAATGGCGATCGTGCGATCGAAGTCGGCTTTGGTTGCGCCCATCACCACCGGAATCGCCATGCCTTGGATAATTTCCGCCGCATCTTTGCCCACCATGTGCACCCCTAAAACCCGCTCTTGCTCCCCTTCCACCACCAGTTTGACCAGCACCTTTTCGGTGCAGTCGGTCAGGCTGTAAATCATCGGGCGGAAGCGGGCGCGGTAGATTTTCACCCGATCGCCATAGACGGCGCGGGCTTCTTCTTCGGTCATGCCCACCGTGGCGGCCTCGGGCTGCGAAAACACGGCGGAGGGAATGTTGCGGTGGCTGATGGTGCGGGGTTGGTGGCCAAACACGGTGTCCGCAAAGGCGCGGCCCTCGGCGATCGCCACGGGGGTCAGGTTCACCCGATCGGTGCAGTCGCCGACGGCGTAGATGTGGGGCTGGTTGGTGCAATGGTCGGCGGTCACGGCGATCGCCCCGTTCACCACCGCCACCCCGGCCTTGTCCAGGTTCAGGGGTTCGATTTGCGGCTTGGGTTTGCGGCCCGTGGCGCTCAGGATTGCATCCGCCACCAGCTCGTGGTCTTGGCCGTCGTTGGTTTTAAAGCGCATCACCAAGCCGCCGTCGGTTTTGGCGATCGCCATCGAGTCCATATCCGCGTGGGTGTAGATCGTGATCCCCCGATCGACCATCGATTGCTGCACCTGGTCGCGAATGTCGCTGTCAAACCCGCGCAGGATCCGATCGCCCCGAAACACTTGCGACACCTGGGATCCCAGCCCCTTCAGAATCCCGGCGAATTCCACGCCAATGTAGCCGCCGCCCAAGACCACAAAGTTTCGGGGCCGCTCCGGCAGCAAAAACATTTCCCGCGACGTAATCGTGTGCTCAATGCCCGGCACATTGGGGCGCACGGCCTCTCCGCCCACCGCAATTAGGATCGTGCGGGCGGTTACGTGGCGGGAACCTTCAGAGCCGACAATTTCGATCGTGTGGTCATCCACAAACCGCGCCAAGCCGGAAATCAGCTCGACACCGGCCTTTTGCAAAAAGCTAATGTGCAAACTGTTCAGGCGCATCACCTCGGTTTGCACCGCGCCGATCAGCTTGGCCCAGTCGTGTTGCGGTTCGACGGCGCTCCAGCCATACCCCGTTGCGTCCTCATACCAATGGGCAAACTGGGAGGCGTAGACCATCAGTTTTTTGGGCACGCAACCGCGAATGACGCAAGTGCCACCCACGAGGTCGTTTTCGGCGATCGCCACTTTTGCACCGTAGCTGGCGGCGCGTTTCGAGGCGGCTAGGCCACCGGAGCCTGCCCCAATCACGAATAGGTCGTAGTCAAATGTCATAGCTTTTTCGGATGTTTCGCCTCTTGACCGAGCCGGGGCGATCGAGCTTGCCCCGCTGCTCGATCGTAGCAGGGGAACTTTAGCGCGATCGGGCGATGCCTCCCCTAGGCTCCGATCGCGTCCGTCGCATCCGTCATCCGAGGAGCCGCGTAGCCCGTACCGCGCACGGTCAGAATGATTTCTGGATTGCGGGGATCATCCTCCAGTTTCGATCGCAACCGCGCCACATGCACATCCACCACGCGCATATCCGCCTGGATCCGCGGCGCATAGCCCCAGAGGGTTTGCAAAATTTCGCCGCGCGGCACGGCTTCTCCATTGCGGCTAAACAACAATTCCAACAGGCTAAATTCCGTGTGGGTTAGGCGAATCCGCCGATCGCTGCGATAGACCTGGCGCTTGCGCGTATCAACCCGCAGGGAGCCGATTTGGATCGTGCCATTGCCGATCGGGGGCGGCGTAGATTTGTCCTTCACTCGGCGGAGCACACAGGCAATCCGCGCTTCTAATTCTTTTGGCGAAAAGGGCTTGGCTAAATAATCATCCGCCCCCATTTGTAAGCCCGTAATTCGATCGCCCACATCGCCCAATGCCGTCAACATAATGATCGGCACATCGGACGTTTGGCGCAGGGTTTGACACACGCCGTACCCATCGATTTTGGGCATCATCACATCCAAAACCACCAGATCGGGATCTTCGCGATCGAACAGATCCAGCGCCTCTTCCCCATCCGCCGCCGCGACCACCTCATAGCCAGCCAACGACAACCGCGTCGTTAGGATCATCCGGAGTGCCGACTCATCATCGACAATCAGAATTTTGCCGCGTGATCGCCCTGATTCTGTGATCATTTTCAAGGAATGTTCTGCCAGCATTTTTGTTGATTTCATTTAAAAAGCTCGCAGTGAATCATCAGTTCCCATCAGTCAATTCGGTTGAGCGAGTGTTGACCCTGGACTGAACGATCGGCGAATGAATGAAAACTTCAGCAATCAACGGTTTTGATAAATTAGCCTGAGCACAATCATGGTGTTCGTTGGCCCCATCAGCGGTCATGAATTCGGGTTGAATTCGGTACAGTCGAGGAGCGATCGCCCCTCGGCCCGAGGGATTGACTAGGAGTGGATCGACAGGGCCGATCGCGGGTGTCAAATATTGGCCAATGGTTGACGGGGTAAGTGTTCCCGGCTGTATGAATATTACCAGATGTAACGTTTTTGCCGCAAATCTTAAAGAAAGCTGAGGATTTTTAGCGGCAATTGACAACCGTTCACCGATCATCGCCAATCCACGGATGGGCGATCGGCCGACGCGATCGGCCACGCCGCCAGCCAGGGTGGCTCAACCGTTGATGGTTCCCCCGCCAACTAACCCATCCTTCGGTGCTAGAGTCTACTCGATCGACCGGTGGCGGGGCCGGTGGGCCGGCCAACGGCGGCGCTTGTTGCGTTTACGGAGCGGATTGAGCATGACAGTCGGTGGCGACACCATTTTTGGCAAAATTATTCGCCGCGAAATTCCAGCGGCGATCGTCTACGAAGACGATCTAGCCCTCGCCTTTCGGGACGTGAACCCGCAAGCACCCGTGCATATTTTGGTGATTCCTAAGCAGCCGATCGTCAGTTTGGCCGCCAGCACGGAGGGCGATCGAGACCTGCTCGCACACCTGATGCTGGTGATTCAGAACGTCGCCCAGCAAGAAGGCTTAGACAACGGCTACCGCGTCGTCACCAATATCGGCAACGACGGCGGCCAAACCGTGCCTCATCTGCACTTCCATCTCCTCGGTGGGCGATCGCTCGGCTGGCCGCCCGGTTGAGCACCCTAGACCAAACCCATGGAGATCGGGCAGTAATGCGCAATTTCCATGGGTGCTGGACCTAGGCGATCGGGGCTTGGGATCCCCAAGATCGATCGGCCCTCGTTGGACGATTCGATTCCTATGCGGCGATTCTTAAGGTGATGAAGCCGTCGCCACCGATTCCGGGGACTCCTGCGCCGATTTCAGTTGGATTAATTCAACCTTGTAGCCATCGGGATCCTCCACAAACGCAATCACCGTCGAGCCGTGTTTCATCGGCCCCGGTGGGCGAGTCACCCGGCCGCCCCGGCCTCCAATCTCCTCACAGGTGGCATAAATATCCTCCACTCCCAAGGCAATGTGCCCGTAGGCCGTGCCCAACTCATAGGACTCCACACCCCAATTGTGGGTCAGTTCAATCACTGCCGTTTCGGACTCGTCACCATAGCCCACGAACGCTAGCGTGAACTTGCCGTCGGGATAGTCCTTTTGGCGCAGCAGTTTCATGCCCAAAACATTGCAATAAAAGTCCAGCGATCGCTGCAAATCGCCAACACGCAGCATGGTGTGAAGTAGTCGCACAGGGAGCCTCCTAGGGACGATCAAGCAAGCGTTACCAAGCATCAACAACCAATATGACAGCTCAGCCCAATCTCGGGATAAATCTTGCGTTGGAGACTGACAGCGGTTGCTAAAAAACAACCCGATCGAGACCTTGAGATCTCAACCGGGTTGTTTGTCATGAGTTGCCTGACATGAATTGCCTGACATGCTTGGACGGGGAGAGCGATCGCCCGCTCATCCCACGCGAATGTGCAAACCTATCGAGCGGCTCGCAGCCCACCATTCGGTAAAAATGCCATCGGGTTAATGGCACCCTTGCCCGACGGATGCACCTCAAAGTGCAGGTGAGGGCCCGTACTCCGACCCGTGCTACCCATCTCTGAAATCAACTGACCTTGGCGAACATCCTGCCCCGCCCGAACCAGCAATCGGCTGTTGTGAGCATAACGGGTGACACTGCCATCGGGGTGGCGAATATCCACCTTGTTGCCATAGCCACCACTATCCCAACCGGATGACACCACCACACCACCGGCCGCCGCCACAATCGGCGTACCAACCGGAGCCGCGATGTCAATACCCCGGTGCATCCGCCCCCAACGCCAGCCGTAGCCTGAGGTAAGCGTGCCCTGGGTTGGCCACACATAGCCTCGCATGGTCTCGGGTTGAGCACCGGGCAAGTAGGCCGAGGGGGCGGACAGGGGCGGCAACTGCGGTGAAACACTCGCGTTCAACAGGGTCTGAATGCGCGGATTCCGCTCATTCAGTGGCTCCGATGCGGTGGCTACCAGTTGGCTGCGGCGGGGATCATCACTCGCCATGGGTTGCGGAGATCGGGCAGCTCGCTCCGTCATGGGAACCGGGTTGATGGTCACCGTAGCAACCGTGGCGGCCGTCGGGACTTGGCTAGCCGCAACAGCCGTGGCCGCCGCTGGAGCCAGTAGGCTAATCGCACCGCTACGGGCGGGCGTGCCCTGGGCTTGGTTTTGGTACCGCACCTGAAGGGCTTGGATTTCTGCCCGCAGACCATCGATATAGGGGCTATACCGGGGGCTAGCGAGGTCATTGCCCGCAGCAGTCGGCTGAAAACGTCCACTGGCGGCCGGCGAATCCGTCGCACCCGCTAGGGAGTTGAGGCCGTTGGCTGCACCACCGCCAGTTTCCGCGGCCGACAGGGCCGTCGTGGCGTTGATGGGCACAGCGGGGCGGCTGATCGGCTGCACAGGAACCGCAACGGCCGTCACCCGGTTATCCGACGCGGTGATGGGGATTGAGGCCACCAAACCGGTATCAGCGGCGGGGGAGCTGGTTGCTGGGCTGGTTTCCTCTGGCAAGCTGGGCTTCAGGGAAACCGTTGTGTCCGCAGGAGACTCATTGGTGGCTAGGGGAGTGCTGGTGCTCGATTCGGCGGCAGCATCTTTGCCGATCGGTTGCGCCGGCGTGGGTTCAAGGGCGAGCAGTTCGATCACCTCGGTCGTCGAACCCAGCAGCGTACCCGCATTAGCAGCTAGGGTTTCTAAGGCTTGATTGAGTCGTGCTTGTTGCGCTTGCAGGCGCTCCATCGCATGGGCACTGCGATCGGGGTCGTCCATGCCAGCGGACTCAATAGACGCGGCACTCACCGGGGAAACGGTGACGGGGATGGTGGACGCAGACGGGGCTGCTGAACCGGAATCGGTAGCGTCTGCCTTCGTCGCCTCAGGGGTTTCAGCCGCCTCAGCGTTGGTATTCGGAAGGGCGGGAACAGAGGTTTCGTTTAAAACGACTTTGACGGCCTCATCCGTCACGGTGGCTTCGGCGACGCTGGCCGGCTCGCTGTCACGGGTGCGAGCGTCGGCAGCCTCGACGGCACTACGGTCGGTTGAGGTGGAAACTTCGATGGGATCTGCTGGGGCAGCCGCAGGAGCAGCCGGCTCGATCGCACTAGCGATGGTTTGGGGAAGACTGCGGGCTGGAATAACGAGCTGCTGGCCAGCGCTCAAACTAGCGCCGATCGACAGATGGTTGGCTGCAGCCAAGGCCTCAGGGGCAATGTCGTGGAGGCGAGCGATCGTCGCTAGGGTATCGCTTGGTTGAACCGTGTAGGTCGTGTTGGCAGCCGTCGTCGCTGGGGAGCTGAGGGACGACGCAGGAACCGGTTCTGCCGCGATCGCGTGGTCACCTTGGCGGGGCAACAGCAACCCCGTTGCACCCATTGAGATTGCCAACCCTAGCGTCGCGATCGAGGCGCGGGTCTTTCGACTAGTCTCCGTGGGAGCTTGTTGGTACTGTTCGGTCATCGCACGATGTGGATTGTTGGTCATTGGGGCGCTGGCAACTCAGTAATCAGCAAGCCTTTGGGTTGTGTAACCACAAAACTCCGTTTGACTCTGGTCGGGGCACTGGTAGAGATTGAGCGATACAGACCGAGTCCGGACTGATTTTGACAAGCTCTCCCATCCCAAACGCCCTGGATGGCTAGATCACCGCTCAGGTGCGACGCGGCGGTCAGCGATAAGCTCGACTAGACGAGAGTCTTAATACGAGTTAAGGCTTAGGCAAGACTACCCTGCTTTTGTAGTTTAGGCAAGTTTACCCACATTGGCGATCCATTTGTTCCCGATTTTGCATCTGAATTTCCGATCAACCATCGTTGATTGAGGTGATATTTTGATCATGGATGGTGGTGATCCCAACTCAAAATCCAAAAGCCTTAATTCCTGTGCAGCAAGGAATTGAGCCACCTGAAACAGAGTTTATATAAGCCCAAAGTCCTATTTTCAAGCGCTGCCAAGTCAGCGACTTTCGCCCCAGGCTAGTCGGAAATCCATCGTTGGTAATGCGTTATTTAGATCGGTGGATTGTGTTGTTTTTGGGGGCGATGAACGCAAAAAAATGTAAATTTCGATGCAAAGTGCCGACAAAAGATTGATAGGATTTTCTTATCATTGCGACTATCGGCGGCCCCTTCCTCCAGCTAATTGCTGAATGGTCAGGATTGGCAAGGGTTTCAGTAGTGCGTAGTCCTTCAGACTGGTTTGCTCAAGATTAGTTCAGTGGCAGTCCTCTCGGAAAACCGTTGTGCCCCCAAAGCCTGGTTTCAGAACGATTTCGCGAGTTGGCCGCCAGCTTTAGACCACGATCGAAGACTCCAGTCCCTATCCCAACATTCCCAATTGGCGGCGCGCTTCAAACAGGCCGATCGCCGCACTCGACGACAAATTCAAACTGCGCACCCCCTCGCACTCCATCGGGATGCGCGCGGTAATATCGCAACGTTCCAAAACCGTCGGGGGCAGCCCTTGGGTTTCGCTGCCAAAGAGCAACCAATCGGTGGCGGCGTAGTCAATGTGGTGGTAGGCCGTCGCACCGCCGCTCGAAAACCCAATCAGCCGGCCGCCTTGGGCTTGGTGGACGTGGCTAAATTCTGCCAAATCCTGGTGATAGTGCAGCTTGACAAAGGGCCAGTAGTCCAGACCTGCCCGCTTGAGGTAGCGATCGGTAATTTCAAACCCCAGGGGCCCCACTAAGTGCAGCTCTGTCCCCGTGGCAGCACAGGTGCGCGCAATATTGCCAGTATTCGGGGGAATTTGGGGATGAACCAGAACAAGACGAAGTTGCATGGGGTCTAGGAAGCGGTAGCAGGGGTTTATAGCCGAGTTCAAGGGTGATGGGTGGGGGCGATCGCACTGGAACGGCGATCGGCACGCATCCGTCAAGAGAAGCAGATAACTATAGATTTTTTTAATCGCTAGCAGGAGCAACGTAAAGATTTGAAGAAATAATCATTAACCAGAAAAAAATTGCGATATCTGATGGCTGATCAGAGCGATCGCCCACCTTGCACGCGCGTTCCCAGCGGCCTCCCCGCCCAGCCCCAGTCATCCCTGATGTTTCCCGTTCCGGGCGGTTTTTTTGGCAATCGCGCGGGTCAGGGTTGGGAGACCCAACCCCTACGGCAATGGAACCGATGGCAGATCCTAGGCCACCAGTGACCCGTGGCAGGCTTGGTCAGCCAGTTCCCGCTCCCACTGTTGCGCGTCGTGGATTGCCCGAGCCACAACTTCTTGGCAGCTTTGGCCCGTCGCGACCTGTTGCATCCACTGTTGGGCGGCGTTGCCCTCTCGCAAAAGGCGCTGCACCGGCGAAAGGAAGCAGCTAAAGCCCTTGGCCTTGGCGATCGGGCGGACTTCGTTATAAAGCTGGTCGATCCAATCCCGTGCTTTGATCACGCGGCCGTCCTGCCAGTGCCGCAATGAGGCATCCAAACTGTCGCGAGCCACGGCCATTTCATTGGCCAGCGTCAGGGACAGCAAATCGTCATTGCGCGTGCCCGCTGGCAAATGACTGGCTTCGAGGGGGTCGAGGCTGGGATTTTCAATCAGTTGCCAGAGTCGGGCTTCGAGTAATGCGGTAATGGCCAAAAGCGCCAGCGGATCCATCACCGGATCGCAAATTCGCAGCTCCAGGCGGTTGAGGTTATAGGGGCGACAGTCGCCATTGGGCCGCACCGAAATCCAGAGGTGGCGAACGTTCTGCATGGTTCCGAGCTGCAATTGCTCTTCGGTCCAGCGAACAAAGTGGGCATGGCTTTCAAACAGGGGCACGCGATCGGGCGTTTGGGGAAACATATTCCAACGCGTGGAGTGGAAGCCCGTCGGCTCGCCATCCAAAAAAGGCGACGACGCACTCAAGGCCAGATAGAGCGGCGCTTCCAGCCGGACTAACCGACAGGCGCGCATCAGCACTTCGGGATCCGAAATGCCCACATTGATATGGACGCTGGCGGTGACAACGCGCGTGCCGTAGGTGCGTTCGATGTAGGAGTGGTAGGGGTTTGCCGGGTCGGAGCGGTAGAAGCGATCGCTGCCGCCCAGGGCCAGGGTGCCACCGGGAACTAGGGTGTAGGGGCCAAGGGTTTTGAGGTAGTGGCGCAGGCGCAACCGGGGGGCGAGCAAGTCGCACAGGAGCCGATCGTAGTTGCACAGGGGCGCGGTGGTGTATTCCACATTGCGGCTGTCTGGCTCGCGCACAAAGCCGTCTAGGTTGGCGGTAATCCGATCGGACAGGCCGACAATGTGCCCGTCCGGTGTGCCGGTGTAGATTTCAATTTCAAAGCCTTTGGACAGCATCATATAAACAAGGGCGCGCCAGTCTGCCTTTCCAGTCTGATCTATTGTCGCCTGTGGTGCGATCGCCCGGCGAGAGTCGGTGTTCTCTGGCACATTAGCGATCGCGCGTCCGGCCGGTTCAAAGCCGGTAGCACTGGGCCACCTGGGCCGCCGCCCGATGGATCAGGGCGTGGCGATCGACCAGGGCCGCCAAATCGTCGCAATAGCCCCCGCCGATCGTGCAGGCCACGGGCACGCCCGCCGCCACACAGGTCGTCAGCACCTGCATATCTCGCCGAAACAGCCCAGAATCAGTCAGGGCCAGCTTGCCGAGCCGATCGCCCCCGTGCGGATCCACCCCCGCGTCATAAATCACCAAATCCGGGCGCACCTGGGTCAACAAATCCGGCAGAAAGCGATCGAGCGTTTGCAGATACTCATCGTCCTCCATGCCTTCCGGTAGCGCCACATCGAGATCGCTCGCCTGCTTGCGCGCCGGGAAGTTAATTTCGCAGTGCATCGAAAACGTGAACACCCTTGGATCGTCGCGAAAAATCCAAGCCGTGCCGTCGCCCTGATGCACATCCAAATCGACAATCAACACCCGATCGACCAGCCCTTCCGCCAGCAACACCCGCGCCGCAACGGCCAAATCATTGAAGATGCAAAACCCCGACCCAAAATCGGGAAAGGCGTGGTGGGTGCCGCCCGCCAAATTACAAGCCAGCCCGTGGCGCAAGGCCAGCCGCGCCGTCAGCACCGTCCCTCCCAGGGCCACACAGGTGCGATTGGCCAAGGCCGGCGACCAGGGCAGCCCAATCCGGCGTTGGGCCTTGGCATCCAGCGTGCCGTTGCAATAGGCGTTGACGTAGGCCGGGTCGTGGACTAATTCGATCCAAGCCTGGGGCGGGCGATCGGGCTGATGAAACTGCTGCGGGTGGGCCGTTCCATCGCGGCGCAACAGGTCGTAGAGCCGTGCAAATTTTTGCATCGGAAACCGATGGCCGGCCGGCAATGGCGCAACATAATCGGGGTGATAAACTAGCGGCACGTTCATCGCAATCTTGGCTCCAAAGGCCGACGGGCGATCGCTCGCTGCGGCGAGTCGCAGGTCTATCGTTGTGAATACTCGGGATTGAGCTTGTGCAACCTTTCAGCGCGGTTTGGATCTACGGCAGCAGTGATCCGGAGAATGCTAATCACTTTGAGACCATCCGTCAATGGTGGGTGGGGCTGCTGGGCAAGTCCATTACCTGGCGGCAACGGTTGATCGATCGCACCACCGACCCCCAGGATCTCGACTGGGCCGCCGAGCGCTTTGATGAAGAATTTGCCATCAGCGGCCCGGACGTGCGCGGCATCACGCTCTACTACAAAAAATTGGGCAGTGACCTGGAACGCAGCACCACACCCCAGTCCCTGAAGCTGTCGGCCAACGGGCAATACCTTTATATTTGTCCCCAATCCCAAAATGATGTGGTGATTCGGGTGGGGCGGCCGGATGCCAATTTGGAAACCCTCGACTTGACCAATCCGGCGGTGGCCGTGGCAACGGGGGGCGGGCGCTGTGTGTTGACGCTGACCGATGCCACGGCGGGTTTGGCGGTGCGAGTCACTCTTGGGGCGGAGTCCCTGCTAGCCCTGAAGAAGTTGCTGCCTTAATTAATTGGCCAAATTAGCTGCCCCAGTTGATTGGCCTACTTGATTGGCTTAATTTGCCGCCCTAAATTGTTGGCTTAATTTGCCGCTCTCAACTGATTGCTCTTGAAGTTGCTGTTTCCGTTTCCGTTTCATGCCCAGACCGATCGAGTGGGTGATCAACTATCCCTTGTCGATCGCCCGGTTCGATCGCCCCGATCGCGAGTATTACGCCTCTTGATGAGTAGCCTAGCGATCGGGCTGACCAGTTGTGGCGGCGGCCGCACCGTGGGTTTTCCATTCGATGCAGCGGGCGCAAATCCTAACAGTTTGAACAGCGCCTTTTCGGAAACGAATCCGGAATTGGCGGGGCGTTTTTTGGTCTTTGTGTCCGATCGCCGGGGTAGCCAAGACGTGTTGCTCTACGACATCCAAGAGCGCCGGGCGATCGACCTGCCCGAACTGAACGCCTTCGACACGATCGCCGCCAGCCCCAGCATCTCCGCCGACGGCCGCTGGATTGCGTTTTCCGCCAGTCGCCAAGGCCGCACGGACATTTACCTCTACGATCGCTCCACTCGGCAACTGCGAAACCTGACCCAGACCCTGCAACTGGAAACCCGCAACCCGCACATGAGCGCCGATGGTAGTCGGATTGCCTTTGAAATCGAGCGCGGCGGCCAGTGGGACATCGCCATTTACACCCGCGACGGCCAGCCGATCGATGTGCCCTAGCCTGAATTCCCTAGGCCGATCGCTATTTCCTAATTTCCTAATTTCCTGAATTAATGACCCGCCCGATCGTCCCCTAAACCAAAACCGTAATGGGGAATACATTTTGGTCGATAAAGGATTTCCGGATCCTTGTAAGGGTTTGAAATACAACATTATAGACTGCAATAAAATGAGCAGATTTTCTGATTTTTTGATCGAATTCGATGAACAAAAATCAAGAACAATCGCGAAAAAAATCACAACTATAAAGACAATCTTCTGATTTTTTAGACCACTATTGTCTTGGCGAAAAATGATAGTCGCTTCAGCTTTTTGTTTGTGCCAATCTTCGTAGCAAGAAATAACCGATAAGCCTTTTAGGAGATCGCGACCGCGATCGGCTATTGCCCCAAGTCCATCAGAACATCACTCGATCGGGTGACATACCGTGGCTTCGGTTTCGTTGGTGCTTGCTACGACCGATCGATTTACTACTCAATCACTATTCACGATGTACGAACCCTTCATCGGACAGCTCGAACTCTATCCCTACAATTTCGCTCCCGAAGGCTGGTTGCCCTGTGACGGGCGATCGCTCCCCATCAGTAGCAACGCAACACTCTTCAGCATCCTGGGCACGATTTACGGCGGCGATGGATACAACACCTTCAAGCTCCCTGACCTCCGAGGACGTGTCCCGATCGGCCAGGGGGCAGCACCCGGCCAAGATCGCACCTATGAAATTGGTAAAACCGGCGGCCAAGCCCTAGTCACCCTAAACGTTTCCAACCTGCCCAGCCACACCCACACCCTCGCCACCGCCGACAGTTCCACCACCAACAGCCCCACCGGCAACTTTCTTGGCCCCCTCACCGCCGCCGACGGAACTTCCGCCAACGGCTATGACTCCACCCCCGAAGCCAGCCTAGCGGCGGGGGTGATTGCGAATACGGGCGGTGGCCAACCCCATGAAAATATGCCCCCCTACCTCGCCCTGCAATGGTGCATCGCCGTGGAGGGGGAATATCCTTGCCGCGATTGGGAGTGACAACCACCTCGACATTGGTTATTGCGCGTCTTTGCTGAATCCTGTTTTGTCGTTTTGTCGTTTTGTCGTCCTATCTCTCCTTTCCTGCAGCCATGGATCCATTCATCGGACAAATCCAAGCCTTTGCCTTTCCCTTTGCGCCTCGGGGGTGGGCCCTGTGTCAAGGGCAACTGTTGCCTATTGCTGGAAACCAGGCGCTATTCGCCCTGCTAGGGACGACCTATGGTGGCAATGGCACAACTAACTTTGCCCTGCCGGATTTGCGGGGTCGCACCAACATTCCGCAAGGTCTGATCATCGGTGGGTCGCAGTATGTGATGGGGCAATCGAGTGGTACACCGGAAGTCAGTTTGTCGCTAACTCAAATCCCTGTCCACACCCACGAAGTCAAGGTCTCCTCCGATTCCGCCGCTGTTTTTCCGCAAGATCGCTACTTCGGAACGCTCACGGCCAATGCCGGTGATGCCCCCAAGGGCTACGGCCCCACGGCAGGCAAAGCCACCATTTCTCCAACGGCAATCTCAGCGACGGGAAACAACGCGCCCCACGACAATATGCCGCCCTTCTTGGTGGTGAATTGGTGCATTGCCACGTGGGGAATTTTTCCCCCTCGGTGGTAGGCCGCAGGACGGATTGTGTTGTGTGGGCGATCGGGCGGGGTCGTGATTCGATCCCTAAGGTTCTTGAGCCGATCGCCATTAGTAACCCGTATTCACCAAGACTCGTCACCGAGAGTGCTTTATGATCGACGCTTACATTGGACAGATCAAATCCTTTGGCTATAATTTTGAGCCAGCGGACTGGATGTTTTGTGATGGACGATCGTTGCAGATCAGTCGATACCAAGCGCTTTACAGTTTGCTGGGGATTACGTTTGGGGGCAATGGCCAAACCACGTTTAACTTGCCAGATTTGCGTGGCCGCATCGCGATCGGCTCAGGCCAAGGACCCGGATTGCCCAACTATTCCCAAGGACAGAAAGGAGGTGTCGAACATGTAACGCTCACCGTGGCGCAGTTGCCAGCCCACAATCACGCGATCAAAGCGTCATCGGATTCGTCGGTCTCAACCCCGGCTAACAACTTCATTGGCCCGGTGGACGATCGGTTCAAGGGCTTTGATCTGACTCCGGAAGCCTCGTTGAATGCAGCCGCCTTGTCGAAGGTGGGTAGCAGCCAACCTCACCATAATCTGCCGCCCTATTTGGTCACGAATTGGTGCATTTGTGTCAACGGCATTTATCCGCGTCGTCCTTAGGGCACGATTGCGCACCATTCTGAATCTCTATACTCTTGAGCGTTGGTTCTATGTCACCAGAAACGGAAAGTCCGACAACATACAAGGTTGTGATCAACCACGAGGAACAGTATTCGATTTGGCCGGCCGATCGAGAAAATGCCTTGGGTTGGAAAGATGTGGGCAAGGAGGGCACCAAAGCGGAGTGCTTGGACTACATCAAGGAAGTGTGGACGGATATGCGTCCGCTGTCCCTACGCCGCCGGATGGAAGAGGCGGCGCGTCTTTCGGGTGCGTAGCTAGGGCCAGATTTCGATCGGCCATTTCGATCGGCTGGTCAGACTGAATCGGTTGCGAGGGGACGATTCTTGATAGCATGAGAGTGGTATTCTACTGCCCTTCATTCGATTTCACGATCGCCCCGCGCACCCGATGGCTGAACAATATTTGCTCGATAAGCTGCAATCCGTTGAGCAAACGTTTAACGAACTGACGCGCCGCCTCGCTGACCCAGACGTGGCGACGGATCCGACGGAATTTCAGCGGGTGGCGAAGGCGCGATCGTCCCTAGAAGACACGGTGACGACCTACGAGGCCTGGAAAACGGCGATCGGCGATCTCGAAGGGGCGCGCGAAATTCTCAAGGAATCGGGCGACGACCCCGAACTGCGGGAAATGGCGCAGCTCGAAGTCGAGGATTTGAACAATCAAGTTGCTCAGTTGGAATATCAACTGAAAATCCTGCTGCTGCCGCGCGACCCCAACGATGACAAGAACATCATGTTGGAAATTCGCGCGGGCACGGGCGGCGACGAAGCCTGCATTTGGGCGGGCGACCTGCTGCGGATGTATTCGCGCTACGCCACGACCCAGGGCTGGAAGGTGGCGCTGGTGAGCGAGTCCCTATCGGAAGCAGGCGGCTTTAAGGAAGTGATCCTGGAAGTGCAGGGCGATCGGGTCTACAGCAAGCTGAAATACGAAGCGGGCGTACACCGGGTGCAGCGCATCCCCGCCACGGAAGCCGGCGGCCGCGTCCACACCTCCACGGCGACGGTGGCAATCATGCCCGAAGTGGACGAGGTAGAAATCCACATCGACCCGAAGGATATTGAACTAACCACGGCCCGATCGGGCGGCGCAGGCGGCCAAAACGTCAACAAAGTGGAAACGGCGGCGGACTTGTTCCACAAACCGACCGGCATCCGCGTGTTCTGTACCGAAGAGCGATCGCAGCTCAAGAACAAAGAGCGCGCCATGCAAATCCTGCGGGCCAAGCTCTACGAGATCAAAATGCGTGAGCAACAGGAAGCCGTCACCTCCGCCCGACGGTTGCAAGTGGGCAGTGGGTCTCGATCGGAAAAAATCCGCACCTACAACTACAAAGACAACCGCGTCACCGACCACCGCCTGGGCCAAAACTTCACCCTCACCTCGGCCCTCGAAGGCGACATCGATGGGATGGTGCAGTCCTGCATTACTCAGGATCAACAGGCGCAACTCGAAGAACTCGCCGCCCAATTGAACTAGAAAACTAGGGCGTGTCATCCAATTGGATTGATCGGGGCTGAATCTGAAATGGTTGGTTTTCCTAGCCCCGCCACCCTAGACAAGGGGTTTAAACCCCTTGCCCCCTCACGACTGGGTAACGCCGAATTTACGGAGAATTTGCGGAGAGTTTACGGGCAATTGTCCAGTTGTTCGCAAGCGCCGATGCTGACCCAGTTGCTGGAGCCATCGGCCCAAAATTCTTTTTTCCAGATCGGGGCGTTGTGCTTGAGGGTGTCGATCGCGTACCGACAAGCCTCAAAGGCCTCGCCTCGGTGGGGCGCGCCGATCGCCACTAGAACACTAATTTCACCGATTTTGAGTTTGCCAATCCGGTGATGAATGGCCACGCGGTTCACGACGGGCCAGCGTTGGCGAATTTGGGTCGCAATCTGCTGAAAAATGACGATCGCCATCGGTTCGTAGGCCTGGTAATCCAGAGCCACCACCGGCTTGCCATCGGTTTGTTGACGCACCGTCCCGTTCATCACCACGATCGCCCCGTTGGCGGGATCATCCGCCAGGCGATAGACCGCATCCAGCGACAGCGGGGCCAGGGTGATGGCAAAGGAGTCGCGCGAGTCAGCCACGGGCGTGGACTTGGCGAGGGGTGACGACACGGACAGCATGGCTCTGCTCAAACTCGATCGAGAACGGCGACTCCTGCTATCCTAACGCCTGGCCTTGGGCGATTGACATCGGTATCGGTGGTCAGTTTTAGTAGCGATCGTTACTAGAAGCATTAGCAATCCCAATCAATGGGGCCTAACCGAGCCACCTGGCGGAATTTCGGGTCAATTTCAGGCGAATCTCGGCTCAAGGCCGAGTCCAGCCTCCCGATGATGGATCGATCCGGTTCGTCGATGATGCCGAAAAATCCGCAAGATCGTCGATCGCCCATATCATAGGAAACGCCCCGTTGAAAACGCCCCCTGGGTCAGCTTCCGTCGCGCCATGAGCAACGCCACCTCCACCCCCAAAGTCGCCGTCGGTTTGTCCGGCGGTGTGGACAGTTCCACCACGGCAGTGCTGCTCAAAGAGCAAGGCTTCGATGTGTTGGGTGTCACCCTCTGGTTAATGCGCGGCAAAGGTCAGTGCTGTTCCGAAGGAATGGTCGATGCGGCCCAACTCTGCGAAAAATTGGGCATTACGCATCACGTCGTGGACACCCGCGACACCTTTGAGACTTACATCATTAATTACCTGGTGGATGGCTACCAGAGCGGGACGACACCGCTGCCCTGTTCCCAATGCAACAAGGCGGTGAAGTTTGGCCCCATGCTGCGCTACGCCCGCGAGGAATTGGGGGCCGATCGCATCGCCACGGGCCACTACGCTCGCACGGGCTACGACGACCAAACGGGCCGCCATCAACTGCTACGGGCGCTCGATCGCAACAAGGATCAGTCGTACTTTCTCTACGATTTGGAGCAAGAGATTCTGGGCGCGGTGATGTTTCCCCTGGGCGACTACGACAAGGCCCAAACCCGCGAATTTGCGCGCCAGTTTGGGTTGCATGTGGCCGACAAGCCCGAGAGCCAGGATTTGTGTTTGATCGAAGCCCACGGGTCGATGCAGGCCTTTTTGGATAAGTACATCACACCCAAGGCGGGGGAAATTGTCGATCTCGATGGCAAGGTGCTGGGCCAACACGAGGGGGTGCATCACTACACGATCGGGCAGCGCAAGGGCATTGGGGTTTCGGCTCCCGATCCGCTCTACGTGGTGGCCCTGGACGCGGTGCGGAACCGGGTGGTGGTGGCCACGCGCGATCGCGCCACCCGCCCCAATTGCTCCGTCAGCCGGGTAAATTGGGTGTCGATCGCCCCGCCGACGGCCCCGATCCATGCCGAGGTGCAAATTCGCTATCGATCGCCCGCGGTGCCAGCGACGATCGTGCCACTGGACGGGGGCGATCGGGTGAAGCTGGTGTTTGACGATCCCCAATTCAGCGTCACGCCCGGCCAGGCCGCCGTTTGGTACAACGGTGAAATTCTGTTGGGTGGCGGCATTATCGATCGCTTCGAGGATGCCTAGGATCCCGCCTTGCCCTGGGTTCCAGATGGCTGAGCGATCACGTCCATCACGTCCATCACGTCCATCACGCCCATCAAGCCTCCATCAGGCATCAAGCCTCCATCAAGCAGGCATCCATAAAAAAGGCAAACGAAAGAAAAAAGAAGGAGGGACAGGTCTCAGACACTGCCCCTCCATTTGAATGACATAGGGTAATCGATTGCGTTTAGTTACGACTGAACCGACTTGAGGTAAGCCAGCATCGTATCAGCATCGGACACCTCAAAGGGGTCATCCGGAGCATTGTCGGCATAACCGGGTTCCGCAAATAGCGTTTCGATCGCCCCATCGTTCACCACCATTGAGTAGCGCCACGATCGCATTCCGAAGCCGAGATTCGACTTATCGACCAACATCCCCATCTTGCGGGTGAACTCCCCGTTGCCATCGGGCAGCAGGAACACGTTTTGGGCGTTTTGTTGCTTGCCCCACTGGAACATCACAAAGGCATCATTCACCGACAGACAAATCACCGCATCCACGCCCAAGGCTTTCATCTCGTCGTAGAGTTCTTCGTAGCGCGGCAGGTGGCTGGTGGAACAGGTGGGCGTGAAGGCTCCCGGTAGCGAGAACACCACGACGCGCTTGCCACCAAAGAGGTCGGCGGTGCTGAGGTCTTGCCAGCGGAAGGGGTTGGGGCCCGGAATCGATTCATCGCGGACACGGGTTTTGAAGATGACATCGGGAACGCGATCGGGCATGGTTCGGTGTCCTTTTTGGGGGAACGGTGGAAACTAACAAGCCCGGCGCAATTACCAAGGCTTTCCTAAACTCATAATGAGTATGACTTAATGAAACGGGTTTGGCAAGGATCGGCCGATCGTGCCGGCCGCCGGATCAACATCCTAGGGACTGTCATCAAATCCCCGAGACTCTTGATTCTTGCGTTGCCAAGTCGTGAGGGGCAAGGGGCTTGAGCATCTTGTCTGGGGTGCTTAAGCCAGGAAAATCAGTCATTTCAGCCTCAATCCATTGCACCCGATGACACGCCCTAAGAATCCGAACCCTAGGAGTCCGATCGCCCCGTAATCGACAGGCCATCCACCACGATCGACGGCGTGTAGCAAGAGCCGTTCCAGTCCGCATCGCCGCCCAGGGCCACCACCTGTTTGAGGGCTGAGTAGACATTGCCCGCCACCATTGTGTCCTTGACGCGGCCGATGATTTGCCCCTTTTCGACCCAGAAACCGAGATCGACATTCACGGAAAAGTCGCCGGAAATGCCCGCACCGCCGCCGAGCATTTGGTCAATAATCAGACCCGACGACAGGTTGGCGATCAGTTCGTCGAGGCTGCCTTGGCCCGGGGCGATCGCCATGTTGAACAGGCCCGGCGCGGGATAGCTGCCCAGACCGGGGCGGAAGCCGTTGCCCGTGGTGCCAATGCCCAGGCGGTGGCCGGTTTTGCGATCGGCGTAGAAGCGTTGCAGCACACCATTTTTCACAAAGTCGATCGCCTGGGTGGGCGTGCCTTCGTCGTCAAAGGGGCAACTGTAGGGCCCCTCATCGGGCTGCTGGGAAATGGTCAGCCCCGGATCCAGCACCAAGTCTCCCAGGCGGCTGCCATCCAGATTGCCCGTTTGGCCGCCCCAGGGGGACGCGCCTTCGAGGGCTTGTTTGCCGTTGAGGGCCGCTTGGATCGTGCCCCAGAGCATGTCGGCGGCCTTGGCGGTGAAGAGGATCGGCAGGCGGCCGGTGGGAGTGGCGGCATTTTTGCGCGACCAGTCGAGGCGTTGGATCACCTGTTGGGCGATCGCGATCGGGTCGAGGCGATCGCGCTGGGTTTGCCCATCGGCCACGTATAGAAAGTCGTCGCCGCGCACCCATTCTGCCGACAGGTAGCAGCCCAAGGTGGTGTCGCTGTAGCCAAAATCGAGGCCCCGCGAGTTGACCAGTCGGGTGGTTTCCACGTCGCACTCCCATTCGGCGGCGCAGAGCACGTCGGGATAGCGATCGCGAATGTGGGCAATGCCGCTTTTGCCCCAGTCAATTAACTGCGCCACGGTCACGGACTCGCCCAAGTCAGGATAGGACTTGGGTTGGGCCGCTTCGGCCAGTTCGATCTCTTCGGGATCGTTGAGGGCACTGAGGGCGATCGCCCGATCGACCAAGGCCTGGGCATCCACGGGCCCGTAGGCCACGGCCAATCCGGGCCGCCCATTTTTCCACAGTCGCAGGGCCGTGCCCGCCGCCTGGGCGCTTTCGATTTGCTTGAGGCGGTTGGCCTCAAAGGACACCGGCCGCGACAGCGATTGGGATTGATAAACCTCAGCGGCTTCTGCACCCGCCTGTTGGGCTAAATCAAGTAATTGTTCGGGTTCGATCGCACCTGTGGCGATCCCGTTTGTTGCAGAAGCTCCGGGCCACTCAGCAGCACCCATAGGGCAATTCACAGGGGCAATTGACAAAAGATCACGATGGATTGCCACACAAGCACAATCCGGCCGCTACGGGTCGCAGCCCTCCTAAATCCTTGGCGATCGAGCGCCATCATGGAGGAGCGCTAGACCGCAACGCTGACCCAAATTGTACCGTCGTGTGGCCCGCCCAACGGTCGAATTCATTGGGAATGGAATCCGGTCGCGCTGGGTTGCCTGAAATCGATCAGATATTGATTTGGATATTGATTTGGATATCGATTCGGATCTGGATCGGAATATTGATCGGATATCGACCAGCGATCGATCCAAGATCAATCAGAATTAGGGGCCGAGAACCGATCGCGCCGTCTGCTAGATTTGATACCCTAGCTGGAATACATTTCGCCCCCCAAGCTCAACTGGTCAGCGAATTCGCTCCTCAGCCGAATTCGTCTAGCTACCCATTGAGCGATCGCAAACCTCGATTCGAGCCAAGGAGCAAGCAAGCGCAGTGGACATTCAACTGGGACGCGGCAAAACCGCCCGCCGTGCCTACGGCATTGACGAAATCGCCCTGGTTCCTGGGGCCCGCACGGTGGATCCGAACGTCACCGACACCCGCTGGACGATCGGCGGCATCGAACGCACCATCCCGATTATTGCCAGCGCCATGGACGGCGTTGTGGATGTCCAAACCGCCATTAAGTTAGCCCAACTCGGTGCACTGGGCGTGTTGAACCTAGAAGGGATTCAAACCCGCTACGACGATCCAGAACCGATCCTCGATCGGATCACCTCCGTCGGCAAAGACGAGTTCGTGCCCCTGATGCAGGAACTCTACTCCGAGCCGGTGAAGGAAGCCCTGATCGCCAAACGGATTCAGGAAATGAAGGCCGGCGGTGGAATTGCCGCCGTCAGCGCCACCCCGATCGCCGCCCAGAAATTTGGCAAAACGATCGCCGATGCCGGAGCCGACATCCTCTTCATCCAAGCCACCGTCGTTTCGACCAACCACGTTTCACCCGACGGCATCACCCCCCTGGACTTGGCCAAATTCTGCAAAGAAATGCCCATGCCCGTGGCCCTCGGCAACTGCGTCACCTATGAAGTGACCCTGCAACTGCTGGAAGCCGGAGCCGCCGCCGTCTTGGTTGGCATTGGCCCCGGTGCGGCCTGTACCTCGCGCGGCGTGTTGGGCATCGGTGTGCCCCAAGCCACCGCCGTGGCCGACTGCGTAGCCGCCCGCGACGAGTTCCACGCCAAAACCGGCAAATACGTGCCGATCATTGCCGACGGCGGCTTGGTCACGGGTGGCGACATTTGTAAGTGCATCGCCTGTGGAGCCGACGCAGTGATGATCGGATCGCCCTTTGCGCGGGCGGCTGGTGCGCCGGGTCGCGGCTTCCACTGGGGCATGGCCACGCCTAGCCCGGTGCTGCCGCGCGGTACTCGGATCAAGGTGGGCACCACGGGAACCCTCGAAGAAATCCTGATCGGCCCCGCCAAACTGGACGACGGAACCCACAACCTGCTGGGCGCGCTGAAAACCAGCATGGGCACTCTGGGAGCCAGCACCCTGAAGGAAATGCAACAGGTCGAAGTGGCTGTTGCGCCGTCGTTGTTGACGGAGGGCAAGGTGTACCAAAAAGCTCAACAGTTGGGCATGGGTAAATAGACTCAGCTCGCGATCGCTGGTGCTGCTGAATCGTCTCGATTTCTGGATGATTGTCCGAAATGCTTATCGAGAGGCAAAGCCAACGTATAGAATAGAGGTATAGCGGAGACGCATAGTTTCCGTTCACTCCTCACACCACACCCCGCTCGAACACTGTTCGGGCGGTTTTTTAATGGTTTTAAGGGCTGTCATCCAATTCCCGAAACCCGGATTTTGCCGTTACGAGATCTCGGGGGGCAAGGGGCTTAAGCCCCTTGTCTAGGGCGGTTGGGCTAGGGGAATCAACTATTTCAACCCCAATCAATCCAATTTGATGCCACGCTCTAATACTTGTTAATCAATGCTGGTTAATCGCCTTGATGGTTTGATGCAAGGCATTTACTTCAGCAATGGATGCGAGTAGTTTGTTCTAGCCAGTTACGGAAAAAAATCCCCGATCGCCCTGGGGAGGCCAACGGGGATTTTCGGTTGAGTTTAGTCCTTGACCCGGGTGGCGCGGTTGGACGATCGCTCCATTTCTCGGTTCTTTTTGCCCCGCCAGAAAAAGCGAACGGGCGTGCCTTCAAAACCCAGCTCCTTGCGGAAGTGGCCTTCGATGTAGCGGCGGTAGTTGTCGTTAAACCGGGTGGGATCGTTCACAAACAGGGCGATCGCTGGCGGTTGGCTGCTGACCTGGGTTCCGTAATAGATCTTGCCCTGTTTCCCTTGGCGGGTGGTGGGCGGCGAGTGCCAGCGCAGGGCATCTTCCAGCACTTCGTTGATTGTGGCGGTGGTGACGCGGCGGCGGTGTTGCTCGGCGGCCCGATCGACCAAATCCAAAATCTTTGGAACTCGCTGACCGGTGACGGCGCTGGTGAAAATCATTTCCGCCCAATCGAGGAAATATAGGCGGCTGCGCAGTTCGCGCTCGTAGTCATAGATCGAGGTGGAATCCTTCTCGACGGCATCCCACTTGTTCACCACCAGTACGCAGGCGCGACCATCTTCGGTAATCCGGCCGGCGAGGCGTTGATCCTGCTCGGTGATCCCATCAAGCACATCAATCACCAACAACACCACGTCCGATCGCCGAATTGCCTTAAAGGCGCGGTTGATGCTGAAGAATTCGGGGCCGTAGTCGATCATCTTTTTGCGGCGAATTCCGGCGGTGTCGATCAGGCGGTAGCGCTTGCCGTTGCGTTCCACCATCATGTCGATCGAGTCGCGCGTGGTACCCGAAATGGGGCTAACGATCGCCCGGTTTTCACCCACAAAGGAATTCAGCAGGCTGGACTTGCCCACATTGGGCCGCCCCACGATCGCAATGTTCAGTTCTGGCTCTTCGGGAAATTCACTGACCGGCGGCAAATGCTCGATCGCCGCATCCAGCAGTTCCCCGGTGCCATTGCCGTGGATGCCCGACACCGCAAAGGGTTCACCCAACCCCAATTCCCAGAAATCTCCCGCCTGGGCCAAGCCCTGCTCCGGTGACTCGCACTTGTTCACCGCCACCAGCACGGGTTTTGGCTGGCGACGCAACCAATCGGCAATTTCCCGATCGGCATCGGTCGGCCCCGTTTTGCCATCCACCACAAAAATCGCCACCGCCGCTTCGGCCAGGGCCGCCATGGCCTGCTCGCGAATCAGCGGCAAAAATTCCGTATCGTCATCAAACACCAGCCCGCCCGTATCGACCACGAGAAAATCGCGATCGCCCCAAAAAGCCGGCCGATAGGTTCGATCACGCGTGATCCCCGGTTGGTCAAACACGATCGCTGATTGATCCCCCGCGAACCGATTCACCAGGGTCGATTTGCCCACATTGGGCCGTCCCACGATCGCTACCACCGGAAGAGACATACGCCTCACCTACCGTTATTCGTTCAAAACCAAACTAGCAATCATAGCGCGATTTCGGATCAATCTTGCAACTCTTGCCAATCGTGGCCCGGGCGATCGCCCTACTCATGCTTGTGGCCATCGGGCATAATCGCCGCCGCCATCAGCGCCCCCTCAAAATCCGCCGAATACAAATTCGCCCGGTGCAAATTCGCCCCCTCCAAATTTGCCCCGTGGAACTTCGCCTCCCGCAAATTCGCCATGCTCAAATTCGCCAACATCAAATTCGCCCCCGACACATCCACCTGACTCAGCGTCACTTCCCGCAAATCCGCCTCCCGCAAAATCGCATCCCGCAACGTCGCCATATACAGGTTCGCCCCGATCAAATTTGCCCCAATCAGCGTCGCCTCATCCAAATTGGCGCTCATCAAGCTCGCCATACAGAGGTTCGCCAAGCTCAAATTCGCCATGCGGATATTCGCCCGATACAGATTGGCCCCCACCAGCGTCGCCAAACACAAAATCGCCAAGCTGAGATTCGCCTCCCGCAAATTCGCTTCCCGCAAATCCGCCATCCCCAAATTGGCCTCGCGCAGGTCACAACGGCTCAGATCCGCTTCCCGCAGCTTGATCCCCTTCAAATTGGCCGTATACAAACTCGCCTCGCGCAAGTCCGCCCGACTAAAGTCCGAATCGCGCACCACGCTCATGCACAGGTCAGCCCGCCGCAGGGTCGCCTCGCGAAAGTCCACATGGCGCATGACCGATTCCCGCAAATTCACGCCGGACAAATTGGCGGTGTAGAGGTTGGTTTTGCGCAGGCTGGCGCGTTGCAGGTTTGCACCCTCCAGGTTGGCCATACAGAGATCCGCATGGCTGAGGTCAAATTGCTGCAAATTGACTTTGCTGAGGTCGGCTTCGCGGAGGTTGGGATAGACGTTGGGGTTTGCACGCCGCCAGCGGTTCCAAACATCTGCACCTTGCTCGATCAGCACGAGGTGCTCGGGATTTGCCATCCTGTTGACTCCGGCTCTGAGGGCAATGCGGCGGGGGGTGAGGGGGAAAACTGGGGGGGCGATCGAAAGGGCGATCGATTGAAAAAATCGACCCGAATTGCATTCAGCATATCAAGGGCAAAGGAAGCGATGGAAGGCGGGATTAGCGGCGCAAAATCGGTCAACTATGGGGACATTACGAGTTGCCAAAACGCCCTGCCGGGTGTTCTGAACGAGATGGGTCAATCCCCGGAGAAACGGTCTTCTAGGGACTGACTAGTGGATTGCACACCCTGAAACAGCCGGCTTCCGGGCCCGATCGGGGCCGGGGCATTGGGTCATGACTGATCGCGATCGGGATAACAATGCCAAGGACTGGGAACGGTGACGGTGAGAGCCTGGGGCTGTGTTGATTTTAGCGAGCAGCCGTTTCTACCTAGGATGACGCTTAAACCTGTCGATCGCAGGCGATATCTCGCAATCTCTTAGGGATTTCAAGGTCGCTAAATTCGCGATATCGCTGAATTCGCGACATTCGCTACAATCAACAAACCAGATTTGAACTGTCCACCCTCAACTTGCAGAGACCGGAGCCGTGCTGACCCTCGGAGTCAATATCGATCATATTGCTACCATTCGCCAAGCACGCCGCACGGTGGAGCCAGACCCGATCGCCGCCGCTGTGTTGGCGGAGTTGGCCGGTGCGGATGGGATCACGGCCCACTTGCGCGAAGATCGCCGCCACATCCAGGAACGCGATGTGCGGCTGTTGCGGCAAACGGTGCGGACGCATTTGAACCTGGAAATGGCGGCCACGGACGAAATGGTGGCGATCGCCCTTGACCTGAAGCCCGACTATGTGACCCTCGTGCCAGAGCGGCGGGAAGAGGTGACCACCGAAGGCGGCTTGGACGTGGCGGGATCGGTCGATCGCTTGGGCGACGTGGTGGAAGCCTTGCAGGAGGCGCACATTCCCGTCAGCCTGTTCATCGATGCCGACAGCAAGCAAATCGAAGCCTCCGCCAAAACCGGCGCAAAATTCATCGAGCTGCACACGGGGCGCTATGCCGAAGCCCACAGCCCCGATGAGCGGCGCAAGGAACTGGGTGCGCTGGCCCAGGGCGCTTGGCGGGCCCGGGAGGCGGGCTTGCGGGTGAATGCGGGGCACGGGTTGACCTACTGGAACACCTACGATGTGGCTTGCATTGAGGGGATGGAGGAGCTGAATATTGGCCACTCGATCATCAGTCGGGCATCGCTGGTGGGCATGGAGCGGGCCGTGCGGGAAATGAAGGAGATTTTGCAGCGGGCGGCGTTGGATATAAAGTTTCGTCGCTAGGGGGGCGATCGGCCCGCGATCGAATCGCCCGGCCGGTACAATGCAAAGTCGCTAGCACGCGATCGACCCCAGCTCGGCTTTTTTCAATCTCCTTTCGGTAAATTAGCGACCCCTCACCGACGACCGATGACCACCTACCACTTTTGTTTAGCCAGCCGCAAGTTCCTGCTCGAAGAGGAACCGTTTGAGGAAGTGCTCAAGGAACGGACGCGTAACTATCACGAGCGCGAGAAGGAAATTGACTTTTGGCTCGTGGAGCAGCCGGCCTTTCTGGATGCGCCGGAGTTTGCGGCCATCAAAGCCCAATGCCCCCAGCCGGCCGTGGCGGTGATTTCGACCAACCCGACCTTCATCACCTGGTTGCGGTTGCGCCTGGAGTATGTGGTGACGGGGCAGTTTGAAGCGCCGTCGGAAACGATTCCGGAACCGTTGAAGTCGCTGGCAACTGTCTAGGATTTAGCCGAACGTGCGGCGGGCGCAGGCCTTGCGCCCCGACCCGTCCCGGTTTCCAGCACCCGGATTCAATGGCTTGGCCCGCCGCCACCGGAGCCGGGGCCAATCAACGGTTGGAAATCAGCCCGATCGACCCGATCGATGTGTTATCAACGGGTCAGTGGATGCGTGATGTCAACCTCGATCGCGGGATCATCGCGGACGTTTTATCGCGGATTATCGCGGATTGTTTATGAAGCGGTTGTTTCGATCGATGGTGCTGGTGGCCGGATTGGCGATGGTTGGGATCGCTGGCATGGGCGATCGCGCCGCCGCCCGCGATGGGTTGCCCGAGTGCGAACCGCCGCAACCGGGCGAGTTTTTGCTGTTGGTGCGCCGGGCCAGCAGCGAGATGGAAAACAAGCTTTATACGGCCCTGCCGCAAAATGTCTCGGCGGAACCCTGTCGCTACGTGGGTGAGTCGGTGATGCGGCTGGAGGGGTTTCCGTCGCTGAACATTGCCAAGGCTTGGGCGGACTATGTGCGCGATCGCACGGGGTTGCAGGCCTATGCGATCGAGTCGCCCAGCGCGCGGGCGGCGGCGGCCTTCCGGCCGACGGCCCTGGGCAGTAGCTACGCGGTGTTGGTGAACTATTTTGACGACCCGACGGTGGCGCGGGAATTGCGGGACTTTTTGCAGCGGGATGTGGGGTTGGCGAGCTATGCCGACCAGCCCTATTTGCTGGCTTCTAATGGGGGCGACAGCAAGGCAGCGGGGGAACTGATGCGCCGGTTGAGCGATCGGGGTTTCACATCGATGGTGGTGGATGGCCGCCAAGTGATGTTGCTGCGCCAGGCGATCGCTCTGCCGATCAATCGATAAGGCAATTTGAGCAGGCAGTTTGAGCAGACCAGTCGATCGGGTCAGTTCGATCGAGTTGATTGGGGAATTTCGACTAAGCCGATCGGGAAAGTTCGATCGGGGGATTTTGGTCGGGTCGATCGGGAAAGTTCGATCGAGTCATCTAATCACGTCAACTAATCGAGTTATCCCAAAAATCAATCGTGCTAGTCTAAATTCATGTACTGCAATCAATCGCCGTGTAATTCCTGAGGCATCTTGGGAATTTTTCAATGGTGTTCTTCAGATGCTTAGACTCTGACGATTTCTGAGGGGCTGTCATCAAATCCTCAAAACTCTGATTCCGCCGTTGCAAGATCTCGGGGGGCAAGGGGCTTAAGCCCCTTGTCTGGGGCGGTTAAGCTGGGAAAATCAGTCATTCCAGCGTCGATCAATCCAATTTGATGACACGCCCTAGACTCTGATGATCAATGACAAGCAATTAGACCATTTATTAATTACCGGCGCTGTTGTTGGCTGGGTCTGAGAACGTCCCGATCGATGTCCTCGGTTCCAATGTTCTTTTAACGTTTTTCGCGTTTGCAAGGAGTCAGTATGGCCAGTCGAGGTGGTCGCCGGGTGGGCGCAGGTCGTCCCAAGGGCACGGGTAAATATGGCGAACCAACTAAGGCAGTGCGACTGCCCATGAGTTTGATCGATCGCCTGCCGGAACTGTTAGCCCAGTTGCAGTTGGATGGGTTGGAAACCGAAGCCCGGCCGGAGGTTGGGTTGCGCCAGGTGGACGATCGCCCCGCCAGCCATTTGCGGCTGTATGAAATGCCCGCCGCCGCCGGATTACACGCCTTTGCGGCCCAAGAGGACACGGAACCCGAGGCGATCGACCTGAATGTTTACCTCAGTCGCCATCCCGACAGCACCTTTCTGGTGCGGGTCACGGGGGACTCGATGATCGGCATCGGCATCTATCCCGGCGATTTGATCGTGGTGGATACGGCGAATTCGGAAGATGCTCAAACGGGGCAAATTGTGCTGGCGCTGGTGGATGACAAGGTAACGGTCAAGCGCCTCCAAATCTTGGATCGCCGCATTTTTCTGCACTCCGAAAACCCGAATTATCCGCCCTTACAAATTACAGAGGGCATGGTGTTTAAGGTGCTGGGCATTGTTTCGAGCGCGATTCACCAATTTCGTTAACCAATGTCGTTAACCAATGTCGTTAGCCAATTTCGGTAAGGTTGGTTGGCCCAGTTTGATTTGTCAGGGTCGATCGCGACTAGCGCGGCACTTTGGCGGCCCAATCGCTCAGATCTTGCGGGCTGTTGCAGTTCCGCAGGGTGGCGGCTTCGGGCGCGCTCAAGGGTAAGTAGATGGCGCGCTGTTCTGCGGACAAGCCATCGAGCCAGGTTTGGAACGATCGCCCGCCATGGGCCACAAAGGTTTGCAGGGCCGGCGCAATACTCGGTCGATAGAAGCCGCAGAGGGGTTCCCATCCCCGATCGCTCCGGGGCACGAGGGCCAGTTGGGACGGGCTGAGGGCCGATCGCCGATCGAACCACGATCGACAAACTGCCACATCTAAACAGGGCAAATCGCAGGCCAGCAGCCACAGCCAAGTCACATCGGGCAGATCCTGGGCGGTGCGATCGAGCAGTTCGGCCAGGGCCAGCAGGGGCCCCTGGCCGGGGGCTGATTCCACCCACCAGTCCACGGGCAGGGAGGCCGTTTCGGGGCGAATGCGGTAGCGATCAGGCCAGGGCGAAAAAATAATCGGCCGGTTGCCGGTCACGGCCGTCGCCACCTCACACACCCGGTGGAGCATCGGTTTTCCGTCCCAGGGCAACAACGCCTTGTCGCGCCCCATGCGGCGGCTCTGACCACCGGCCAAGATCATTGCCCGAATTACCATTTGATCGTTGCCTTGCTTCAATGACGCGCAGAAAATCCCGCAATATTGCGTAACGCCCGCCTCAGATTTTAGCGACAATTTCCACGGGACTCCATTCGGGGCGATCATTCTCACTTTTGAGTCTCTAACCAGGCGATCGCCCCGCAGCACAGCACGGCCAGTGCCATTGCAATGTTCAGGGCGATCGCGCAGCCGGCCGATGATTCATGCAAAAGTTGCCTGGCTGTCTGCCTTGACGGGCTGCCGCGATGCGCTGCGAAGTGGCCATAGCCTGGGGGACGCGCCTTGCGTCAGGATCCCCATACCGGCCCGCCGCGATCGCGCGTTGATGTACGCCACTGGGTTCCCAACCATGCGACTGGAGCAATTACAGGCGTTTCTGGCGATTGCCGACACCGGCGGTTTTCAAGCGGCCGCCAAGCGCTGTGGCGTAACCCAATCGACCATCAGCCGACAGTTGCAAGGTCTGGAGTCAACGCTGGGCCTGACGCTGATTCGTCGCAGCACGCCGATTCAATTGACGCTGGCGGGCGATCGGCTCTTGGCCCATGCGCGGCGGATGGTGCAGGAGTGGGACTTGGCCAACCGGGCGATCGCCGATTTGCGCGATGGCCATCAACCCGAGCTGTGTATTGCGGCGATCCACTCGGTTTGTGCCTATCGGCTGCCTGCGATTCTCCAGGAATTTATCCAAACCTATCCTGAGGTTCCCTTGCGAGTGACGGCATTGGGCAGCGATCGATCGCTGAAGGTGCTGCGCGATGGGTTGGTGGATGTGGCCGTGGTGATGAACAACCGCTTTTTAACCAACAACACGGACTGGGTGGTGGACTCGCTCTACAAGGAACCAGTGGTGGCCCTGGTGGGCGCGGCCCATCCACTGGCTGACCAGGAACAAGTGACCTGGCAAGACTTGGGAGCCTTTCCCCATGTGGTGTTTAAGGATGGCTATGGGATGCAACGCTTGGTGCAGGAGCAGTTTGCGCGCGAGGGGCTGACCCTGCGGGTGGCCCTGGAACTGAATACGCTGGATGCGTTTCGGGGTGTGGTGCGCCAGGGCAAATGCGTGGCCCTGTTGCCGGAGTCGGCGGTGTTGGAAGCCAAGCATGATCCAGACTTGCGGGTGTTGACCTTGGCGGAACCGACGATCGAGCGGGAAGTGGTTTTTGTGACAACGCGCGATCGGCTCCAGCTTCAGCCCATCAGCTACTTTCGGCAACTGGTGTATGCCACGTTGAATCAACAGGTGCTGTTGCCCAATCGCCCGATCGCCCAATAGTCCGATCGCCCGATCGCCCGATCGCCCCGATCCCAGGCATGGTCAGTCGTCGGCGCTGGAACAGTACAGAATTTTGGTGCTTAAGGCATCCTGATCAAAGCGGCAAGGATTTTTACTGCGATGTCCTCAATTCTGTTGATGGTTGCTCCCATGGCCCGTGCCAACCCCTGGTCGTTGGGTGCGATGGTGGTGGTGTCGATTAATGGCCTGCTGTCGATCGGGCTGTTGTGGTTGGCGGTGCAGCTTTGGCAACTGCGCCGCACCCTCCGCAGCGCCGCCCAAGGAATGGAGTCCGCCGCTCGGGGCACCCACGCCACCCTCGGCAATGCGCCCCAGGGAATTGCGGGCGGTCAACGGGGGATCTATGGCTTTCGTCAGAACTATCGCACCCTCGAACCAACCCTCGAAGCCAACCTCCAAAAAATTACGTGGATGCTGGCGCTGCTGCGACAACTCACCCAGTTTTGGACGAAGAGCGATCGGCTGGCCCAACCGCCCCCACCACCGCCGACCCGTGGCAAGGCCAGTCCACGGTGATGTTGCTCCAATGATCACCAGCCGATCGCGCCCTAGAATTTCCGCACCAACGGGTTGCTGAGAATACACGATCGAATTGCACGATCAATGCGATCAATCGGAAGTTTGATGAAGACGTTTGACCCAAGCATGGTGAGGGCAGAATCGCAATTTCACGAATAGCCTAGGGAGATCAAAGCAGACTCGCAGCAGTTCTAGAATTATTCATTTCAAATCATGTTTATAGGTGTTTTTGATCGGAATCGTGCAGCGAAGAGATTGACATTCTCAATTCTTGAGCCTCAAGATATACACAATCTGCAGCGATCGCCCCCTAGTAGACCCAACCTTGGGTACGACATCCGAGTCTATTTGTGCTGATTAGATATATGTCTTTAGAAATTGTCAGTATCTGTATCATTTGGTATAGAAATTCAATGGAAGATTCAGCCTAAAATGGGGTAGAAGGCCCAAGGCAACGCATCCGCATGATAGTTAAGGTCTGCGACATTGCCCAGGAGCTGCGCCCCCACCCCAGCCGAGTCCTGATTGATTCACGGCATTTTGCGTCGTTGTAGTCCGTTCAGAAGGTGTCCTTATGTTGGTCATGTTCTTGGATAGCGGCCCGCTGCCCCCCAAAGACATTTGTCAAGGTTGCCTTTTAGCCGATCAAGCCGGGAATCCCCGTTGGCGGAATGGTCACTTATCCTGTGCCCATGCAACACGTCCGGCGAGTGGGACACAGCCAGCCTGCTACGAATGTGAGATGGGATTTGTTCTGGCCGATCTCCAGGCTTAAGGGCGATCGCCCAACCCCGAAACCCCGGACATGACCCGTTAGCCTTTGCGCGATCGGCTGTGATGATGGAGACCGTGATGATGGAGACCGTGATTGATCCTGCCCACTCTGTTGCGATTAAACCAATTAGGGTGGGCAAATACTCTAGGAAGGCCAATACTTTAGGAAAATGCTGCCTGAACGATTTGAACGAACGGTTTGAACGATTGTGCTGATCACTATTTTTAATGATTATTTCAGGTTGAATTTTAATTTGCAATTAGAATGACAATGATCATCGGATCATGATCTTCATGATTATCTCGACGGTTCTTTTTGAGAATCTGTCGTTAGGTTTATGATCGCTTGCTGTCAATCCAACACTGCACAAGCTAGGGATTGCTCGATCGGATTTGGCCGTATCCTATTTTGACGAAAGCAGCCAAGGAACGATCGATTCTGAATCAATTCTGAAAATGGTCAGGCACAGCTTTTTTTTATTTTTAGTTGTTTTATTGATTTTGTCCTTCGGGTTTGCAAACAGTTCAAAACACCGATCGGGGATGAATTCGGGGATTAACCAAGGGATAATCTTTTGATTTAGTGCAAATGAATATTTAGTTGATTGCAAAAATTTACAAAAATCGTGCCCCAATCATCTCATTTCCTTAAGAAAAGCGATCGCTCATCGAGAGAATCCCTGAACTAACGCTAGGCTATACCTGTAGCCAAAGCGTCCCTAATCAAGTTCATAGCAGCATTCTTCTCGCAATTCTCCAGAATTCAATAATCTCTCGCATTGTTGTCAGCTTTCGATCAACATGTGCGGCCGTTCCCTTCATAGGAAGGGCTATCAATTCATTGCCACAAACCTATGGTTGTCAATGTCAATTGATCAGTCCCTTAACTCGTCGCATTGAGTCAGCATTCGGCACACCAAACAAGAATTGGCTTAAGGATTTGGGTGAAATTATGGCAACGGCAGCTAAGCCCGATCAAGATACACAACTGTCTTCTAAGCAGTCTAAAGCGTCGGCCAAGGCCGGGGACGAGGCGATCGCCGCCGATAAGCGCTTCAAAGCGTTGAATTTGGTCATTAAGCGTCATCAAAATCGCCAAGATGAATTAATTGAAATTCTGCATCGGGCCCAGGAAATCTTTGGCTATTTGGAAGAAAAAACCCTGGTGCATGTGGCGCGATCGCTCAAGCTGCCCGCCAGCCATGTGCTGGGTGTGGCGACGTTTTATCACCTATTTTCGCTCAAGCCCAGTGGCGACCATACCTGTGTCGTTTGCTTAGGAACCGCCTGCTATGTCCGAGGGGGTGGCGATCTCCTAAACGCCCTCGAACAGCACACCGGCATTAAGTCGGGAGCCACTACGGAGGATGGCAAGGTGTCTTTGGTCACGGCCCGTTGCATTGGAGCCTGTGGGATTGCGCCGGCAGTGGTTTTTGATGGCCAAGTGGCGGCCCAAGTCACCGCAGAACAGGCGATCGCCCGGGTGAGCGAGTGGCAAGCCAGCCCATGATGTACCCATGACGTTGCCCATGAGCTGACGCTTGGGATCGTGTCTGTCCGCCCGTTTTACTAACCCGAATTCACCACACAGATTGCCCGAGGAGCCTGATTAATGGACGGTCTAGAACTGCTAGATATGGCTGAACTGCATCAGCAGCATCGGAAGCCCATTCGGATTCATTGCTGCACGTCCACGGGGTGTCAAGCGGCCCGATCGTTGGAAGTCAAAAAAGCCCTAGAGGACAGTGTTAACGACCAAAACCTAACCGATCATGTGGAGGTTTTAGGGGTTGGATGCATGGGGTTTTGTGGCCAAGGGCCCATGGTTGAACTGGATTCTGTGGATCCCAACTGTGCCAAAACCCACTATGAAAAAGTCACGCCCAACCAAGCCACATCCATTATCAGCACCATTAAAGGCGGTCAAACGGATGCCTTAGAAGGCAATCCCGACCACCCATTTTTTGCCAAGCAATTGCTGATTGTGCGGAACAATAGCGGCAAAATTGATCCGGAACGGATTGAAGAGGCGATCGCCGTTGGGGCCTATCAAGCACTCTATAAAGCACTGTTTGAACTAACCCCAGCAGAAGTCGTTCAGGAAATTTCCGCATCGGGGCTGCGGGGGCGAGGCGGAGCCGGTTATCCCACCGGGCTAAAGTGGGCAACCGTTGCCAAAATGCCCCCCAGTCAAAAATATGTGATCTGCAATGGTGACGAAGGCGATCCCGGTGCATTCATGGATCGCAGCGTGCTCGAAAGTGATCCCCACCGCGTGCTAGAAGGCATGGCGATCGCGGGCTATGCCGTTGGCGCTGACCAAGGATTTTTATACGTGCGGGCTGAATATCCCCTAGCCATTCAGCGGCTGCAAAAAGCAATTCAACAGGCCAAACAACGGGGCGTGTTAGGCAGTCAAATTTTTGGGTCGAGCTTTGATTTCAAGGTCGATATTCGAGTGGGGGCTGGGGCCTTTGTTTGTGGCGAAGAAACCGCTCTGATTGCATCCGTAGAAGGCAAACGTGGCACACCGCGCCCGCGTCCCCCTTACCCGGCCATTTCTGGATTGTGGCAAGCGCCTACCTTAATTAATAATGTGGAAACGTTTGCCAATATTGCACCCATTATTCGTCAAGGTTCCGGTTGGTTTTCGGGAATTGGCACTGAGAAAAGCAAGGGAACCAAGATTTTTTCGATCACCGGAAAAGTGCGTAATACCGGATTGATTGAAGTGCCCATGGGCATGAGTTTGCGGACAATTGTGGAAGAAATGGGTGGTGGCGTTCCCAATGGTCAGGTGAAGGCCGTGCAAACCGGGGGGCCGTCGGGGGGATGTATTCCCAGTGACTATTTCGATACGCCCGTGGATTATGAATCCCTGGCGGCCCTGGGATCGATGATGGGATCGGGCGGCATGGTGGTGATGGATGACCAAACCAGCATGGTGGAAGTTGCCCAGTTTTATATGGAGTTTTGTCGGAGTGAATCCTGTGGGCGTTGCGTTCCTTGTCGCACGGGAACGGTGCAATTGCATAATCTGTTGACCAAGTTGGTGGAAGGGCGCGGCACGGCGTTTGATTTAGAACAAATGGAAAGTTTGTGTCATGTGGTGCGCGAAACCAGCCTCTGTGGATTGGGTATTTCTGCGCCAAATCCGATTCTGAGTACGCTGCGCTATTTCCCGGAGGAATATCAAGCTCTGTTGCAACCCGATCGCTGGCGAGTGCCGGTTGCGGCGGGTGATGGATCGCCGAGGTGAGGATGGATCAGTTGATGGCATTACATCAACGTATTACATCAACATTGAGCTGCTCAAACCGGGATTTTTGTTCATTCATTGCTGTCATGAACTATGGCTGTTACAACGCTCACGATTGATGGAGTGGCGATCGCCACCGAAGCCCACTCAAGTATTCTCCAGGCGGCAAAATCCGCAGGAATTCCAATTCCGACACTCTGCCATTTGGAAGGGGTTTCCGATGTGGGCGGATGCCGACTCTGTGTGGTGGAAGTGGAGGGCACTAATAAGCTGATGCCCGCCTGCGTGACTCAGGTTGCGGAGGGAATGGTGGTCAAAACCAACACGCCAACCCTGGAATCCCATCGGCGAATGTTGGTGGAGTTGTTATTTGCAGAAGGCAACCATGTTTGCTCGGTTTGTGTAGCGAATAATCATTGCGAATTGCAGGATATGGCTACGACGGTGGGCATGGATCATGGACGTTTTGAGTACCAATTTCCAAAGCGAGATGTCGATATTTCGCATGATCAATTCGGTCTCGATCGCAACCGTTGTATCTATTGCACCCGTTGCGTTCGGGTGTGCGATGAAATTGAAGGGGCCCATGTTTGGGATATTGCCTTCCGGGGTGAGTCCGTAAAGTTAATTGCAGGTCTCGATCAAGCCTGGGGTGATGTGGATGCTTGCACCTCTTGTGGCAAGTGTGTGGATGCTTGTCCGACGGGCGCGTTGTTTAAGAAAGGGTCAACGGTTGCGGAAATGACGCGCGATCGCGATCGCCTGCAATTTATTCAATCGGCACGGGAGGAACACCAATGGACTCGCTAAGCACCACCGATACGGTTCATCAGCCAACGGAGGGTACGACACGCCCCAAATTGCGATTTGCGACGACTTGGTTTGGGGGTTGCTCCGGTTGCCATATGTCATTTCTCGACCTTGATGAGTGGCTGTTTGAGTTAGCCAAATATGCCGATGTGGTCTACAGCCCCGTGGGTAGTGATGCCAAAGTTTTTCCCGAAAATGTGGATATTTGTTTGGCGGAAGGGGCGATTACCAATGAAGAAAACCTGGAGTTTATCAAAAAGGTTCGATCGCGCAGCAAGCTATTAGTCTCCTTCGGCGATTGTGCTGTGAATGGCAATGTGACGGCGATGCGAAACCCCTGCGCCACAGTGGATGAAATCCTCGATCGGTGTTATGTCCAGCTCGCGGATCAATCGCCCCAATTTCCCCATGAACCGGGCATTGTTCCGCCGCTGCTCAAATACGCATTGCCGATCCATCAAGTCGTGCCGATCGATGTGTTTATTCCCGGTTGTCCGCCCTCAGCAGCCGAAATTCAGGCGGCCCTGGAGGAATTATTCACGGGCAAACATGACGACAACTACCATGCCAAGTTTGGTTAACCCAGGCGGGTGATTCGTCAGTCGCGATCGAGTAGCCAGGGAGGATTAACCCCATGCAAAAACGTCGATTATGGCTATTGGGTGTCGCCATCGGATGCAGCATCATCAGCTCAGCGATCGCCCTGTTGCTGGCAGCCCCCTCCCCCGCCGCTGACATGATCGACTGTCACTATCAAGGTCATCCGCTCTATGGCAAGGTGCAAGTCGTTGAATCCTTTCCCGATCTGAAAGTTCAGATTGTGGATGCATTTCCCGATTTGAAAGTCCAGATTGTGGATGCATTTCCCGATCGCTGCGGTGAATGGAAATTTGTGACTTCCTTCCCCGACTTAAAAATCCAATTCGTGAATGCATTCCCCAACATCAAAATTCAATTTGTGACTTCCTTCCCTGGAAAAGCCTAAGTTTGATCTCAGCATTTTTTGCCCGTCCCTGTTCATAACCATTTCAATCTGCACGCCAACGGTGTTAGGTCAATCATGAGTTCTACCCTAGTCATCGATCCCGTCACTCGCATTGAAGGCCACGCCAAAATCTCGCTCTTTTTAGATGATGCGGGTCAGGTGGAAGATGCCCATTTTCATGTGGTGGAATTTCGCGGATTTGAAAAATTCTGCGAAGGGCGACCCATGTGGGAAATGGCGGGCATCACGTCGCGGATTTGTGGTATTTGTCCCGTTAGCCACCTGATGGCCTCGGCAAAAACCGGCGATAAGATCTTGGCGGTGCGCGTGCCGATCGCGGGCGAAAAATTGCGCCGGATGATGAACCTAGGCCAGATTTTGCAATCCCATGCCCTGAGTTTTTTCCACCTCAGCAGTCCCGATTTTCTCCTGGGTTGGGATAGCGATCCAGAGCAGCGCAATGTGTTTGGCTTGATGGCTGCCAGTCCCGATTTGGCCCGCGCGGGGATTCGGTTACGGCAGTTTGGGCAAACAGTGATTGAAGTGCTGGGAGCCAAAAAAATTCATGCGGCCTGGCCCGTTCCGGGAGGCGTGCGCTATCCCCTTTCCGATGAGGGAAAAGCCTGGATTCAAGGTCGATTACCGGAATCAAAAGAAACGATTTTGAGCATGATCGCCCTCTTTGAATCCTGGATGGATGAACACCCAACGGAAATTAATGTGTTTGGGAATTTCCCATCACTTTTTATGAGCTTGGTGGGCGATGATGGCTGCTGGGAACACTACGGCGGACACCTCCGAGTGATTGACGGCGAAGGCAATATTGTTGCCGATCGCCTCTCGGAAGATGACTACCAATCCTTCATCGGTGAAGCCGTTGAACCCTGGTCCTATTTGAAGTTTCCCTATTACAAACCCCTAGGCTATCCCAATGGGGTCTATCGGGTAGGGCCCCTGGCTCGGCTGAATGTTTGCGATCGCATTGGCACACCGGAAGCCGATCGCGCCCTCGAACGATTCCGGGAGCGAGCCGGTGGTCGAATTGCCAACTCCTCATTCTTCTATCACTACGCCCGGTTGATTGAAATTTTGGTTTGCGTCGAAGCGATCGAACAATTAGTCAATGATCCCGATGTGCAATCACCTCGAGTGCGCGCCGAAGCCGGTATCAATGAATTGAGTGGTGTGGGTGTCAGCGAAGCGCCGCGCGGCACTTTATTCCACCATTACCAAGTGGATGAAAACGGCTTAATTCAGTCCGTCAATTTGATCATTGCCACGGGTCAAAATAACTTGGCCATGAATCGAACGGTCAAACAAATTGCCCAACACTACATTCAAGAAAACTATCATGGCCAAATTCCTGAGGGGATCTTGAATCGTGTGGAAGCCGGGATTCGCGCCTTCGATCCGTGCCTCAGTTGCTCAACCCATGCCGTGGGAGAAATGCCCCTGAAGCTAGAAGTGTTTAATCACGATCGGCAACTGATCCAAACCCTCCAGCGATCGAGCTAATTGCAAGACTCCTGATTGTTTGCAAGCAAGTTATCGGCAAGTTTACAGGCAATTTATCGCTGCTCCGAATCCCAATTACCTATTAACCTGAGGATGATTCAACCCATGTGCAGTCCACCCATGCCCTAGCAACGTTTCCCACCGATTCCATTCTGTTTATCAGCGCGATCGACCTATGGCACACCATCACACATCCTCCATTCTTGTTATCGGCTACGGCAACACTCTCCGCAGCGATGATGGTGTTGGCCCGGCGATCGCGCAAGCTGTTTCTGAATGGCAGCACCCCCAAATTCACACCATTATTTGTCACCAACTGACTCCAGAATTAGCAGACCCGATCGCCGCCGCCAGCCTGGTGATTTTTGTTGACGCGATCGCCCATACCGAGGACTCAACTCCTCAAACCCTCTTGCGATCGCTCACCCTCAATTCGCCCCCGTCTAGTGCCCAAACCGCGCCAGACATCACACCAGATGTAACACCTGATTGGGTTGCCCATCGGTGTCATCCAGTCACCCTACTCAGCCTTGCCCAATGGCTCTATCACCACACACCAACGGCTTGGTTGATTGCGGTTCCAGCGGTTTCCTTTGCCATGGGTTGCGAGTTCTCCGACACGGCAATCCATGAAATGCAAACGGCTTTGATGATGATTGAAACCATCATCAATCACTCCGGATTACTGGATGATAATTCAAGTAATTCTTGCACCTGCTATACCACCTCGCAAGACGTTTCCAATGTAGTCCTAAACACCGCTAAAGATGCGGCATTAACCCCTTGCTAAATCAGTCATGCCAGGTTTCTCCGTAATTTTTGCAATTGTCGATTTCATTGTTCATGACTATGCACAATCAAAAATTTACGATGATTGAGCCATTGATGATTAAGCCATTGATTGAGCCATTGTATTGAATCGCCGCATTGAATCATTAATGGGATTAAACGCCTCATTTTTCGATCCCATTAGCCGTTTTCTTTGACAGCCTTCCACCCCATTTCTATCCAGAAATCCTCCGCCTTGTCTCAGCTTCACTTCCCTGGAGAAACGATCATGAAACGCCACAACACGATTACCCTAGATGGCAACGAAGCCGTTGCCAAAATAGCCTACGCCCTCAGTGAACTGATCGTTATCTATCCCATCACTCCCGCATCGCCCATGGGGGAATGGTCCGATGCCTGGGCCGCCCAAGGCAAGGCGAATCTGTGGGGATCCGTGCCCAGCGTTGTGGAAATGCAAAGCGAAAGTGGGGCGGCGGGAACCTTGCACGGAGCGCTCCAGGCGGGGTCATTGGCCACAACCTTTACCGCTTCCCAAGGGTTGTTGTTGATGATTCCCAACATGTACAAAATTGCGGGGGAACTCACGGGCGCAACCCTCCACGTGGCGGCCCGATCGCTCGCGGCCCAGGGCCTTTCGATCTTTGGGGATCACAGCGATGTGATGGCGGCGCGCGGCACGGGTTGGGCAATGTTGTGCTCCGCTTCGGTGCAAGAAGCCCACGATTTCGCCGCCATTTCCCACATTACGGCACTGAAATCACGGGTTCCTTTCCTGCACTTTTTTGATGGGTTTAGAACCTCCCACGAAATTCAAAAAATTGATTTGGTGGATGAGGATGTGTTGCGGGAAATGATTCCCGAAGCGGCGATTTTGCAACACCGCGATCGCGCCCTCACGCCCGATCGCCCGGTGATGCGCGGCACGGCCCAAAATCCCGATGTGTACTTCCAGGCGCGGGAAACCGTCAACCCGTTCTATACGACTTGTTCGGAACTGGTGAAGTCGGTGATGGCCGAGTTTGGCGAAAAAACCGGACGGGTCTATCAACCCTTTGATTATGTGGGCGATCCCGAGGCCGATCGCGTCGTGATTCTGATGGGTTCCGGTTGCGAAACCGTCGAAGAAACCGTCAAGGTGCTCAATCAGCAGGGCGAGAAATTAGGCCTCCTGAAAGTGCGGCTCTACCGTCCCTGGAATGCGGCGGATTTCCTGTCCGTTCTGCCCACCACGGTGCAACAAATCGCCGTGCTCGATCGCACCAAGGAACCCGGCTCCCTCGGCGAACCGCTCTATCTAGACGTGGTAGCCACGGTGCAACATTCGACCACCCACACCCAGGTCAAAACCATTATTGGCGGTCGCTACGGACTCTCCTCCAAAGAGTTCACGCCGGCCATGGTCAAGGCGGTTTTTGACAACCTGCGATCGCCCACGCCCAAGAATTATTTCACCGTGGGCATTGTCGATGATGTTAGTTTCACATCCCTCGATTACGACCCCGCATTCTCCCTAACGAACGATCGCACCTTTGCCGCAATTTTCTACGGGCTGGGGGCTGATGGCACCGTCGGCGCAAACAAAAACACGATCGAAATCATCGGCGACAGCACCGATCAATACGCCCAGGGCTACTTTGTCTATGACTCCAAAAAATCGGGAGCCATGACCATTTCGCACCTGCGGTTTGGAACCGATCCGATTCGCGCGCCCTACCTGATTGATGGAGCCAAATTCATCGGTTGCCATCAATGGATGTTCCTAGAACGCTACGAAATTCTGGACAAGGCCCTCGAGGGCGCAACGGTGCTGATTAACTCCTCCTATCCCGTCGAAGACATTTGGGATCGGCTGCCCGTAGAAGTCCAAGAAACCGTCGTGCGTAAGCAACTGAAATTGTGGGCGATCGATGCCTACAAAGTGGCCCGCGAAAGCGGCACGGGCGGCCACATTAATATTCCGATGCAGGTCTGTTTCTTCACCCTCACTGGTGTGTTGCCCCAGGAGGAAGCGCTCAACCAAATTCGCGGCGCAATTCAAAAGAGCTACGGCAAAAAAGGCAGCGCCGTGGTGAATATGAACCTGCGGGCGGTAGATAACACCCTGGCAAATTTGCGGGAAGTGCCGATTCAAACCAGCCGATCGACCCTACACCGGTTGCCGATGGTGTCCGATCGCGCCCCGGACTTTGTGCGGAACGTGGAAGCGGCGATGATGGCCCGCGAAGGCGACCAACTGCCCGTCAGCGCCCTGCCCTGCGACGGCACCTACCCCACGGGCACGTCCCAGTGGGAAAAACGCAACATTGCCCAGCAAATCCCCGAATGGGATCCGGATGTGTGCGTCCAGTGCGGCAAATGCATCGTGATTTGTCCCCACGCCACCATTCGCGGCAAATCCTACGATGAGTCGGCCCTGGCCGCCGCCCCCAGCGGCTTCCGCGTCACCGACACCCGCGACCCGGACTTCAAGGGCGAAAAATTCACGATCCAGGTGGCCCCCGAGGACTGCACCGGCTGCGGCCTCTGCGTGGAAGTCTGCCCCGCCAAGGATCGCAAACGCCCGTCCCGCAAGGCCCTGAACTGGGTGAACCCCAACGAGGTGCGCGATGCCGAACGGACGAATTGGGACTTTTTCCTCAGTTTGCCCAACCCCGATCGCGCGAAGCTGCATCCCGATCGCCTGCGCCAACAACAATGGCAGGAGCCGCTGTTTGAGTTCTCGGGTGCTTGCTCCGGTTGCGGCGAAACCCCGTATCTGAAGCTGATGTCGCAACTGTTTGGCGATCGGGCGCTGATTGCCAACGCCACCGGCTGCTCCTCGATCTACGGCGGCAACCTGCCCACCACCCCTTGGTCAAAAAATGCCGACGGTCGCGGCCCCGCCTGGGCCAACAGCCTCTTTGAAGACAACGCCGAATTTGGCCTGGGCTTCCGCCTGTCGATCGACCAGCAAGCCACCTTTGCCGGAGAACTGCTGAAACGCCTGGCCGGGGAACTGGGTGACAGCACCGTCCAAGACCTGCTGCAAGCGGAACAGCGCACGGAAGCTGGGATTTGGGAACAGCGCGATCGGGTCGCCAGCCTCAAGCAACGGCTCCAGGGCATAAACCATCCCGACGCACGCCGCCTGCTGGCCGTCGCCGACTACCTCGTGAAAAAATCCGTCTGGATCGTCGGTGGTGACGGCTGGGCCTACGACATCGGCTTCGGCGGCTTGGATCACGTCCTCGCCAGTGGCCACAACGTGAACGTGCTGGTGCTGGACACGGAAGTCTATTCCAACACCGGCGGTCAAGCCTCGAAAGCCACGCCGCGCGGAGCCGTTGCCAAATTCGCCGCCGGGGGCAAACCCGCCGCCAAGAAAGATCTCGGGGCGATCGCCATGACCTACGGCAACATCTACGTGGCCAGCGTCGCCATGGGGGCCCGCGACGAACACACCCTGCGCGCCTTCCTGGAAGCGGAAGCCTACGACGGCCCCTCGCTGATCCTGGCCTACAGCCACTGCATCGCCCACGGCATTGACATGAGCAAGGGCGCGGCCCACCAAAAGGCCGCCGTCGATAGCGGGCGCTGGTTCCTCTACCGCTACAACCCCGACCTGGTGGCCCAGGGCAAGAATCCGCTGCACCTGGATTCGCCCGCGCCGAAAATGCCCGTGGCCGCCGCCATGGATATGGAAGCCCGCTTCAAGATGTTGAGCAAGACCAACCCCGGCGCGGCCCAACAATTGGCGCAACAGGCCCAGGCGGACATCAACCACCGCTGGCAGTTCTATCAATACCTGGCGGCCCAGACCGTGGCGCAACCGGGATCCAGTGCGGATGCCAGCGCTGACCCGAATGCCCCCGCCGCCCCGGAACCAAACCCCGTTTCCTAGCCGAGTCCCGGCCGATCGCCCGAGCGTTTACCCCCGGGTCGATCGGCCCCTTCCTTAACGTTTGCGAAAAAATTTGCGAATTTGCGCTCCCTTCGTCGTTAGCCCCTAGCGCCCCCACCCATGGATCTTCGTACCACCTACCTCGGCCTATCCCTGCGATCGCCCCTGGTTCCCTCCGCCGCCGCCCCCCTCACCAGCACCCTCGATCATCTCCGCCGCTTGGAAGATGCCGGGGCCGGGGCGATCGTCCTGCAATCCCTGTTTGAAGAGCAACTGGTGCACGACAGCTTTGAACTGCACCACCACCTGAGCCACGGCCGCGACAGCTACCCCGAAGCCCTCACCTACTTCCCCGAACCCGACAGCTTCCGCCTTGGGCCCGAGCATTACCTCGACCACATCCGCAGCGCCAAAGCTGCCCTCAGCATCCCGATCATCGCCAGCCTGAACGGCTACTCCCCCGGCGGTTGGGTGGAATATGCCCGCAATATCCAGGACGCGGGGGCCGACGCGATCGAACTGAACCTCTACTTTGTGCCCAGCGACCCGGACATCTCCGGTCTGGACATTGAGCAATCCTTCTTGACCACCGTTCGGGCCGTCAAAGCCGAAGTCACCATCCCCGTCGCCGTCAAAATCAGCCCCTATTTCAGCAGCCTCGCCAACATGGCCCGCCGGTTTGACGAAGCCGGAGCCGATGGGTTGGTGCTGTTCAATCGGTTTATGCAGCCCGACATCGACCCGATCGAGCTGGACGTGCGCCCCGTGCCCTACCTCAGCTCCGCCAACGATTTGCGCCTGCCCATGCGGTGGATCGCGCTCCTGTATGGGCGGATTGATGCCGATCTGGCCGCCACCGGCGGAGTCCAACACGGGGTCGATGCGGTGAAGCTGCTGATGGCCGGCGCACGCATCACCCAAGTCTGTTCCGCGCTCCTGCGCCACGGTCTCGATCACCTGCGCACCCTGGAGCAAGAACTCGTTGCTTGGATGGAAACCCAGGAATACAGCTCCGTCGAAGAACTACGCGGCACCATGAGCCAAATCCACTGTCCCGACCCCAGCGCCTACGAACGCGCCCAATACCTGAAGACCCTGCAATCGTACCGGGTCGATGCGGGTCATGGCCTGATGCTCGATCCGCCGCTCCATAGCGGTTTGGTGTCCTAGGAGCCGTTGATCACGACGGGCACTGCGGCGGGACTAACGCAGCATGGCAGACAAGGGGTTGAAACCCCTTGCCCCCCGGCGATCGCTGTACCCCCAAATCAAAATGGGTCGGGATGGGCAAACATACCCCCCGACCCATTTCGCAATTCAACCTTGATAAATGGCGGTGATAAATGGCGGTTGAGTCGGTCTCGATCGACCCACCAGCCCTAGTCTTCTATAACAACCCCGCGAAGTGGAGCGGGCCGCGGCCGCTGATGATCTCCAGCGCCAGGGCCAAGAATCCCAACATCGCCAGCCGGCCGTTCCAAACCTCCGCCGCCGTGGTCAAGCCCCATTCCCAGCGTTCTTGGGGATAGATTTTGGCTTTGTCTGGCGGGTGCAGGGTTTCCGCAAGGGTCAGCCCGTTGCCGTCGAGGGTTTCGATCGCCAAGTCCGTCAAATCCTCAATAAATCCCGGGTGCACATTCAGGGCCGGCACGCGCCGAAAATCGTGGATGCCCGCTTCTTCCGCCACTTCGCGGTATTCCATGTCGATTTCTTCTAGGGTTTCGATGTGTTCGGACACAAAACTCAGGGGCACAACCACGAGGGTTTGGACTCCCTGGGCGGCGAGTTCTTTAATCGCATCGTCCGTGTAGGGCTGCAACCACTCGATCGGCCCCACGCGGCTTTGGTAGGCCAACGTATGCTGGTTGGGCCGGCTCAGGGTTTGCATAATCCGCGCCACACAGTCTTCGATTTCCCGCTGGTAGGGGTCGCCCGCTTCGGTGACGTAGCTGACGGGCACACCGTGGGCGCTGAAGAAAATGTGAGCGCTGTTGGGATCGTCGCACTGGTCGAGTTCCCTGGCGATCAGGTCGGCCATGGCTCGCAAATAACCGGGGCGGCTATACCAGGACTGCACCACCGTGTGATCGATTTTTTGGAGCGCCGCGTCTTTCCGCATCAGGCGCTCGATCAACCGGAAGCTGGAGCCGCTGGTGCTGATCGAAAACTGCGGGTAGAGCGGCAAAATCGCTAGATTATCGATGCCGTCGCGCTTGATTTGATCCAGGGCTTCTTCGGTGAAGGGATACCAATAGCGCATCCCGATGTAGATCTTGGCATCGCGTCCCCGTTCCCGGAGCTTGGCTTCGATCGCGTGGGCCTGGTCTTCGGTAATGCGGCGCAGGGGCGAGCCACCGCCAATTTGCTTGTAGCCTTCTTGGGACTTGGAGGCGCGCAGGGTGGAAATCAGCCAGGCGAGGGGCTTTTGCAGCAGGGGGCTGGGCAGCCGGATAATTTCGGGATCGGAAAATAGGTTAAACAGGAAGGGTCGGACATCTTCCAGTTTTTCTGGCCCACCTAGGTTGAGTAATAAGACTCCGTCTCGACCCATAACCTTGCGCTTCCCGTTTCCGTTGCTGGTTTTCTTTTCAGATTCTTAACTGATATTAACAATATCTGGGGGTTTTCGCTGATGCCGATCGGGCGGCCGGGGCCGGGAGCGATCGGACGATCGGGACACCCCCATCAAGGCGCTCAGGCGATTGATCCGCAGGGGATCAACCGACGCTGAACAGCGGTGATGATTGTCAATAATGTTTTAAGGATTCCTTGTGGCTACGATTCTACGGGATTTGAGTTATCGCTACCAGTGGCTATACGACTCCATTTCGCGCGTGGCGGCCCTGGCGGTTGGTGGGGAGGGTCGCTTTCGTCAGTTAGCGTTGCAGGACATTGACTGGCGGCCGGAGACGCGGGTGCTGGATCTCTGTTGTGGTTGGGGTCAAACGACGGCGCTGCTGGTGGAGCGATCGCACTGTGTGACGGGGCTGGATGCGTCGCCAAAGGCCCTGGCCCGGGCCCGATCGGCCGTGCCCCAGGCGACCTATATTGAGGCGTTTGCCGAGGCCATGCCCCTGGCCGATCGCTCCATGGACGTGGTACACAGCAGCGCCGCCATGCACGAAATGAGCGCCGAGCAATTGCGGCAAATTTTCCAGGAAGTCCATCGGGTGCTGGTTCCGGGGGGCTGGTTTGTGTTTACGGATTTCCACGCGCCGACGAATCCGCTGCTGTGGCCGGGGGTGGCGGCGTTTTTCTGGCTGTTTGAAACGGAGACGGCTTGGGCCTTTGTGCAAACGGATCTGCCGGCCCTGCTGGAGTCGATCGGCTTTGGGAACATCACTCAGCAGTTCCACGCGGGCGGCAGTGTGCAGGTGTTGCGGGCCCAGAGGTTGCCCTAGGAGTAGTTGCCTAGGAGTTGAGATCGGGGGAGTCTCCAAAAACCAATCCCCACACCAGTCAGCCTAGTGCGGGGATTGATCGGGTGGAATTCGCAGGGTGCGATCGCCGGCCAGGCCCCTAGAGCCTAAACGGTGAAATCCACCCGCGCAGGAAGTAGAACACGCTCTGGAGATATTCGGTAATCACCTTGGTGCTGACGGTCAATCCTTCGGAGCTGGGAACCAAGTCCGGGATCGAGAAATAGCGCCAAGGAATGGGGGTGATGTCCGGTGCGTCGTAGGGCAGGGTGTAGAAGTCGGCGGACTGGGGCACGACGCGGAAGCCGACGGACTCGAAGGCGAGGGTCGATCGCCGCATTTCGATCGCCGAGGTGACGAGGAGAATGCGCGCCCCTTGCGGATTGCCGCCAAATTCGTCGCGGATGTCGAGGGCGCTGTTGCGCACATTCACCACTTCGCGTTTTTGGGCAATTTCACTGCGGGGAATCACGATCGCACTGGCGGGCACACCCATTTCCTGGAGCAGCACGCCAATATCCGACGATTCAGCGGCGCGGCAGCGGGTCGCCGTGCCATCGGGGTTACGGCAATCGCTGCTGGCCGGTCGCCAGTAGGCGTTGACTTCGGGGCGGAAACCGGCGCTAACGATAATGCGGTTGGCGCGGCCCGATCGATAGAGCTGCGCGGCCAAGGTGATCCGATCGCCGCTTTCGGTCAACTCAATGCGCTGCTGGCCAATGCCGGCCACGCGCGTGGTGCCATTGCCCAGCAGCACGATCGCCTCGACGGCATTGCGATCGCCATTGCCCGCCATGGACACCGCCTCGCGCTCCAGTTGCCCCGCCAGCAAAAAGCCGATCGCAGGGGTACTAAAAAGCAATAGGACGGTAAACGACCAAGCCGCCACACCATTCGTCGTAAACTTGCCGGGGCCTTCGCGCAGCACCCAGCGCGATAACAAAAGCAGCGACAATCCCAGGGGGGTCAGGAGCAATGACAGAAGGCTGCCGATCGATTCCGACGTGCGCCCGCCGGGGTTCATAAACGCGATCGTCAGCAGAGCAGCGATCGTCACAATCCCGAAACCGGTGTAGTAGGCCACCGGAATAAATTTGACCTGGAACAGGAAGTACCAGATCAGCCAGCCGATAAACAGCCAGATTAAGATAAAGGTCAGCGTCTCAAACATTCCAAATCACCCGTGTCGGCGATCGACCTACCGGTTAGTTTTAACCGCAAGTTTTAGGGCAATGGTAGAGGAATTTTGTCGCTTTGAAACTAGAAGCCCAACCCCCAGCGCATTTTGAGCGATCAACCGCTGACCGATTCCCCCGATCGACCGCTCGCCGCTAGAAATTCCTTAACAATTGCGCCCCGCTGGGATGCGCACCGCTGGGATCCTCGCTCCCCGGGCCGGTGAGCCATCGGGCCAGCTTGGGGCCGGGTTGCCGATCGCTGGGTGTTGCGTCGGTGGGCCGTGAACCGAGGGAGGTGGCCTAGGCCGATCAACCCGCGCGGCCGGTGATGGCCGCGCGATCGCTATTTTGCGCAGGGTTTGCGTCAATTTCAGTTAAGAACTGGTTCAGTTCCTAACCAGTGTTCAACCGAAACGACGATACAGTTCTGGTAAAAAACACAATTCAAAAAACAATATTCAAAACATGAAGCAATACTAAAAATTAATACCATTTTGTATCCCAAAACACCAACCCAGCCCCCATCACCCAGCCCTTAGCCAATGGGATATGACTGGGATATTACAAGGCCCATAGAAGTGCGATCGTTGCTTGACCTCAATGGGCACGAATGCTATACCAAAAACGGGCTGATTGCCTTCTCTATCCGAGACCTCATTGAGACCTCCTTGAGACCTCCCATGACGAAGGTCATTGAAACCAGTTGATGAAGAATCATGAATCATTAACTGATCTCCAGCCAGGTATTTGCTAATTCTCTAGACGATCAATCAATAACGAGGTGAATATATGGCCGTTCGTTCCGTGGATGGTGATCCCAACGGCGTTTGGGAAGATCTGAGCTGGTCTGACCTCAGCAGCGATGAGCAAGAACTGTGGGGAATTTTGGGATGGAGTGAAGCGAGCTGGGAAGAAGAATCAGACCCACCGGAATCGAATGAATCCTACTGGGAAGATTTGAGCGGGGCGGAACAAAACGCCTTGAAAAAACTGGGCTATACCCAAGAATTGTGGGATGAAGAATAGGATCTCCTAAAGAGATTTGAATTCGTTCAAACCGATTGGATGTGTTCAATTTGATCAAGTCCAAACCAAATTTGATCAAATTCAACCACGCTGCCCTATTGAACTGATGTGCTGAATTAAAGATTGGATGGTTAACTCCTCGATCGCGCGATCGAGGGGTTTATTAATGGTGATTCAAGGCTAGTTGCAGGCTGATTCAAGGTTGGTCGCGGGTGGATGAATAGTCACAATTTGCAAACTGGCCGACCCACAACCCCCCGGAGCGATCGACGGATCACGATGAAGAAAATGTGCGGATCCGACCGGGTACGACATTGAAACATTGTTGACAGTTCGTTCAATCTGCGTCTCAGCTATGGTTTTTTGGCATTTCTCTCGTTCGCGATCGATCGCCCACCTGTGTGCGGCCCTGATGCTCGGCTCCAGCGCGATCGCCCTCGGTGGCCCGATCGCCCTCGCCCAATCACCCCAACCCAACCCAACCCGACCCACCCAAACCGACCCGCGCCCAATGCTGCCCGCCGCCACCCGATCGCGCATTTTGGCCTTTGCGGCGCGCGACTTGGGACGATCGCCCCGCAGCCTGGCCGTGCGCGAGGTCAGCCGAGCCACCTGGTCCGATGGCTGCCTGGGGTTGGGCGGCCCCGCAGAACTGTGCCTCCAGGCCCAAGTGCCGGGTTGGGCGATCGAAGTGGGCGATCGCAACGGTTGGGGGCCGCCCAGTTGGTTCTATCGCACCGACCACACCGGCAGCGTGATTCGCCGCGCCCCCGAGCACCGATCGCTCAGTCCCGAGGTGGAGCAGCGCCTGATCAGCAAAGCCGCCCAACTTTTGAAAGTCCCGGCCCGATCGCTCGGCATCACCGCCCTGGTGCGCCAAACCTGGGACGGCTGCATGGGCATTTCCGGTGGTCAGATGCAACCCTGCACGGCGATCGCGATCGATGGGTGGCGCGCCATTCTCGCCAATGAAACCCAATCCTTTGTGTTCCACCTCGATCGCACCGCCACCAACGTCAGATACAACGCCCTCGCCAGTGAGGGGGCCATGCGGATTGAGCCGATCCGGGGCGATGTGGCCGTACCGGCAATCGGCACACGCTTCGTCGTCACCACCAGCGGCGGCATTGCGGGCCAAACCTCCCAACTGAGCCTGATGGATGACGGGCGGTTGTTTCGCCGTGTCAACGGGGGGCCGGCGCAGTTGCTCGGCCGGCTGTCGCCCGATCGCCTCACAGCCTGGGAGCAAGCGTTGGTGGGGAGCGGTCTTTGGGATCTGGCGAACTTGAACTATCTCCCCAACTCCGGTGCAGCGGACTACTACACGGTGACGCTGCGCAATCAGGCCATGACGGTGCAATACGCAGACCTGGGGCGCGATCGACTGCCGCCGGCCCTCCAACGGGCGATCAGGGCCTGGGAAATGGCGATCGGCTCCCTACCCGATCGCTAATCCGTGGGGCAACCCCTCGCGTGGGATTGGAGTCGCTCGATCGCCCGGTGCAGGTCGGGGGTTTGCAGGGGCGATCGGGCGATCGCTTGGGAGGCTTCCAGCACGTCGCCCCAAATCAACCAAACCGGCGGGGTGTGAGGCTCGCTTTAGGCCGATTTCAAGCTGGCGATCGGGAGTTGGGCGGCTTGCAGAGGGATGCGGATTTCAAAACGAGTGCCCCGATCGCGCTCCGATTGGCAGGTGATTTGGCCGTTGTGTTGCTCAACCACAATTTGATAGGCAATCGAGAGGCCCAAACCGGTGCCTTGGCCGATCGGTTTGGTGGTGAAAAAGGGATCGAAAATGCGCGATCGAGCCTGATCGGGAATCCCCGTACCGTTGTCGGTAATTGCAATCACGACCTGGTGATCAACCACGGTGGTTTCGATGGTGATCTGTGGGCGATCGGCGGGGTCAAACCTGGTGAGTTGGCTCGTCCAAGATCGGTTTTCAAAACGACTGTGAACCGCATCGATCGCATTCACCAGCAGGTTCATAAACACCTGATTCATTTGACTGGGATAGCATTCGATTTCAGGGATATTGCCATAGCGACGCTCGATCGCAATTTCAATCCCCGTCAGCGAGGGAGTCAGCCGATGCTGCAAAATGAGCAGCGTGCTTTCGATGCCCTCGTGCAAATCAGCCCCTTTCATTTCCGACTCGTCCACCCGCGAAAAATTCCGCAGGGACAGGGCCAGAGACCGAATCCGATCGGTACCCGTTTTCATTGAACTTAGGAGCTTGGGCAAATCCGATTTAATAAAATCCAAGTCCAATTCGTCCAAGAGGCTGCGCTGTTGATCGGACGTATCAGGATCATTTTGGATCGCTTCAATGATGCCCAATAGGTCTTCCGAATAGTCTTCAAAGTAGCGAATATTGCCATAAATAAAACTCACAGGATTGTTCAATTCATGGGCAATACCAGCAACCAGTTGACCTAAGCTCGACATTTTTTCGGCCTGAATGAGTTGAAGTTGAGTGGATTGCAATTCTTGCAAGGTTTGTTGCAGGGCTTGGGCTTTTTCTTGGATATGAATTTGGGATGCCCGGAGCCGTTCTTCAACGGTTTTGCGGTTGGTGATATCCGTGTGGGAGCCGGCCATTCGATAGGGACGGCCTTGGTAGTTGCGTTGCAGCGTTCCTCGACATAGCACCCACCGATAGGATCCATCGCGGTGGCGTAGGCGATAGTCCAGTTCCCATTGGGTGCGATCGCTCGCAAAAAAGCGATCGAGTTCCAGTTGGAATCGATCGCGATCGTCCGGGTGCAATCGCGATGTCCACTCGTCAATATGGGGGCGGATTTCTGAGGGGTGATAGCCCAACAGAGCGGCCCAGCGATCGGAAAACAGGGTGTTGCCCGTTTCCACCGTCCAGTCCCACAGCCCGTCGTTCGACCCCTTCACCGCCAGCGCAAAACTGGCGGTGGTTTGGCCAAAGTCCTGATAAGGCGGCACTTTCAGGACTTGGAAGCATTCATGCACGGATTGGTAATTCAGCGGAATCGTCCAACCGGCGGCGCGGGCGGCCTGGGCCGCGGGCGAGTCGGCGGGCATTTGCAACAGGGCGATCGCGACGCGCTCGGCAATCTCGCCCGCCAGGCCGGCCACCACAGCGAAGGGCCATTCGGGATAGAGCCGGGTGCTGAGGGCAAAGGGCAGATCGGACGGCACGATCGGGGGTGGCGGCAAAATGTGCAACGCGCCCAGGTCGATGCGGCCATCGGCGGCCAGTTGTTCCAACACGTGGGTGCTGACCGTGCCCGCGTCGGCCGCGCCCGATCGCACGGCCTCGATCACCCGATCGTGGCTGCCCAAAAAGTCCAGGGCCGCAAAATCACGATAGGGATCGATGCCCGCTTCTAGCAGTTCGCGCCAGGCCATGCGCCAGCCGCCGAGGGAGGCTTCGGCCACGGCCGCAAACGATCGCCCGTGCAAATCCTGCAGGGAGGTCAGGGGCAGGCGATCGCGCCGGCTGAAAATGGCTCCCCCAAACTGGGACGAGGGCCGATCGAGCTGCAGGGTTTCCAACGTGGCAATTCGATTCAGTCCAAATTGCGCTTCAAACTCGACGTATAAGCCGGGGTTGACAATCGCAAATTGCACGGACGATTGGGCGATCGCCGCGTGAATCTCCTCGAATCCCAAGGGCACAATTTCAAACTGAAAATCGGGCAGGGTCTCGGTTAAGTAATCCGCCGTTGGCTGCCATTGATGGCGCGCGGTTTCGAGACCGCGATTGGCTAAAACACCGATTTTAAGAAGCTGTTTTGGGAGCGATTGTCTGGGTCTTGATCGAGTCTGTGTCATCACTGATTACAGTTGAATAGCCTGCTGCTTTCCATGCCAGAATGCCCCCCTGTAGATGCACCAATTCGATCGGGTGATGGCTCAAGATGCGTTGCCCCGCGATCGCCGATCGCTTACCACTACGGCAGTAGAGCACGATCAGTCTGGGGAACTGGATAAATTCATGAGGATCGAGGCGATCGAGCGGCCGAAAGAGGGCTTTTGGTAGCCGCTCTGTCCAGAATTCCTGAGGATCGCGCACGTCCACCAGGGTAACTAACCGATCTTGCAGCCAATCATGAAGAGTATCCGCACTAATTTCGGGCACTAGAATTTCTGAATTACCATCTGTTGTTTCAGGCTTTGAAGACGAAATTGCATCACGATCAGTGTCCATAAATTATGCCTATTGTGTATCTGTAATTCATAAGCATCATTATCAATTGATCGTCATCAATTTTTGTCAATCATCGTCCATCGACAGCGGCAAATAATAAACATCTGGTGAGTGGTTGGTCTCGCAGTCATGGCCTAGGGGGACGCGTGTCGATCGCCCCAGTGCAGCGATCGCAGGGCCTTGTCCAGCAGGTAGCCGATCGCCCCGATCAGTAAAATCGCCGCCATCAGCTCGCCGTAGGCCAGGCGATCGCGCGTGTCCAAAATGAAATAGCCCAGACCGGAACTGACCCCGAGCATTTCCGCCGGCACGAGCACAATCCAAATCACCCCCACGGCCAAGCGCAACCCCACCAGCAAGTGCGGCACGATCGCGGGCAAAATCACCCGGGCGATCGTTTCCCAGCGGGTGGCGCACAAACTGCGCGACAACAACAGCCAGCGCCGATCGACCGAATGCACCCCCGCCGCTGCATTCAGCAACACGGGCCAGACCGCCGCCACCGTCAGCAAAAAGTAGACCGGCGCATCACCCACCCCAAAGGCCATCACCGCCAGCGGCATCCACGACAGGGGCGACACCATCCGCACAAACTGAAACAACGCCGACGTGCCACGTTCGAGGGGTTGCCACAGGCCGATCGCAATGCCCGTGGGAATCCCGATCGCCGCGGCCGCCAACAGGCCCACCGCCACCCGCCGCAAACTGGCGCTCACGTGGGGCCACAGGGTTCCATCGATCAACAATTGGGCCGCCGCCGCGAGCGATCGCTCCGGTGAAAAATCCCCGACGATCATCCCCGGATGCAGCAGCGGCGAGGTCAGCACCCACCAGCCCGCCAGCCCGATCGCCAACCCGATCGCCGGCCAGCCCACGCGCGCGATCGCCCGTCGTATCAGTTGAGCCGGGGGCAGTCGGTACAGGTTTGAGTGGGGAGTCACAACCGTCATGGCGAAACCGAGCCTCCTGGCAAGCGGCGATCGAGAGTGGTCAACGGGCAAGGCGATCGAACGGCGGGGCGATTAAAGGGCGATCGTCTCTTGGCGGGTCAAGGATTCGGGCAACTTAAAGGCCGCCGGGCCGCCCACCGCCGCCAACGCCGCTTTCACAAAGGAGTCATCGACCAGATCCTTCGCCACCCAATCCGGGTCAAGATCCCGCAAAAAGGCCGTTTCGCCTTCCACTTGGGTGTCCTTTAGCAGCCGCACCAGCTCCGCCGTGTAGGACGGAAACGGGTAGGGCTGGAAGTCAATCCGATCGAGCTGCCAATCGGGATGGGCGATCGCCCCCTGCTTGCCATAGACCGCCGGGTCGTAGGCCGTCAGCGCCCGCGTCAGGGCCGCCTTCGGGTGGGGCGTATATTTGCCGCCTTCCTTCGAGAGAATTTCCGCCACCTCGGCCCGATGCTCGCCGCTCCACTGCTGGGCCTTGACGATCGCCTGCACAACGCTCCTGGCCCACTCGGGTCGCTGGGTCAGGTCATCTTCATGCATCAGCACCACACAGCAGGCGTGATCCTTCCACACATCCCCCGTAAACCGCAGGATTTTGCCGGTTTTCAGGTTTTCGGCGGCGGCGTTAAAGGGTTCCGCCACGATGTACCCGGCGATCGCCTTGCTAGCCAGGGCCGACACCATATCCGGCGGTGGCAACACGATCAGATTCACCTCATCAGCGGCGGGTTTGGCATCCTTCGGGCGGCGCACCACCTTCAGCCCGGCTTTTTTCAGCAACTGCTGCAACACAATGTTGTGGATCGAGTACCAAAACGGCACGGCCACGGTGCGCCCGCCCAGGTCTTCCACCCGATCGATCTCCGGCAACACGGTCAGAGCCGAGCCATTGGTGTGGTTCCAGGCGACGATCTTGGCGGGGAACTTGCGCCCATACCGCAGCCACAGGGTGGCGGGCATCAGGATATGGATCACGTTCACCTGTTTGGCCAAAAAGGCTTCCACCACCTGGGGCCACGATCGAAACAGGGTGGGCTTTTCGGCGGTCAATCCCTCGGCTTCGTAGAGCTGACGGGCGTGGGCCACCAATAGCGGCGCGGCATCGGTAATGGGCAAGTAGCCGATCTTGACCGAAGGCTTATTGCCCGTAGTCGGTGAGGCCGCAGCGGTGGGGCTGGCTTGGGAGGTGGATGAACCTGGCTGGCAACCGCCGATCGCCAAGGTGGCCCCCAAGGAGGCGGAAAACATCCCCGTCAGTTGCAAAAAGTCGCGCCGACTCAGGCCGCAGCAGTCGCACCCCAGGATGTGAGCGGGTGGGTTCGGCGGCCGCGAGCTTGATCGACGGGGGGCAGAGCGATCGCGCTTCATGCGACACCTCCGGCGGGGGACAGAAAATCCATCACAGCAAACAACTCCTCTAAAATTTCGTGGCGCATTTCGGCGCGATCGAGCGGGTCGGTGAAGGGACGATCGCCCGGATCGATCGGGGGCGATCGCAAAATCCATTGGCGGCGAATCCGCCCCGGACATCGATCCATCAACACCACCCGATCGCCCAGGGCCAAGGCTTCGTCGATATCGTGGGTCACAAGCAGCGCGGCGGCCCGGTAGCGACCGATCGCCCTCAGCAGCAATTCCTGCATCGATCGGCGCGTAATCGCATCCAACGCGCTGAACGGTTCGTCTAGCAACAGCAATTCCGGTTGGCGCACGAGGGCCCGCGCCAGGGCCACCCGCTGGGCCATGCCGCCGGACAGTTGGTGCGGATAGGCCCGCTCAAAACCGGCTAAACCAACGCTGATTAGGGCTTCGGCCACGCGCGATCGGGCGGCGGCCTTGCTCAGGCGCGGCATTCGGCGCAGGTGCAACCCCCAGGCGACGTTTTGGGCCACGGTCAGCCAGGGCAACAGGGCCGGCCCTTGAAACACCAAGCTGACCGATGGTTGCGGGTCGGCGATCGCCCGGCCATCGAGGCGCACTTCCCCAATCTCCGCCGGTTGCAAGCCCGCGATCGCCAACAGCAGCGACGACTTGCCACAACCGCTCGGCCCCAGCAAGCACACCACCTCATGGGGCTGCACCTGCAAGTCAATGCCCTCAAAGGCCAGAAAACTACCGCCCCGGCTGCGATAGCGCTGGGTGAGGCCGCGCACCGCCAACAGGGGAACCGCACCCTCGATAACCGGTTCTGGCGCAATATCTGGCGCAATATCCGGCGCAGGGGTGGCAGAAGTCACGGTCAACAGGGATGGCTCACTCATGCGATCGCCTCCTGGAGCTGGCCAGCTCCATGGCGTACCAACTCCGTTTCCAGTTGCACCAAACTCGGAGTCAGCACGGGCAAAAAGGCCACCTCGCGCCAGCGGCGGGCCGTGCGGCTGGGGTTCATATAGGCCGCGCCGCCCTGGGCTTCCAACTCCAGGCCGATCGCCGCCACCGCCAGACGGGTCAAATCAATGCGTACCTGAAATAGCTGGCGAGTTTCGCTCAGGGAAAACTCGCCCAAACCGGCTAGCTTGCGGAGGGCGGTGGACAGCTCATCGTAGGTACGCTGCTGGCGATCGAGCTGATCGCGCAGGATATGCGGTCGATCGCCCAAGGCCGATCGCACCGTCCGCAAGGCCGATCGCGCCACCCCCAGCCCCAAGCCACATTGCAACAGCAAAAACGCCGGCCGAATGGCGGGCAAAAATTCCCGCGCCCGATCGCTAATCACCCAAGCCCGATCGATCTCCACCTCCTCCAAGGTCAGGGCCGCCGTGTTCGAGCCACGCAACCCCAACAAGTCCAAGTCATCACTGCGGCTCAGACCCGGCGCATCGGAGGGAACGGCCGCCACGATCGCCGCGCCGTCCTCCGTTTCCGCCGCCACGGCCACCGCAAAATTCCCCGGAACCAGGTTCGAGGCCCAAGGCAAAAAGCCATTCAGCCGCAGCCGATCGCCCTGCCAGCGCGCCCGCACCCGCAACGACTCAATGCCTGCCAAATGCTTCATCGCGTTGGACAAGCCCGTGGCCCCAAACCGCTCGGCCCGCACCACCGCTGGCAGCAGTTCCCGTGGCAGCCCCGGGTTGTCGCTGGCGGCCAAGTATTCCGCAAAGGCCCGCTGACACCAAAACACAAACCCGCTGGTCAGGCAGTTTTCGGAGGTTTGGGCGATCGCCTCGATCGCGTCGAGCCGCGTGCCCCCCGCGCCGCCGATCGCCTCGGGAATCCCCAGGCCCAGCCAGCCCGCATCCGCCAACAGTTCCAGGGAATGGCGGCTATCGCGATCGCCCGCGCCGTCGTTCAAATCCCGCGCCCGATCAGCCAGGGTCGATCGGGCCGCCGCCGCCCGATCGCCAATCAAAGCCGTTTGCCAAGAAGTTGCCTGCATGGGATGCGCGATCCGTTTCACTGAAGGGTTTTTGAGGGTTCTTTCCGAAGGGTTTCCCCAAGGGGTGCTTAACCGAGGTTTTCCAGGGTCGTCAGGCGATCGATCGGCGCGCCCACCACATCCCGCGCCTGCTTCACCGTCGCCTCGTCGGGACTGTCATAAAAACACAGACATTTGCTGAGGTCTTCGCAAACATAAGTCCGCTCGAAGGACACCTCGGGAACTTGGGCATAAAGGGGCGATTTTTCGGCCTTGCGCTGCAAGTAAGTCTCCATGGTTAACCCCGCCGGTAAGTCCCATTCCACGAGATAGTTTGCCTTGTCTTTTTGGGCTTTGACGATGGCTAACTCTCGCCCAACTAATCGCACGGGCTTGAGCAGTTCGATGGTTAGATTACTGTCGAGAAAACTGGTTTTGACCGCCACTTCATCGGTCGCTTCGAGAATGGCAAATAACCGAAATAGATCCTTACCAATTTGAGCTTCGATCAGCTCGCTACCGATCGCACGGGCTGCTGTGGCTACGCGATCGAGGGCAGTCCGAATTTCATCGATCTGACGATTTGCGATCGAAGCTTCAACTAAATACAGACTCATAGCACAACTGGGTTTGAACGATGTTGAACAAAACAATGTTGAACAGTCAGAAGAACTCAGAAAAACTTTTACCAAGACCGGTCAAAATGCTTGACCGAAGTCTGAGCGAAAGTCTTGGCAAACGCCTGATCAAAAAGTCGTCATTAGCGCAGGACTACATCTGGGAATCACCTGGTAATCCCATTGACCATGACCACCGCAAACGATGGGTAACAAGGGGCTAAAGCCCCTTGTCGGTGGGTTAGCAGAATCGTGAATTCAGATGATGACTCGACTCAAAATACGGCGGAATCGAAGTGCAATCTATGCGCGCTCGGGGCCGGTTTCCACGGGCAAGTCCGTGGTGCTGTATTCCGTCCAAGAGCCTTCATAAATCCGCACATTGGGATAACCCAACAGGTGTTTTAAAACCACGTACTGCAAGGTAGCTTCCCGACCCGTGCTGCAAGAGACAATGATTTGCTTGTCAGGGGTAATATTGCGGCTGGCGAGAATCTGCCGAATTTCATCCAAGGATTTTAATTTGTGGGGATTCTTCAGCGCTTCCTGGGCATTTTGGGCCTCGGTGAAGGTGGGCCAAGGAATATTTTTTGCGCCAGGAATGTGCCCGTTGCGAATCCACAGGGGCTTCTCGCCCGTGAAGAGTTCAGGCGGGCGCGGATCGATGAAAACCACATTGGGCTTACCGATCAGTTGGCGCACGGCGGCGAGGTCAACCCGCACGGAGGGATCATCTTTGAGGCGGAAAGTTTGGCGATCGTACCGGGGATATTCCTTGGTGACGGGTTGCCCGGCTGCTTGGTAACCTGCGAAGCCGCCATCGACCACGGCAATCTCTTTCACGCCCGATCGCTCTAATAAATAAGCCACCATGGTCGCGCCTAATACGTCATTTCCATTGGAATAAACAGCGACCTTTTGGTTAGCATTTACGCCCGCTTTTCCCAGCAGGGAAGCCAGTTTGTCGTTGTCCCAATACTGCACAGGCAAGAACCCATCCGGGCCCCGAAACGCCAGATCGGCAATATGAATTGCGCCGGGCACGTGGCCGCCAATGTAGTCGAGGGGCGAGTTACGCACGTCCAACACCCGCAGGTCGCGATCGCCCGCGTGCTGGCTCAACCACTGGGGCGACACAAATTCAATGGTCGCTTTGCCACTAGCGGCGATCGAGGGCAGGGCCCAGGCGGGAATGGCCACCAACACGGCCGCCAAAGCCATCAGTAGCCACTTTGTGGGTTGCCACCGTTGCGCCGATCGCGATCGGCCACCCTTTGTCCAACGTGTTGTGCTCATAGTGCTCTCCCTCACGGCGATCTAGGTCAGTGTTGGGTCACGGTGCTCCGTGGCGGATCGAAAGACCGGTTTTCCGATCAACTTACCGGACTAAGGCTGCATCCTAGCATCAACCCCTCCAGAAAGTCCATATTGCCGATCGGCTTACCGGTGTTTCCGATTGGATCGGGTCGATCGCCCCTCCAGCACAAGCAGCCGTCCCGATCTCATCGACAATGAAGGCTATGTAGATACGTTGGGCGATCGCGATCCGGCGCAACTCGTCGGGCGATCGCCCCCAGGCAACCGGCTGGCCTCACCCTTCCAGCGGTCATTTATATTGAGTCGATCATGTCTATTCACCCCCCCAAAACGATCGCTGTTTTCTATCCGTTCTTTGCGGGCGGCGGTGCAGAAGCCGTCACGCTCTGGATGCTAGATGCGTTGCAGTCGGACTATCAATTAACCCTATTTACACTTACGCCGCTGGATTTAAATCGCCTGAATCAGCTCTACGGAACGAATCTATCGAGCGCTGTTCAGGTCAAGAGTTGTATTCCAAAATCCTTGAAAAATCTAGTGGAGTTCCTGATTGCCAATCGACAGTTTTTTCGGAAGTTCTTCTGTCATTTTTGCATTCGATTTTTTAAGCGCCATAGTCGCAATTATGATCTGGCGATTTCGGGCTACAACGCGATCGACCTCGGCTGTGATGGCATTCAATATGTGCATTGGATCGGGGTGCTCGAAAATCGCGGATTCTATTGGGTGTCGCAATTTTCCGAAGACCGAATGCGGCGAAATTTATCGATCGCCAATTCGCGCATGGTGGCTGGCGTGGCCCAGGCCCGCTATGGCGGCGAGCCGATCGTGGTCTATCCCCCGGTGGCCGTAAAGGCTCCGACGATCGCCTGGCCCGATCGGGAAGAAGCGTTTATCTGTAGCGGGCGACTGACCAAGGCCAAGGAACCCCACCGGGCGATCGAAATTCTCAAGCGGGTGCGCGATCAAGGCTTTCCAATCAAGCTCTATTTCACGGGCGGTGGCGGCGGTGTTTATGGTCAACAGTATCGACAATTTTTGCAACGCCAAATTGATGACAATGCCGACTGGGTGACGCTCTACGAAAACCTGAGTTATGACGACTATATTGATGTGCTCTCCCGCTGTCGCTACGGATTGCACTGGAAGAAGGAACCCTTTGGGATTTCGATCGCCGAAATGGTGAAGGTGGGTGCGATTCCCTTTGTGCGCGATCGGGGCGGCGGCCAGGTGGAAATCGTCGGCGAACAAAACGTAGAATTAATGTTTGCTGATGCGGACGAAGCCGTGGCCAAAATTGTGGCGGTGCTGTCATCCTTGGATGTACAAACCCGGATGCGATCGGCCCTGGAAAAACAAGCCCAAATCTTCTCGACCGAGCAGTTTTCCAGCGAAATTCGTCGGGCGATCGGAGACTATTTTCAACAGCGCGCCTAGGAGCTGTCATCCAATTGCAGACAATTGCAGAAACCCTGATGCTGCGGTGGCAAAATCGTGAGGAGCAAGGGGCTGGAGCATCTTGTCTGGGGCGGTTAGGCTGGGACAATCAACCGTTCCAGCCCCGATCATTGCTAGTGGAGCCGATTGAACACCGATCTTGAGCGACTATTCAGCGGATTTTGCTGGCTTGGGATAGGTGCGATCGCGCCGATCGGGCTGGGGCGACATCTCCGGCATAAAGGTTGGAACCATATTCGGCTCGCGGTGTTTCACCATCGTCACCTCGGGCGGCAGATCCTCGGGGTTGGCAACCGACTCCGACTCATTCCCCATGGGCAACCACCCCACCAACGGCAACGGCAACAGCGTCGAAAGATTCGCGATCGTCACCAACAACCACAGGCGATCGAAGTGGGTTTCATCCACCCCCAGCCAATGGGTCAGCAGCGCCCCAAACTCACTCGACACCGCCCCCGCCAGGTTATAGACCGACATCAGCAGCGCAAACAGCGTCGCCTCCACCCCCGGCGGACACAACCGCGCCGACAGCACCAACACCGGCATAAACGTGATTTGCCCCGCCACGGTCAAGATCAAACTGTCGCCCAGGCTGAACCAGCGATCGTCAATCCCCAGCGCCCGATTCGCGTGCGTCACCAGCAGCAGCGTCGTCATGCCCAGCGCCGTCGAAGCCAGCGTGCTCCACAGAAAAATCTTGCGAAATGGCACATTTTTGAAAAAGCGCTGGAACGCCCAGACCCCAATCAACGCCGCCACACTCGTCACCAGGCGCACCCGCCCCAAAAACTCCGGCGGAAACTGCAACTCATTGGTGGTGAAGTAGAAAAACGCCGTATCCGACGAAGGAGTCGCCTGCCACAGAAATAGGAACAGCGTCGGCAGCCAAATCGCCTTTTGCGACACCGCTTGCCACAAATCGCTGGCTTGCTGGCGAATCACGCTCAAATCGGGGCGCGCCGCCAAGGGCGTTTCCCGAATCGCAAAGGCTCCAAAACAGACCAGCAGCGGAAACATGGAAGTCATCCAAAACACCGTTTGGGCGCTGAACTGTTCCAACAGCACGCCGCTAAGGTAGGCCGTGAGCAACCCGCCCAGGGCCGACACCCCCCAACAAAGGGACTGCAACGAGCCAGCCGTACCGGTCGATTCGCCCCGGGCCCGCTCCACCACGAGGGAGTCGGCGATCACATCGCTGACGGCAACGGACAAGGACGACAGGGCGATCGCCAGCATCGCCGCCCAGCCCGTGTGCACCACCGTGGCCATCGCCACCCAAGCCAAGGCCCCACCAATCCCCGACAAAATCAGATAGGGCCGCCGCCGATAGCCAAAAATGGGAAACCCATCGGACATAAAGCCAAACAGCGGCTTGATCATCCACGGAATCGCCACCACCCCCATCAAGGCGGCAACCTCCGCCGGACTCAGGTGCAGTTCATCCTTCAGGAAAAAACTCACAGCCAACCGGGCCAAGCCCAAAATCCCCTGCACCAAATACACCAATAAAATGGCGATTAGCTCCGGTGTGGGTTCGTTGCCGAAGAAGAGTTTTTCGACAAGGACCGATCGAACACCCGCCGATCGCCCCGGTTGGGGATCGGGGAGCGGCGCGGATTCAGAACTGGAGCCAAGATTCGGCTGAGGTGCAATTGCCATTGACAAGGTGCTAGCAAAAAAACTTCATATTCCAAGCGTCTCCATCATAGCTGGCTTCCCGAACCTAGTCCGGTTAGGGCGCGGACTCGACCCACGAAGCGGCGATCGAGCGGCCCCCACCCACACCCGTCAGCACCACAGGCAGCGATCACGCATTACTGAAACATCCGCAGCCACGTCCGAAAGATCGCCCCAAATCACGATTCCAAAAGTGGTTTGTCGTCCATGGCAGTCACCCCATTCAGCCCCAAGGAGGATGCATAAAACGTGCTCTGCATCCCTGATAGGCCACGAAAGTTGCTGAAAGCAAGAGGTTTAAACCCCTTATTTTCATCGGTGATTGCTCCTCAAAAGGGACTTGCTTTGACATTTTAGCCATCCCCTGAAATATATTCATCAATCGGTTTCAAAAATCTTTTTTACTATTCTTCCAATAAGATATGTTGAGATTCTTGATTTCTAGATCAAGCTTCGATTTACTTACGATTTAGGCTTCTGATATCATGACTACGCAATGGGTGGCTAATAGTTTTTGAATGACAAAAAAGATACATCAGCCACCGAAAGCATACGGAAGACCCATGCCAATCACGAATTCAATTCATGGTTTGCATCGCCCCCTTGAGTCCGATGGATTGCTGTCTAAGTGCTATCCAAATCGAACAATAGTCATCTTGGACATCTCATTAGACATCTCATTAGACACCTCAGAAGATGCATAGAAAGTGCTTTGCATCACTCAAGGAGTCGCAAAAATGGTTGAGACAAGGAACATCAGTAGCTTGTTTTCACCGGCAATTAGACCCAGAAAGAAACTTCATCAAATATTAACCATTCAAGAAGTCAACATAAGCAATATTCTAATTCATACCCGCCTTGATTCATTCATCATTATGTTGTGATCAATACATACTCGACCTAGGATCGATCGATAGTCAATTCATGATTGATTCATGATTAATTCATGATTAATTCACGACTAATCGTAGACAGCTCCAACACGACTTCTATCATTAGAACGGTTAGCCTAGAATGACTTCAGCCAAAGCCCCAGCAGACAATACCCTAGGCATTTCCTTGCCTTCTCGACATTCAATGTCTCAAGCGGCTCGCATTGGATGCTTTGTTCTCCTCATAGCGCTAGGGCTGTTGGGTAATTACTGCCGGGTGTCATTATTCTTGGGCGTTGATTTTATTTTTGGTAGCATTGCTGCCTTGTTGGCAGCTCGCTTTTATGGTGCTTTCTGGGGTGGGCTAGCTGGGGCTGCGATCGGTAGCTATACCTATGTCCTATGGCACCATCCCTACGCCATGATTATTTTATCGGCGGAATCCGCAGTAGTCGGTTGGCTTTTTAAGCGCCATCGCCAAAGCCTAATTCTGTTAGATGGTTTGTATTGGCTATTTTTAGGATCATTGCTGACTTCCCTGTTCTATGGAACGGTGCTGCAAGTCGGGGCTGTTCAGTTGCAATTTGTAGTCTTAAAGCAAATTCTAAATGGTCTATGCAATGCCCTTTTGGCTAGCGGCATTATTGGCTTAATTTCACTATTAAGCCGATTGATACCCAATCAAATTCCTAGAATTTATTGGCTATTTCGAGATGTCTTAAATGACGTTTTAGTTGTTTTCATTTTGCTGCCAGTGATGTTTTTATTCACCCTGGATGCAAATCGACTCTTGCAAAATCTTGAGCAGGAAATGGGGGCTGAATTACAACTCATTTCTGCACCCATTGCGGAGCGGTTAAAAACATGGCAGCAGCAGGTTTGGAGTACCGTTTCGGAATTTTCGCAGGTGACAGCACTGGACGTGACCGAAGCGCAGTTATCGATCGCCTTGCAGCGCAATGCACTGATTAATGGGTTTTGGGTTTTCGATCGTCAACGGCAACTGATCAAGACGGTGAGCAAATCTGTTGGTTCTCCTTTGACGGCCAATGAATTAGATCAGCTTTGGATTGCGATTAATGATCAATCACCACCAGGATCGAATACCAATCAGAAATCCAATATTGACAAAAATTCTGACCCCAATTCAGCCATCCTTCAACCTTGGAAAATCATCCCATTACCCAATCAACAAACGGATCAGTTGACCAGTTTGTGGTTGGTACGTCCCCTGACCCAGGAGTTACAAACAACAGGTTTTTTGGTAGCCAATTTAGATTCAAAGCAGCTCAAGCAACTGTTGGTCAACCAGACTAAATTGCAGGATCAGGAGAGCGAACTATTTTTGCTGGGCCCCGACGATCGGGTCTGGAGCAAACTGGGCACGGGTCAGTCATTATCGCTGGGGGAAACATTTTCGCTCGCCCAATCAGAGACGCAAGTTCGTGAGTTAGACAATCAAAACCATCGGCTATATCAGGTGCTGACGGTAATACCACCAAAGCCGCCGATGGTACAGTCTCGCCAATCCAATTATTGGTTACGCACCGATCTACCGGGTGGGCTGAACTGGAAATTGTGGGTGACGGTTCCGGCCCAGTCTTATATCGATGAGTTGCAACAGGCCTATAATCAACGGTTCGGCATTGTCTTGCTGATGGTTTGTGGCGGGATGGGTTTGGCAAGTTTGATTAGTCGATCGCTCGTTACCTCCCTCCAAACCTTGGCTAAAATCACAACGGATTTGCCCGATCGGGTAGATGCGGGTCGGGGAATTGCTTGGCCAAGCAGTCAGGTTCTAGAGTTTGAGCAGCTATCAATCAATGGTCAATTGATGGCTCAAAGTTTGCAAGAGAAGTTCCTAGAAATTCGCCAAGCCAATGACCTCCTAGAACAGCGAGTGATAGAGCGCACGACTGATCTAGAAACGGCCTTACATCAGTTGCAAACCACCCAAACCCAATTAGTACAAACCGAGAAAATGTCAAGCTTGGGTGGATTAGTCGCCGGGGTTGCCCATGAGATTAATAATCCAATGAATTTCATTTCAGGAAACCTCGTTCACGCGGAGGAATATTCTCAGGGGTTATTAAAGGCGTTGGAACTATTTCAGGCTTATTATCCTGATATTGATCCAAGCCTGGCCGCAGCCTTGGACGATTTGGAAGTGGATTTTCTGATCGAAGATTTGCCCAAAACGTTTCGATCGATGCGATTGGGAGCAGAGCGGGTGCAGAGTATTGTGCAGTCCTTGCGAACGTTTTCTCGGATTGACAATTCTGAATTTCAGCCCGTTAACTTGCATGAAGGCATCGATAGTACGTTGCTAATTTTGCAGAATCGTTTGAAGGGCCGCGCCGATCGCCTTGGGATTGAGGTGGTCAAAAACTATGGCCCATTACCCTTGGTGGAGTGCTATGGCGGTCACTTAAACCAAGTGTTTATGAATCTGTTGGTGAATGCGATCGATGCGATCGATGATCGTGATTCCCAACGATCGATCATGGACATGAAACAATCGCCCAGTCGCATTGAAATTACGACCGCCATTCTGAGTAATCAAACCGTGATTCTGCGGTTTCGGGATAATGGGCCAGGGATGCCTACCGAAGTGCGCGATCGAATTTTTGAGCCATTTTTTACAACCAAGCCCAGCGGCAAAGGGACGGGATTGGGCCTATCCATTAGCTATCAAATTATTGTGGAACAGCATGACGGCATATTGACCTGCCAATCGAGTCCCAATGGGGGGACTGAGTTCTATATTGAGTTGCCCGCGCGTGGGGCGATCGACCCGTCCCAACCCCATTCATCCACCGCCGATCGCTAGACCGATCGCTCAGTCGATTACCAAAATGTGAGCTATTTCGGCCGCATTTCGCCAACGGTTGCCCGAATGCGGGGTACAGTATGAGAGTTACTGCTTTGGTGTGCTGATTGTGACTCTTTCGCGCCGCGCCTTTACCCGCAGACTCACTCAGTTTGGCCTGCTGGGATCGATGGGAGCTGCGATGGGTCAGCGGGCTAGCGAGCTGTGGAGCCGATCAACCCCAGCCGATCCCAACGCCATTGCACCCAGTGCCTGGGCCGATCGCCTGCGCATGGCCGATCGCCTCGCCGCCGAACAAGCCGCCGCCATCACCGATCCTCGCGCCGAAGTAGAGCTGCTGATTCCCAGCTTTTTGGGCAACCAAGCCCGCCGCTTCTACGGCCGCGGCACTCCCCAGGGGCTAACCGTTCAGCGCAAATTTCTCCTCGGCTCCGGCCCCACCCGCATTGGCCGCAAACTTGACCTTTGGAGCGGCGCGGGCTGGACGGGCCAATGCACCCTCGTGCGCGATCGCGGGCGCGACTACCTGCTAATCGGAGCCTTTGACCACCATTTACGCAAAATTGACCTCCAAACCTGGCAGGAAGTCTGGCGCTACAAATTTGACGACGTGCTGAAGGGAACCGCCACGGTTTACCTCGACCCAACCGCCCCGCCCCCCGACCAAATCGTGATCCTCCAGGGCAGTCGCCAGGGCGTAAACCTGCCCTTCACGGCGCGCGTCGTTCCCAGCCTGCGGGCGATTTCCTTTCGCACCGGCCAGGAACTCTGGCGCTGGAATGTGCGCCAAACCGCCAGCTATAGCCGCGATAACGACAGCAGCCCCCTGGATTTGCGCAATGGCTTGATTTTCAACGTGGGCGAAAACGGTGTTGGCTCCTTTTTGGGAGCCTCGTTGAAAACCGTCACCCAGCGCGACGGCATCAGCCAACCGGTGATCGCGGCGGAAGTCCTGTTCTACGCACCGGGCGACGCGGCCCGCCACGGCGGCAACCTGGTGGCGGAGTCTTCCCCCTCGCGGCTGGGCGATCGGCTCTTTGTGGCGGCCGGCTCCGGTCACATCTACGGTGTTGACATCAAAACTCGCCAAATTGACTGGGATTTCTTCACCGGAACCGATATTGATGGCACTGCCGTCGTATCCCGTGATGGCAAACTGTTTTGCGCGATCGAGCGGCAATACGCGTCCGGCCCCGGCGGCCTGTTCAAGCTCAACCCCGCCAAACCCCCGAGCGAAGCCGTGGACTGGTTTTTGCCCACCGGCTCCGTCCGCTACCAGGATTGGCAGGGTGGGATCATCGGCTCCGCAGCCCTGAACGACGACTACCGCGATCGGGGCCAGCCGCCCCTGTTTGCCACCGGCGCGATCGACGGCAACCTGTACATCGGCTCGCAACTGCGTACCACCGGCCTCGCCTATTGGGGCCCCCGCCGCGACGGCCCCTACAATTCGCCCTACGTCGCCTTCAAAGGGGCGATCGGCCCCACCATTTCCACACCGATTTTCACCGAGGGCGATCGGCTCGTAGCCGCCAGCTACGACGGCGTGCGCCTGTTTCAGCTCACCTTTACCCCCACCCAAGCGGACGATCCCGCCGCCCTGCCCAATGGTCGCGGGCGCTGGTTTCGCCTAGATGTCACCCTACTCGCGCACTTCGGCCCCGGCTTCTCCTTTGAAGCCACCCCGATCGTCTGGGATAACACCGTCTACATCAGCGGCCGCGACGGTTGGCTCTACGCCCTCGGCTAGGGTTAGGCGACAGGGTTGCTGTCCAGTCGAGCAAGGGCGATCGCTCCGTGATGGGTCATGATCACAGTGTTACGATCGCCTTACGAACTCGGATCGCGGCTATGACCTTTGCGGAGTTACGGGAAGCAACCTTGCGCCTATCGTGGGGCGATCGCTGGCGGTTGTTGTGGGAACTGGGGCGATCGCTGGTTATGTTTCGAGAAACGCTTCCGCCAACGGTGGTGGAGCGGATGGGAGGATTGCCACAGCATTGGCTCCAGGCGGGTGATTTGGCTGATCGAGACCTGCGACGGGCTGCATTAATTCATCCCAGTTGGCCGGCTGAGTTTGCCCCCAAAACGACTGGTCAATGGCAGGGTGAGCTTTTGACCCGGCCTGGTCAAGAGGCTGCTGATCATCGAGATGCGTGATGCTGTTTTAGGGCGAATCAAATTCACGAAGAATTTCAAGAATTTCTTGCGAACTAATATCTGTACGATCACTTTTGCTATAAATCGTTAATAGAACAATTCGTCCTGCCAGTTCTGCGTAATAAATCAGACGATATCCAGCGCTTTTCCCCTTGCCGATATCACTATTTTTAATTCGTACTTTAAAAACGTTGAGCGATAGACCTTGGAGAAGGTCGCCGGGACGTTCGCCCTGTTCTAGTTGGTCAAGGATGGGCTGCAAGTCTTGGCTTAGACTGCGATAACGCTTGAGTAGGGTGCGAACCTTTCGCGTGAAAGTGGGTGTAACCTCGATCAACATGGCTGGTTAATTCGCTTCGACGACCAGCCACATTTGTTCGATGGGGAAGGTTTGCCCTGATCGCATTTCCTGAAGTGATTGTCGGAGATCTTCGGCGGGTGATCGATCGAGTTCTGCTTCAACATCGCTGAAAAGATCGTCACTGAGGAATTTCCACAGTTGCAGGCGATCGCTCCGATCCCAATGGGTGATCGCCTCTAAAAGAATCTCTAGGGAAATTTCCAGCGTTAACAGAGCCATAGGGTTGCCTCAGAGCCAGTGGGGGCGATCGGCTGTGATTCCTAGTCTAGCAAGGGCGATCGGGTGGGTCGGTGTCCGGTTTAGTTTGGAATAGCTTGAGGGGTGAATCATGCGAGTAAGTTGGTCTGCATTACCCAGAGAACGGGTTAAACGTCACAATGTTGCAATCTTCAAAATCGCGAATATTTCTGGTTATTAGGGTTAGTTGATGAACTTGGGTGGTGGCGGCGATTAACATATCGGCTTGTGTTCGGGTTTGCCCTTGCAATCAGAGTCTTCCTCTCAGTATGCCTGCTGCCTGAGCGATCGCATCTGTCACCGGTAAGATCGTGCAGTTCTCTGCAAAAAACTGCTCAATCAATCGTTGAATTTTGGGGTTGGGTTTAGCGGACAACCCATAATAAATTTCCTCAAGTGTGATCACGCTAATAGTGATTTGATCCACAGACTGAATCCACTGGAGAACACTGGGGTTGGGCTGAGGTCGTGCAAATTCACTAATAATGTTGGTGTCACAGAGCATCGTCTACGACTACTCAAACGCACTGGGACGATCGCACCGCTCAGGAATTTCCAGGGTATAGGCTTCTTCCTCGCACAAATGATGCAGGTTCAGCAATTGTGTGGCAGCAGAATGGGAAGTGACTAGAGGGTCTGACGGTTGTTCTGTTGATAGGTGGTGTTGCCTGGTTGAGGGCAATAGCGTTTTGAAGATACGCCACAGTAACACTAGTCGATCGCGCCAGGACAGGTGGGAAATTTGGGCAGTGGTGCGATCGAGTGGGGTTAATGCCATGGCGGTTGAGGCTGCGTCGTCTTTGTCCCTAGTCTAGCAAGAGCGATCGCGCAATTCTCCCAAGGGGATGACCACCTATCGATTAACCAGGCTGATTGAGTGCCATTTTGAAGGCAGTGCAAAATTTTGGTTTGCAGGGTCAGGGTGCTTTGGTCGGGCGATCGAATCTCGATTAACCAGTCCGGTGCGCCATGAAACGACCCATTTTGGTCGGGGAGGCGATCGCGGGCGATCGCCACAATATCGGGCACAGGTGAATGGAGCGGAATGATGCAGCGCAATTCTTGGATTGCTTCAAATGCTTCGCTATGAGCATTCAGCCAATTCACCAGATTCCGTTACAACCGCGAGTGAAACAGGTTGGGCATCGGCTTCTGGATTTGCGCCCGTCAATCAGTTCCCAAGCCGGAGAGGTCTATAAGCTACCTGCTTTAACGTCAGTTCGGGATAAGGGGAGCGAAGGAAAGACGGGGCTGGTTAAGCTGAGGCATTAACCAAAAAGCCACTCAGCCCAACCCCGTCATGCTCAGTCTAGAAGCTCTGTTCTGCAAAATCGATGATTTCTGCCAAGCCTTTGAAGCCCAATGGAGACAACGCTTGCTCAGGGACAGGGACGGTCTACGGCAACGGCAACGCGAGCGCTCCATGAGCCTCAGCGAAATCATCACCATCTTGGTGATGTTTCATCAGCAGGGCTATCGCAACTTCAAAACCTACTATTACCACCATGTGTCGGTGTACTGGCGCTCAGAATTCCCGACCCTGGTCAGCTAATCCCGCTTGATCGAGTTTCTGCCTTCCGTCTTGCTGCCGCTCTGTGCCTATCTCCGTCACTGTTTCGGCATCTGTCGGGGCATTAGCTTTATTGATTCCACCGCGATTCGTGTTTGTCACGTGAAGCGGGCGCACCAACATCGCGTGTTTCGGGGGCTAGCCGCTTGGGGCAAAACCTCCATGGGTTGGTTCTTTGGTCTGAAGCTACATTTGGTGGTCAATGACCAAGGCGAACTGCTCGACTGCTGCTTGACTCCCGGCAATGCGGACGACCGCAAACCGGTACTCAACTTACTAAAGACCTGTTGGGGCAAGGTCTTTGCTGACCGAGGCTATGTCTCCAAAGCGTTAGCGCATCAGTTGTGGCAGGACTATGGCCTGCAGTTTTTGGCGAAGCCCCGCCGCAATATGAAGAATTCCTTGATGCTGATGCATGACAAGCTTCTGGCCCGCAGACGCTCGCTGCTTAAGACTGTCATTGACCAGCTCAAGAACCGTTGCCAGATTGAGCACTCTCGGCACCGCAGTCCAGTCAGTTGCTTCGTTCATCTGCTCAGTGGGCTGATTGCCTATTGTCATCAACCCAAGAAGCCGACCCTCGACCTGGCCGCACTGGGAATTGAACTCCCTGCTTAACCCGAACTGACGTTGCTTTAGCTAGTAGCGCAAAAAGCTCAATGAGCTGGATCCACAAATTGTCGAATCCCTGGAAAGATTGACGTTTGCGATTTATCAACCCAGAGAATTAAGGCAACCATGATACTAGGACTAACTCAAGGTAGCCCCAAAGTTTGTTTAACTAGAGTTGCCGTTTCTTGCGCTGCCTGAGCATAATCCTTGCTATAAACGCGATTGCCATCGGCTCCTGCAAGGGTTAACCAAGCATAGGCAGCTTTATACAAATCGCTTTTACCCGAAAAGTGTTCATCAAGCGGTTGTCCATCTGGCTCTGTAGTCCAGAGGTGTAACTCACCCGTACTAGCTTTTCCACTAATAATTGCGAGCTTTTCACGATACAAGCCCTGAGCTGCCTTCATCTGAATATCTTTGCTGCTCAGAAAGTCTTGATTGGATACTCCTGGAGCATACTTACTGCGCTCTCCGGGCCCCATTTGGAAAGCTCCTAAATAGCCGAGTCCGTTGTTGGCTTGCCAATCGCCACCACCAGATTCAGTCGCCAAGATTGATGTCAGGAATAGTCCTACATCTTGCGTGATCACCCCTCGATTGACTGAGTCAAAGATATCCCTGACAAACTCTCCCTTGACACTGGATCCAACAACCCCACCGCCTGAGACAGCCCGTTTAGCCGGAACTATGGAAGGGATATTTCCAGACGGTAAAGGATTGCCACTGTTTTGACTTGTTAAGCCTAGATCTCGGGCTTCAAGGTAAGCAATCAAAGGGTTATCAGTCAACTCCATGACTTTCTGCCAATCAGTTCTATCTTGTGGCAGGAGTCCTTTAACACTTGATCCTGAAGGCTTTGATGGACTTGGTTTCACTTCAAGATGCAAGTGTGATGCCGAAGATCCAGTTGACCCTGACAGGCCAATCACTGTTTCAGGATTCACAAAATCACCTTCAGAGAAGCTGCTTGTATCCATGTGCAAATACATGAATGTCTTCTTAAGCTGATCGTTGTATATAGCGATTGTTCCCCATTCGCCGCTATACATAGGATTCTGGGAGCTAGTCTTCTTCCCATCCAAAGTTCCCACGTAGATGACTTCACCGCCAACTAGTGCTTTCACAGGAGTTCCTAAAGGAACTCTGAAGTCAATACCCGCGTGATACTTGTTGTTTTGAGGAGACCCTGATGCAATGAATGCATAGTGATCAAGATATCCACCATCAGAATTAGGAATCTCACTGGTTGTGAATAGCTTGTTCCACAGTTCAGCAAACTCTGGGGAGCTTTTCAGAGCTATATAGTTTGATCCTGTGAAGACAGCTCCTGTATGTCCAGCCTGAGGAGGCATATTGGAGTAAACAGCGTCATACTTCTGAATAAGCTGAGATGTAGCTGGAGTAACACCAGTGCCTGAGCTTCCTCCTCCTGAGGAACCACCAGCAGCCTCATCAATTGTCAAATCGAAGTAGGCATTGAGGGCGCTGTCGTAGAACTCAAAGTGGAAGTCATAGGTACCCGACTTCGGCACAGTAAACCGAATTTCCTTGTGCGCTCCGTAAGCATCTTCACGGAACCCATCGGGCATGAAGTTTACCCATTCGTTAGTTCCAATGTGTTTGGCAAAGAGACGATAGCCATCATCTGCGCGCACCCTTGCCACATAGGTCTTACCAGCCTCAAAGCTGTATTGAGTATAGGCACGCATCGCAAACTGATCATTGGGAACTCGCGCATCTGGTGCATCGGAACCCCAATCCATCTTGAAGCCACGCTTACCATCTGAACGGATATTAGAACCGAGTCGCGTTGATCCCAGAACATCATCACGATCCCAACCTAAATCCACAGGCTTAGGACGATTGCTGGGCCAGCCATGATACTCAACAACCCAGTCACTGCCGCTCTCTGTATGTTCGTAGAACGGAGCAGTACCTCCCGGTGCGCCTGTCAAAATGTTGGTGAAGGTTCCCTTGAAATCATCACCCTCGTACCGAATTAACTGAGGATATTTGCTGAATGTCCCATCTCCACTGGACAGGAAAACCTCCGCTGTTCGGATCTCATCACTCTGACTACGCGGGCCAAACTCTTGGCGGATGATATCAGTTCGACCATCACCATTGAAATCGCCAGGGATGATGTTGACGAAATTACCCTTGAAGTCATCACCATCATGACGGAGCGGGGTTGGAACAAGAGTGAATTGACTCCTGCCACCACTGGATAACCAGACTTCAGCAGTACGAGCTTCATCATCATCTAAAGTATTTTTCTCCTGACGAATGAAGTCCGTTTGTCCATCACCATTGAAGTCACCAGGGATCAGGTTAGTAAAATCCCCCCTCAGATCATTGTCGGAGTTGTTGAGAACGATTCCTGGACGAAACTGACCATCACCATTTGATAGAAACACAACGGCCGTGTTGCTTCCATCATCATCCCAGGTATTTTTCTCCTGGCGGATAAAATCTGTTCGTCCATCACCATCAAAGTCACCAGGAATGATGTTGACATAATCACCCTTGAATCCATCGCCACCAAAGGTCAAGCTGTGGGCCATCCTAAAATTGGCAGCACCAGCATTGAGCCATACCTCAGCCGTGTAGTTGTCATCGTTATCCCAACTTCCTTTCTCTTGGCGAATAAAGTCTGTCTTCCCATCACCGTTAAAGTCACCAGGGATGAGGTTTACGAAATTTCCATTGAAGCCACTACCAGTGGCTGCATCTAGATCTCGCTCCTTATAAAAGCCCTTTCCATCAGCGCCAGCTAACCACAACTCCGTATTGCGATCTTTGTTGCTATCGTTCCAGGTTGCCCAATCTGCTTTTTCTTGCCGAATGTAGTCTGGGCGACGATCACCGTTAAAGTCACCCCAAATCAGGTTGACATGACTACCACGAATATCATTAGGCAGATCAGTAAACTTACCGATTAAAGAGCTACTAGAAGCGCCATAGGTAAATACCTCACCTGTACGGATATCGTCGTATGAGATGGCTCCCTTTTCCTGGCGCACCAAATCAGTTAACCCGTCACGGTTGAAATCAGCGCCGTGGTGGAGAGGGCGGTAAGGCGAGCCAACTGCATTCAACTGATAGTTTGCGAGACCACCGGAACCAGGGAAAAGACGGACATAATACCGTCCTTTCTCGTCAAACGTCATTGATTGGTTGCTGTTTAAGCCCAGTGAGCCGTTATAAACAGTTTCACCAGAATCGAGAAGGCCATTGTTGTTGGCATCTCGAATAATTTGCATCCTGAGTTTGCCGGACAGCGTTTTAGTGCTCCACTGGACATACTCGCCAGGTTTCGTTACGTCAAAGTAGAACAGGTCATCAGGGTTGCTATTGCTCAGATTTCCCTGTTTGAGACTCGAATAAGCATTGAGTGGTGCTGGTTCCCCATCAAAAACGATGACAGTCTGATCAAAGAGTTGTGAGGCGGAGGTAAGCTTGGTTGAGACTGGGGTAGTCGCAGGACTAGTTGATGATGATTGGGTAGCGCCCGGTACTTGATACCAGTAGGTTGTAGTTTTGTTGGGCTGCTGCTGAAGGTTGCCATTCGCGTAGTAATGGGCGATCGCTCCGTTGGCACTTCTTGTGCTGTATTGATAAGCACCCGCCGTATTGGGTAAACCGGCCGTTGTCCCAGGTTGAGGCGGATTTTGTAGACGTACTGATCCTGTACCCGTCCAATTATTAGTGGCTACTAGGGGATAGTTTGACCAGTTCAGCTCAACGGAAAAGAGGCCTGAAGAGTAACTGTATTTGAGATTTCCACCACTGAAAGGATAGGTCAGTCCGTCCCTGGAACTTATCTGGTTTCCAGTCATCATGCCCAGCTGATTGCGCTGGGTGGATGTGAGATTTCTTTGATAAAACTCTCCCTCTTTACGACCCAAGATAAAGAAGTTAGGGCCTGTGTAAAAAATAGCCCCTTTTTCAAAGTCCTGTCGCTCGCCACTCCCAAATGCATATCGATCAGAAGTTGGCAATCCAAAGTTGGTGGCAAAAGGAGTGTAGGTATTATTCCAAACATCACCCCTGATCCAGAAGGCTTGATCTTCGTTCCTGTTTAATACTAAGGCTCCTGCCCCTTCCGAACCACCCGATAGCACTTGATACTTGACATTCAGAGATGGAGTATCAATGTAGCCTTGCAATTCAAATTTGCCTAAACCTTGACCGAAAGTTGGCGAGCCTAATTTGCTGGAGCCACCATTTTTAGCATAGGCACTATTTGCAAGACCGACAGTATCAGGAAGTAGCGTTGCAAAGTTACTCAGCTCTGTCCAAGGCTGAGGAATATAAAGCATTCCGGCCCCTGAGATTAGTCCTGTTTGCGTACCCAGAGGACGTGCAATATTTTGGCGAATGATGAAATCTCTAAACTGAGTATAGCCATCCTGTGAACTGGAAAATCCTGGTCGTGCAAGCTGCACAACATCATCCCAATTCGGCTCGCGTCCTAACTCTGCTCTAAGAGTGCTAGGGGCTTTACTTGACCACTTGTAGGGCACTCCTGCATGAGAAGTTACGGGCATTGCCCTAGAGTTGTTGTCAATGATTGATGGTAGAAGACTGAGAAAGTTATTGAAAGTGGCATGGGAGCGGCCCATAAAACTGTAGAATACATCGTCCCGATTAATAACCGAGTTCGGCATCTGATACCACTTAGCATCTGCTAGGTATCCATCGGTATAGTCGCCTCGCTTTGTGTTGATAATTGGATAGGAATTGAAGGCCGCAACTTCGCGTTCCCAGGGAGTTGCAAATCCTTCACCACCCCAACTGTCGGGTGCAAACCAAGGTTCAGGCTTGTAGGTTTCGCCCTTCGTCATCTTGGCGAGGGAAACTGCCGCTGCCCCGTTGACGATGCCGTAGCCCGTCAGCTCGTCATAGCCAGGCGCTTCGATGTCGGTGGCAGTCTTGGCTAAAGCATCCTTGAGCTGCAAATAGTTGAGACTAGGATTCGCTGCCCATGCCAGAGCCGCATTCGCCGTCACCTTGGCTGTAGCAACGGAAGTGCCCGCCATCGTGCCTAAGCCTTCGGCCAACAGCGATGGAATGCCCTGCTCGATCGTCCCGCCGATCGCACTAATCGTCAGCTTCTTACCACTGCTGGAATAGTCGGTTTTGGCTGCCCCATCGGCGATCGCTACCGAGCGATCGATTTGTTCCGCCGCTGCCACCGAGATGATGTTGTCAAACTCCTGAGCCGCTTGGGCTAACACGGACATGTCCCCCGTGCCGCTGTTGCCCGCCGCTACAAGCAGGACGACACCGGCTTGGCGAGCTTGCTCGATCGCCACCCGCTCTTCGGGAGTGAACTCGTAGCGCGTCGAAATCGTGCCGTCGGCGTTCTTTTGGGTCAGGTCAAAGCTCAGGTTCACCAAGCCACGGGTCTGACCCTGGGTCTTGATGTAGTCCACATAGTCCACCAAGGCCTTGGCCCAGTTGCCCGACCCCACGGCCCGCGCTGCCCAAATCGGCGCATCGGGCGCGAGTCCGTCAATTCCCACGCCGTTGTTGCGGATGGCGGAAATCAGACCCAGGATGTGGGTTCCGTGTTCGTTGCCCTCGCCGGGATTCAGCAGCGGATCGGCATCGTTGTCGATGTAGTCCTTGCCCCAGACGATTTTGCTGTAATCCAAATCAGGGTTACTGCGGGCAAATCCCGTGTCGATCACACCGATGATCGGGAACTTACTGGCGGGCGTAATGGCCGCCGCCGCGATATCTGCCGGGGTTGGATAGGTTGAGGGGAAGGAGCCGAGCGGTGACGTTGCGGGTACGGTGGCGGGCTGGGTGGTCGGCGGCTCAATGGGAGCAACTGGGCTGGGCGTAATCGGATTAACCGGATTGCTAGGGGCCGTCGGGCTGCCCGGAGTCCCGGTCAAGGGATCGATCGCCCCCGACGTTCCGGGGTTTGCCGGCTGTGGTACTTCCACCGTTGTGTAGGGCAAGGCATCAGCCAGCAACAGCTTGCCTGCTTCTTCCTTTCGCCAATCTTTTTGGGGATCGATGTGTTGGTCGATCGAGTCCACAGTGCCGCTCACGCCGCGCAACCGCACCACCAGGTCGTTGTAGTCCCGATCGCTCCCTTGATCCAACCGCAAATCTTCAAAGATGTAGGTATTGCCGCGCGTCGCGCTGGTTCCCGCTTCGACCAGTTGGCCGGCTTGGAACAGGCCATCGGGATTGGCGGTGGCCATGGAATAGAGCGGCCGGCGCGATCCGCCCGTGGAAGCACCGGCCGCAATATCCGCCAAGGTGCCGTCGGGAATCAAAATCAACCCATATTTCGCACCGGGCTTGACCGTAAAGGTCTTCACGCCCGCAAAACTGCCTTGGTTGAAGTTATCCTCGTTCGCCAGTTTGCCGCTGAACTTTGCGCCCTCGGTGCGATCGTCCACCAGCAAATGGCCATCCAGCGAGTTGCTGCTGGCTCGCCGCGCCGCTTCCCGATGGAACGCATCGCCGCTCAACAACTCCATGCCGTCGAGGGCAAAAACCCCCAGTTGCGTGGTGTTGTAGCCACCGCCATCCCAGTTATATTCAGCGCTCAGGGTCGATCCGATCGCCGTGAAAACCCCAGAGGTGAACTCTAGGCGAGCAACTTCGGGACTGCTGGTGGGACTTGTTGTGGAAACCGGCAGCGACGGTAACGGGGGTGAGTCCGGAACCGGCGGGGTATCTCCCGTCAGCGGATCGATCGCGCCATCTCCCAGTGACGTTCCCGAACCCGTCAGCCCTCCATCTCCCACAGTTGTGTCATTTCTGGGTCGGCGTGCCGTCCGTCCCGGGGTCTGCGCTCTGCCAAAGCCCTGCCCCGCCGTTGGTAACACGGGGTCGATCGCCCCACCATCACTAATCGGCTCCCCCGACGGGTTGATCAACCCATGACTGGGGAGCAGTGGGGTTAAGTACTTGAGCGGATCAGTCTGGAACTGTTGGCCCGGCAAAGCCCCAATGGGCAGCGACTCCGAAGCCTCGGACAGCCCAGAAAAGAGATCCGACATGGTGATGTTACCGACAGAGAGTAGATGAGAGGTCTGACTAGAACTACCCTATGCGATCCGAATTCAGAGTGCCAAGAGTTATAAGAAAATATTGTGATATTGAGAGAGGCAATCACCTAAGCTAAAGCATGGCTTGCATCAAAACTGACGCAAACATGCTTAGGTAAGAGCAAACTTTCAGCAGAAAATCTGGACTAAGGTTTCCTAGGGAGTCTGGATAGGTGCTTTTAGTCCTGTTGAGCAGGGGTTTTCGTGGCTTTTCCTAGTCGATCGCCTTGGCCGGTTCCGGGGTCGATCGGGGCGATCGCAGGGCCTTGCGGCGCGGGCGGCGGGGTGCTAATCCCACCCGTTGCTTAAACCAATGCTGGAGATTGTCCACATAGATAAACAGTACCGGCACGACTAGCAAGGTGAGCAGGGTGGAGGTTGTGAACCCGCCAATCACGGCGATCGCCATCGGGCTGCGTTCTTCGGCCCCGGCTCCCAGGCCCAGGGCCAGGGGGAACAAGCCCACCACGGTCGAAACGGAGGTCATGACGATCGGGCGGAGTCGGGCCACACCGGCTTCCACGACGGCCTTGGCCTGGGGCATTCCCTGGCGCTGGCCCTCGATCGCAAAGTCCACCAACAAAATCGCGTTTTTGGTTACTAGCCCCATCAGCAACACGATCCCGATCAGCGCGAAGAGTCCCAATTCCTTTTGGGCGATCAACAGACCCAGGAATGCGCCGCCGGAAGCCAAGGGCAGCGCGGCTAAGATCCCGAGCGGGTAGAGGAAGCTGTTGTAGAGCAACACCAACACGCCATAGATCGACAGCACGCCCAGCCCCAGAGCCGAGAGGAACCGACCAAAAATGTCGCCCATGATCTTGGCATCCCCGGCGGGTTCTTCTGCCACGCCGGCCGGGAGCGGACTCATGGCCGGCAGGGCGCGCACCTGTTGCAGGGCCGTGCCGAGGGGAATGCCTTGCAGGTTCGCATCAATGCTCACTTGGCGGGCGCGATTGTAGCGGTTGATTTGGGCGGGGCCGCTTGCCAGTCGAATTTCGGCCACACTGGAAAGGGGCACTAGCGCGCCATTGCGGCCGGGAACGCGCAAATTTTCCAGGGTTTCGATGGTGGTGCGGAATTGGGGCGCAACTTTCACCCAAATCGGAATTTGTCGATCGGCCAGGTTGAACTTGGCCAGGCTCGATTCGTTGTCGCCGATCGTTGCGAGGGTGGCCGTCCGGGCGATCGCCTGCACCGACACGCCCAAATCCGTCGCCCGCTGCACATCGGGAATAATCGCAATCTCCGGTTTCACCAGGCTGGCGCTGGAGGTGACTTCCACCAGCCCCGACAACCCGCGCATTTGCCGTTCGAGGTCGGCGGCGGTTTTGTTGAGCAGCTCGGGGTTCTCACTTTTCAGGACAATCCGCAGATCTTTGCTCGTGCCGCCGCGACTTTGCAGACTGCGGAAGGTGACGCGCGCCCCGGCAATTTTTTGGAATTCCTGGCGCATTTGTTGCTCAAACTCGCGCTGGGTGGTGTCGCGCTCGTCTTTCGGTTTCAGGTTGATGTAGCCGGTGGCTTGGTTGGCGGCCTTGGCCGACAGCAACACGCGATCGACGATCGGGTTGGCATCCAGCAGCTTGTAGGTGCGGCCCATCACCTCGACGGTTTCTTCGAGGCGGGAGCCGGGTGGGAGTTCAATTTCGACGCGGCTCAAGCCCGTGTCACCGCTGGTGAACAGCCCCTTGGGAATGAAGGGAATGAGCTGCAAACTGGCGATGAAAAAGCCGATCGCGATTAACAGCGTGGCAATCCGATGGCGCAGGGCCCAGGTCAACAGCCGCCGATAGGGGCCGGGGCGCGCTTCCGTCGAGGACTCCTCCGCCAATTGCAGCCGATCGGCCTGGGGCTTCGGCTTCAGCATATAGGCGCTCATCATCGGCGTGACGGTGCTGGCCACCAGGGTCGAAAACACCGTCGAAACCACCACCGTTACGCCAAAGGGCTGGAAAAATTGCCCCGGAATCCCGCCCATGAAGGCCACCGGCAGAAACACACCCACCAGGGTTCCCGCCATCGCCAGCAGGGAAAAGCCCAACTCGGAGGAGGCATCGAAGGCCGCTTGGCGGGGCGTTTTGCCCATGTTCAAGTGCCGATCGACATCCTCGACCACACAAACTGCGTCATCAATCAGGTTCCCGATCGCCAGGGCCAACGCCAGCAGGGTCATGCTGTTCAGCGTGTAGCCCAGCAGTTGCATCACCGCAAAGGTCGGAATAATCGACAGGGGCAGCGCCGCCCCCGCGATCAGCGTGTAGCGAACACTGCGCAGAAACAAACCAACGACGATCGTGGTCAGCACACAGGCGGAGATCAAGTCCTCGACCGTCGATTGGTAGGACTGGCGAATCTGATTGGCATTCGTAAAAACCAGATCAAACTTGATGCCGGGCAGCTTTTTGGGCAATTCGGCCACCGCCTTGACCACGCCTTCCTCAACGGTGACAAGGGTGCTGCCGGTGCTGCGGAGTACGGAGAAACCGACGGCGGGTTGACCGTTCAGAAAGGCGGCTTCCTTGGGTTCGGTGAAGCTGTCGCCGACGCGGCCGAGGCTGGCCAGGGGCACGGTGCCCCCGTTGGGCAGGCTAATGCGGTAGTTCTGGAGTTGGCTGAGGGTGCGGGCGCTGCCCAGGGTGCGGATCGTTTGTTGGCTGCCACCGAGGTCGGCTTGGCCGCCGGGGAGGTTGGTGTTGAGCGATCGCACCTGGTCGTTCACCTGGGTGGCGGTGATCCCATAGGCCGTGAGTCGGCCGGGGTCGAGATCCACCCGAATCGCCCGATCGACCCCGCCGATTCGCTCCACTTGGGCCACCCCAGACACGGCCAGCAACTCGCGCGCAATCACCCGATCGACCAAATCGCTCAGTTCTTCAACGGATTTGCCCTCACCGGACACGGCATAGGTCAAAATTGCCCCGCCTGCAAACTCCACCCGATCGACCAGGGGTTCTTCGATCGCGGCGGGCAGGCTCGATCGAATTTGCGAGATCGCGTTGCGCACATCGTTCGTGGCCTGGTTGCTGTCGGTTCCCAGCACGAAGTTGACCAGGGTGAACGATCGCCCGTCCGTCACCGTGGAGGTCATCTGGTCGATGTTGCCCAGGGCGGCGATCGCGTCCTCGACCTTTTTCGTTACCTCCGTTTCCAGCTCCACGGGCCCCGCACCGGGCTGGATCACCGTCACCGATACGGAAGGCACATCAATGTTCGGGCTGGCATCGATGCCCAACCCCAAAAACGCCATGATGCCAATCACCGCCGCCACCAGGCAGGCCAGGATCGTTGGTACCGGACGCTTAATCGAACCAGCGGACAGGTTGAAGTTACTCACGGGCGATCGCTTTTCCCAACGGGACGGACGAGACGACGGGGACGACGAGAAAACCGGCTTCGATCGGTCAGCTTGCAATCAAACAGCCTGCAATCAAACAGCTTGGGGCTGAGGGTGAATCGGGAAAAACTAGCCGACCTAACTGGGCCTCAGCCTAATTGGGCATCACCTGGACCCGATCGCCCTCCTTCAGGTAGGCGGCTCCCTTCACCACCACCCCCTGGCCAGCGGTCAGGCCGCTGCGCACTTCCACGCGGCCATCCGGTAGCACCTTGCCCACTTCGATCCGTTGGGCCACCACGGTGCTATCCGGGTTCAGGCGATAGGCGATCGCCGAGCCATCGGCCTGGGGCAACACAGCCTTCGCCGGAATCGACAGCCCACGACCCATGGCAATCCCAACCACCGCCCGCAAAAACATGCCCGTTCGCAACCCCGGAGACGGCTGCAACTCCACCTTCACCGTGGCTAGGCGCGACTGGGGATCGATCGTCGGGTCAATTTCCCGCACGCGCCCATTCACCACCTGGCGCGTGGCATCGGCGATCGCCTGTACCGGTTGCCCCGGCCGAATGCCCCGCAACTGGGTTTCCGGCACTTTCAAATACAATTCCAGCTTGCCCACCGCCGCAATCTGAAACAGGGGCTGGTTCACCGCCGTCACATTGCCCACGGTCGCATCCCGCTTGACGATCGTCCCGGGAGCCGGAGCCAGGATGCGCGTGTTTTTTAATTGCTCAATAATCTGCCGCACCCGGCCGCGGGCTTGCAAAAAGCGGGCTTCGGCCTGGGTAATGTCCTCAGGGCGGTTGCCCGTGGCCACCTGCCGATAGCGCTGTTGGGCTTCCACAAAGCGGGATTGGGCCTGTTCCAGCGCCGCTTCGTCACCCCTAGCTCGGGTAATCACTTCATCAAGGCGATCACGCGAAATTGCTCCTTCATCCGCCAAGGATTGGTTCCGCTGGGCCCGCAACCGGGACAGGGCCAAATCCGCCTTGGCTCGATCGATTCCGGCCGCCGCCTGCCGGGCCGCTGCCTGGGCCTGGGCAATCTCTTCCGGGCGCGATCCCCTGCGCAACTTGGCCAGGGCCGCCTCTTCCTCTAGGGCCTGGGCACGGGCCTGCCCCAACTGGGTTCGCAGCAAGGAATCGTCCACGATCGCCAGGGTCTGGCCCTGTTGCACCGATTGCCCTTCATCGGCCAAAATTTGCATCACCTTCAGCCCCGTGCCCGGTGGTTGAACGGGAACCAATTCGCGGGCCTCGATCGTGCCTGTGGCTTCGATCGTCCGGCTCACTTGGGAGGCTTCCACCGTCGCGATCGTCACGGGCTGGGCATTACCGGTCTCTGGGCCGCTGGTGGGCATGGCAGCGGGTTGCTGGGCGATCGCCGGCTGTGCTTGTGCACCGGGGTTGCGCCCCCCCATGGCGAAGCTCACCCCCAAACTCGCGAGCACTCCAATCCCCAAGCCGACTAGCAAGCCGCGTGGCCCGCTGAGCCAAGCACTGCCCGGCAGCCACACTTCGCCATTCACATCAAAGTCATCATCCAAATCGAGGATCTCATCGTCGATCGGGGAAGGCGATGGGGGATCAGAGAAGTTGTCCTGCGTGGTGCGATCGGGAAAATCGAGAGCCATGGTTGAACCGTGGATTAACCCCAGGCGGGTAGCAATGAAAGGAAAACAAGCGATCGAGATTGAAAACGGGTCAGTTGAGTTCAGGCGGGCCAGTCGAAGTACACAAAACCGCAACCGGTCAGGGCAAGCGGGCCATGTCTGTTAGTGCAGTGTCCATCAGTGACCTATCTGTCAGTGCCACTGGCGACTTTAGCGGTCTACCCCTCACTACCCTAATAGCCTAGCGATCAGGACTACACCTGTGTTGTGGAACCGGCAATCGGGCAGGGATTGCCATCGAAGCTAAAGAAACATGAAATTTTCTTGCATCTTCTTTCAAGAGTACCCCAATCATGCGCAGACCTTGGGGATCGATCGGCCATCGCCCCGCCCGATCGCCCTCCCATGCTCGGTGATTGGCTCCTCAAACCTCGCGACCCCACCGCCCAGAAAGCCCGATCGGGACATGATCGATAATGGATTCTGCAATCGTGGCGATTAATCAACAGACGCTGATCGGGTCTACCCCATCGTTTGCTTTTGGGGAGCTACGCCGAGATGCGAGCCATTCGAGGCCTGGCCCAGGCAGAGTTGACGATCGGAACTGGAGTTAAGGCGCAGCAAGCATGAGTCAAAACAATCCACGAGGGCGAAAACGACGGCGCGATCGGCACTGGTCTCGACTCTGGGTATCCCTGAAACAGGTTCTGTCCTGGCCGCGCCTTTCGCCGGAGCAAGCGACCCAACTCAACCAAATCCTGTGGGAAGACTCGCGGATCGATCGCCCCTATCTAGCCCAAGTAGTCGCCGCTTGCCTGATTGCCTGCTTTGGGCTGCTGGCCAACAGCGTCGCCGTGATCATTGGCGCAATGCTGATTGCTCCCCTGATGTTGCCCATTCGGGCGATCGCCTGGGCGGCCGTGGGTGGCGATTGGCTACTCTTTCGGCGAGGGATCCTCGCCTTGGGCTGGGGCGTAGTCCTCGCCATTGGCTTGGCCACCGGCGTTGGGTTTTCGGCCCAGATTCCCGCCTTTGGCAGCGAAGTGCTCGCGCGGGGAAATCCCAATCTCCTAGACTTGGGCGTGGCGCTCGTGGCCGGAGCCGTCAGCGCCTACGCCATGCTGCAACCGAAAGTATCCGGAACGGTGGCGGGTACAGCGATCGCCGTCGCCCTCATGCCGCCCGCCTGTACCGTGGGGCTGGCCCTCTCCCAGGGGTATTGGATTTTGGCGCAAGGGGCCCTGCTGTTGCTCTTGACCAACCTCTGTGGTATCGCCTTGGCGGCGGCGATCACGTTTTGGATCCTCGGAGAAATCCCGCTACTGCGCGGCCGACGGGCCATCACCGCGATCGTCGGTATGACGCTGCTGGTGACTGTGCCGTTAACCTACAGCTTTTCCGAATTAGTCCGCCAGGCACAACTAGAAGCGAATTTACGCCGAGCATTGCTGAATCGAACCCTGACGTTTCAACGTCTAGAACTGATCGATAGTCACGTGAATTGGTTACTCCAACCGCCCGAAGTTCGCCTTACGGTCCGATCGGCTAATCCCATTTCCGCCTATCAAGTGGAACTACTCGAAGCCTTTTTGGAAAAGACCATGGGCCAGCCATTTCGACTGTTGTTTGTGGTCAGTACCGTTTCGGAAATCCAGTCAGGGCGCTATGAGATCCTCAACAAACCTAGGCAAGCTCAGACCCAGAATCGGAAATTAGAACAGTAGTCGCTATTGCCTGTGGGATGGATATTCCAGCGATTAACAATCTAGTCAATGGTTAGTCAGCCTGGATATCTTAGTCTGGGTAGGCTAGATATTAAGAGAACTAGGTATTGTGGCTCAGAGGTCGATCGCCCCTTCTAGGATGGAAGTAGCCATCCTGCGATCGCGCCTCAAGTTTTGAAGCCCTATTGCTCTCATGGTCTCGTGAATCTTGTCGAGTTCCTATTATGACTCTTGTTGCGGAACCGTCCGATCGTGTCCGAACACTCCTGTGGCTTCGGGGCTTAACCACCGTCGCCTGGGCCGACGGCCACTTGGATGAGGAAGAACGGGAAATCATCACCTCCCTCACCCACGAATCCCTGGATGCGGAAGCCTTGCTCGCCCCCCTAACGCCCGCCGAATTGGCCGCCGAACTGGGTGACGATCCCCTCCATGCGGATAACTTTCTGCGCACGGCGGTGATGGTGGCGATCGCCGACGGCATTTATTCCGACTCCGAAGACCAACTGATCCGCCAATTTAGCACCGCCCTGGGCCGGAAAATCCCGGCCTTTGAAGCCCTCCAGCAAACCCTCAACTGCGCGGAACACCTGCCAACACCGACGGGCGATCGGCCCGACATGCTCAATCCCGTGCGCCATTGGCTCGATGGCCTCGAAATTCACAATCCCAAAGTTGCCCACTTTCTCTGTAAAATGATCCCCTCGCAGTGCCCCTTTGAGCGGGATGTCGTCGTCTTCGGTCGCAAGCTCGCCCATATTCCCCCCATGTGCAAGCTCAACCCCCTTTACGATCAGCTCATGGGGTTACGGTTCCGCGCTTTGTCCTACTTGTCTGACGACTGCGGCGAAGATGTCACCCATTACTGTTCCTAGCAGCGATCGGGGGATCATTCCGACCCCGTGGGGATCTGGCTAAACCCGAGGGCCTCTAAACCCATGGTTGTTGGTGAGACGTGATCCTGAGCCACCGTTTTTCGATCCCCCTTCGCTTGTCCCATGCAATTTATCGATCATTCTGAAGTCGTCGTCCAAGCCGGTAATGGCGGAGACGGAATCGTAGCCTTTCGTCGTGAGAAATATGTGCCCGCAGGCGGCCCGGCGGGCGGCAATGGCGGGCGGGGTGGTTCCGTCTACTTTGTCGCCACAGAACGCCTGCAAACCCTGCTCGATTTTCGATACAACGCCCGCTTCAAAGCTCAAGACGGCACGCGCGGCGGCCCCAACAACTGCACCGGCCGCAGTGGCGAAGATTTGGTGGTCGAAGTGCCCTGCGGAACGGCAATCTATGATGCCAACACCCGCGCCCTGGTGGCGGACTTGGTGCGGCCGGGCCAACGACTGTGTATCGCCAAGGGTGGCAAAGGCGGCTTGGGCAACGCGCACTTTCTGAGCAACCGCAACCGCGCCCCAGAATTGGCCCTGCCCGGTTTGCCCGGTGAGGAATTCCGGCTCTACCTGGAGCTGAAGCTATTGGCGGAAGTCGGGATCGTCGGGCTGCCGAATGCCGGTAAGTCCACGATGATTTCGGCCCTGTCGGCGGCCAAGCCCAAAATTGCCGATTATCCCTTCACGACCCTCGTGCCCAATCTGGGGGTGGTGCGTCGCCCGTCGGGTGATGGCACGGTGTTTGCGGATATTCCGGGGCTAATCGAGGGGGCCCATGAGGGGTTAGGCTTGGGCCACGAGTTTCTGCGACACATTGAACGGACGCGGGTTTTGCTGCACTTGGTGGATGCCACGGGGGAAGACCCGATCGCGGCGTACCACACCATCCAAAACGAGCTGCAAGCCTACGGGCGCGGCCTGGCCGATCGCCCGCAAATCCTAGCGATCAACAAGGTGGATGCGATCGATCCCGAATGGGTCGAAACCCTGATCGCCGAGCTACAGCCCCACCACCCCGAACCGATTTTGAAGGTGTCGGCCGCCACGCGCCACAATCTGGATGGGTTGTTGCAGCGGGTCTGGGATTGGCTAGAGAAGCTCGGCCCCAACATGCCGGAACTGGAATTGCCCGCCACCTTCGATGGGCCCCTGCGTGGGGACAGCCTCGGCGACGACGACTGGGATGACGATGACTGGGACGAAACCGGCGACGATGCCCCGGAAGTCTACTGGGTTGGGCAATAGCCGATCGCGGTTCACTGTCTCGGTTAATTGGTTAATTGATCGTCAATTGACTAGGGCGATCGCCCAGCAATCCACAACCGCTCCTGAAACCGAAACCAAAACAACACAAAGCGGGGTGATCATTGAAGTCACCCCGCTTTATTGCGGACTTATGGGACAAACAGGCGATCGCCCGGCCGATCCCATCAGTCCATTCAGCTCAAAACCTTAGAACAAGCCCAAGGTCAGAGACTTATCGATCGGCATGATTGCGCCGATTCCCAGCCAAATCGTAAAGGCCGTGCCAAACAAGAACGCCGCCATCGCCACCGGACGACGGAAGGGGTTCTGGAACTTGTTCACATTTTCGATGAAGGGAATCAGCATCAAGCCCAGAGGAATCCCACCCATGCAGGCGATCCCCAACAGCTTGTTCGGCAGAATCCGCAGAATCTGGAACACCGGGTACAGATACCACTCCGGCAAGATTTCCAGCGGAGTCGCAAAGGGGTTGGCCGGTTCACCCGTGATCGCCGGATCCAGCACCGCCAGACCCACCATCAGGGCAAACGTTCCCAGAATCACCACCGGGAACACATACAGCAAGTCGTTCGGCCAAGCGGGTTCACCATAGTAGTTGTGACCCATGCCCTTAGCCAGCTTCAGGCGCATATTCGGATCGCTCAGATCCGGCTTTTTGAGGATGGACATCGCTAAACGCTTCTCCGTGCGGGGAATGTAAAACAGCGGGCAAGGCTGCGGGAGAGTTGGCCGGCTCCTTGCGCTCCTCGTGATCCTAAACAACCCTTCAGGGGCATTTCAAGGACGAGACACACAATTCAACAAGCCCATCCAACGGTCTCCACCAAGCCCAATCGTGAATCCTTAGAGAGGACCCGAGATCCCTTGTTTGCGGATCATCAGGAAGTGCATCAGCATGAACACCGCAATCATCCAGGGCAGGACAAAGGTGTGCAGGCTGTAGTAGCGGGTCAGCGTGCCTTGGCCAACGCTTTCGCCACCGCGCAACAGTTCAACGATCGTTGAACCCACGACGGGAATGGCTTCAGGAACACCCGACACAATCTTCACGGCCCAATAGCCGACTTGATCCCAGGGCAGCGAGTAGCCGGTTACGCCGAAGGAAACGGTCAGGACAGCCAGGACAACGCCCGTCACCCAGGTCAGTTCGCGGGGCTTTTTGAAACCACCGGTCAGGTAGACGCGGAACACGTGCAGGATCATCATCAGCACCATCATGCTGGCAGACCAGCGGTGGATGGAGCGAATCAGCCAACCAAAGCTCACGTCGGTCATGATGTACTGCACCGACGAGAAGGCTTCTGCTACGGTGGGTTTGTAGTAGAAGGTCATGGCGAAGCCGGTGGCAAACTGGATCAGAAAGCAGACCAGCGTGACACCGCCTAGGCAGTAGAAGATGTTGACGTGGGGCGGGACGTATTTGTCCGTCACATCGTCGGCGAGTGCTTGGATTTCCAAACGCTCGTCGAACCATTCGTACAGTTTCGACATAGGTGCGGAGTCCCTTGCTGGAAACGGATGAGGCTGAAACTTAAAAATGCATGGCGCTTTTAAAAAATTTAACACACTGGAAATCCCCCCAACCCGGTGCGTTAAACCGATCGGGTGGTTTTTGCAAAATGTGTCTCGGGCGGCTGGGCTAAGGGGGTTTGGATGGGACGAATCCTGACGGGTTGGGGCGGCTGGTGGGCGCTCGGGTGATGGGATGGCGGTTCGGCCGATCGGGCATGGGGTTTGAGGAAGCCCCGTTCAGCAGTTAGGATCGACTTTATGCTTAAGAATCTGATTCAAAAACCATTTAGGGTTGGGCTGCTGCTGGGGCTGTGGTCGCTGGTGATGTGGCTGGGCGTGCCGACCGATCGGGTCTGGGCGCTTACCCAGGAGCAAAAGCTGCTAAGCGAGGCCTGGCGTATTGTTAATCGGGCGTATATTGACGATTCGTTTAATCATCAAAACTGGTGGTGGATGCGCGAGAAGGCGCTGAAGAAGCCCCTGCGCGATCGAACGGAGACCTACGGCGCGATTCAGGAAATGCTGGCGGTGCTGGGCGACCCGTTCACTCGGTTTTTGTCGCCGGAGCAGTATCGCAGCCTGCAAACCAATACGTCGGGCGAGCTGACCGGGGTGGGGCTGCAAATTGCCCTGGATGCGGATACGGGGGTGCTGACGGTGGTGGCTCCCCTGGCGGGATCGCCGGCCGATCGGGCGGGTATTTTGCCCCAGGATCGGATCTTGGCGATTAATGGCGTTCCTACGACGGCGATGAGCTTGGATGAGGCGGCGGAGCGGATGCGCGGCCCCTCGGGCAGCCAGGTGCGGTTACAGATTCAGCACCTGGATCAAGATGCGCCCCAGGACTACGATTTGGTGCGCGATCGAATTGCGATTAATCCGGTCGTGGCGGAGCTACGGCGAGACAATGGGCACAATATTGGCTATGTGCGCCTGAGCCAATTCAATGGCAATGCGGCGGCGGAGATGGCGACGGCGATTCGCGAGTTGTCGCGCCAGGGGGCGGAAGGGTTCGTGCTGGATTTGCGGAATAATCCGGGCGGGCTGTTGCAGGCGGGGATCGCGATCGCCCGCCAATGGATTGACCACGGGCCGATCGTCTACACGGTCAACCGCCAAGGGGTGTTCGACTCCTTTGAGGCGACGGGTAATGCCCTCACCAATGCGCCGTTGGTGGCGCTGGTGAACCGTGGCACGGCTAGCGCCAGTGAGATTTTAGCGGGAGCCTTACAGGACAGTGGCCGCGCCCAACTGGTGGGTGAGCGCACCTTTGGCAAGGGGTTGATTCAGTCGCTGTTTGACCTGGCGGATGGGTCGGGCATGGCGGTGACGATCGCCAAGTATGAAACGCCGCTGCACCGGGACATTAACCAGGCAGGGATCGAACCCAACCAGGTCGTTGAGGGGCCGCCACCGTTGCCGATCGGCGATCGCTCGGCCGCCGGCAAAGAGGATCCCCAATACGATGCGGCGGTGCAAACCTTGGTTGCCAGTTTGCCGACCGCTGTGACGGCACGCCGCTAGTCATGACTGGACTGGACTGGATGTCTGAGGGCCGAGTCATTGGCTCGGCCCCCAGCGTCTTCGGCCAATGCGTGGCCTGTACATGAACGACCCTGGGACTTGAATTTTTAACAAGCCCTAAGCTTTTACAAGCGTTCTTCAAAACGCTCCAATTGTTGCGGCTCGCGCATGGGCAACTCGACTGGCTCCAGGCGCTGGAGTTCGGGCAGGGCGACCGGTTGGATCACCTTGCGCTCGACCTGTCGCAGCTCGATCGGGATGGCGCGGCGGGTCTCAACGGTTGCCTGCCAATGCTCCGCGAGGGGCAACGCGCGTTCGAGGTCTTCGAGGGCGCGCGGAATCACCATCACCGCGTGGAGCTGCCCAATCCGCTCGGCCTCGGCCATGCCAATCTGAATCGCCATGCCCACATCCGCCACGGAGCCACGCACGATCGCCGTGCACAGGCCATCGCCGATCGTTTCGTAGGCCGCCAGCCGCACATTTGCCCCCTTGAGCATCGCATCGGCCGCGCCCACCATGGCCGGAAAACCAACCGTTTCCAGTAACCCAACGGCCTGGTTGGCAAAGGGGCTGCGCGGCATATCCGCCAACGCTTCCCAACTGGGCGGGCAAATCGGCAGCACCGCATCGAGGTTGGGCATCGGACGTGGGATCACGGTTTTGCCCACCAACTGGCCAAATTGCTCGGCGGTTTCGGCTCCCGCTTCCACGGCAATGCGCACATCGGCCACGTTGCCCCGCACGATCACCGTGCAATGGCCGCTGCCGGTTTTCTCGAACCCCACCAGCGTGACCCCTGAGGATTTGAGCATCATGTCCGCAGTGCCGACAACCGCCGGAAAACTGCGGGTCGAGACCATACCCAGGGCGGATTGATTGGCAGGAGTGGCGGCGGTCATCGTAGCGGGTAGGGGAGCGAGGGGGTAGGACTGGGGCCGGTGAGAGCCGTCGCTTTCATCTTAGTTCGGGATCTCCGGTTGGGCGATCGCGCTGGGGCAGTCATGAACCATCCGCCCAAACAGAATCACCCGCACAGCATCGATTCGGATAGCTAGTCGTCGTAATCACTCGTTCCTGGCAGCCCATTGGGCGGGGTTGTGCCATTGGAGCGATTGGCATCATCCAACGACTTTTGATAGGGGAACATCATCGATAACAACCGATTCACATGCATTCGCCCGTAAACTTCCACCGTCTTTTCCACAATTTGATGCTCGGTGGTTTCGGTGACGATCGCCCCTGGATCCGCCGCGATGGCCGGTAGGTTGGGATCGGGCGGGGTAGACTCGGACGCGATCGCCGCACCGGGCAAAATCGCAGGCGTGGCGATCGGGCGCGGCTGGATGGGGCTAGCCGTCGGGCTTAAGCCGGGTGGCGCTTGGTAGGGAACCGGCTCCGGCAAGGGCGGCGTGGCCGGCACGGCGGGCGGGAACGAGCTGCCCGCAAATGAATTGCTGTAAACCCGTCCACCGTCTTGGCGCTCTTCGTCATCTGCGTCCCACGGTGAAGGGATCGGGGCCGCAGTGGCAGCAGTGGGCGTGATCGCAGCCGAGGGCGTGGCAGACGTGGCTGGCGCTGAGGCGGCTGGCGTAGGAATGCTGGGTGTTGGCGGTGTTGGCGAAATGCTGGGTGTTGGCGAAATTGGCGGTGCAGTAGGCGGCGTGGGGGATGCAGCGGGGGCGATCGGGTCAGTGCCCAACCATTGGCCCGGCGCGATGTGTTGACCCGGGGCAATGGTTTGGTTCATGACCGTTGTGCTGGGGCCAATGCAAGCCGATCGCCCCACCTGCACCGTGCCAATCAACAACACCCCAGCCCCCAGGCAAACGGAGGATTCCAGCACGATCGCCCCGCCTTGGCAGGCCTGAATAATCGTGCCCATCCCGATCGTCACATGGGGGCCAATCACAATTCGGCTGCCGGGATCAGCCTGCAGCAGCACCCCGGGGGCGATCGTCGCCGTTGGATCAAGCGTTACTTCGCCGGTCATCCACGCTTGGCGATCGTCCACCGGATGTAGCGGTTGCAAAGTCATCATTCGGCAGCCGATAGGTTTAAAGATGTCCCTGGACTAGCGCCCCGGACGTTGAACCACTTCTTCGTAAACCCGCTTCTTGGCAGCCGGGTCAATCCCAATCACCCGCACATAGTTGGTGGGATTGTTGGCCAAGCAAGCATTCAGAGCCGCGAGCACTTGGCTAGCGGACGAGCCTTCCAGCCCGCCACAGCTTGTCCAAGCATTGGCCCGGAACCGGCGCGCATCGGCAAATTCCGCACCAATCCGATAGCCCTGACCCAGCAACTTCTGAATCTGTTGGGCGACGGTCGCCGGAATGTTGCCACTGCTAACCGGAGCCGCACCATTGCTGCTGGCGGTCGAGGTGCTGAAGCTCACGGCATTGTTGGCGGCTTGTACAGCACCACCGGGACGCTGCACGATGATTTCAGCGGCGCGGCGCTTGCTGCTGGTGTCAACGGCCACGAGGCGCACGTAGGCTCCGGCGTGGTCAGCCATACAAGCGGTCAAGGCGGCGATCGCCTCACGCTCAGACGTGGCTTTCACCGAGGCACAAGTCGTCCAAGCATTGGCCCGGAACCGGCGAGCATCGGCATATTCCGCCGTAATCTTGCAGCCGCGACCCACCAATTGGCGGATTTGGCTCGCCAAGTCGCCGGACAACCCGGTGACAACGGAACCCGCACCATTGCTGGCAGCTCGCGCTGCGCCATTGGTGGTGGCTGCCCCGGAGGACGAACCATCGGGCCGCTGGATCACGGCTTCAAACACGCGCTTTTTAGCCCGCTTGTCGATGCCGATCAACCGCACATAGTCACCGGCATGATCCCGCAGGCAACCTTGCAGCAAGGTCAACACCTGGGATTCGCTGGTGGAGTCGATCGGCTTGCAGCTTGTCCAGGCGTTGGCGCGGAACCGACGCGGATCCGCGTGCTCCGTGCCAATTTGGTAGCCCTGGGACAGCAATTGCCGCACCTGAGCCGACAAGTCGCCGCTGGTGGAACCGCTAGCAGCCGGGGCCTTGAAGCCGTTGCTGCTGGGCGCGCCGCCCTTGGTCGCGGGTACGCTGCCACTGCCGACGCGATCGCCCGGCCGGTGCACAACCCCTTCATAAACTCGTTTCTTCACGGCCGGATCGATCCCGATCAGCCGTACATATTCACCCGCGTGATCACGCAGGCAGCCTTCTAGGGCCGTCAGCACATCGCTTTCATAGGCCGATCGCGGTAGGGCGCAGCTCGTCCAGGCGTTGGCCCGGAAGCGGCGCGTATCGGCATACTCAGCGCTGACTTGATATCCCTGAGCCAGCAATTGGCGAACCTGTTGCACCAACTCGGCGCTCAACGTCGTCGTAACCACGGAACCCCCAGAACCTTCAGAACGATAACCTTGGACAGCAGAACCGTTAGCGGGCTGACCGCCGATCGGGTTGGCCATAGTCCCCTCGGGCCAATGCTCCAACCCCGCCAACTGACGCACAAACTCCCGATCGCGCTCCCGGGCCACCGGCAACGCATCAGCCTGCTCCTGCGTCAAAATTGTCGAACCCGACGGCACATAGCGCCCCGACGGAATTTCAACGTCTTGAATCAGCACATGCATCATCACGATACAGCCATCGCCGACCCGCGCATTAAACACGGTCGATCGAAAGCCAATGAAGCAGCCATTACCGATGTAGGCCGGGCCATGAACCAACGCCAGGTGCGAAACCGTCGCCGCTTCACCGATCCAAACCGCATAGTCTTGACCGTCATCCCCCAACACACAACCGTCCGCCAATCCATGGATCAGCGCCCCATCTTCCACCGATGCACCCGCACCGATGTGAAACGCTGCGCCCCGATCGGCTCGCAGTGATGTGCCTGGCCCCACCTTTGCCCCCGCCGCGATCGTCACCTGACCGACCACGTTGGCAAACGGGTGAACCAGGGCCGTTGGATAGATGGTGGGCCGGGCCGACCCATCGCGAGCACTTGTCCCACGATCGATCACCAGCCCTGGGGCCCCTTGCGATGCCATGTTTACAACCTCCTTCCTATCCGCTGCCCCATTTGCCCCACTGTTGCCTCTGTTACCCCGATCGCCCGCATTGCCCCCAACCCAGCAACCCGCATTGATTTCACCAACACAAGCCCCACGCCCAGACCCCGATCAATACCAATCAATATCAATTCATCAATCAATATCAATCCTGATTGTGGCCAGATTGTGGACAGCATCACGAGCATCACGGGCACTGCTTCCATCGGCATGATGCGATCGGTGGCCCAGCCCCCACCAGCACAGCACCCGGAGCCTATTCAGCCCATGGCCTTGCTGCTAATTGGGCAACCGAGCATTATTGGGCAGTAAAAGACGATCCTCATCACTCTTGCTGTACAGTCGCATGTTCTCGGCGCTGACCGTATCAATGATGGCGATCGCTGCGGCATCGATCGGGCGGCCTTCACCCCCCTCCACCTGCCGTGCAGCACTGCCCCGGGCCACAAGCACCCACTCATCCATACCAGCCCCCACGCCGTCAGCCACGACCTCATACTTTGGGGTAAGTTGCCCCGCCGCATCGACCAACTGCACCAATAAAAACTTCACACCCCGCAGACTAGGTTCTTTTTGGGTGCTAACCACCGTGCCGCAGACTCGTGCAATTTGCATAGCAACTGATTCAAACTAGCACTGGGAACGATTGCAAAAATCAACCGCGAAAACAACAGAAATCCCGAGATTCTTGCAATCTCGAGGGCCGATGCATTCACCGAAACTATCCAGCCGTTGTCCTAAGTCCCTTGCGGGATTGAGCCAACCGCGCCGAAAACCTATCGCAGATGAATCCGTATGGATTCTGAATCTGAATTGATTTGAGTTGATGATCTGAGTTGATCTGATTCGTCTGAATAAAAGTATTCCTAGAGCGATGGACGGGTTAGGTCTTAACGAATTTCGATAGGGCGATCGACGTAGCCAGATGGCATGGTCATCCCCATCTCAACACAGCCATATATCCAGGCAGCCATGGCAGACCGTCCGAACCCTGTGAAGACGGGCGAGTTCCATGCGCGATCGCTCAAAAACTGCCGCCCACTGAAATTGCGTCAAAGCCTAACGCAGCCAACTTCGCGCTTGGAGACCTAGACTATTCCGAGAACTGTTGCACTGCTTCGGTGTAGCGAATCGGCAGCACATACTCCAAGTTTTCGTGGGGACGAGCAATGATGTGGGTCGAAACCACTTCACCACCGTTCACGCGACGCACGGATTCCACACCCGCAGCCACCGAGGCTTGCACTTCCGACACGTCACCGCGCACGATCACGGTTACGCGAGCGCTACCAATCTTTTCGTAGCCCACGAGGGTCACACGAGCTGCCTTCACCATCGCATCAGCGGCTTCCACAACAGCGGGAAAACCACGGGTTTCAATCATTCCGACTGCAATAGGCATTGCCGAACTCCTTATCTTGTGTCGTAAACGCGAATGTTGTAGAACGCCTTGGCCATAGCCAAGGGCGATCGTCCCTGCGCTAGTGCGATCGCGGCATTTATCGTACTCCCCTGAGGGATCCCGCGCTAGCCATCAACAGACCTGCCCATGACTAACACGCACGATAAAATGCGGGTTTTGAGAAAAACCCCATTAACATGCGATTCCTTCGCAGATTAGCGTTGACGAACTTCCCAAGCCCAGGCGCGGCTCCTCTGTGTTAACGCTACAGGGTTACGTACCTAGAGCAATTCGCCCCGCAACGATTTGTTACGGACTGCTAAGTCGTGGTAGGGAATCGACGCTGCTTACTAGTCTAGTGACAAGCGTACCGCGTCAGGTTTGTTAATCTCAATCGTTTTGATAACTTGCGGTTAAGCCTGCCGGAACTTATCACGGAATCAGAAAAATTAATCGCCCCGATCGAGTCCCTTTAACTGCCCCGCACCCCAGCCCAACGAGGGGTCTCAATGCGCCGATGGATCAGCCCCATGACCAACCCGTGATCCATCCGCCTAATTCGCGCGGTGTATGGATCGGACTGGCTGGATCGGGATGGCTGGGGATGGATCGATCGGGAGGGGCGTGGCCATGCTGTTCCCATTAACCGCTACGCTAGACCACTGAAAGGATCGCGAAAAATGCGATCGGCCAACAGTCCTCACCGCCGCCGTCCCAACGTTGTTGCCCGTGGCTCAATCACCGTGACCCCTCACCGTGACCAACCCTAGGCAAATCGCATTGGGTCGAGGTTGCTTTGGGCCAATATCTTTTGGGCCAATATCTGGGTTGGGCCGAGGCTGCGATTCCGACGGTCTATCATTTTCTGTTAACAAATTTTTTGTTGAGCGCGATCGCCCATGACCGCCCTACCCCCTGTGACCCAATGGCTGGTGCAAACCGTCTGGCTTGTGCCCGGTTACGGCTTGATCGGTGCGCTGATGACGTTGCCCTGGGCCACGGGCACGATTCGCCGCACCGGCCCGCGACCCGCCGCCTATATCAACTTGCTGATGACTGTGCTGGCGGCCATTCATGGCGGTTGGCTCTTTCGAGAATTTTGGGGGCAAGAAGCCCAGTATTTAGCCTTTAACTGGCTGGAAGTGGCGGATTTTAAGCTGTCCTTTGTGCTGGAAGTGTCGCCGGTCAGTCTGGGGGCGATGGAACTGGTAACGGGTCTGAGCCTGGTGTCTCAGGTCTATGCCCTGGGCTATCTGGAGAAGGATTGGGGTCTGGCGCGATTTTTCGCGATGATGGGCTTTTTTGAGGCGGCGATGAGCGGTTTGGCCATCAGCGATTCGTTGCTGTTGAGCTATTGCCTGCTGGAGATGCTGACCCTTTCGACCTATCTGATCGTGGGCTATTGGTACGCGCAGCCGCTGGCGGTGACGGGGGCGCGCGATGCGTTTTTGACGAAGCGGGTGGGGGATATTTTGCTGTTGATGGGGACGTTGGCCCTGTCAACCCTCAGCGGCAGTTTGAATTTTTCGGATTTGGCGGAGTGGGCCCAAACGGCGCAGTTGACGGATTGGCAGGCGGGGCTGTTGGCGATCGCCCTGATTGCGGGGCCCACGGGCAAGTGCGCCCAGTTCCCGCTGCACCTGTGGCTCGATGAGGCGATGGAGGGGCCCAACCCGGCTTCGTTGATGCGGAATTCGATCGTCGTGGCCTGCGGGGCCTTTGTGTTGATTAAGTTGGCTCCGGTGTTGGCGCTGTCGCCGCTGGGGTCGGCGATTCCGATCGCCCTGGGGACGATGACGGCGATCGGGGCTTCCCTGGTAGCGATCGCCCAAATCGACCTGAAGCGGGCCCTGTCCCACACCACGAGCGCCTATCTGGGGCTGGTGTTCATCGCCGTGGGGCTGCAACAGACCGATGTGGCGCTGTTGCTGCTGCTGACCCACGCGATCGCCAAGGCGGCGCTGTTTACGAGCATTGGCGGCGTAATTCTGAACACCAGCACCCAGGACATGACCCAAATGGGCGGCCTGTGGTCCAAGATGCCGGCTTCGACGATGGCCTTTGTGGTCGGCTCGATGGGCATGGTGGCGTTGCTGCCCTTGGGGTCGTTTTGGGCGATGGAGCGCTGGTTGAGCGAACCGACGATGCCCGGCTGGTCGATCGGGATTGTGCTGCTGGTGAATGGGCTGACGGCGCTGAATTTGTCGCGGGTTTTCTGTTTGGTGTTTGGGGGGCCAACCCAGCCGAAGACGCGGCGTGCGCCGGAAGTGACCTGGCCGATGGCGGTGTCGATCGTCTCGTCGATTATTTTGACCTTGCTTGTGCCCTTGATGCTGGAGCGCTGGCAACTGCTGCTGACGCGGGCGGGGGCGCTGCAATTTCCGATCGCGGAGACCCTTTCGCTGGTTGCGTCGGCGGCGATCGGGGCGACGATCGGGGTGACGATCTACGGCTTTGGGGCCGTGGCACGACCGGTGAAGCTACCAATTCCGGCTCTGCAAGACCTGCTGGCCTACGACTTCTACATCGATCGAATTTATCGGCTGACGATCGCCCTGTTGGTGGGGTCGGCGGCGCGGCTGACGGCCTGGGTCGATCGCTACGTGATCGATGGCGTGGTCAACTTGGTGGGCGTGGCGGCCCTGTTTGGCGGCGAAGGGTTGAAATACAGCACCTCTGGCCAATCCCAGGGCTACGTGCTGGTGGTGTTGCTCGGCATCAGCAGCATGGTCGTGCTCGCTGGTTGGTCCCTGGCGAAGCTGTGGTTTTAACGGGGATCTCACTGGGGGCGATCGCGCCAGGCCGCCCCGGGCAGGATCCTGGGATGATTCAAGAATTGGGTTCGGTAACGCTTACGAGGAAACGATCGTGCTGTTGAGCTTGTTGGTCTGGATTCCGGTGGTGGGGGCGATCGCGATCGCCCTCTGGCCCGGCGAAGTCAATGCAACCAAAGCCCGCCAAGCGGCGATTTTGAACTGGGTTGGGCTAACGATCGTCACCGGGGCGATCGTCCTGCAATTTGACCCCAATACCCAACAGATCGAGCTAGTCGAGTCCTTTACCTGGATCGATCGGCTCGGCCTCAGCTACAGCCTGGGCATTGACGGTCTGTCGTTTCCCCTCGTGGTGCTGAACACCCTCCTGGTCGGCATCGCCATCTTCAGCACCAACGAGGCGATCAACCGGCCCCGCTTTTACTACAGCCTGTTGCTGTTGCTCACCAGCGGGGTCTACGGCGCGTTTTTAGCCCAAGACCTGCTGCTGTTCTTCCTGTTCTACGAGCTAGAACTGATCCCGCTCTACTTCCTAATTGCCATTTGGGGCGGCGTGCGGCGCGGCTACGCGGCCACCAAGTTTTTGATTTACACCGCCGTCTCCGGCATTTTGATTTTGGCGGCGTTTCTGGGGCTGGCCGGTTCCACGGAGTTTGCCACCTTTGGCTATGAGCGGCTGCGGGAATTTGCGATCGCCCAGGCCTCGGCCCCCGATTCCCTGCTGCCCGTCGCTACCCAACTCTTGCTCCTCGCGCTGATTGTGGTGGGCTTTGGGATCAAAATTCCCCTCGTGCCGCTGCACACGTGGCTCCCCGATGCCCACGTGGAAGCCTCGACCCCGATTTCAGTCCTGCTGGCGGGAGTTTTGCTGAAGCTGGGAACCTACGGGCTAATTCGGTTTGGTCTGGGGTTGTTCCCCGAAGCCTGGGGGCAAATTGCGCCCTGGATGGCGGCTTGGGCCGTGGTGAGCGTTCTCTACGGCTCCTTTGCGGCGATTTCCGAAGGGCTGGCCAATGGCGACATGAAACGGCTGGTGGCCTACAGTTCCGTGGGGCACATGGGCTTTATTTTGTTGGCGGTGGCGGCGGCGACCCCCGTCAGTCTGATGGGCGCGGAGTTCCAAATGGTGGCCCACGGGTTGATTTCGGGGCTGCTGTTTCTGTTGGTGGGGATTGTGTACAAAAAAGCGGGTACTCGCCAGTTGAGCGCCCTGGGTGGGTTGTTTAATCCCCAGCGCGGGTTGCCGTTGGTGGGGTCGCTGATGGTGTTGGGGGTGATGGCGAGCAGTGGAATTCCGGGGATGGCGGGCTTTATTGCGGAATTTCTGATTTTCCGGGGCAGTTTCCCGGCCTATCCGGTGTATACGCTGCTCTGCATGATTGGCACTGGCTTAACGGCGGTGTATTTCTTGATTTTGCTGAATCAGTCGTTTTTTGGGCGGCTGACGGAACGGGTGGCGAATTTGCCGTCGGTGAGCTGGCTCGATCGGGCCCCGGCGATCGCCCTGGCCATTCCGATCGCAGTGTTTGGTCTCCAGCCCAGTTGGTTGGCCTATTGGAGTGAGTCGGTGACGACGGCGATCGCGGTGGCCGCCCACATCTCGCCCTAGGCCTAGGCTGAATCAAGCAGGTTGGCTACGGTCGGTACGTCGTGCGGGGTTTCAACGGGTTCCGAATGCAATTCGCAGGAAGGAAAGCGCCGCAGCGAAACCCCTTTGAGTAGGTTTTGTCCTATGAGCCGTGGAATTCATTCCAAGACGGGTGGTTCTGAAGCCAAATTGACGTTCTGGTTAGAAATCCGCAAGAGAAATCCGAAAGAGAAATTCTATAATTAATGTGATTCACTACCGAAGGCTTAGACTCCATGCCCTCCGTAACTGCCCCCCATCCTCTCAACCACACGATCGAGCAGTTATTGCAAGGAAACGCATTATTAAAAAGCAATTCCAGTAATGTCTTAGAAGTTGTTGGTATTTTGCATAGTTACGGCATTATTTTAGATGCCTATTCTAATAATTTGAACTATATTGCAGAACACCAGTTTTTGCGATTTTTCCCTTTTTTTAAATATTTTAATGGCGACGTTTCGATCGGCAAACTCCTTAAACATTGGCAGCACGATCGAATCAATTTTGAATATGCCGAATATTGCATGAAAGCGATGTTTTGGCATGGGGGCGGCCGGTACGATGCCTATCTCGATTCGCCGGAGTTTATTGCCCTGGCCAAAAAGGCGATTCGCGCCCGCTTTGCCCGCAATCCTGTGGTACTTGGGATCGATCGGCTGTTTTCAGAATTTTTGCTGGAACAGGTGCGGCAACTGGCTTACTACCGCGCTCTGGGGCAATTTTGGCGGATCATGAGCGATATGTTCATGAGTTTGTCGGCCGAATACGATCGCCGCCAAATCACAACCATTCCCCAGGTGGTTCAACACATCCAAGATGCGCTAGTGGCGGCGGCCAATTCCCCGATCGACTATTCCGTAGACCTCGGCGGCATCACCTACGACATTGTGCCCCGATCGGCCAAGATGACCTTCCTGATGGATGCGGCCGTGCCCTATGTAGAAGCGGTCTTTTTTCGGGGAACTCCCTTTAGTGGCACCGTGTCCTACAACGCCCAGGCCGCCCGTGTTCCCCAAAACCAAGAAACCTTCACCTACGGCGCGTTATATGCCGATCCGTTGCCCGTGGGTGGCGCGGGCATTCCGCCCACGCTGTTGATGCAAGATATGCGGCATTTTCTGCCGGATTATTTGCACCAATTCTATGAAAATAGCCTGCGCCACGAAGATGACTTGCTGGTGAAAATTTGCCAGTCGTTTCAAAAGTCGATGTATTGCGTCACAACGGCAGCCCTGCGCGGCTTGGCTCCCCATCCGCTAGAGTCGCCGGAACCGGCCGATCGCGCCGCCAACGAAGCCTATCTATTGGGCTGGATGGATCGGTTTGTATCGTCCCAAATTGGGGCCGTTAATCGCGATTAAGGTGGGGCAATGGGTTGGCTAGGGTTGAATTTCCTAGAGGTGGATTGCCTAGGGTTGGGCTGGCCAGAGTGGAATTAGCGGACGACAGAATTGCGGTGGCAGAAGTCTGTTGCCAAAATTTTGGCTGACCGTAGAGAGCGATCGAGCCTTGGCCCTGCCAAACCTGACCGTCGGGCAAGGTGGCGCGGCGAAAGTCCACCTGCTCAAGCTGGGCATCCTGAAGGTTGGCCTGGGTCAAATCACTGGCAAACAAAATCGCCTGACTCAGATCAGCCCGACTGAGATCGGCGCGCGTCAAGTTTGCACGACTGAGGTCGGTGCGAATCAGGTTGGCTCGTTTCAGGATGGCAGCGCTGAGGTCGGCTTCGGACAAATCGCAGCCGCTGAGGTCGGCGGCCGTGAGATTGGCTCCGGGGCCGATCGCCCAAGTGCCCGCCGCCACCGGATCGAAGCCGGCCGGCCACAGGGTGGTTTCATCAACCAAGGTTCCCGCTAGGCAGGCTTCCTGGAGTCGAGCAGCGCTCAGGTTTGTGCCCCGCAAATCAGCCCGATCGAGATAGGCCCCTTGCAGATTGGCCTGTTCTAGGTTCCAGCCCCGCAGATCGGCGCGGCTCAGGTTGGCGGCGGGAGCTTTCAGGGTCGGAGTCAGGACGATCGCCCCGGTTTGGGCCCAATCGATCGCGCCCTGGGTGCGGGGATCCAACCGCGCCTGTCGCCAGTCCGCACCGTCAACCCAAGCCCAGCGCAAGTCGGCCCCACAAAGGTCAGCCCCATTCAGGGAAGCCCCCCGCAAATCGGCCCCCCGCAAATCGGCTTCCCGCAAATCCGCGTGGCGCAGGTAGGCTCCCCGCAGGTCGGCTTCTCGCAAATCGGCGCGCCGCAGGTTGACCCGGTACAGGTAGCCCGATGACCAGTTGACCGATCGCGCCAGGGCCTCACGAAACCGCGCCCCGGAAAAATCTGACCCACTCAGTCGCAATTCGCTCAAATCGGCGCGATCAAAATTCCACTTGCCCTGGCTGTATTGCTCAATCCACTCAGCCGCCCGACTGTGTTTCATGGAGATCCCCGATCGCGCCGTGGGCGATCAACTGTTGGTACTCGTCGGTTGTTAATCCTTCGTTGCTGCCCAAGACTGCACCCGTGACGATCGCCCCGTGAAAATTCACCCGGCTCAGGTTTGCGCCCCGCAGATCAGCCCCGCTCAAGTTGGCCCCGCTCAGGTTCGCCAGGGCCAAGCTCGCCTTGTGCAAATCGGCCCCCTGTAAATTGGCATCACTCAGCAGCGCCCCCGATAAATCTGCCCCGGCCAGGCGCGCTGCGGATAAATTAGCCCCGCTCAAGTCTGCATCACACAGTTGCGAACCCCGCAGGTTCACTTGGTACAAATTGGCTCCGCTCAAATCGCAACCGTCAATCCGCACCCCGAGTAGTTGTCGCCCCGCTAAATCCGTTTGGGGATCGAGTTGGGTGCGATCGAGCAAATCGAGAAACCCGGCTTGGGGGTTGGCCCAAATGGCGGCGATCGCCCCTTGCCAGGGCCCGTCGATCGCCCCGCCGGAGCGAGCCAGCACGCAATCCAGCACGGCCCGCTGCTCCGGTGACAAGGGATGGCGTAACGGCACGTTCAGCACTTGGGCAATCTGCTCGATCGCCGTATCCAAATCCAAGCGGGCCTGTTCTGCCGCCGCCGCTGCATCCTGGGAAACCGTCACAACCTCATCTCCTTTGAATCAGACTCAAGTGCTGATTCTGCTCACTGCTTGTTCATGGTTGGGCCAGGCCGCTCGCCACTGGGCAGCGCTCAGCCCAAGCTCTCTCAGCGTAACCCGAAGCGGCGAGGGCCGATCGCCCGGGCGGCTGAATGCAAAAAGAGTTCATTCAACGCCGTTAGCAACCGATAGGACACCGACGATCACGACTCCTGCGACTCCGGGGCAACCCGCCTAGACCCAAACTTGAACCACGCGCCCGGTGATCGGATGGCCCAACCAGGGGGTGTTGTGGGCGATCGATCGCAATTGCGCCGGTTCCACGGCCCAGGCGGCGGCAGGATCGAAGCGGATCAGGGGTTGGTGGCTGCCGGGGCTGATCGGCTGGGGGCCGTGGCCCAACAGTTCCGCCGGTCGCTGGCTGAGCGATCGCCACAGATCCAGCGCCGTCAGCTCGCCCCCCGCCACCAACACCGACCACAGCAGCGGCAAGGCCAGCTCCAGGCCGATCGCTCCGGTGGGCGATTCCGCAAAGGCGACGGTTTTTTCTTCGTAGGTGTAGGCCGCATGATCCACGGCGATCGCGTCGATCGTACCCGTCTTCACGGCCGCAATCAGGGCCGCGCGATCGGCCGGATTGCCCAACGGCGGCTGTAAATGCAAGCTGGGATCGTAGGGCGAGGCCGGGCGATCGCTTCCGGGCAAGGCTTTGCGCCCGTCAATGTGGCTGGTGTCACAGAGCAAGTGCAACCACGACAGGCTCGCGGTGACGGGGCAGCCTCGCTCCTTGGCCCGTTGCACAAAATCTAGACTGCGGGCGGTTCCCAAGCGCATGAGGTGGAGCGACGTGGGTCGATCGGCGAGCAATTCCAGCACGGTGGCCACGGCGCTGCTCTCGGCGGCGGCCGGCGCACCCGCCAGCCCCAGGCGCAGGGCCTCGACTCCCTCCAGCACCGCCCCACTGGCCGCCAAGCCCTGCGATCGGGCGCTCACCATCAGCGGCAACCCCAAGGGCCCCGCATAGTCCAACAGGCGCTGGATCAAGACTCGATCGCCGATCGGCCGGCCATCGCTCAAGCCCACCACACCCGCCGCGGCCAATTCCGCCAGCTCGCTCATGTGTTCGCCCTTGGCCCCTTGGGTCAGCGCGCCCCACAGATGCAAGCGAGGCTTCGGCTTGGGGAGCGTTGCCCACCGCTCGCGCAGGGCGTTCACCATGGCGGGCTGGTCGATCGCCGGTTGCGTGGTGGGCAACAGGGCCACCTGCGTGAACCCACCCGCGATCGCCGCCGCCGCCAAACTGGCCAGGGTTTCGCGCGACTCGTGGCCCGGCTCGCCCGATCGGGAATAGAGATCCACCAAACCGGGGCCGAGAATTTGTCCCTCGGCCGGCACAATCGTGGCCGCGTCGGGAATCTCCACCGGGTCGGGGTCGATCGCCACCACCCGACCGCGATCGAGCAGCACCGTCGCCACCCGATCGACCCCCGCCACCGGGTCAATCAGCCGGATTTGCCGCAGCAGTTCGATCGTCATTTAGAGCGCCCCTGCCGCCGTCTTATCCAAAATCGTGCCCGACAGGTGATGGGTAATGTTCATCGCCTGCAACACGGGCAAACTCTCAGGGCCGTTGGGATAGCAAATCGCCGTTACACCGCCATTGCCCTGCTTAAACCGCCAAATGCTGTCGGGGCCAAGACCCGTAAGCTGGCACAACAGCGCCTTATTCACCGCGTCGTGGGCCACCACCAACCCGGTCAAGGGGCGATCGCCCTCCGGTGTGACCTGCTCCGTGTGGGCCAACACCGCCGCCCAGGCCTGGGCCGCCCGATCGAACACCTGTTGCAAATTCTCGCCCTCGGGCATTTGGACGGTTTCCGGGCGCGTTTGCCACTGCTGTAGCAGCCCGGGATATTCCGCCTCAATTTCGGCTTCGTACTTGCCTTCCCACAGACCGTGGCCAATTTCCTTCAGGGTGTCGAGCAAGCCCAGCTCCAAACCAGGATGGTGCGCCAGAATCGCTTCGGCCGTCACCTTGGGCCGAGCCATGGGGCTGCTAAAGGCCAGGTCGATCGCCACATCCTTCAGAAATGTACCCACCTTCGCCGCCTGGCCGTGGCCGGTTTCATTCAGGGGCACATCGATTTGGCCCTGGAAGCGGCCCTGGCGGTTCCACTCGGTTTCGCCGTGGCGCACCAGCAGCAGTTGTGGCCCCCGATCGCCCCCGCCCGGTTGGGGCACGGCCGCCGCGCCCAAGGCTCCCAAGTGGGCCGTCAGGTTCATCGACTCCAGTTGCACCGAGTCGTCTAAACCGCCCGCAAAGTTCAGCACACTGATCGCACAGTTCGATTGCAGCAGGCAGTGGTAGCGATCGGGCGCGATGCCTAGGGCGGTGCTGATCAAACAGCGGTTGATGCCGTTGTGACCCACCAGGGCGATCGTTTGCCCCGCGTGCCGACTCAGCAGCCCTTGCCAAAATTCCTTGGCCTGGGCGTGAAGCGCCAACACGGGAAAATGCTCGCCGCTGGCCAAGTCCATGCTGAACTGGTGCGGCTGGTGCTTCCAGCGATCGTAGGCTTCGGGAAACTTGGCCTTGACATCGCTGACGGGCATTCCTTCCCACAGGGGCAAATCCACTTCCCGCAACAGTTCGCTGGTGGTGAGGGGGGGTTGCGGATCGAGCTGGCCACAGATGGTTTCGGCGGTTTGGCGGGCCCGTTGGAGCGGGCTGCAATAGAAGGCATCGATCGGCAACCCCTGGAGGGCGATCGCCACTTGGGTCGCTTGGTCACGCCCCAGATCGGTCAACACCGATTCATCGCAGCGCCCTTGGATAATCCGGCGAGTGTTGAAGTTGCTTTGTCCGTGGCGGATCAGGATAACGCGGGTAGCCAAGGGGGCTGTCTCCTAAAGTCGGGTCGATGGGGAGCAGGGCAAACCGGCTAGCCAAGCCTGGACAGGGCGCAAGGTTGGCGCTCTCGAAGCGATGGCTTTTCACCCCATTCCAGGGCAGCGGGATGCAACCTGCTGTCAGCCAGGATGCATTTTACCGCCCTGGGGTTCTTTCCCGTCGGTTCTTTTCGAGGAGGCCTAGGAGGCTGGGGGCGATCGAACGGAAACTGGGGCTAATGATCGGAACGCAATGGCCCCCCAGGAATCCGGCGGGCTACTGGGCCAAGGCATCCGGGGCGGTGGTTTCGCCGAGGGTCGATCGCCGAGTGCTGGTGGGCTGGGGAGCTGGGGACGGGGACTGGGCCGGGGTCGATCGCGCCGGGGGAACCACTGCCGGGGTCGATCGCGGGGGCGTTGGAGCCGACCCTTGGGACGTGGTGCGGCCCAGGGCCGTGCGCACGGTGTCGATCGGCTGAGCTTCCTTCAGCTTGCCGCCATCCCACAAGCCCGCAAGCTGCTGACCATTGGCATAGCTATAGATGCCCCGGCCATGAAACGCATTGTTCTGAAATTCCCCCTCGTAGCGATCGCCGTTTGCTGTGCGGTAATTGCCGCGGCCATTGAATTGCCCCGCCACAAACTCGCCCTCGTAGCGATCGCCCGCTGGCGACACGTAAATTCCCCGCCCCTGGAGCTGCCCGGCCACCACCTGCCCCTCATAGACTCCCCCGGCGGCATAGCCATAGCGGCCCCGCCCCGTGCGCTGGCCCGCCTGGAAGTCGCCCTCATAGCGATCGCCATTCGCGGCAACGCAATTGCCTGGCCCCGTCAGGGCGGCGGCTTTCGCCAACTCCTCGCAGGAAGTCACGGGGGTGCTGGCACGGTTGGCCTCAACCGATCGCGCCGCTGGGACACCACTTGTCAAAAAAGCCAGGGTTATTAAAAGGGTTGTTGTGCACCCCTGCAACCGGTGCTGACAGATTGGATCGGATAGCATAGGTCTAGATTCCAGCCAAAGGGCAACGGGGATCGGCATCTACCGAGAAGCGCATTTAACAGGCATGGGGACTGAAAAGCAGCCTCACCGGGTCTGGGCGCGGCGATTTATTAGGGTGTAAGTCGTAGTCTTGATTGAAACGGCCTAAGTCTTTTTTAGCTGTTTGATGGGGATTCTGGCGAGTCGATCGCGCCAGAACTTGCCTCTTGTTGACCGGCTGCCTGCTCGCTGGCGGCTGGCTCACCGGTCGATCGGTGGAGTGTCGATCATCGATTGCCGATCAGTTGGATTATCGATCAGTTGGGTTGTTAATTCCACTAGTCGCTTGGCTAGTCGCTTGGCTAGTCGCTGAACAAGGCGATCGCCAAAATTGCCCGTTGTCATGACACCTGACTTCCAACTTCCACCACGATCATCATGACCATGGGGATTGTGGGGATTGTGGTTGTCCCAAGGGTCTGAACCGATCGCCCTGAGGGTTTGCACAACGAGCGGTTCGCCCGGGTGGTTCGTATCAATCAACCCAGGTCTATCATTCAGCAACTGACTGGGCCAATCGTTAACCCAATTGTTTAGACCCATTGTTGACCCAATCCTGCGGCCAATCGTTGAATTAGTCCCGAACAGGTCTGATCAGCCCCGATCGGAGTAAGCAGTGTCATTCGATCCCTAGCCAATGGTTTCTGAGTCTGCCGATTCAGCAGTAGGGTTAAGGCGACGGTTGGGAATCGACGGCGATTCGATCGTGATTGGTGCCATGGCTCATCCTTGCCGCCTGGGTCTGCCCATAGCCGTGCTATGCAGTTCAGTATTGTGATTGCTACCTATAACCGTCGTCGGCTGTTGGATCGGGCGATCGCCTCTGCCCTTGCGCAAACCCATGCTTGCGAAGTGGTGGTGGTGGACGATTGTTCGAGCGATGACACGCCGGAATGGGTTGCCCAACTGCGTCGAAGCTTGCCAATCGAGCGGCGCGATCAATTGGTTTACCTGCGAAATGGGGTGAACCTGGGTCACTCCGCCAGCGTCAATCGTGGGGTCGAAGCGTCCCGGGGCGACTGGATCAAGCTATTGGACGATGATGACTATCTCGATCGCCATTGTTTAGCGGAATTTGTCCGGGCAATCCAAGTGCACGAACAGCGCTTTGGGAAGGGACTGCGACCGCCCGCCGCCCTTTGTTCTTGCCAAGCGTTGCAGGTTGATTTGCAGGGCAATGAGCTAGGCCGCACGCCCCGCACCGGGCCGGGTCTTGCCTATTTCATTCCCCAAGAAGACATTCACTACGGGATGTTGGTGGAGTTGGTGCCGTTTGGTACGCCGGCCCAGGTGGGCTTTCGACGGGAGGCCTTTTTGCAGGCGCTGGGCTGGGATTCGCAGTTTGATACGAATTTTGATGATATCGATGCCTGGACGCGGATTGCCGAGCACGGGGATGCGATTTTTCTGAATCAGTGTTTGGCCTTTCGCACGGTGTGGGATGGGGCTTACAACCGCCAATTTTCGGTCGATCGCCGGTTTGATACAAATTGGTCGATTAAGCAGAAAATCCATGGATTGGTGAGCGATCGATTCCAACAACGGATGCCCCAAAGCCAAGCGATGCAGTCCTATTTGCGGTTGCATTGGGGGATGGTGGCCCTGAAACATGGCCAATGGCTGAAGGCGCTGAACATTGCGGGGCCGAGTCTGTTGTCTCCCCAGGGCTGGGCGCTGATGCTGACGACGCGGCTGAATCGATGGCGACAGGCGGTGACTTGGACCTATCGGGATACGCAGCGCTATTTGAAGCGCCAGTTGCAGGTGTGGATTCGGCTGCGATCGCCCCATTCGCTGTTGCGGGGTGGGTGGTTTCGGTTGCGCTGGCAGCAAATGCGGTTTCGCTTGAAACTGGCTCGGCGACTGTGGGATCAAGGGGCCTGGTTGGCGGCGTTGTTTGTGCTGAAGACGGTGGCGGTGCGCTGGACGATCGCCCTGGTCTTGGATCCATTAGTCCGCTGGGCCCATCGATCGCCCGCCCGCCGGGCTTGGGCCTTACGCGGCAGCGGCAAGGTGTGGCGGTGGCTCGATCGCGATTTGGCGTTTCTCGGTCGCCTCTCTGGCCAGCCCCTCGTGTTGCAGCGGGTCACGGCGCGATCGCTGCCGCCACAGATGACAGACCACCTCCGCCAGTGGATTGATCGACTGCGGCTGGCCCAAATGCGGCAGTTGTGGCACAAGGGCGATCGACTCCAATTTTGCCGTCTGATCCTGCCCTTGCTGGTTCGTCCTCACATCTGGGTATTAGTGCTGCGGCATGGGTTGGGCCATCGTCCGTTAGTGCGGCGATTTGTGTTGTTGGAGGTTCCGCCACCCTTGCACCCGCGATCGCCGAAAGACCCGGCCACCAAGCCGTTCTGACGAGCAATCACCAGACCCCAATCGAACGAGGCTGCGCAACAGACCCCGATCAAACCCCTCCCAAATCATCGCGCGATCGAGGTTCCACCGCCCAGACCGATCGCCTTGTCCGCCCACGATCGCTTTGCACCCGAGCGATCGCGCGGACTGACCTGCCAGTGATAGCATGGGCAAGGGCCATGGCCAACTCGCGATTCCGCGCGATCGACCGCCAAACCAACCCCTCCAGATCCCATCTATTGATTTTGATCCCGCGCGCAGACCGCGCGAAAAACATCTTATGCCGCAAGACAAAGGATTTGGCTTCGGCCTGGGCAAAGTGAAAGAACTTGCCCAAGCGATCCAAAAAGCCCAGCAAGTGCAAGAAGACGCAAAAAAGCTGCAAGAAGAACTCGAAAAAATGGAAATCGAGGGCCAGGCTGGCAATGGCCTCGTCAAGGTAGTTCTGAGTGGCAACCAAGAACCACTTCGGGTGGAAATTTCCGCTGATGCCCTGGGCGAAGGAGCCGAAGTGCTGTCTGACCTCGTATTTGCCGCCATGCAAGATGCCTACCGCACATCAACGGACACCATGCGGGCGCGGATGGAAGATTTGACCGCTGGGTTACAACTGCCGGGTATGTAGGGCACACGGGTAGTTTGCCAGGATGGCGAGTGGGTGCGGTTCGATCGCAAATCGAGCCTGGGCAAAATCAGTCCTAGGACGCATTTATCGATCGCCCAAAACCCTTGCTGTTTGCCCAATCACATCCTGGCAATCGCCTAGCCCAAAACCGTTTTATCTAGCCAAAATCGTTTTATCTAGATCGCCTTGTCTAGATAGTTTTATCTAGATAGTTTTATCTAGATCGCCTTGTCTAGATCATTTTTGTTGGTTGTGCTGGTTTCGATAGTTTCGATCGTTTCGATAATCTTGATGATTTTGCTGGTTTTGTTTTGATCGATGGAGTCCGCTCCATTGCCGAAATCATGCCTTGAGCGGCATTCCGCTGAATTTTGTAGAACCTGCGCCTTATGGCTGTCAAGCTGCTATTTGTCTGTTTGGGCAACATTTGCCGATCGCCCGCCGCCGAAAACTTAATGAATCATCTCATTGAGCAGCGAGGGCTACAGGGGCAAATCGAATGTGATTCAGCGGGAACGGGGGCATACCACGTGGGAGAGCCGCCCGATCGTCGTATGAGTGCCGCCGCCGCCAAGCTCCCCGGCATTACCCTTCAGGGCCGAGCACGCCAGTTTTGCTCGGCGGATTTTTCAGAATTCGACCTCATCTTGGCCATGGATCGTGATAACTATTGGGGCATTTTGTCCCGCGATCCTGACCACAAATATCGCGACAAAGTACACATGATGTGCAACTTTTGCCGCAACCATAATCTCAAGGAAGTTCCCGATCCTTACTATGGCGGCCCCGAAGGATTTAAGGAAGTAATCGACCTCTTAATGGACGCTTGCGAAGGACTACTCGAAGTTCTGATCGCTGAGGGCAAAGTGACACCCCACAAATCTGTTTAAGGCCGGTTTGATCGATCGCAGGCCAGATCAAAATCTAAATCCAGATTGCAATCTAAATCGCAGTCCAGATTGCAATCAAAATCCAGATCGAGATCCAGATCGACATTTAGGAATTCATAGGATTTTGAGTCGTCGAAAATATTGCTAATTCAAGCATCAAGCAGATCAAAATCCAGCGGATCCATCAGAGTGTCTGGATGAAATCGTGCATGAGCTGGGCTTCATCGGCAATGTCGAGGTCATTGAATAGTTCGATCGCCCGTTCAGCCCAGGAGCGCGGATCTCGGCGGGGTCGAAGTTCCTTGGCGGTGTGGGCTAGGTGCTTGTGGCAGTAGGCCAGGCATCGAAAATCTCCAATGCTAGAAGCAATTTTGTGGCTGGCTTCTAGATCGCGCCACGCTTTTGGGAAGTGGCCCAGGGCCAAATTGGTCGCGCCGATCGAGGACTGGATATAAGCCTCCCCGCGTTGCCATTGCAAGGCTTGGGCCAGGCGGAGCGCCGCCGTGTAGAGCCTCAGGGCCTCGGGGTGGTTGTGCTGGCGGCTGGCTGAATCGCCTTGGTAGTAGAGACTTTGGCATTCGAGCCGCTGGACAGCGTTCTCACTCAGGTCGGGATGCGCCATCAGTTGCTGAATTTGGGTTTTCCACTGGCGTTGGGCCACCGATGATCCTTGCCGGAGCGCCAGGCGCAGTTGGTTGATGATCAGCTCGGACTGCAGCTCAATGGTAATGTGCTGGCGCAGGTTCCAGGCGGCCTCGAAGTCGGCTTGGGCTTGGCTGAGGGAGGTGGGGTCGTTGTGGAGCGATCGCGTCCAGCCGCGATCGAACAGAAATAGCGCTTCAACCTGGTGATCCTTTTGGGCGCGGGCGAGGGCCAGGCCCCTAGTGTTGCGGGCAATTCGATCGGCCCAGTAGCCCCGAAAGTGCGTGTAGCCGCGCAGGGGCTGGAAAATATCCCAAAATTGCTGGAGCTGACCCTGTTCTAGGCAGCAGTCCAGGGCCTGGCTGAGGGTTGGCCAATGGTGATCGAGTTCGTGGGGGGTGGGCTTGAGCCATTCCAAGCGATCGGGGTGGCCATGGCGCTGGGCACAGTCGATCGCCCATTGAACCCAGCGGTGTCGAATGATGGCAACCCGCTCGGGGGTAAGCAATTGGGTACTTTGGGCCGCAATATAGCGACGCAACAGGGACGGCAGGCCATAGCACCCATTGGGCGTGATCGTGACGATCGATTGCTTGGCCAGCTCGGCCAAGGCTTGCATGGTGGTGGGTTCGTGCAGATTGACCCCGACCACGTTGGCCAGCGAGGCGATCTCAACGGGCCCAGCAAACCAACTCAACACGGCCAAGAGCTGACCGGCCAAGGTTCCCTGGAGATCAGCGATCGTGCTTTGGCAGTAAAACTGAGTCACCCAATGATCGGGCTGATGCAGTTGGGCAATCACCCACTGAATGGATTGGCCGGTCGCCAGTTGCCCCAGGGCCCAATCGATCGCCCCCGGCAAACCGCCCACCGCCTCCGCGAGCGATCGATACTGATGCGTAGACCAGGGCCAAGACCGTTCTGCCACATGATGTTCAATCCAACGCATCACCGCCGACTGCTCCAACGGATCCAGGTGAATGGACTGGGCAAAGGGCAAGCGTTGGCGCGAGGTAATCAGCACTTTCACCGTTGCTGGCAAATCGTACAAAAATGCCAGCACCTGTTCAGGTTCCGTGAGGGCCTCAAAACTGTCCACAATCAGCAAGGTTCGCTGCTGGGCTAGTATGTCCCAAATCTGGTGAATTCGCTCGATGAGCGTGCTGTGCGTCGAGAGTCCATCGCCATCTAAGTGATGCACAATTTCCGCCAGGATCGCTTCGAGGGTTTGTTGCGATCGAAAACTTGGAATCAAGCCCATCCCAGTCAAGTGGGTGACTTGGGCCGAAACAAACAGGACAAGGCTGAAGGGAGAATCGCCCTGGCGCACCAAATGGTTGGCCACTTCGAGGGCCAGGGCAGTTTTTCCAGTGCCCCCCGCGCCCTCAATTACCAGAAACCGATCGGAAAGATTGGACTGCAGCCAGTTGCTAAGCCGCTCGTAGTCTCGATCGCGGCCTTCGAGCATGGCGCTGTTGCGGGCTGGCAAGTAGGATTGGGTCTCACAATTCAAGGATGACGGGGCCTCCAATGGATGATGGTAGCGTTCCATCAGTAGAGCCATCGCTTTTCGTCTGCAGAAACGCCCCTCCCAGTTTAATAAACACTTCAGGTAAGTGTACAATCTGTTTGTGAGTTCTGAGCGTAAATAATCGGCTGTCACCTCCATTTGAGTCGCCAGTTCTCGGGCACTGAGGCCCGTCAGCAGGCCGCGCAGGTGCAGTCGCTCGGTGGCACTGAGCTGGGAGCGACGCGGATCGATCGCCTGCGTTGTTTGGCCGTGTGTTGTTTGGTTGTGCGTTGTTGGGTTGTTGGCGGCCAACGAGTCCGGATCCTCTGCTAGGCGGGCTTTGATTTGCCCCAAATCGCGATAGAGACCCTCCAGATTCCAATCACGCCCCACATCCTCGAATAGCGTGCTTTTGCCGTCCACAGCCACGACGCTCACTCCTGCCCTCGGCACATGACTACTAGTAGTTTTACCTAAGACTTGGGAGTTTAGCCCAACAGTCGTTATCTGGTTGTTAGGAATTGAGGCGGATATTCTGACGTTTGAGCCGTTATTCAGGGTCTTGGTTCGCGCCGATCAAGTGTTTGGAGCTGTTGCATGGCGATGCTCCACAGCAAGGGGTCTGATGTGAATTTTGATGTACACCGTTTCTGGGTGGCTTCATCGGCTTGTGCCAAGACTCAATTGCATCGACGGCTGGCTTGGTTCCGTTCTTGAACTCACGATCGAGAATGACTCATGATGCTTCCCTCCGCAGTTGCCCTGGTGGCGACGGCTTACTCGACCACGGCTCCGCTCGCGCCCACCGTGGATGAGACCCATCGGGATGGGTCTCCGGGGATGACCGATGCCTCGGATGGTTTGGCTGATGTTGACGATGGGGTGAGTGGCGATCGGCCGGTGACAGCCGTTGGCGCTGCGCCCCCGACGTTACCCGATCGCCCTTGGATGTTGGATGGCCTGGTGGACGATCGCTATGTCGTCGTGCGCGGCTTGAATGAGGCGGCGGCGCAGGCTCCCCGATCGGGTGTGATGCAAGTGTTTGAGGTGCTCGATCGGGAGGAGGACGATCGCCCGAAGGTGTTGAAACTGTTGCCCCGTCAGGCTTCCGTGCGGTTGCGACGGTTCTATCACGAGGCGCAAGTGCTGATGCGTGGGCCACAACATCCCCAAATACCCACAGTGGCGGTGGATGGATTCTTTTCCTGGCGACCGATCGATCATCTCTGGACGTTTCAGGGATTGGTGATGGAGGCGATCGCGGGTGAACCGCTCGATCGCTACCTCCGTCGTCGGGGCCCCGTGTCCACAGCGGAAGCCCTGCGCTGGTGGGTGCAACTCAGCGACATTCTGCACACCCTGCACCAAAGCGGTTGGGTGCATGGGGATCTCAAGCCCGCGAACCTGATCCGCCGTCCCGATGGAACTCTGGTGTTGATTGATTTTGATGCGGCGTTGCCCATGGGCGATCGCGCTTGGAGTTGCGGCTCGGCGGGCTACATGGCTCCCGAACAGCGCCGGGGCGATCGGGTCGCCCCCGCCAGCGACTGGTTCAGCCTGGGCCGCACGCTCGTGCATTTGCTGACGGGACACCATCCGTTGGACTTGCTCGCGGCCACGGCGGAATCCGAGGACTTTAGCTGGCGAACCCAGGCTCCGGCCGTGCCGATGGCCATGGCGGCGGCGATCGATCTGCTGATGGCTCCCAACCCGTTCGATCGGCGCATGGCCCCCTCGATCGCCGCCACACCCTGTTTATTGAATTTGGCCCATCGTCTGTCGCAACTGCCCACCTCAGCCCCTTCAGCATTGCCGACGACGACCCATCAGCTCCCCAAAGCTGCCTAGGGCCAACAAGCGTTTCTCACACACCACCATCTCTCTGTTAATTCGGCCGTGGATTTTTTCCATGGACCGAATTTTTTTGCCCATCCCCATCCAGCTCAAGCAGTCCCGTAGGTTGGATTGAGGCACAAAACCCAACACCAGTAGGCTTTGTAGATCGCGTTGGGTTGAGCTTGCGAAACCCAACCTACCGCTCCAATCCACTGCGCGATTAACCAAGCGCGGTCAATCAATATCGCGCGTCACGCATACCGCATATTGCGCTGAAGGATGACCCGCAAAAAACCGACCCCATAGAAACTCGCGGGTTTCATCCGGGTCGGTGTTGTTGCTAAACCAGCAGAAAAATGTTGAACGCTGACTGTGGAAAGCCGAGCCAAGGGGTCTTAGCGCGAGGTGAGCAGGCGCGGCCCTTCGACGGCGACGCGGTATTCTTCCACGTTGTCGTTATATTCGATCGGGAGCACGGCCACAACGTTTTCATGGGGACGGGGAATGATTACCCAGGATTCCACTACGCCGCCAAACACTTTTTCGGCGGCGACAATTCCGGCTTCGACGGATTGTTTGACTTCGGCCACTTCGCCGCGCACGTTGACGGTGAAGCGGGCGCTGCCCACGCGGATGTAGCCAACGAGGGTGACTCGCCCGGCCTTGACCATTGCATCGGCGGCGGCCAAGACGGCGGGGAAGCCTTTGGTTTCGATCGAGCCTACCGCTTGGGCCATGGGGCGCTCTCCTAGAAAAGCCTACTTAAAGGTGACTGTGAACAAAATTTGGTTGGGATAACGTCGCGTTTCCACAACGGCTTGCCGAGTTGATTACAAACTCGGGTTGGTGTGGGGCGATCGGGTTCCACGCAACATTGTACGGGCGATTGGCGATCGCGGCGCTGAGTGTTTGGACTTCTTTGGGAATTTGGGGGCGATCGGGCAATTAAATCTGGCAATGGGCGCGATCGGGTTCGCTGATGGCGGGCGATCGCGATCGAGAACCGATCGAGGGCAGACCGAGAACCGATCGAGGGGAGCGTGCCCGGTGGCGAAATCAGGGGGGCGTGCTAGGGTGCGAAGGGTTGCTGGCTGGCAATGCAGGACTAGGCAAGGGTAGTAGATCAATGCCGACTTTATTTGCAGATATTACGAATCACTGGGCGCGGCTGTTTATTGAAGGGCTGACCGATCGGGGGCTGATTAGTGGGTTTCCCGATGGCTCGTTCCAGCCCGATCGCCCCTTGACCCGCGCCCAGTTTGCGTCCCTGCTAGTGCGGGCGATCGATAAGCCCGTGGTGCGCCCGGCCCGCAATTTTCGCGATGTGCCGGCCAATCACTGGGCGCGCGGGGCGATCGCCCGGGCCTGGGAGCGGGGGTTGCTCAGTGGCTATCCCGACGGGTCGTTTCGGCCCGATGCGACGATTTTGCGGGCCGATGTGCTGGTGGCGCTGGTGAATGGCCTGGGTTTGGCCGGGGGCGAGGCGATCGACCTGGGGCGGTTTTTTGACGATGCGGGGGCGATCGCCACCTATGCCCAGCAGCCCGTGCGCCGTGCCTTGCAAAACGAGCTGGTGGTGAATTTTCCCAACCTGCGACAGTTGCGCCCGAACCAGGCCAGCAGCCGCGCAGAGGTGGCCGCCACGTTGTATCAAGCCCTGCGCAGCCTCAACGGGTGGGGGTCGATCGACTCGCCCAATATTGTGGAACCGGATGCGCCACCGCCGGCCACCGTCAGCCTGTCCCATCGCCGGGAATTCCGCGCCGCTTGGATTGCCAGCGTTTGGAATGTGAACTGGCCCTCGAAGCCGGGCCTGTCGAGCGCCCAGCAGCAGGCGGAGTTGGTGACGCTGCTCGATCGGGCGGCGGCGGCCCGCTTGAATGCGATCTTTTTGCAAATTCGGCCGGAAGGGGATGCGCTCTACGACTCGGCGATCGAACCCTGGAGCCGCTGGCTGACGGGAACCCAAGGCAAAGCGCCGAATCCTTATTACGACCCGCTGGCCTTCGCGATCGAGCAATGCCACCAACGCAACCTGGAACTGCACGCTTGGCTGAACCCCTACCGCGCCCGCACCTCCCTCAACGCCCCGGCCGGCACGGGCAAACACGTGGAGGCGGTCTATCCCAACGCGGTCTACACCTACGGAACCCAGCGGTGGATGGATCCCGGCGTGCCCGAAGTTCAAAACCGGGCCGTCGATGTCGTTTTGGACGTGGTGCGCCGCTACGACATCGATGGCATTCACCTGGATGACTATTTCTATCCCTACCCGATCGAAGGAACAGATTTCCCTGACCAACAAACCTATTGGTCTTGGGGCGGGGGCAAATCCGTGGCAGACTGGCGGCGCGACAATGTAAACAAACTGGTACGGCGGCTGTCGGAGCAGATTCGATCGGTCAAGTCCTGGGTGAAATTTGGCATCAGTCCCTTTGGCATCTATCGCCCCGGTCAGCCGGCCGGCATCGTGGGCCTCGACCAATACGATCGCCTCTACGCCGACCCGAAATGGTGGCTGAAGGCGGGCTGGCTGGACTATGTGGCCCCGCAACTCTACTGGCGCGTTGACCAAACGGCCCAGAGCTATCGCACCCTGCTGAATTGGTGGGTGCAAGTGGCCAACGGGGCCCATGTGTATCCGGGCAATAATTTGGACAAGCTCGGCAGCAGCAGCGCTTGGTCGGCGGCGGAGTTTGAGCGCCAAATTGCGATTACGCGGGAGTTGGCGGCCCAAAAGGCCCTGGGCAATGCGTTCTATAACATCGAGCCGATCGTGGACAACCGCCAGGGATTTGCCGACCAACTGCGCACGGAGATCTATGCGCAAGCCTCGCTGGTTCCGGTGCTGAAGGCGACGGGCAATCCGCCAACCCCACCCACGGGAGTGACGGCGGCGAACGGGGAACTATCGTGGAGCGGCGGGGGCGACGGGCTGCGGGGTTGGTCGCTCTATCGACAACAGGGGGGCAGTTGGGCGATCGATCGCCTGTTGCCCGCCGAGGCGCGATCGGTCGCCCTGAATCCGGGAACCTATGCCCTGTGCGCCGTGGATCGATCGGCCCGCGAAAGCCAAGGGATCGTAGTGACGCTGCGTTAGGTTTGGGGATAGGTTTGGGGAGAATTTTCAGAGACTTTTTGAATATTCTTTGAATACTCTTTAAAGACACATTGCAAACACATTGGAGAGGTTTCCGATGGCGGCGATCGATCCCGTTTTTAGGCGCGATAAATTTTTGCTGCGGCAGAAATTACTCAGCATTTCCGAAAAGTATGACGTGTGTGATGAGCAAGGAAACCCGATTTTATTTATTGAGCGACCGCTGCATTTTTGGCGAAATTTGCTCGCAGTTTTAGCCGGCGTGGGAACAGGGATTATTGTGATCGTGGTTCTAGCAGCGATCGCCTCGATCTTGCCGGAGACCTTGCCTGAAGCCTTGGCGATCGTCCTGGCTTTGGTGGCCGCAACCGTCTGGTTTTTCGCGATGATTGTTGTGTCGGTTAATCTCTCGAAAAAGCGGCACGTAACCATTTACCGCGATGCCAGCAAGCAAGACCCGTTGATCAAAATTCTGCAAGACAAAAAATGGGAACTCCTAACCGCCACCTTCACCGTGCGGGACGATCGCGGCGATTTGGCTAAGTTTCAAAAACACTATATTTATGATCTATTTCGGAAGCGCTGGAACTGCTATTCGCCCGATGGATCGTTGATTTGTGTTGCCAAAGAAGACTCGCTGGCGATGGCCTTGATTCGGCGATTGTTGGGGCCGATGTTTGGACTATTGCGCACCCATTTTATTATCTGTGAAGGGGATACCGATCGGGTAGTGGGCGAGTTTAACCGCAATTTCACGCTGCTCGATCGCTACGTTCTAGACATGAGTGGCGATCTGAATCACGGTGTCGATCGGCGCATTGCGATCGCCCTGGGCGTGATGCTAGACACAGGCGAACGGCGCTAGCAATTCAACAACCTTCAATCATCGATCAATCATTGATAGATTGCCGATAAATTAGCCGTTTAATCATCCGATTTAATTACCCATTCAATCATCCCTATGAGTCGCAATTCACGATCGACCGCGGCCGAATTGGGAGAGGCGGGCGAAGCCTTGGTCGCGGCTTGGTTGGAGCAACAGGGCTGGGCGATCGTGGCGCGGCGCTGGCGCTGTCGATCGGGTGAATTAGACCTGGTGGCGCGATCGGCCGATGGCGGCGAGCTAGCCGTTGTGGAGGTCAAAACCCGCAGTCCCGGCAATTGGGATCACGATGGAGCCTTGGCGGTGACGGCGGCCAAGCAGCGCAAATTAATCCGGGCGGCGCTGGAATTTTTGGCAGCCCATCCGGCCTTGGCGGATCTCGGCTGGCGGTTTGATGTGGCGCTGGTGGGGCGGGCGGCGCGATCGCCCCTAGCCGCGCGGGACGATCGACCGATGGAACCGATCGCCCTCGGTGAACCGGTTTGGTTTGAGGGCCAAGCCCTGGTGCTGCTGGACTACTGGCCCGGGGCGATCGAACTGAATGGTTAACGCTATCATTGCCATTAAGACTCCGGTTAAAACTCTAGTGAAGACCCAACACCTTTTCACTGGATTGCGGCCGCTTGATTAAGTCTTAATGACATTTTGCTGAGTGGTTACTCTCAAACCTAGAAATCGGTATTTCTAACAGTTTGATGCGTCAAATTTTCATATCAAATCCATTAATTGGCTAGCGAATCCAATGAATCCCATATATTTTTCCCTTGCCAAGATCAAGCAATTCCTAGGTTTAGGATTGGTGATTGGGGCGATCGTCCTCGGCGTTCTGGGGGGGTGGCCACAACCGGTACAGGCGGGGATTCATCGCTATCCCCTGGAGGGCGATCGGGCCCTATGTCGATCACTGCAATCTCTGCGCGACGATCGCGATCGCAGTTGGCAGCTTGTCTTGTTCGCCGAGTCCCAAAACAATCAACCACCCGCAACCGGTTTTCGGCTACGGGTGGTCGGGTTCCCAACAATTAGACTTGACCGCGAGCGATCGCTCATCGTGACCAATCCAACCGGGGCGATCGCACAACTAACGGATTCATTTCCCAAGGATTCAATGGCATTGAATACGGGAGAATATGATCTCGATTCAGTGGTTTCTCAGCTCAGTCAAATTGGCATTATTCGACTCAGCCTCCCGATCGGCACCGAGGATCGGACTGAAATTCCAGTCCCACCTTTCGTATTACAAGAATGGAAAGCACTCCAGCAAAAGGGTTGTCTTGAGAGCTAGCCGCTGAAAACTAGCCCTTAATTAGCATGGGTTCCATACAACGTTCCCCCTTTTGATCACTTGATGAATCAAGCTGGTGAATTCAGATGAATTAACTTGGTTCATCAACCATCACTGACCCATGAATCGCGTGTCATAAGCACATCTAGCACGGCATTGTTCAGAGATGCATGGTGCTATTGATTCATGGGCAGTGATTGGAATTTGCCAGAATTTACAGAGTTCCCGGAATTCATGGAAGGGGCGGAGTTAGCAACCAACCCTGCTAATGCTCTGCCCCTCGGCCTTTAGGCCGCTGAGGAATTGTCTGCCAAACGTTGCACTTTGCGCGGTTGAATCACGCCATAGCCGCCGTGATTACGCTCGTAAATCACATTGATTTCGCCCGTTTCAGAATTCTGGAACATGAAGAAATCGTGGTCTACTAACTCCAACTGTTCGAGGGCTTCCCCGATCGTCATTGGTGCCATTTCAAAATACTTCGTCCGCACCACATCCGCAGGCAACTCAGGCTCGCGTGGCGGAATAATCGTGCCCACGGGCATTTCGCCCAGCACTTCTGCGGTCTTCACCGGCTCGCGGCGACGCTCTTGATATTTTTCCTTGTATTTGCGAAGTTGGCGGGCAATCTTATCAGCAACCATGTCAATGCTGGCATACAGATTCTCGCTGCTTTCTTCAGCTCGAACCACTGTACCGTTTGCGTAAATGGTCACCTCAGCCGTTTGGTTAGAATCAATCCGGGGATTGCGAGCTACCGACAGATGAACATCGACTTCCAGCGTTAGGCTTTGAAAATGATTGACTGCCTTTTCAATTTTTTGCTGAACATAGTCACGGATTGCATCGGTAATCTCGATGTTTTTACCCTGGATGACAAGCTTCATAGAGCTTCCTCCCCTTCGAGATGGGTGATACTTTCAAACTACCACTTCGGGATCTGGCGTTGAAGTTCCTTTAAAATCTTTTGCATCTGTTGATGATTCTTGATGTTATTAGGGGCGATTTTCCACAACGTGTCATAAAAACCCCTTGGCAATTGTAGGAAATTATGGTTGAACCCTATTCAGAACCGGGTTTAGGGGCGATCGCCCCCTGTTGGCGGCTTGACCGGGGGGTGACACCCTACGAGACGGCTTGGGCCTGGCAGCGCCAAGGGCTGGCCGATCGGGTGGCCCGGCCGGAGTTACCCGACTTGTTGATGTTGCTGGAGCATCCGCCGGTTTATACGCTGGGGCGCGGCTCGGACGATCGCTTTTTGCGCTTCGATCCGGCGCATCCGCCGATTCCCCTGGTGCGGATCGAGCGGGGCGGCGAGGTGACACACCATTGTCCCGGGCAGGTGGTGGGTTATCCCATTTTGAATTTGCAGCGCCACCGGCCGGATTTGCACTGGTATTTGCGGCAGTTGGAGGAGGTGCTGATTCGGGCGATCGGGACGTGGGGCCTGCGGGCCGATCGGCTGCCGGGGTTGACGGGCGTGTGGCTGGAGGGCCGCAAGGTAGCGGCGATCGGGATTAAGGTCAGCCGCTGGGTGACGATGCACGGCTTTGCGCTGAATGTGGATTGTGACCTGGCGGGGTTTCGGTCGATCGTGCCCTGCGGCATTGCCGATCGCCCCGTGGGCCGGCTGGTGGACTTTGTGCCGGGGCTGACGGTGGCGGAGGTGCGCGAGGTGGTGGCCGCGAGCTTTGCGGCGGTGTTTCGGTTGCGGCTGGAGCCTTGCCCGCTGGATGATTATCCGCTGGACGATTGACTGATTTTCCCGGCTCAACCGCCCGAGACAAGGGGCTTAGGGGCTGTCATCAAATCCCCAAAACCCTGATCCTTGCGTTGCTTGATCGTGGGGGCAAGGGGCTTAAGCCCCTTGTCTAGGGCGGTTGAGCTGGGAAAATCAATCGTTCCAGCTTCAATTCAACTCCATTTGATGACACGCCCTAAGCCCCTTGCCCCCCACGATTCGGCAACGGTGAAATCAGGGTTTCAGAGGATTTAACGACAGCTCCTAAGCTTGGGTCGGCTGGGCCGATCGCGCCAGGGCTGCCAACAGCCAGTCGTACCAATCCGCTAGCCCTTCGCCCGTCAGCACCGACAGCGGCAGCACCGTGGCGCGCGGATTGACCTGGCGGATGGCGGCGATCGCCCGATCGAGATCGAACGGCACGTAGGGCAACAAATCAATTTTGCTCAACAGCACCACATCGCAGGCGCGGAACAGGTGCGGATATTTCAGGGGCTTGTCTTCGCCTTCCGTCACCGAAAAGATGCCGACCCGCACCGCTTCGCCGAGGTCAAACAGGGCGGGACAAACCAAATTGCCCACGTTTTCGATCGCCAAAATGCTCCCCGGTGGCGGTTGGAGCTGCTGGCAGCCCCCCTGCACCATGTCCGCATCCAGGTGGCAGCCCGTGCCCGTGTTGACTTGCACGACGGGGCAACCGGTGGCGCGAATCCGTTCCGCATCGTTCGCTGTGGCTTGATCGCCCTCAATCACCGTAAAGGCGGCCCGCTCCTGCAAATCCGTCAGGGTTTTCACCAGCAGGGTCGTTTTGCCCGCGCCGGGGCCGCTCATCATATTCAGCGCCAAAATCCCGTGGCGTTGGAACCACTCGCGGTTGGCGGCGGCCAGGCGATCGTTCTTGTCCAGCAACCGCGCTTCTAGGTGCAGGGTTTGGGCGATCGGGTCGGTCGCCGTCAGCTTGGGTGCGGCCGCTGGATGGTGCGTTTGGGCCGTGGGGTGGTCGTGCCCTTCGGTTTGGGGATGGTCGTGGGAATGGGTTGCGGGAGTGGCATGGGTGTGACGATGCACCACCACCGTGCCATCGGCCTGGGAATGGGAGTGCCAATCGGTTTCGGGATGGGCGATCGCCCCCGTTTCGGCCCCGGCCGGTGTTGCTTCCCCCCGGGGTGGCAACTGGGTGATCGTTACCGACGCGCCATCATCACAGCCACAAGTTACACACATGGGACGATCTCCAGCGTTTTTAAAATCAAGTCTTGACCCTGTTCCAATGTCCAATCCACGCCGTCGCAGTGGGGACACAGGCCGATCACATCCGTCACGGGAAACGCTGCGCCACAATCGCCGCAGCGCGCCCGCCCCGGGACGATCGCAATTTCCAGTTGCGCCCCCGCCAGCGGTGTCCCCGCCACACAGGGGCCAAAGCAAAAGGCGATCGCCTCCGTCGAAATCCCCGACAGGGCCCCCACCTCTAGGGTGAGGCGCTGCACCGTGGCTCCCTGGGCCTGGGCGATCGCCACCCGCACCAACTCCTGCGTAATTCCCAGCTCATGCATCCCGATCGCCCCCTAGCAAATGCGCGGCAACGGATCGCCCACCGGCCAATCGATAATTCGCTCCGAGCCAAAGGTGGTCTTCAGCGTCACCACGGGTGTATCGGCATTCGTCACCCAGCCCACCTGACAGGCTTCGCGGCCCTCGGGGAGCGATCGCATGGCCGCCAGGGCCTGGGGCACAAACTCCCCGGGAACCACCACCACCAACAGCCCCTCATTCGCCATGTGCAACGGCTCCAGCCCCAACACCTCACAGGCCGCCGCCACCGCCGGCCGCACGGGCAACACCGACTCCTCCAGCGTGATCCCCACCCGGCTATCGTGGGCAAACTCATTCAGCACCGCCGCCACTCCGCCCCGCGTCGCATCCCGCATCGCTCGAATTTGGGGGCAGGCTTCGCACAGGGCCGCCGTCAGATCGTGCAAGGGCTGGCAGTCGCTCCGAATGTCCGCTTCGAGGGCCAAGTCCCCCCGCGCCAACAAAATGGCCGTGCCGTGGTCGCCCATGGGGCCGCTCAGCAAAATTCCATCCCCCGGTTGCAGGTAGCGCGGGCCCGGCACCAGGTTTGAGTGGGCCGCCCCGACCCCCGCCGTGTTGATAAACACTTTGTCCCCTTTGCCCCGGGGCACGACCTTGGTATCGCCGGCCACGATTTTGACGCGGGCGGTGTCGGCGGCGGTTTTCATGCTTTGGGTAATGCGGCGCAGGGTGGCGATCGACATGCCCTCTTCAATGATGAATCCACAGGACAGGTACAGCGGAATCGCCCCCGTCACGGCCAGATCGTTCACCGTGCCATTCACCGCCAACATGCCAATGTCGCCGCCGGGAAAAAACAGCGGATCGACCACAAAGGAATCGGTGGTGAAGGCTAGCCGATCGCCCCGGGCCACAAAGGGGGCCAGTTCCAGGCGGGCGCTGTCATCGAGGGCGTTGAGGGTTTCGCTGGCAAAGGTTTCCAAAAACAGATCGGCAATCAGGTTATGGGTGGCCCGCCCACCGCTGCCATGGGCCAGGGTGATGTAACCGTCGTCGAAGCTCGATCGCGATCGGCGTTGGGGTTGCTGAAACTCCAGGATGTTCGATGGGCGATTGGCAGTGTTTTCAGGGGGCATAGCAGACAGGCATCGCGTAGGTGAAGAGAATCTAGCGGAGCGGGCTAACGGTCGATCGCGCCGGGGACGCGGTGCGAGGCTCGGGGGCCAGGGCCCGCAACTGGGCCCCGCTGGCGTTGGGTTGGCTGCGGCCATATTTGTAATAGGCGGCGCAGGCTCCTTCCGAGGACACCATGCAGGCCCCCAGGGGATGATCGGGGGTGCAACTGCTGCCAAAGGCCGCACAATTCCAAGGTTTCAGCTTGCCTTGCAAAACTGCGCCGCATTGGCAAATGGGCGAGTCGCTGCTGGTTTGACCCGGTAGGGCAAATTGCTGTTCGGCATCGAAGGCGGCAAACTCCGGGGCGATCGCCAGGCCCGATCGGGGCAAATCTCCCAACCCGCGCCACTCAAAGTGCGATCGCACCGTAAACACCCGCGCCAGGGCCGCCAATGACTGCGGATTCCCGGCGGGTTTCACCAGGCGATGGTATTGGTTTTCGACGGCGCAGCGCCCTTCGACGATCTGCAACAACAGCATCCAGATCGACTGCAACAGGTCGATCGGCTCGAAGCCCCCCACGACGATCGGCTTGCGGTAGCGATCGACCACCACCTGGTAGGGATCCGTGCCAATCACCGCGCTCACGTGGCCGGGGCCAATGAACCCATCCAGCCGCAACCCGCTGGACTGCAACAAAAACTCTAGGGCCGGCACCACCAGCACATGATTGCAAAACACGCTGAAGTTGCGGGTATTGGACCGCTCGGCCGCCAAAATCGTCATGGCCACGGCGGGCGCGGTGGTTTCAAACCCCAACCCAAAGAACACCACCGGCCGATCGGGATGCGTCTGGGCCAGGGTCAGGGCATCCAGCGGCGAATAGACAATCCGAATATCAGCGCCGCGCGCCTTGGCTTGCATCAGGCTGCCCCGCGCACCAGGAACCCGCAACGCATCGCCAAAGGTGGCAAAAATCACCCCCGGCTGCTCCGCCAGGGCGATCGCATCGTCAATCCGCCCGCGCGGCATGATGCAAACGGGACAACCGGGCCCGTGAATCAGCTCCACGGTCTCCGGTAGCAGCGACTCCAAGCCATGTTTAAAAATCGTGTGGGTTTGGCCGCCGCACACTTCCATCAAGGCGATCGGGCGATCGAGCCGTTCTGCCAAGGACGCGATCGCCGCCACCCATCCCTCAACCGAGGCGGGATCTCGAAATTCCGTTACAAACTTCATCGTTGCTCCTGTCGATCTCCGGTTTCCACGATCGCCCTGCTAGATCGCCCTTCTATCGGTTGTCGTTGGTGTTGGCAGCGATTGCCAAAAATCCGCAAGATTTTTCAAGGTTTTTCGATCGTTTGTTAACCACGTCGCAATATTTCGCCGCAATCTTCCGCCAGGGGTGCGCCCGGCATCGGCAACCGAGGCGATCGCCCGGCCGGTTACGCCTCGGGAGCGATCGTCGGCGTGAGTTGATTTACCCAGTCAAGGGTTTCCGCCGCCGCCGCCACGTCCAGTTTTTCGAGGGCAAACCCCGCATGGACGACCACCCAACTTTCCAAAAAGGCTTCGATCGGGTGCTCATCGTCCACCAAGCAAGCCAAGCTGACCGATCGCCGCACACCGCCCAAATCCACGGTGGCTAGACTGTTCACGCGATCGGCGATCGCCACCACTTGCCCCGGAACCGCTAGACACATAACCCCATCTCCCGTTTGTTAAATCTTGGTTGAATCTTGGTTGCTTGAATCTGGATTGAATCTGGATTGCTTGAATCTTGCTGGAATCGCGTTTCACCCATGACGGGGGCAAGGGGTTTAAACCCCTTGTCTTGATCGAAATCTGCCCGACGGGTCGATCGAGATCTGCCCGATGGATCAGACGTGATCTGCCCAATGGGCTGGATAGATCAAATGCGGCCGAGGCTCATCCAGGCCGAGGCGATCGCGGCTTGGCCGAGCGCCAGCCCACCATCGTTGGCAGGAACCTGCTGCGGCAACAACAGGGGATGCCGCAGGGGCGACTCGGTGAGGGCGGCTTCGAGACAGCTCAGCAGCAGCCGATTTTGGAATACGCCACCGCCACAGGCGATCGCCCGAAAGTACAGACCCCGATCTTGCAGGGTTTGCACGGCTTGGATCAGCCCCTGGGCAATGCCCCGATGAAACCGCAGGGCAATCACGGAGGGGGGCACGCCGGAGGCCCGATCGGCCAGCATCGCTTCCCACAAAATCGTTGGGTTGAGCCACAGCAACGAGTCCGAGAACAGTTCGATCGGGTAGGCTTCCCGATCGAGATCCAGCGCTTGATCGGCGAGGGTTTCGAGGGCGATCGCCGCCTGACCTTCGTAGCTGATCCGATCGGGCCACAGCCCCAAAAAGGCCGCCACCGCATCAAACAACCGACCGCAGGACGAAGACCAAGGGCTGTTTAACCCACTCTGAGCAATGCCTTCGATCAAATTCAAGGGCTGATTCGCAAAGTGGGCCGCCGGATCGAGTCGATCGAGCAACCCCGCCGCGTGCAGTTGGGCGTAGAGATTGCGCCAGGGTTCCCGCGCCGCCCGATTGCCCCCCAGCAGCCGGGCCGGCCGCAAGGCTCCCACCCGCCGATATTGGTCGTAGGTTGTCCATAGCAGCTCGCCGCCCCAAATTGTGCCGTCACTGCCCCAGCCCATGCCATCGAGGGCAATCCCGAGCACGGGGGGTTGATCCAAGCGCCATCGGTTATCGACCATGCAGGTGGCAATGTGCGCGTGGTGATGTTGAATCCGCAGCAGGGGCACTTCCAGAGCTTTGGCTAGCTCTTCGCCGGCCTTGACCGATTGGCCGTCCGGGTGCGAGTCCACGGCGATCGCACTGGGGCGATGGTCAAACAGGCTGCGGAACTGGGCGATCGTTTGGGTATAGGACTTCAGACAGGCGGGCGAGTCCAGATCCCCAATGTAGGGCGACAGCACCGCTTGGCCGTCGCGGGTCAGACACAGGGCATTCTTGAGGTCGTTGCCCATGGCCAGGATCGGCGGGCTTTTTTCGAGGCCGGCCGGGAGAGCGATCGGCATGGGGGCATAGCCGCGCGATCGCCGCAGCACTTGCACCGCCTTGGGCAACACGCGCACCACCGAATCATCGACCCGATGCAGGATCGGACGGTTATGCAACAGAAAGGCATCGGCCACGGCCTGGAGTTGGACACGGGCTTCTTGGTTGTCGATGCACTGGGGTTCGCCCGCGCGGTTGCCGCTGGTGAGGACGATCGGCCGATCGAGATAGCCCATCAGCAAATGGTGCAAGGGCGAATAGGGCAGCATCACGCCAATTTCCGTCAGCCCAGGAGCCACAGACGCGGCGATTTGTCCCGGATCGGTCAAGGTCAACAAAACGATCGGGGCGGCGGCCCCGGTCAGGAGCGATCGCTCGTGGTCATTAATTTGACAAAACCGCCGCGCCATTTCCAGATTGCGCACCATCACCGCCAAGGGCTTTTGGGGACGGTGTTTGCGCAGTCGCAGCCGCTGCACAACGGCTTCTTGGGTGGCATCGCAGGCCAGGTGCACACCGCCAATGCCTTTGATGGCGACGATCGACCCTTGCTTGAGGGCGATCGCCGCCTGTTCGATCGCTTGATCATCTTTGACAATCGGCTGTTGCTGGCCCAGGCGCTCAAACCACACCATCGGGCCACAGGTGGGGCAGGCCGTGGGCTGGGCGTGGAATCGGCGATCGATCGGGTTGTTGTAGTCCTGGCCACAGTCGGTGCAAAGCTGGAACCCGGCCATGCTGGTGCGGGCGCGATCGTAGGGCAGCGATCGAATCACCGTCAGCCGCGGCCCGCAGTGGGTGCAATTTACAAAGGGATAGCGATAGAAGCGACCGTGGGGATCATTCAAATCCCGCAGGCAGGCGGGACAGGTGGCCGTATCGGGGGCGATTTGGGTACGAACGGGGCCCGATTGGCTGTCCAAAATCCGGAACGCGGGCATGGCCGATCGCCCCAACAGGTCGCCGGAGGACAGGTCGATCGGTTGGGGTCGGTGGGCAACCGGGAAGGGCAACAAAGTCGGCGGTGGAACGGGCCGAGCCGCCAGACCAGACGGATCGCAGGAATCGGCGAAGTCTAGACAATCCTGATCGGTGTTGCCGTGGGTCAGCCGATCGATCGCGGGCGCTAGCAAACTCGCCAACTCATCCGCCAACTCATCCGACAGGGATTGATCGATCGCAGGCGTGAGGGGAGACCTGGGTGAGAGCGGGGAGTCGGTGCGGGTCGTTTCGATCGGGGTCTCAGCGATCCCATCGTCGGCAATTAAGTCACCAATAATTAGGTCGCTGGCAACTAAGTCGCCGGAAATCAGGTTGCCGGAAACCAGATCGCCGGAAAGACCCGGTGTGGCCACCTGCTGACTGGCGCTGGCCTCCAGCCCGGACGGGTCAGGCAACACCACAGGCGACGTATCAAAGATGTCGTCTAAGCCCGATCGGGAAATAGAGCGCGTTGACAGAACCAAAGCCTCACCAGCCCCGTAGGTGGCGATGGAAGTCACGGACTCGGAATGGGCCAACGCGATCGGCTCCGGGATGGATGCATCACTGGCCCCAGCCGCGGAAAACGCTTGGGAATCGGCACTGGGTACCCGATCGCGCGCCGCCGACGGTTGCCCACCCCCCCATTGATGGCCGTCCAGTGGGTCAGGGGCGCTCAACTTCGGCGAATCACCATCGGGCTGGGAACTGTTGGCATTCGGGCGATCGGGAGATTGGCGCTGGCCCTGGGGTTGGCCCTGGGGGCGATCGGCCCGATCGACCAAGGGATTCGGCGATCGGGCAACGACGGAGTTGTAGTTGTGGCGGCGATCGGGTCGCAGGTGCAACGGGCAGCGCTGGCCCTGGAGCAATTGACTGGACGTGACTGACGTGGGCGTGATGTTCAACGGGGTCAGCAACAGAGACTCGTAGGGGGGCGGCTCCAGGGTGCTGCCGGAGCCACTCACCTCCTGGGCAGAGTCGATCGGGCGATCGGGCAATACATCAGACTCGGGCAATGCATCGAGATCGAGCAATACATCAGACTCGGGCAATGCATCGGGATCAGACAATGGATGACGACTCCGGTGGAGTGCCATGGCAGTGCGTTGCCCCAGCGCCAAGGAGTCTTCTCCCGGGGTGCTGGAATGCGAAGAAATCCAGGCTAAAGACTCGGGATCCGCACCCGCCGCTTGATCCGCCAGCGCATTAGACAGCTCATCAGACAACGGATCCAGGGCCTGTAGCGGTGGGAAGGTCGGCCCACCATCAAGCGAGTCCGTCACCACCGCAGGATCTAAATTGATTTCATCATCGATCGCAACATTAACGTCAGCAGCGATCGGCTCGGCAGCAGCGATCGCCTCGGCGCTCAGGGGGCCAGACCGCTCTCCATCCGAAGAGTCTGAGCCGGAACGCCCCACCGAAACGGGCGATCGGTCACGCCCCTCACTCGCCACCGGGGCCCCGTCGATCCCCATCGTTGAAACCAAAATGGGCGTTCGGACAATCGTGTCGATTCGCGCCAGGGGTGGCTGCTCCTGCGCCAGTCGGTGCAAAAAGAGATCAATTTTCTGGGGATCACCGGCAATCCGAATCACCACCCCCGCCCCATCGTTGGCGACCGATCCGGCCAAACTACACTCGATCGCTAATCGATAAACCGTTGGTCGAAACCCAACGCCTTGGACAATTCCTGCAATCCGAATTTCTTCAGCTCGAATCCCTCGTGACTGATTGAGACTGGAATTATCCATAACGTTTTCCATCAGTAGCAGAAGTAGTAGTAGGAAAAGCAGCGGGCACAGGATCCAGGATGCAGAATTCTCAGCGTTCAATGGCTCAGAAATCGGATCCAGCTTTCATGATTAGAGATTCAATCAAGCCAGATCTAATCAAAATCCGAATCGCCAAGGGGGAGAATTCATCCATAGACGATCGATGCCGCTATTAGCGAAAAGCAGAGCTAATCAGATTACGTATAAACTGGGCGGGCATAACCCAAGCGCATAAACCCCAAGCACCCACACCAGGCAGAATCGCCGATCGAGATGGATCCAAGGACTGAATGGGTACGAATAGGCACATTGGAGAGCCAAGATGATTTTTATCAACTTCCTCATCCAATCACACCTGGAATAACTTCTGGAATAACTCAAGGTGTGGTTGGCAATATGATGCGCGAATACTCTGTCCTGACAATAAATGTAGCTTCTGAGTAATGAAAACAGAAAAATCTTTTTGATTTTTTAGGTTTTGACAAACATAAATTGTAATGATTAGACCAAGCTAATAATTCAGACCGGTCAACCCACAATCAGCATTCGCACCTTACTAGTACCTTGACCCCAAGAGTCCTACGATCTCAACCCTAGGGTTGCTTCTATCCGTTAGGTTTATGGTGTGATTTTTGACATCTCTTAATTGATTTTTAAGGACTGTTCGTTGGCTCAAGACCGCTGGAAATAGATCAAAAATTTCATACCGGCCCGGGTCAGATCCCAAACGGGGCGGCAGCCCCCACCCCCAAGTCCTGGGCGGCTGAAGGACAAGGGGTCTAGAGCGTGTCATCAAATGGAGTTGGATTGAGCTGGAACGACTGATTTTCCCCACTCAACCGCCCCAGACAAGATGCTCAAGCCCCTTGCCCCCCACGATCCGGCAACGCAAGAATCAGGGTTTCGGGGATTTGATGACAGCTCCTAGGGCTTGTCACCGAATGCGCCAAGAATGCGCCAAACCCTGATCCCGTCGCGATCGACCCTAGCCCCACAGTCGGCGACCCCACCGGCCGCTGAGGCGATCGTGGGTGTCTCGTAGCAGGGCGGGGATGTCGAGCTGTTCGGGGCAGCGGGGCAGGCAGTCGCCACAGTCGGTGCAGCGATCGCCCCGTTGGCCGGGGAACCAGTGGCCGGCGTTTTCAAACATGCCGTAGCGATATTTGCCGAAGTCGGTCATGGCGAAGGCGACGGCCAAATTGCGCAGCCGCAGCACTTCGGGAATCTGGATCGCTTCGGGACAGGGCAGGCAGGCGTAGCACTGGGCACAGCGATCGGTTTCGAGGGCGGCGATTTGGTGGCGATCGAGCCGATCGAAAATCGCGGATTCTTCGGGGGTGAGCGGCTCCGTGCGATCGATCCAGGGTTCGATCGCCCCTAGCTCCTCGGCGGTGGCGGGGCCGACGCTCAGGGTGGTGAGTCGCGGATCCGCCAGCAACCACCGGTAGCCCGCGCCCAGGGGGCTGAGGGGCGAACAGAGTTGGCAGAGGGTAGGCGGCGGTTCGTAGAGTTTGCCGCCCTTGTCGGCGGGCGAAATGATGAAAATGCCGAGGTCGCGATCGGCGGCGGCTTGGACGGCGGCGGCGTTGCGCTGAAAAAAGTAGTTGAAATGCAGATTCACAAAGTCAAATTGACCGGTTTCGATCGCGCCCAAAACCAAGTCCAAGGGCCCATGGGTGGAAAATCCCAAATGGCGAATTTTGCCGTCGGCGAGGGCTTGGTGAATGGCGGCCATGCCGGATTGTGGATCTTGCACCCAGGCGAGGTGCTCCGGCAGATTAATCCCATGAATTGCTAGGCAGTCAATGAAATCGGTTTGCAGGCGATCGAGCGATTCGGTCAGTTGTCGATCGATCTCGGCTGCGTCACCGGTGGGTAATAGTTTGGTGGTGAGAATTACCCGATCGCGCGGCACAATTCCTTGGGCGATCGCTTGACCTAAAAACACCTCGCTTGCGCCATAGCCCCGCGCCGTTTCCAGATGATTAATCCCCAGGGCGATCGCTCGCTCCAACACCTGGGCCGCCTGTTCTGCCGAATCTAAACAGCGCATGGTTCCCAAGGAAAACACGGAAAGCTGAAGGTTAGTTTTCCCGAACCGTCGATAATGCATGATGCAGCAAAGTCCAGAGAGATTGAATAAATCCTAGAAATCCTAAAAACCCTAAAAAACCAGTAAGGGCGTACGGCCGCACGCCCCTACAACGGCTGGACTGAACGCCAAATTGTTAGCCGAATGATTAGGGGCTGTCATCAAATCCCTGAAACCCTGATTCTTGCGTTGCTTGATCGTGAGGGGCAAGGGGCTTGAGCATCTTGTCTAGGGCGGTTGGGCCAGGAAAATCAACCCTTTCAACCCCAATCCATCCAATTTAATGACAGGCCCTAAGCCCCTTGTCTAGGGCGGTTGGGCCAGGAAAATCAATCATTTCAACCCCAATCAATCCCATTTGATGACAGGCTCTAAGATCAATCCAATAATTTAAATCCAAGTGTAATGAATAAAAATGATAAAAAATGGGCGGATGTGCTCCGCCCCATCGTCAGGCGAACCATCACCTGAGCAATCTATTTGGGATTGAGCGATCGCTAACCATTCATGATTTTGGGAACCTTGAAGAAGTCGTCGTCCCGATCGGGCGCACAGCTCAACAGTCCCTCGCGATCGCTCGATTGGTCGAGGCGATCGGCCCGCATCACATTGTTCACATCGATCGCCCGGGTGGTCGGCTCCACGCCGGTTACGTCTAATTCGCTCAACTGCTCGACGTAGGTCAAGATGTTGTTCAGTTGTTCTGCAAATTTTTGTTCCTCTTCAGCGGTCAGTTGAATCCGCGCGAGGTGGGCAACTTTGCGCACATCATCCAAACTCAGACTCATGGTGTTCCTAATTCCAGTGGGGTGAATCAGATCTTATCAATCTGGGTTCTCAATCTGGGTTCTCAATTTGGGTAAAGTTGGGAATTGGCAACAGGCTGACGATCATCGGAGTGATTGCATTTAACCTCTAACCCATTCTTAGATCCTTGCCATCCCATCAGGTTGCGAACGGAATTAGAAGAAAATATCCATGTTCGATCGCCCGGTGGTTTTCAACCAGTTTTGGGCTTCGATGTAGTTATTCGGGGCGAGGCGCACGGCGCGTTTCCAATAGTCAGCCGCCTTGTTGAACCAGGCTTCCGCACCATCGGCATCGCCACCGGCTTGGGCTTGCTCACCATTGTAGTGATAGATCACGGCAATGTTGTTCAAGGCTTGCGGCATTCGAGGGTTTTGGTCGAGGGCTTGATGATAGTAATCGATCGCCTTTTCCCGTTCGCCATTACTCGCAAAAATCAGCGCCATGTTATACAAAATGAAGCTGCGATCGTAGGGATCTTCTTCCAGATTCAGGGCTTCTTCGTAGTTTTGCAAGGCTTCGGCATACTCGCCTTCGCCCTGGGCCGACATCCCATCACGGTAGTAAACAAAGGCCTCTTTGGCTTTTTTATTGGTGGGCAGAACCTTGAGGATCAAGTCCGCCATCACCGTAAAGGTTTTGTCAATAAAGTTGTCGTTTTTCTGAGTTCTGGGCATAGGTCAAGTTGCTTTTTAAGCCAAAATGGGGTTTGACGGTTGCTAAATTGAGTCTGCTCCATAGCTTAACGTCAAGGGTTGCCCGATCGCGCGCTGAGGAGAGTATTAATCGCCATGCAGTTGTCGGAGTTTCAATCGGCGCTCGATCGGGGTCGGCGCGAGTTTCCCTGGGCGAGCCTTGAGGGATTGTGTTTGCGCGGGATGGCGCTGGCGGGGCTGTCTTTTCGTCAGGCCAAGCTGGATCGGTCAGACCTGAGCGGCGCGGACTGCACTGGCGCAATGCTGCTGAAGGTGTCGGCCCCCGAAACCCAATGGACGGCGGCGCGGCTCGATCGGATCAATGGCCAGAGAGGGGATTTTAGCCGATCGGCCTTTGAGCGGGCGCAACTGGTGGCCGCGCAATTGCAAAACGCCGACCTGACCGACACCAATTTTCGCCAAGCCAACCTGCAACAAGCCAATTTGACCGGGGCCCGGTTGACGGGTGCGAGCTTTGGGGCGGCGGATTTGACCGGTGCGATCTTGGATCCAGAGGCGATCGCTCAGGCGGACTTTACCGGTGCAACCATGCCCGATGGCCGGCCCTTCGATCCGGATTGGCAACCCTGCCCGATCGCGCCGCCCCCGCCCGACGACCCACCGGAGGCGATCGACCCGGAAGTCGCCGCCCTCGTCCAGCGCGATCGGCCCCACAAGCACCTACTGGCCGATCGCAATTTTGTCGTCCCCAACGTGGGCCCGCCGCCGCCGCCGCCGGTTCCCGGTTCCCTGCTGGTGGCCCTGCAACGGTTGCCGCGCCCCCTGTTAGTCCTTTGGTGCTTGGGCTATGGCCTCTGGGGAATCAGCCTGGGCCTGTTGGATGCGCCGCCCCTGAGCTGGCCGATCGTCGTCGCCAGCTCCCTGACCGGCCTAGCGGGGTTGGAATGGGGGTTCATGGCCCTGACCGGCGGGATGTTGGCCATTTGGTTGGCGGCTCCCCTGCCGCAACAACTGCTCAGCCTTGGGTTGGGTGTCCCTACGGGCCTAGTGGTGGCCCTGGTCACCAAGATCTTGATGGGGGTTTCGATCGGCGCGGCCCTGCGCAATGGTCTGTTGGCCTTCGCTTCGGCGATCGCCGCGATTAGCCTGGTGCTGGGGTTTGCCTGGATTGGCCTGATGGGGGCGATCGCCTGCACCTTTGCCGCCATGCCCCTGTGGTCGATCACCCGCAACCAAAGCCTTTCAACCATCCAAACAGCGTTGATTATGGCCGGCTTGGCCACCCTCAGCCTTGCGATCGGGCAATGGCTGACCTAACCGATCGCCACCGCAGGGGTCGATCGACCCAGATTCCAGATTAATGCAACTGTTCCCAAGTCCGAGCCACCACGTCGCTCAACCAGCGGCGCGATTCCCCATCGAGTAAGTTATCTTCTTGCAGCACTTCCGCCGTCAGATCCTCCAGGGACTGGCCCTTGGCGCGGGCCGACGCGATCGCCACCGTAATCGCATCGGCGATCGAGTCAATCAAGCCCTCCGCGGCGGGCGGCCCCTCGGGCCGAAACGATCGCGACTGGGAATAAACCGGATTAAAAGCATTCACGACATACACTCCGACTAAAAACGAAGAAAACGCAGAAAACCAAACAAACAAAAAAACGTAGAAAACAACGGAAACGAAAAAAGGGATTGATCGACGCGCAACTCAGCCCAACCAAGAAACGCGCAACGGAAGCTGGAGATGGCCAAGGCTCCCTCGCTCAACGGGGAGTCCAGAGTGCTGGAGGTTGGGGCCAGGCGAGAGCGGCGTGGTCTATACCCGATCGGTCGAAGATTGCACTCCTTCATCGATCTCGCCTGGCCTCAACTCACGGCGGATGAGTTCCCAACGCGGAACAGGGTGGACGATCGGATCGTCTTCACACCGTCACCGCAGAACCCAACTATCTCAAAACGACCGACTACATCAATGCCGATCTGCCAATTGATTAATACGTTCTGTTGAGCTAGCTTAGGCAGTCACTCTGGTGCTTTGTAAACTCTTGTAAAGTTTATTAATTATTTTGAGTACCCGGAAGGATAGCGCATTTCTCCTCACTGGTCAGAATTTTTGCAGGATTGCTTAAGATCACGGTCGGGATCAGAGACAAATGCCCCCCAGACCAAGGGGCGCGATCGGTAGGCGGTTGGCTAGGAACAGCAAACACGCGATGATGGAGCCAAGCCTTGCGCCCGATCATCAATATCCAATGCGACTTGTAACGCTGGCGTATTAAAACAGGCGAGTCTGGCTCTCGCCAGCATTACGGCTCTGTTACAGGTCGATCGGCGATCGATCGCCCGCCGTCAGCCCGACATCATGCGGTTGATTCAGGACTCCATCCAGGAATTAGCCCGGGAATTCATCCGGGCATTAACCTGAGCATTAATCTGGGAATCAATCCAAGCCCCCCACTTCTCTAACAAGACTCCAGTTGCCCGATGAAAGAACTTCTTTATTTGGAAGTACCGACTCCGGATACCGCAGCCGTGCTGGCTTGGTTGCAGCAGGACTTCGCTGTGCCGGGTGGTGTCAAGGTGGCGGCTCCCACCGGTTTTCGCTGGCAGCCCGCGATCGACCCAGCAGCGGAGTCCCTGGCGGGCTTTGTGTGGTCGGTGCAGCGGACGACCTATCTAAAAGTGTTTCGGTGGGGCGATCGACCGATCCCCGGTGAAGCGGATCTGATTCGGGCCCTGCGTCACCAGATGGCCCAGCAGTTTCCGCCGACCTATCCAGAGCTTCCTGAGATTGACTTAACAAAACACAACATTTTTGAAGCCCTAGCCGCGCGATATCCGCAAACGGTGCATCATTTTCAACGGATGCCCCACGGCGATCGAGACCTATTACGCGCCTATTGGTGGGAAAAACGCTGGCGAGAATCCGTCCGCAATCCCCAGCAACCCAAGCAGGTCGTGTTTTCCAGCCCCGGCGGCAGCACGGCCGGGGCAGCCCTGCCCGAGATTACCTACGACCTCATCTATGTGGGCGGCGCGTTGGGAACGATCCACGCGGCGATGATGGCGCGGCTGGGCTATCGGGTGTTGCTGCTGGAGCGGATGCCCTTTGGCCGCATGAACCGCGAGTGGAATATTTCCCGCGAGGAATTGCAAGTGCCGATCGACCTGGGCCTGTTTACGCCGGCTGAGGTTGAGGGCCTGATTGCCACGGAATATCGCGACGGGTTCCACAAGTTTTTTGACGCGAACAATCCGCCCCAGGCCCGCGCCAAGGTGCTGCACACGCCGACGGTGCTGAACGTGGCGATCGCGGCGGACAAAATCATCCAGCTCTGCGGCCAAAAGCTGCGGGAAGCGGGCGGCGAAATTTGGGATGAAACGGAATTCCAACGGGCGGATGTGGCGGCCGATCGCGTCACCCTCACCACCACCCACCTGCCCACGGGCGAAACGCGCCAAGTGTCGGGGCGGCTGCTGATTGACGCGATGGGCACGGCTTCCCCGATCGCCTGGCAACTGAACGGTAGCCGCGCCTTCGACAGCGTGTGCCCCACCGTCGGCGCGGTGATTGCCGATGGGATCGATTGGCCCGTGTGGGATCTCGACTACGGCGACGTGCTGTTTAGCCACGGCGACATCTCCCGCGGCCGGCAACTGATTTGGGAACTGTTCCCGGCCGGGGGCAAGGCCGTGACGGTGTACCTGTTCCACTACCACCAAGTGCACCCCGACAATCCCGGCTCGCTGCTGGAAATGTATGAGGACTTTTTCACGATCCTGCCGGAGTACCGCCGCTGCGACCTAGACAAGCTGACCTGGGAAAAGGCGACGTTCGGCTATATTCCCGGCCACTTCAGCCAAAGCGAGGGCGATCGGCGCGTGTCGTTCGATCGGCTCCTGGCCCTGGGCGATGCCGCCTCGTTGCAATCGCCCCTGGTCTTCACCGGCTTTGGCTCCATGATCCGCAACCTGGGCCGGCTGACGGATTTGCTCGACACGGCGTTGCAAAACGATTTACTCAGCGAAAAAAATCTGAGCGCCATCCGCGCCTACCAAAGCAATGTGGCCGTCACCTGGATGTTCTCGAAGGGGATGATGGTGCCCACGGGTCGGGTGCTGCCGCCCCAACGGGTGAACTCGATGCTGAATACGTTCTTTGGGCTGTTGGCGGATGAGTCGCCGGAGGTGGCCGACAACTTCATTAAGGATCGGTTTGACTGGTGGCTGTTTAATCGCCTGGCCTTGAAGGCGGCGGTGAAAAACCCGCTGCTGCTGTGGTGGATTTGGGATTCGGCGGGGCCGCGGGACTTTCTGCGCTGGATGGGCAGTTATGTGACGTTTACGCTGTCGAGTTTGGTGGCCTGGCTGCTGGGCTGGTTGCCAGCGATCGCCCGATCGATTCAACCCTGGCTGGAGCGCCGCGCCCCGGGCCTGTGGTTGCAGGTGTTGGCCCGCAGCTATGCGATCGACCTGACCCAGGGCCGGCCGGCGCGGGTGGCCCGCACAGCCCCGCGATCGCCCACGGCGGCGACGAAAGCGGTGGCGGCCGATCGCGAAACCGCACCCAGCGCCTAGCCGTGACTCTAGCCATCACGTCCCGATCAACGTTGCAGTTATTGACATAGAGCGATGGATTAGCAGGGATCGCGTACGATCGCCCATGAGCAGCGTTTGCGTAAGAGATGCAATCCTATGGGCGACGTAAAACGAATTGGGGTGCTAACCAGCGGTGGCGATTGTGCAGGGCTGAATGCGGCAATTCGCGGGGTTGTGATGCGGGCCGCCAATTATGGCTGGGAGGTGATGGGCATTCGTCACGGCACTGAGGGCCTCACACGTCGGCCGGTCGAAGCGATGTTGCTCACGCTGGATATGGTGGAGCGCTGGCTAACCCTGGGGGGCACGCTGCTCGGGACGATTAACCGGGGGCAGCCCTTTGAAGTGACGCTGCCGGACGGCACGATTCACGATCGGACGATCGACTTTGCCGAGGGTTGCCGCCAGTTGGGGCTATCCGCGATCGTCGGCATCGGTGGCGATGGCAGCCTGAAAATTTTGCACGAGTTGATGGTCAAGGTGAATGTGCCCTTTGTGGGGATTCCCAAGACGATCGATAACGACGTGGCCGCCACGGAACAATCGATCGGCTTTGACACCGCCGTGAACATCGCCACCGAAGCGCTCGATCGGCTGCACTTCACCGCCGCCAGCCACGATCGGGTGATGATTTTGGAAGTGATGGGCCGCGATGCTGGCCACATCGCGCTCCATGCGGGCATTGCCGGGGGCGCGCATGTGATCCTGATTCCCGAAATTCCCTACAAGCTGGAACTCGTCTCCAAGGCGATTCGCGCTCGGCAAGCGGCGGGCAAGGCCTTTTCCGTCGTGATCGTTTCGGAAGCCGTTTGCACCAGTGGCGGCGACATTGTGACCCAAACCCAGGCCTTTGGCGAATGTCGGCTCGGCGGCATTGGGCACTATTTGGCCCAGGAGCTATCCCAAAGCACGGGCGCGGAAACCCGCGTCACGGTGTTGGGCCACGTGCAGCGGGGGGGTGTGCCCTCGCCGCTCGATCGGCTGATTGCCTCGGCCTTTGGGGTCGAAGCGGTGGATCTGATCGCGCGGGGCGAGTTCGATCGGGTCGTCACCTGGCAACAGCGGCAGGTGGTCAGCGTCCCGGTGTTGGAAGCGATTTCCCACTGTCGGGTGGTGGATCCCCAAGACACCCTGCTGAAAACCGCGCGGGGCTTGGGAATTTGCCTGGGCGACGAGTAGGTTTGGGGCGATCGGCCGCGGCCAGTTCCTCGGCCGATCCTGCCAGTTCGACTTCTCCATGGGTAGTCCAAAAACCGGGCTAAAAACACGTTGGCGAGCCTAGGTCGCTGGGCCGGCAGGGGCCAGGATGGCTGGGGGCGATCGGCAAGGGCGGCCCCTCCACCCGCGCCAGCCGCTGCAAGGCCATGAATGACACCGGATCGCGAAAAACAACAATGCAAATCGCAATCAGCCACATCACCCAAATCAGGCTGTTGTCCTTTTTGGTGGGTTCGGGTTTTGGCTCCAGGAAAAACAATTTCCCTTTCTTCGTTTTGGCGATCGCCCCCGCATCCCCCTTATCGGTGAATTGTGTGGCTGAAAAAGGGTCTCCCGCAGGCGCAGCGGATTTATAAAACTGGTCATCCGCCACCTGAATGATGAACCGTTTGTCGCTCATAATTTCCCAAAATCTCCCCGACGACGGATCGAGCCTCGATCGATCCTTGAGGCTCTCCTCATCCCAGTCGGCGACGGGGCCAAAAATTATGCAAACCGATGCCAACCATCGGCCCACCCACCGACCTGACATCGCCGGGTTTAGTTGGGCAAGGGCAATTCTTCCACGGCGGGCAGGCGCTCGATCGTGAATTCGGGCTTGCGCGATCCGGCGAGGCTTTGGAGCAGTTTTGGCTTGGGATCGTGCAGCAAATAAATCAGCCGATCGCCCGCCAGCCACGCCTCACCGGCCGAGACCACCATCAACCGATCGTCCCGCACGATCGCCAGCGGAATCAGTTCCCCCGCACGAATTAGGGCAATCAAGTGGGCCTGTTGCAGATCGAAGTCGGTCGATCGCATCACCGTTTCGCCCAGCTTCACTGATCGATCGCTTACAAACTCGTTCCACTCCTTCAGGCTGCGCTGGGTGGCGAAGGCCGCTTGCACCTTGCCCCGACTCGTGGATCCGCCGTTGCCGTTGCCGGTGTCCTCGATCGGCATGGCCGCCAATACCCGAGGCGGCGCAAATTCTTCGGCCACCCGCTGGGCCAGCACCGAGTTCACCTCGCCGTTGCCCGTGGCGGCCAGGAACGTGCCGATCGACTCCAGCCCCGCCGCTTCCAAAACCGAGGTGTCGAGGGCGCTGCTAGAAAACACCCGAAAACCCGCCGCCTCCGCCCGTTGGCCCGCCTCCGGATCCGTTTCAACGATCACCACCGGCTCGCCCCGATCGGCAAACAGCCGCGCCACCAACAGCCCGATCGGCGTGACCCCGGCGATCGCAATTCCGCGCCGCTCCGTGGACTTCAGCCGCAACCAGTCCGCCACCAGCCCCGCCGTCAGGCCCTGGAGTGTGACCGTAGTGGCGATCGTCAAAAACACCAGCGCCTTAATCGACTCGCCGCCCGTAATGCCCCCCTGGGTCAGCAAAATCGCAAACAGCGAAGCCACCGACGCGGACACGATCCCCTTGGGAGCCACCCAGCCCGCAAACAGTTTTTGTCGCCAATTCAAATCGCTGCCCGCCGTGCAGAGCCAGACATTCAGCGGGCGCACCACCAGCATCAGCACCCCCACCGTCGCCAAGCCGCCCCAGCCGAGGGTGAAGACGCTGGCCAGGGACAGATCCGCCGCCAACAAGACAAACAGGACGGAAATCGCCAGCAGGGTTAATTGGCCCTTAAAGCGGCGCAGGGTGCGGGTTTCCGGCAACTCCGCCGCCCCCAGGACAATCCCCGCCACCACCACGGCCATCAGCCCCGATTCGCTGGCGGCCTGTTGCGACAGGCTATACAACCCCCAAGCGCCGGCCAACACGGTCAGGTTGCGCAAATCGTCCGAGAGGAACGGGGCCCGCCGCAAAAAGGCCGCGATCGCCCAGCCGCCCAGGCCGCCGATCAAACTGCCCGACCCCAACCGCAGCAACATGCCCAACAAAATCGCGCCGGGATCGCCCCCGCCGTCGATCGTGATTTCCAGCACCACCACCGCCAGGATCGCCCCGATCGGGTCGATCAACACGCCCTCGCCTTCGAGCAGGGCCGACACTTGCCGATCGATTTGAATATTTTTCAGCAGCGGCCCGATCACCGTCGGCCCCGTCACCACCACCAGCGAGGAATAGAGCAGGGCGATCGGCCAGGGAAACTCCGCCAGCCAGTGGGCCGCCATCCCGCCGCCCGCAAAGGACACCAGCGTCCCGATCGTCACCAGATTTCGCAAACTGCCGGACACCTTGCCGATGTCCCGCAATTCCAGGCTCAGGCCGCCTTCAAACAAAATCAACGCCACCGCCAGGGAGACGATCGCCTCCAGCGCCGGCCCCAACTGTTGCGGGTCGATCGCCCCCAGGCCGCTGCGGCCCAACCCCACCCCAAAAATCAACAGGCAAACAATGCCGGGAAGCCGCAACCAGGCCGCCACAATCTGCGCACCAATGCCGACCAACACCGCCAGCACCAGGGTTTGGGCAATTTCAGCCACGATCGCCTCCTCGGGGATCAGCGCCCACCGTGAGATCACCGCGATCGGTCAAGGCCCAGGGATCGGCTGTGGGGTCAGTCTGGATGTCCTGACCTTTCGGGATCGACCGGAATCGCCGCAACGTTGGATCCAAAAGCAGCAACGCCATCATCGGCGCAAGAACTCAATAGGAGCGCACCGTTCAACCATCCGCAACCGTTCGACCAAGGAGCAGCCGGCGGCGCGATCGAAGGGCCGGTTGACGCTTGGCCCGGCTGCTATCCCCTAGCAGCCCTGCGGAACCCAACGCAAACGGGCGCAACCAGCAAGCCTGACTCCAGACCCACCGATTGCGCCCAGTATATCGCAGGGGCCGCGGGGCCCCGGACGGCCAACCCTAGCGACCGATGCCCACGTAGTTAAAGCCCACCGCTTCGAGGGCCGCGCGATCGAGGAAATTGCGCCCATCGACGATCGTCGGATTATTCATCGCCTTCGCCATCTTGTCGTAGTCCAAGGTGCGGAATTGTTCCCATTCCGTGACAATCACCAGCGCATCGCAGCCATCGGCCAGCAGCTCGGGATCAGTCTCCACATAGACATTCGAGAGGCCGTGGCGCATCCCCGTTTGGGACACGATCGGGTCGTAGGCCTTCACCTTCGCGCCCAGGCGGCTGAGTTGTTCAATCAAAATCAACGCCGGGGCATCGCGCATATCGTCCGTGTCGGGTTTGAAGGTCAAGCCCAACAGGCCGATCGTCTTGCCCTTCAGGATTTTCAAAGCGTGTTGCAACTTTTCGATCGCGATCGCCTGTTGTCGATGGTTCACATTCACCGCCGACTTCAGCAGCTCCGCATCGTAGCCATAGTCGCGGGCCGTGTGGATCAACGCCGACACATCCTTCGGGAAACAAGAGCCGCCCCAGCCAATGCCCGCATTCAGGAACTTGGGCCCAATCCGCGAATCGAGGCCAATCCCCTTCGCCACCTGGGTCACATCCGCCCCTACGCGATCGCAGATGTTGGCGACTTCGTTAATGAAGCTGATCTTGGTGGCCAAAAACGCATTGGCGGCGTATTTCACCATTTCCGCCGAAGCCAAATCCGTCGTGACGATCGGCACGGGCGGCAGGCTTTGATTCTCCGCAAATTCCCGACGGACGATCGGCTCATACAGCTTGCTCATCATCGTCAGGGCCTGGGCATCGTTGCTACCCAACACAATCCGATCGGGGTTGAACGTGTCAAAAATCGCCGACCCTTCCCGCAAAAATTCCGGGTTGCTCACCACCGCAAAGGACGGCTCCTGTTGACCCGGCGCAGTTTCCCGAAAGGAGTCGAGCACGATCGCCCGTACCCAGTCCCCCGAGCCGATCGGCACCGTCGATTTGTTGACAATCACCTTATAGTCACTGCCGCTGGTCATGCTGGAGCCAATGCCCCGTGCCACGGCTTCCACATAGCGCGTGTCGCTCTCGCCCGTCGGCAGCGGCGGCGTACCCACCGCAATGAACAAAATCTCGCTTTGCTGAACTCCCGAAGCCAGGTCGCTGGTGAACTCGATCGTCCCCGCCGCCATCGCCGCCTGCATCAGTTCCGACAACCCCGGCTCATAAATCGGCGACTGGCCCGATTTCATCAACTTGACTTTTTCTTCGTTGTTGTCAACGCAGGTCACATGGTGGCCCGTGCGCGCCAAGCACACGCCCGTCACCAAGCCCACATAGCCCGTCCCGATTACGCAAACACGCATAGATTCACCTTTTCGCAAATTGGGAGAAAAACGGCTGAAGCCAAAATTCGGTCAGCAATGCCCCTGACTGCCACGGCTCAAAACCGCGCGGAACCCTGTCAGCCCTCGATCGAGATTAATCCCTAGGACGTGTGATCAAGGTCGCTGAACCCCTGATGCCGCCGCAACCGAATCCTGACGGAGACAAGGGGCTTAAGCCCCTTGTTACAACGATTGGTGCAGGGTTACAACGATTGGCGCAGGGAAAATCAAGGATTTTCGCGATGATTGAGTCGAACGAATCACAGCCCTTTGGTCACGCTCTCGATCGCGCTCTCGATCGCGCCCTCGCTCAATCCCTAAGATCGACCACTTCAGAACGAGAGTTCCCAGATTGGGCGCACGATCGCCCGTTAGCCCTCAGCAACAATCCGCTGGCGAAAATCCTCGATCGTCGTTTGCAGCCCTACATCTAGGGGCACAGTCGGCTCCCACCCTAACCACAACTTGGCGCGGGTAATATCCGGACGGCGGCGGCGGGGATCATCCTGGGGCAAAGGTTTGTAATCAATTTCCACCCCCGACCCTACCTGGGCTTGGACGGCCTTGGCTAGCTCCAAAATCGTGTATTCGCCGGGGTTGCCCAAGTTCACCGGCCCCGTGTGCTCGGGGTTGTTCATCATCCGAATCAGCCCTTCTACGAGGTCAGACACGTAGCAAAAACTGCGGGTTTGGGAACCGTCGCCGTAGACCGTCAGGGGTTGGCCGCGCAGGGCTTGGACGATGAAATTGCTGACGACCCGGCCGTCGTTTTCCAGCATCCGCGTGCCGTAGGTGTTGAAAATTCGCACCACGCGGATATCCACGCCGTTTTGCCGGTGATAGTCAAAGGTGAGGGTTTCGGCGATCCGCTTGCCTTCGTCGTAGCAACTGCGAATCCCGATCGGGTTGACGTTGCCGCGATAGTCTTCGCTCTGGGGGTGTACTTCCGGGTCGCCGTAGACCTCGGAGGTGGAGGCCAGCAGGAATCGGGCTTTGACCCGTTTGGCCAAGCCCAGCATGTTCATCGTGCCGATCGCGTTGGTCTTGACGGTTTTGACGGGGTTGTATTGGTAGTGCACCGGAGAGGCAGGACAGGCCAGGTGGTAAACCTGATCGACTTCCAGCCGGATGGCTTCGGTAATGTCGTGGCGGACGAGTTCAAAGTTCGGGTGGCCGAGCCAGTGGACGATGTTGCGCTTGTGGCCGGTGTAGAAGTTGTCGAGGCAAATGACCTCGTGATCGGCCTTCATGAGCCGATCGATCAAGTGCGAACCGATGAAGCCCGCGCCTCCGGTGACGAGGATTCTCATGGCAACGTTGCGCTAGGGGGTTTAAATCCCCAATAACCTAGCACTTGGGGTGAGTCGTTGGGGAGGATTTTCGGGGGGCTGGTGGGCGATCGCCGCGCCAGGGTGACTCAACCATCGCCCGCCCATCGATTGCCGCATGGCCAGTCTTCGGAGTCGGTTCCCGGCGCTCAATCCTCAAACCAAGCGCTGCGCCAGGCCGACTCGGCCGCCGCGATCGCCTGCTGATGGCGCAGTTTGTCGTAACGGGCCCGGAGGAGCGCCAGTTTTTCCAACGCCTGTTGCACGGCGGCTCGGTGTTGCTTCAGCGTCGGATCGCTAAAGTGAATCTCCGACAACCGCAGATGCACCGCCACCAGCCGGGTTGAGGACATGCGGCGCTCGTCGTTGTCCTCGTCGTTTTGCATGATCAAGTCAATCAGGTTGGGCGAGCTGCCGGCCACTTCATCGAGGTCGCCCTTGGCCGCAATATCCAACACCGCAGACGGTAGTTTACGCGGCAGGATCTCGGCGGCTCGCAGCAACTCGTTGGCCTTGTGGGACTGGGCGCGCAGGGTGCTGCTGGTGAGCTTTTCGCGCGATCGCTGCCACTGCAACACGTTGCGCGGATTCTCCGCCAGGGCCGCCAAAACGCTGGGGAGGCGATCGTCGATCGCCGCAATCTCTTGACTCACGGTCTCGGCGGAGGGATCGGCGATGCCCACGCCCTCCGAATGGGATGCGTCGGCATCACCCACGTCATCGGCATCGGCATCGACATCCGCATCGTCGGAGTCATCGCCATCGTCGGCATCATCGCCATCGTCGGCATCATCATCGTCGGAGTCGTCCAACTCCGAGGAGTCCTCGGCTAGCCGATCGCGCGATAGGTCGTCCGTCAGGGTGTCCGAATCCTCTAGGTCGATCGACTCAATCTGCACCAGGGAATTAAACGCCGCCGCCAGGGCCGCCGCCACCTCGGCGGTGCTGGGGCTGTTGTCCCCATCGTCATCATTCGAGTCAAACTCCGATCGCCCCTCGCCCTTGAATCGCTCCGCCGCCACTTTGACAATCCGCGTCTTGCGCTGGTTGCGAGGAATCGGCAGAACCAGATTGTGCACCAATCGATCGGCCAAATCCTTGGCCGCTTGGCGCAAGGACTGTTGCAACGTTTGGCGCTGGGCCAACGACAGGGCCAGGAACCCCTCGGGATATTTGTGCGTGCAAATCCGGTAGCTCGCCAAAATGAGCTGCTGGCGGGCGGCAACTCCCAGGGCCCTGAGATAGGTCAAATCAGCCCGATACAACTGCTCTGCCAACGATCGGGATCGATCGCGCAACTCCGCCAATTCCATCTCCAGTCGGTGAATCGGATCGGTCACAGGTGCTTTTACCCCTTTTCAGCAATCTTGATGGCAGCCAATCGTTGCAGCGCAGATGGTTGCAACAATGTCCAGAACCGCGTCCAGCACCGCCATCGTCGTCACCATAACAAAAGGCATCGCCTCAGATCGTTGGTACATCAATTCAGTACCACTTGCGATCGGGCCATGCCTCTTGGTTTCGCTTATTCGGCATCACAAGTGCAGGAGTCATCGAATCTGAGCGATCGAACGACTCCCTCAGACTTGCTATTTCTGACCCGTTTGAGCCGCCACTTCGTCAGCAAAGTTGACAGATGTCTTTTCAATGCCTTCACCCAACACAAACCGTTGGAAGCGACGCACTTGGATGTTTTCACCAATCTTGGAAATCGATTCCTTGATCAGTTCTTCCACGCTCTTGCTTTGGTCACGAATAAAGGGCTGAGGCAGCAAGCACAGCTCTTCTAGGCGCTTCTTGATCCGACCGTCAACAATCTTTTCTTTGAGTTGATCGGGCTTGCCGGCCAGGTCATCGCGACCCATTTCAATGGCTTTTTCGCGAGCCACCACGTCGGGCGAAATTTCATCGGTGCTGATAAATTCCACGTTCGGACAAGCGGCAATTTGCATGGCAATGTTGCGCACCAATTCGCGGAATTCATCGCGCTTGGCCACAAAGTCCGTTTCGCAGTTCACTTCCACCAACACGCCGATCCGACCGCCCGTGTGGATGTAGGCATCAACTAGCCCTTCGGCGGCAACGCGACCGGCTTTTTTACCCGCCGATGCAATCCCTTTTTGGCGCAGCCATTCCGTGGCTTTTTCGATGTCGCCGCTATTTTCAGAGAGGGCCTTTTTGCAGTCCATCATGCCTGCGCCGGTACGATCGCGCAGGTCTTTAACCAGCTTTGCCGAAATCTCTGCCATGGGGGCCTCGTTACCTAAGCACTTTGCGATTGATTGTAAAACTTGGCGAGCCAGGCCAGGGTTAACCCTGTGATAACCTGGCCCGCCTGATCTGAAATTAATCGACTACTCGACTAATCGACCCAAAAAGCTCCGGAGATCGATCGAGCCAGGCCCTAAATTAGGCCTCGACAGCCTCTTCCTCTTCGTACTCTTCCGCGTCGTAGTCGTATTCTTCGTCGAAGGCCTCGTCTTCAGCACCCAGTTCGCCGTGGCGACCTTCGTAGATCGCGTCAGCCAGCTTGCCGATGATCAGCTTGATCGATCGAATCGCGTCGTCGTTGGCCGGAATGGGCACATCCACGGTGTCGGGGTCGCAGTTGGTGTCCAACAGGGCGACGATCGGGATGCCCAGCTTCACGCACTCTTGCACGGAGTTGTATTCCCGACGTTGGTCCACCATGACCACGATGTCGGGCAACTTCCGCATGTGCTTAATCCCGTTCAGGTACTTTTGCAGCTTGGCCATTTCGCGGCGCAGCACCGACGCTTCCTTCTTGGGCAGCAGGTCGAGACCGCCGGTTTCTTCGCGGCGCTCCAGTTCCTTCAGCCGATCGGCCCGGCTCTTGATCGTCGTCCAGTTGGTGAGCATCCCGCCCAACCAGCGCTGGTTTACGTAGAAGCTGCCGCAACGGGCTGCTTCTTGGGCGACGATGCCGGCGGCTTGGCGCTTGGTGCCGACAAACAGCACGCGCTTGCCTTGCTCGGAGGCTTCGCGCAGATATTGGTAGGCATATTCCATGCACTGGGCGGTTTGCACCAGGTCAATGATATGCACGCCGTTGCGAGCCGCGAAGATGTAGGGAGCCATCTTGGGGTTCCAGCGGCTGGCCTGGTGTCCAAAGTGAACACCGGCATCGAGCATTTGGGTAAGGGATACGACTGCCATGGTTGGCGATTTCTCCTGAGTATTCGGGTTTGTCCTCCATCCAGCGAGCGATTTTGGGGCGCGAAACCGTGGTTTACACAGGCTTTGAGGCTGTGAACCGAACGGCGGCGAAACCGGCAAAACACCCGAATAGCTGGATGTGCGTTTTAGAGAGCTTGACTAGGGTATCACGGGGGGTGCGATCGCGATATTCTTTTGGCAAGCGTCCCTCTGGGCGCATGAACGCCCCTCATGAGCGCCCCCAAGGATGACCCCGATAATTTCTTCTCCGGCTCGATCGATCCCTGGGTCTGAGCAGGCTGCGGGCGATCGCCCTGATATTTCGCCGGAAATCTCGGTTGTTGTGCCGATTCACAACGAAATTGAAAGTTTGCCCCACCTGCTGGCGGCGATCGCGGCGGCCATGGACTCCACCGGCCGGGCCTACGAGGTCGTTTGTGTGGATGATGGTTCGCGCGATGGGTCGGACGAGTGGCTGAAGCAGGCGGCGATCGAACAGCCCACCCTGCGATCGGTGATTTTGCGCCGCAACTATGGCCAAACCGCCGCCATGTCCGCCGGGTTCGATCGCTCCCGCGGCCACACGATCGTCACCCTCGATGCCGACCTGCAAAACGACCCCGAAGACATCCCCGCCCTCCTGGCTAAGCTGGACGAAGGCTACGACCTCGTGACCGGTTGGCGCGTCAAACGCCAAGATGCCGCCATGACCCGCCTGCTGCCGTCGCGGATTGCCAACGCGATCATTCGGCGGGTGACGGGTGTGCGCGTGCGGGACTACGGCTGCTCGCTGAAGGCCTACCGCGCCGAATTGCTGGCGGATATGAACCTCTACGGCGAACTTCACCGATTTTTGCCCGCCTTAGCCTTTATGGAAGGCGCGCGAATTACGGAAATTCCCGTGCGTCACCATGCCCGCCAATTTGGCCAAAGTAAATATGGTCTCGGCCGCACGATCCGGGTGGTGATGGACTTGCTGACCATTTGGTTTATGAAAAAATTCCTGACCCGGCCGATGCATGTGTTTGGGCCGTTGGGGCTGGGGCTGATTGCGATCGGGGGCTTGCTGTTTACCTATCTGGTCGCGCTGAAGCTGTTTTGGGGCGCGGCGATCGGCGATCGGCCCCTGCTGACGATCGCCACGGTGCTGTTGTTGGCCGGGTTTCAGTTCTTCTGCTTCGGTTTGCTGGCGGAACTGACCATGCGCACCTACCACGAATCCCAGGGCCGCCCGATCTATCGGATTCGCGAGGAAATTGGTTAGCCTCCCGCCGGGAACCGGTCAGCCCTCGATCGGCAATCACTGGTCAACTCGTTATCTCCACCGATTCATCGTAGGGGCGGGGTCTCCCCGCCCAGCCCCCGCCACGGCTGATATTCAATACACTGATATTCAATACACGTTCCTTGCAATTATTAAATACACGCTTCCTGAAGTGCAGTTAGGCAGCATTTTTAATTAGCAACATTGGACTTTTCTATAAATGCCCTTCTTAAGAAAATAATGATCATATCAAGTTTCTAAAAAATCATGTTGCCAAAATGCCAGATCACGATCTTCCCAGAGGTGAAAAGTTCGCAATAAATTTATATAGAAATTCGCAAAAAAGAATAATGATAAAGGATCCATAGTGATCGATAAACCTTAATTTAAAACAATCCAGATAGACTCAAGCGCCCACACTATAAAGGTTTAGCTTTTTATCGCCCAAGCAGCTTGGCCAACTTTATTGCCATCGCAGCAAGACCTATTTTGAAGCTTCCATAAAGACCCTTGACGAATATCGTTTCGATCAAAGTGAATGGAAGTAGCAAGGCCCATGAAAGTAGCCCGATTAATAAAAGTAGCCAGCCCTGAGCAGCACCGGGCTTGTGCAAATTGAATCCGAGATTTTTCAATGCGCGGTCAATCAAAAATTGATCGCCAACCCCCATTCCAAAAAGTTGACTGTTTAATCTTTTTTAATCAATTTGCGTAATCAATCTTCAGTCAAATCTTCAGTCAAATCTTCAACCAAGATTTAACGCTTCAAAAATCCAAATCTTGCCTGATTACCTTACTTTCTAATCACAAAGGCGATCCTATGAGTCTCGTTGTTTTTCGATCGCGCCAACCCCAACCGATCAGCCAAGTTCCAGGCTGGGGCATCACCGCCAGCCTGGCCGCCGCTACACTCCTGGCCTGGTCTGCGCCGGCCCATGCCGCTCAACTGACGTGGAATATTAGTTTTTTTGACGAAGCGGGTGCAGCCGTTGGCGCTGGACAGTTCATTACTGAATCTCGCCCGCAAAAAATCCTGGTTGAAACCCCGCCTAGAATCGATCCCTACAAGGCCATTTGGTCGCCAATTTCCGTGCGGAATGTGTTGCAGGACTTTACCGCGACGGTGAGTGGCGTGAATTGGGTGCGGCAGGATGATATGTGGGGCGATTGGGCCCCGACCGGGGGTACATCAGACGATGGCGAAGGGACTGCCCCCGAGAAGTATGGCTATGCCCATTGGCTCGACCATCAAGGCGGGTTAATGAATCGGTTTGGGTTTCCCAGCCCATCACCTTACATGGGTGGAACTGGTGCAACGGGTGAACCTCAGTCTGGATGGCTATTTCGACAAGGGCTGATCCGCGACACCTTGCTGAAGGAGTTGAGGATGAATGGCAGCTTCTTTGGCAAGAAGGAAACTACGAATACGTGGCAACACATTGAGGTGATGAATCCTCGCCAACCATCGACCTACAACGTGACGACCCGAGGGACTTGGACAGTGAAGCGGCAGCGTTCTACGCCGGAACCGAGTGGTTGGGGGGCAAGTTTGATGGTGGTGGGATTGTGGGGATGGCGGCGCTGGTCTCGCCGATCGAGCGGTGTTTTGGGCCGTGTTTAAGTAGCTGGCGCGTACTCAACCCAATGCCGCATCAAACGCTGAATTATTCAGCAATTACTGTTGATTTACCCATCAATTAACCAGCCATAAACCAGCCATAAACCATTAATCCTCAACACGATCGGTCTGTGGGCCGAGGCGATCGACTGCGATAGGGTCGATCGCTTCGGCTTTGCGTGTTCTGCGAGTCGAGACGGGACTTCATTAGAATGCCTTAAGGATAGAATCTCCATCTCCATCTCCATGGCTTTGGCGCTGGGAGAGTGTTGAAGATCCTAAATCGTTGGCGTGCGAGCGCTTGAGGTCTTTCGTGTTGTCGCTGTTTCGATCGTTGCCGGCTAGCAGTCGGCGAAATTTGCTGTTTTTGGCGGGGGCGGCGCTGCTGTTCTGGTCGAGCATGGCTTCCCAGTTGCCGGTGCTGTCGCTGTATGTGCGGCAGGTGGGGGGCAGTGACAGCCAGGTGGGGCTGGTAATGGGGGCGTTTGCGATCGGGCTGTTGGTGTCGCGGCCGCAGTTGGGGCAACTGGCCGATCGACGCGGGCGGCGGCTGGTGTTGCTGATGGGGACGGTGGTGGCGGCGATCGCCCCGATTTGCTATGGGCTGGTTACGTCGATTCCGTTGCTGATTTTGGTGCGGATTTTCCATGGGTTGAGCATTGCGTCGTTCACCACGGGCTATAGCGCTCTGGTGGTGGATCTGTCGCCGCCCGATCGCAAGGGGGAGCTGATTGGTTATATGACCCTGACCCAGCCGATCGGGGTGGCGATCGGCCCGGCCCTGGGCAGCTATTTGCAAACCGCCTACGGGTTCTGGTCTACCTTTTTGGTGGCGGCGATTTTTGGGGCGGCGGCGACGATCGGCATGAGCTTTATTCGCGAACAGCCGCGCGAGGCCGATCCGATCGACGAGTCGGGCCAACCGGCGGACGATCGCTTCTGGGCCAAGCTGACCGCGCCGGCCCTGCGGACTCCGGCCCTGGTGATGCTGACGATCGGACTGGTATTCGGGACCCTGAGCACGTTTGTGCCGCTGTTGATTGTCGAAAGCCGCGTACCGATGATTCCCGGCTTGTTTTACACGGCGGCGGCGGTGGCCAGCTTTGGGGCGCGGTTCCTGTCCGGTCGCCAGTCCGATCGGCTGGGTCGGGGCGTGTTCATCACGATTAGTCTGATGTGCTATGTGGTGGCCATGGGGCTGCTGTCGCGGGTAGATTCGGTTCCCGGATTTTTGGTGGCGGGGCTGCTGGAAGGGCTGGGCGCGGGGCTGCTGATTCCGTCGATCGTGGCGTTGGTGTCCGATCGGGTGGCTCCCCACGAGCGCGGCCGCAGTTTTTCGCTGGTGTTGCTGGGCTTTGACCTGGGCATCGCGATCGCCGGGCCCGTGCTGGGGGCCTTGTCCGATCGGCTGGGCTACCGGGTGCTGTTTGAAATCGCGTCGGGGTTGGCCGTGGCGGCGCTGGTGATCTTTCTCACGTTGTCGAGCAAGACAGTGGGCCGATCGCTCCGCTTTGCCCTGGGTCGATCGGCCGATGCCTACGCCCTCGTACCAGCGGCAGTTGCGCCCCAAGCCTTGAGAGAGGAGTGAGGAGCTAGAAATGAGAAATGAGAAATGAGAAGTTAGGGGCAAGGAGTGAGGCATGATCGCGATTCCCAACACCAACCCCAATACCAGCCCCAACACCAGCCCCAATACCAGCGCCGAACCCTGGCAACAACTACAAACCGGCTTGCGGCCCGGCCAGCGGGAAATTGCCGATTGGACGGGCGGGCCGCTGGCGGTGTCCGCCGTACCGGGGGCGGGCAAATCGACGGGGATGGCACGGGCGGCGGCGGTGACGATCGCCCGGTTGCGGCTCGACCAGCGGCGACAGTTGGCGGTGGTGACATTCACCCGATCGGCCGCGTCGCATTTAAAAGCAAAGATTCGATCGGCCTTGCAGGATGTGGGCTTGCCGCACCAGGGCTTCAGCGTCCACACCCTGCACGGCCTGGCGCTACAAATTGCCGGACGCAACCCGGAGCTGTCGGGCATGGAACGCGATCGCACCCTGATCGCCCCCGACAAGCAACACCGGCTGATCACCAGCGCCGTCGATGAATGGATTGAGCAAAACCCCGATCTCTACGGCATCTTGGTCGAGGGGCTAGAGTTTGACGGCGAGGAAGCGGAACGGCTGCGGCGGCTGTCGGTGTTGCGGACGGATGTGCTGCCGGAGCTGACGATGGTGGCGGTGCGGGAGGCCAAAAGCTCCGGGCTGACGGCGGCGGAGTTGCGCCTCTTGGGTCGATCGCCGGAACTGGCGGCCGATCGCTACCCCGGCCTGGAAATCGCAGCGGGGCTGTACGAGGCCTACGAAGCGCAACTGCACAAGCGCAATGCGATCGACTACGACGACATGATTTTGGCGGCCCTGCGCGTTTTGGACGATCCAGAGGCGGCAAATCTCTGGCGATCGCGCATTTTCGCGGTGTTTGAAGACGAAGCCCAGGATTCCTCGCCCTTGCAGGCGCGGCTGCTGGAGCAGTTGGCGATCGACCCGGCCACCGGCGCGGTGAATTTGGTGCGCGTGGGCGACCCCAACCAAGCGATTAACTCCTCCTTTACGCCCGCCGATCCGTCGTTTTTTCGGCGGTTTTGCGAAGCCTGTCGATCGCAGGGACGCTTTGCCCAAATGGATCGATCGGGGCGCAGCAGCCCGATCATCCTCGAAGCCGCGAATGTGCTGGTGCAGTGGACGAACGATCGGGAATTTCCCCGGTTGACGCAGCAAATTGGCGCGCGATCGGCCCTGCCGCCCTTTGAGCTGCAACGAATCCAACCGGCCGGCGAGGACGACCCCCAACCGAACGCCAACCCCGCGCCCCTGGGCCTGGGGCTGGAACTGGCGCGGCCGGCGGATATTCACGCCTCGATCGCCCAGATTGGCCAACGGGCGATCGACCTGTGGGCCGCCGATCCCGGCCTCAGCTTGGCGGTGTTGGTGCGCACCAATGACCAGGGGCGGTTTGTGGCCAAGGCCCTGGGCGATCGATTTGGCGACCAACTGAACCTCTACGAAGTGGGCGCGAGCGATCGCCAATCCCACGTCCCGGGCGAAATGCTGATTTTGCTGCAATTTCTCGATCGGCCCCACTCGCCCCAAAACCTGAAGGCCCTGTTGCGCGTGCTGGTCGATCGGCAGCGGATCCCCAGCCAAAACCTGGACAGCCTCGCCGCCACCCCCGAGCAGTTCCTCTACCCTGGCCCCCTCGACCCCGCCCAGGCGGAACCCGTCCGCCAAGCCCGTCGCATCTGTGTCGGCATTTTGGCGGCGCGCATGAACTTGCCCCACTACGCGCTGTTTTCCTTTTTGGCCATGACCCTGGGGTACGATCGGGCCGAACTGGCCACCACCGACAAACTGATCGAAACCCTGGCCCAGCGCGATCGGGGCGACCAGCGCCTCGAAACCACCCTCGGCAACCTGCTCGAAATCGTCAGCAACGAAACCTTCGCCCCCGTGGACGCGGCGGAGTCGCCCGAATCGCCCTACACCCGCGCCGGCCAACTGACGATCATCACCGCTCACAAAGCCAAGGGCCTCGACTGGGACGCGGTGTTTTTGCCCTTTTTGCACGCGGACTATTTCAGCGGCGAAACGCGCATCCCCCTACAGATGGAGTTTTTGGGCACATTCAGCCTGGCCGATTGCCTGCGGGCCCAAATCCGCGATCGCGTCCACGGAGTCCCGCAACTCCCCCCGATCGCGATCGCCACCCACCAAGCCCGCTGGCTGAAAGTCGCCGAAGAATATCGCCTGCTCTACGTCGCCATCACCCGCGCCAAACGGCTGCTCTGGCTGGCGGCGGAACAGCAAGCGCCCTTCACCTGGAACAAGCCGGAAAATCTCACCGCCAAGGCCCCCTGCCCCGCCTTTTTGGCCCTAGAAACCGAATTTCCCGAGTGCAAAATTGAGACACCCCCGTCAACCTAAGTGCCTATACATTCGTAGCGCGGACAGGATATCTGCCTGCTCTTCACTCAACCCCAAAGATGACGATGACGATCAGAAAACGGGATTTTGCTGGCTTTAGCCTCGCCGAGGCCTATCAGCTTCTAGACCTCAAAACCTTGGATGTTTGGGAGCTATCTGCGCCAGATATTCCGCCGAGTGCTTTCTTTGAAAAACGGCTCGATCGCTTGCACAAAAACTTCGATCTGCGCAGTTATGAGAAATCCAAAGAACTGCTGATTGATGCCTATTGCGAAGAAGCGATCGACTCTCTCGATCGGCTCAAAATCTGGAAAGGAGCCGCCATCGAAAGCGATCGGCTCAAGGGCAACGCCGACTATTTGATTGCCGAGCGGAAGGATTACCTCGATCGCCCGTTTCTCTGTGTTGTGGAGGCCAAGAAAGACGACTTCGAGCAAGGCCTCGCCCAATGCTTAGTGGAAATGGCGGCCTGCCAGTGGCAAAACGCCCAAGCCGATCGCCCGATCGGGGTCTACGGCATCGTCACGAATGCCACCACTTGGCAGTTCTACCACCTCAGCCCCCGTGGCCTGGTGCGCGAAAGTCGCCCCTACACCAGCGGGCAACCGGCGCAACTCTTGGGAGTGCTGTTTCGCGTTTTTCAGGATTGCCAAAACAACCTCACCGCTGTGGGCTAGCCGCCCTGAATGCTGATCGATCGCCCCCGCATCACCCCAGGACTGAGGATTGGATCAGGGTGGCCAATTGGGGCCGCAACAGGCCGATCGCCCGGCCCCGGTGACTCAGCTCGTGCTTCTGGGCGGCGGACATTTCCGCATAGGTCAGCCCCAATTCTGGTACGAAAAAAATCGGGTCGTAGCCAAAGCCGTTTTCGCCACGCGGCTCGTGGGTAATTTCACCGGGACAAATGCCCTCGGCTTCGGCGGCCACGGTGCCATCGGGCCGCACGATGACCAGGGCGCAGATGAATTGGGCGGCCCGATCGGTCTTGTCGGCTAAACCGGTGAGCACGCGCTGAATCCGATCGGCATCGGTGGCCCCGTAGCGGGCGGAATAGAGACCCGGCGCACCGTCCAGCGCATCGACCGCCAAGCCGGAATCATCGGCGATCGCCCATTCACCGGTCGCGATCGCCACTTGGGTTGCCTTCAGGCGCGCATTGTCGAGAAAGGTTTCGCCCGTTTCTTCGATCTCCAATTCCGGCGGCTTCAGGGCCAGCTCCCAGCCCGTGTTCTCCAAATAGGCCTGTAATTCTTGTAGTTTGCCCGGATTGCCCGTGGCCACAATTAAACGCGGCATGGTTGCGCCCTCGATCGCGATCGCTAATGTTGGGAGGCGGGCGATCGATCGCCCGCCCCCAGCGATCTTACGGGTCTAGGCGGCGGCTTCGGCCCAACCGCGCGCCCATTCGAGAATTTGTTGCACCCGATCGGCCGTCACCGCTTCACAATAGATCCGCAACACCGGCTCCGTGCCGCTGAACCGAATCATCAGCCAATCGCCCTCGGCCAGGCGGAACTTATAGCCATCGGTGGTTTGGCAACCGGTGACGGCTTGGCCGGCCACCTCCGTGGGCGGATGGGTTTGCAATTGGCTCAAGACCCGATCGCGCGCCGCCATGCTGGCCAGGGCCAGGTCAATCCGATCGTAGGCATTGAAAAACTGCGTCTTTTCTTGCAAGGCCCCGTAGAGCTGGCCCAGGCTTTGGCCCGACTTCACCACCGCCTCCAGCACGTAGAGCGCTGATAGCAGCGCATCCCGCTCGGGAATGTGGCTGCCATAGCCCACGCCGCCGGACTCTTCGCCGCCAATCAGCACCGGCACGCTCAACATTCGATCGGCAATGTATTTGTAGCCCACGGCGGTTTCATAGACCGGCAAATCGTACAGGGCCGCCACCTTCGGCATCAGGTCAGAACCGCTGACGGTTTTGACCACTTCGCCGGTTTGGCCACGCGTCACGGCCAAGTGCTGAATCAAAATCGGAATCAGAATTTGGGAGGTGAGAAACTCGCCGGAGCCGTCGATCGCCGCAATCCGATCGCAGTCCCCGTCAAACACCAGCCCCACCACCAACTGCTCAGGGTGGGCCTGCTGATGCTCCCGAATTCGGGCGATCGAGCCGGTTGTATATTTCGGCAGCGGCTCCGGCGCACCCCCTTCAAACAACGGATCCCGATTCGTGTTCAGCTCCTGCACCGGCACATCCAGCACCTTGCTCAGGCCGCCCGCCGACGCACCATGCATCGCATCCACAAACACTGTCAGCCGGCCGCTGGTAATTGCCTCGCGGATCGCCCCGATGTCCACAAATTCCCGCAACCGCTCGCAATAGCCGCTGTCCCAGGGGTTAAACGCCTCGATCGGCTCTGGGGTTTCCACCTCCGCCGGAAACGTTCCCGCCGCCAGCATCGTCTCAATGGTTTGGGTCACGTCCGGCGACACGGATCCGCCAAAGGCCCCTTTCACCTTTAGCCCCAAGTAGCGACCGGGGTTGTGGCTGGCCGTCAGCACGATCGCCCCCAGGGCCTGCTCATGGTGGGCAATCCAACTAAATACCGGCGTGGGCGCGTAGCAGTCCGACAGTTTGACCCTGTAGCCCGCCGCCTGCACCGCTTCCGCCGCCACCCGGGCGAAGTCCTCCGCCATAAAGCGGCGATCGTAGCCCACCAGCACCGTGCGGCTGCCCGTCGATGCGCCAAACTCCGCCTCCAACGCCTGGGCCGCCAGCGGAGCCACCCGCGCCACCCGTTCGATCGTAAAGTCCGCCGCAATCACGCCGCGCCAACCATCGGTTCCAAACTTAATCGGACTCGCCGCCGCTGCTCTCAACGATTGACTCATGAACCCAAAACCTCTGTTTTATACGCTGCCTGATACGCTGCACTACCACGAAAACCCCCACCCATCAGGGGCGATCGCACCCACAATTTGCCCTCACCCATGGTAACAACCCGGTTTCGCAACGCTCGATCGCCCACCCAGCCCCTGTCTCCCCATCCGCTCACCACCCATCCAAAACCCACTCCAGCATTTGACCTGGATGGTTTGCCACCGTGTGACCGGGTTTGACATTCCCAGAAGCAATCGACCATCATCGATTCGCACCTGATGTCAACATCCCCCCTCCCATCCCAAAATCAGGACTGTAGCCCACCTCGGAGCGCTCCATGGCCATCATTAACGGTAACAACCTCCCCAACCTAATTAACGGAACCAACGAAAACGACCAACTGTTTGGCAACGAAGGCAACGACACCCTCAACGGCCTGGGCGGCGGGGACGCAATCCAAGGGGGACGCGACAGCGACATCCTCAACGGCAACGGTGGCAACGACTTTCTCCAAGGCGGCTTTGGCAACGACCAGCTTTTTGGCGGCCAAGGCAACGACACCCTCTACGGCAACGAAGACAGCGACTTCCTGGACGGCAATGACGGCAACGATGTGCTCTTTGGTGGCCAAGATCCCGACGTGATGCGAGGCAGCCAAGGCAATGACACTCTCTTTGGCGATGTGGGCGGCGACACCCTCTACGGTGGCCAAGGCGATGACCTGCTCCAGGGCAACGAAGGCAACGACATTCTGTTCGGCGACCTGGGCAACGACATCATTTTTGGTGGCCAGGGCAATGATTTGATCTACGGCAGCCAGGGGAACGACGCGATCGATGGTAGCCGGGGCGACGACGTAATCTTTGGCGGACGTGAAACCGACACCATCAGCGGCGGCGATGGCAACGACGACCTCAACGGCGACAGCGGCGGCGATCTGATCTTTGGCGGCAAAGATAATGACGTGATCAACGGTGGCGAAGGCAGCGACACGATCAACGGCAACGGCGATGCCGACAGCATCAGCGGCGGCGACAACGAAGACGTAATCTTTGGCGGATCCGGGGATGATTTTATCCAAGGCGAAACCGGCAACGACACCCTCTACGGCAACCAAGGCAGCAACACCCTGCTCGGCGGCGCAGGAGCCGACACCTTCATCCTGTCGGGCCAACAGGGGGGCATCGACATCCTGACGGACTACGACTTTTCCCAGGATTTGATTGGGTTTGAAGGCGATGTGGCGGCCAAGGTGCAAGTGGTTCCCGGTACTGGTCTAAACGCCGCTGACACGTTCCTCGCGGTCATTGAAAACAACAGCCAACGGTTGATCGCCGTAGTCAAAAACACCAGCCAAATCACCTTCAAAAACGCTAACGTCGGCAGCGACACCGTAAACGGCGGCAGCGGCACGGATACTCCCCCCGGTGGCAGCGGCACACCCAGCGGCTCCACCACACCCTCCGCTGGCAATGACATCATTCAAGGCACCCTGGAAAACGACACGATCAACGCCCTAGAGGGCAACGACACCGTAACCGGCTTGGGTGGTGGGGATTCCCTGCTCGGTGCTGGGGGCGTAGACGTGCTGGACGGGGGCAATGGTGCGGACACGCTCGTGGGTGGAGCGGGGGCGGACACCCTGATCGGCGGGGCCGATAGCGATGCGTTTTATTTCAATACGCCAGCGGAAGGCGGCGATGTGATTACGGATTTCAATCCCGCCGTCGATAAGTTGGTGGTCAGCAGCACTGGCTTTGAAATTACGCGAGTGCGGATCTTTGCGGCCGATCCCGAGAAGGGGAGTTTTGTGATTACGCCGTCGGGGGCTGAAACATTGGTGCAGTTCAATACGGGGGCAGGCGTTCAGACGATCGCCCGCCTGTTGAATGTCAGTGGCGATGTGTCTAGCAGCATCATTCTGGGCTAGGCGCGTTTGCCGGTTGGTATCGCCGCAGATCTGCGATTGAGCCGATCGGATGATCCAGCAAAAACAAAGCCCCCAAGAACTCGATGCGGTTCCTGGGGGTTTTTGATGGAGTTTGGGCGATCGAACCCGGGCGATCGAACCCGGGCGATCGGGCTAGCTGCGGAGGGTCGCGCCGAATTTTTCGGTGATTGCGTCGCGGACTTTTTGGTGCAGTGGTTCCACGTCCTCATCGGTCAGGGTGCGATCGGGACTGCGGTAGAGCAATCGGAAGGCCAAACTCCGCTGGCCCTCGGGCACGCGATCGCCCCGATATTCATCGAACAGTTCCACCGCCGACAGCAAGGGGCGGCCGGCCTTGGCGATCGTCCGTTCCAGTTCCGCCACGGTCACTTTGGTGGGCGCAAAGAAGGCCAGGTCACGACTGCTGGCGGGCAGGGTGGCGTAGGGGGTGAACTTCGGTTGGGGCGGCGCATCGTCGATCGCCACCTTGTAGATCGTTTCCAAATCCAGCTCAAACACGTAGACCTCGTTGGGCAGGTCGCGCGTTTGGCAGATTTCCGGGTGCAGTTGTCCAAACGTGCCCAGGCGGTTGCCCCGGAGCCAGAGGGAGGCGGTGCGGCCCGGGTGCAGGCGGGCATCAGCCCGATCGGACTGGTATTCCACCGGCAAACCCAGGCGATCGAACACGGCTTCCAGCAAGCCCTTCGCCTCGTACCAGGTGAGGGGCGACTCCTTGCCCCCGATCGTCCAGCGGCCCCGGCGCGCATCGCCCCCCAGGATGCCACCCACCTTGTCCGCCTCAAACAAGCCGTCTTCTTCCGACCAGAACACGCGCCCCACCTCAAAGCCATTCAGCGGGCCATTGCCCTGCTCCAGGTTGTATTGGTAGGCATCCACCAGCCCGGAAATCAGCTCCGTCCGCAGGGCTGCGTATTCCGCGTAGAGCGGGTTGTTGATCGTCACTTGTCGGCCGCCCGACGGTTTGCACAGGGAGTAGTGCATCAGTTCCGTCAGTCCTTCGGCCCGGAACACTTCCCGAATCTGACGCAACAGGGCAATGTCCGGCGGCAAGCAGCCGAATTCGCTCTTGGGCGGCAGGGTGCTGGAGAAGCGGTTGTAGCCAAACAGGCGCGCCACTTCTTCGATCAGGTCGATTTCTCGCTCCAGATCGCGATAGCGGTAGGGCGGCACGACCACATCCCACTCGCGCCCGGTGCCTTCGGGGGTGCCGGGGGCGGTGACGCGCAGTTGGCAGCCGAGGACGGTGAGGATTTGTTCGACGGCCGCACCGGGCACAAAGTCGCGCAGGTCGCTGGTTTCGTCGATTTTTTCGCCGTCGGGGGGTTGCAGGGGCCCGAGGAGCTGGTGGAGCCGATCGAGCCGCAGGTGCACGGTGCGGCTGAAGGTTTCCAGGGGCGGGCGCGCGTCGGCGGTGTCGCGGGCCACGACGGTTCCGCCGGCCAGTTGCAAGATCAGGTCGATCGCCCGTTGCAGCGCCAGGCCGAATTCCACTTGGTTCGTGCCGCGTTCGTAGCGGGTGGAGGCTTCGGTGCGGATGCCGACCGATCGGGCCGATCGGCGCACGGCCGCCGGTTCAAACAGCGCCGCCTCTAGTAACAAATTCGTCGTTTCCGCGTGGACTTCCGTGGACTCACCGCCCATCACGCCGGCCAGGGCGATCGGCCGATCGTTCCCCGTAATCAACAGCGCCTGGGCCGAGAGCGATCGCTCCTGAGCGTCCAAGGTTTTCAAGGTTTCGCCGGGTTTGCCGTAGCGCACCCCGATCGCCAACTCCGGCGAACCACAGACCCCTTGCAGGCGATCGCGATCGAAGGCGTGCAACGGCTGGCCCCACTCCAGCATCACCAGGTTGGTCACATCCACCACGTTGCTAATCGGCCGCACCCCGGCCGACTGCAAACGCCGCTGCAACCATTCCGGCGACGGGCCGATCGTCACGCCCTCGATCGCCGTGCCGATATAGGTCGGGCAAGCCTTCGACTCACTCACCTGCACCGTCACCCCCGTTCCCAGGCGATCGGGCAAGGCCGCCGTCGTCGGCGGCAGCGTCACCGCACTGCCCACCAGCGCCGCCACCTCCCGCGCAATCCCCACCATGCTCAGGGCATCGGCCCGGTTCGCCGTCGAAGTCACATCCAAAATCACATCATCCAAGCCCAGCAGCGGCCGCACATCGGTTCCCGCCGCCAGGGCCTCGCCCTCGGCAAACACATGGATCCCCTCGGACTCCTTCGCCAAGCCCAACTCACTGAGGGAGCAGATCATGCCCGCCGACGGCACACCGCGCAGCTTCGTGGGTTTCAACTTCAAATCCACCGCGGGCAGATAGGTTCCGACCGTCGCCACGGCAATCGTTTGCCCAGTCGCCACATTCTTGGCTCCACAGACGATCGTCAGGGGTTCATCACCCCCCACATCCACCGTGCAGACGCTCAACCGATCGGCATTCGGGTGCTGCTGGCGATCGAGCACCTTGCCCACCACCACCCCATCCGCCAGCGCCCGGAGATCCTCAATAGATTCCACCTCAAAGCCTGACAGTGTGAGCGTTTCGGCTAACTGCTCCGCCGTCACATTAAAAGGAACCAGTTCACGCAGCCAGTTGAGAGAGATACGCATGAATCGAGTCTGTCGATCAACAATAATGGAGTTTGCTTGAGGGAAATCGCCACCGCCGCCAGCGCAGCTCCCACCGCGTTGCGCAACGATCTGCCGTCTTGCCTAACAGCACAGTAGGCTAGAGAAGACAAAATCAGCATCACAGTCATCGTCAGGGATGCAAGGTCTAGGTAGGGCCCGGAAAGACGGCTCGATCGCTGCTAGATCTAAAGTAAAGACCGAGTAAAGATCGATCGAGCACTGCCGACGTAGAGCTGCCCAAGGGAGTTGGGGTCTCGATTGCCAAGGGCCTATCTTAGCGTTCTGGGTTGATCCTCTACTGATTTAGGGAAATCATGATCCGGAATCATGGCTCCATAGCAGTACTCGATCCAATAAATCGAATAATTAGGTGGAGCAATCTAAGACATGGGCCCAATCCGGGCCACCGCCGACTATTGATGTAACATCCGCGACTTATACTCCCCGTAATTCTACGGACTACGAACACCACCACCGATCGAGCAAACACCTTGCATCAACGGCTTCGATCAAATCGATCGCAAGCCAAGACATATCTCCTATCCGTGTCACTGGGCAACCAAAGTGACCATTATTTTGATCGTCTAGCCCCATGCAGTAACGAGCACCTTTGGTATCGTAGAAATGAAAGATGCTGCTCGGGCTTGCAACGCATCGACCCCGTGACCGGATCGACTCTGCAACCCTTGGTGATGCCGGATGAGCTATTGCCTGAACCCCGCCTGCCCCCACCCCGAAAATCCCGATGACGCTGATCGCTGTCAGACCTGCGGCACATCGCTGTTACTGAGCGAGCGCTATCGCATCCTCCGTGCCCTTGGCCAGGGAGGATTTGGCGCAACCTTCGTCGCAGAAGATATATCACTCCCCGGCGACCCCAAGTGCGTCATCAAACAATTGCGCCCCGCCGCCACCGCTCCCCATGCCTTTGAAATGGCGCGGAACCTCTTTCAGCGAGAAGCCAAAACCCTCGGCAAAATTGGCAACCACCCCCAAATTCCCCAGCTTTTGAACTTCTTTGAGCGAGACAAAGAGTTCTACCTCGTTCAAGAATTTGTCGATGGGCTGACCCTCAAGGGTGAAGTCAAGAAAAATGGCCCCTACAGCGAAGCCGCCGTGCGCCAGTTTTTGAGCGAAGCCCTGCCGATTTTGCAGTATGTCCACTCCAACAAGGTGATTCACCGAGACATCAAGCCCGATAACCTGATTCGGCGCGAGCAGGATAAACGCTTGGTGCTCATCGACTTTGGAGCCGTGAAGGATCAGGTGCAAACGGGCCCTTCGTCAGACCAAACAGCCCTGACGGCCGTATCGGTAGGCACACCGGGCTATGCGCCACCGGAACAGCTTTCGTTGCGGCCGGTCTATGCCAGCGATATCTACGCGCTTGGGGCCACTTGTATTTATTTGCTGACGGGGCGATCGCCCAAGGATTTGGACTACCACCCCACGACCGGCGAAATGATGTGGCAAAAGTACGTCCACATCAGCGCCCACTTGGCCAACGTGCTGAAAAAGATGCTGGAAATTGCGGTGAAAAATCGCTACCAGCGATCGGAAGACATCCTCAGGGCCCTAGATCTGGAACCCTACATGGAAGATCTCGCCCAAAGCATGGCCTCCCCCGTCAGCAACGAGCCAACCCGGCCATCGATGGGAGGGCACAACTTTGGTGGCGCGCCCATTTCCAATAACACCTCTCGCCTCGCCCAATCCATTCGATCGCGGCGCAGTCGCCCTGAAATGACCGGCGGACTCAGTACCGGTGGCTCACTATCAAACATTTCGGGAGGTAGTGGTCGTGTCAGTGGTGGCAATAAGGCAAAAGCTGGCGGGCCGATGCCCTGGCTCAAGGGCAACGAAGTACAAACCTACTATGCAAAAGGCCGGCGAGACTTTGCAGCCCATAACATCAGCCGGGGCGAGCTACCAAATATCAATTTGTCGGGCTGTATTTTTCGAGAGTCAAAGCTGGATAAGACCAATCTGCAAGGGTCAAATTTAACAGAAGCTAATTTTTCTAAGGCCAGTTTGCTAGAAGCGAATCTACGCGGCGCACAACTGATTCGGGCTTATTTCCACACGGCCAATGTGGCGAAAGCTGACTTTCGGAAGGCGGATTTGAGTTATGCCAATTTCACCAATGCAAATTTGGCCGGGGCTAATTTCTGCGGGGCTAATTTAACCGGCGCAAAGATTGATGAAGATCAATTGGCCGTTGCTAAAACCAATTGGATGACGATTATGCCTAGTGGAAAGCGAGGCTTTTTATAGGGCTGGGCTGGGATTGGATAGCGATCGGATGTTGGCTAGATTTGTCATGAATGGCTAGGGGTTGAATAGCCGTCATGACTAGTGGTTATTTGGATGCTGTGGGGATCGGATGCTATTAGTAATAGTTACTTTTTGATGCCCACAACGTCCAAAATTTAGAACTAATCTTCAATCACGGGCTGCAACCGATCGCCCAAGGACGGGTGCTTAATTTTGCTTAATATTGGGCAATATTTGCTGATCCTGGACGGTAGTGGCCTGATGTTGAGTGATATTGGGCGGTCAATAATTGGGCGATCGATCATTGGGCGATCGATCATTGGGCGATCGATCTTGGGCGATGACTCTACTGGAATCACAAAATTGGACTCATCGTTTTTGCTTTACAGAATCTTTAATTTCAATACCAGATGACTAATCTTTACTGAATCTTTAAATTCAAGTATTGATCTGCCTTAATCTTGAGGCTAATTTAAAAACATCAAGTGATTTTTGAATCAAAGCGATGAGCGATGCGCAATGCCTCGCGACCAAACCTCGCTACCAACCTAAGTTCTCATGCCCTGAGCTGAGTGGAACTATGAAATCCTGGTTTGTCCCTGGTTTTGCCTTTGCAACCGTTGCCGCTAGCGCGATCGCAACTACTGCGCCTGCCCTGGCTGCGAGCATTAGCTATTCGGATGCCTATGAGCCAAGCAACAGCACCGCCGCCACCCTCGACACGATCGATGCCTTTACGGGTGGCTTGACGGATACTGAAGTTCGTAGTGGTTTGTATGGCTTTACGGATATTGAAGACAGTGTTTTATCCGTACAAAAATTTAACGCCAGCTTAGGCACACTCAAGTCTGTCAAATTGACGTTTGATGCGGGCCTCTGGCAAAAGGCCTATTACGAACATACGGGCAATGCCGGGGCAGCGGGCCGCAATCTGAGTTTCAATTTTGCGGCGGATTTGGGTCTCAAGTCGGCGGAAGGCGGCACGTCGATCTTTGATATTCCGCTGTTGGGTTCCAACAATTTCACAGTCACGGCATACGATGGCGGCTTTGATTTTGGCGGCACATCGGGTGGCAAGTTTGCTACGGGACTGAACGGTCAATATCAAGCGTCCAAAACGATCACGGATGCGACGGCGCTGCAGGCTTTTATCGGGGCTGGCTCGATCGACTATCTCTTCTCGGCGTTTGGATCCTTCGGCATCAGCGGGCCGGGCAACCTGACCAGTGGCGTGAGCACGCTGGCGAAAGGGGCGATTCGTGTGGATTACGAATACGACAGCAAGGCTGTGCCGGAACCGGTGAGCCTGTTGGGTTTGGCGGCCGTTGCGGGCGGGGCGATCGCCCAACGTCGCCGCTCGCGGGCGATCGCGGATCAGGCCTAGAAACGGCGTTGATTTAAGGCACGCTGATTAAAGCCCAATGATGGTTGTAGCGGTCGGTATTGCTAGGCAATGCCGGCCGCTATTGCTGTGGGATTGATCGACTGATGATTGATCCCAATCCCGCAACAATCCCGCAACAATCCCGCAACAACCCTGGGCAAAACCGAGCTGGAATCGCGGTGCTAGACAAAATCGCAGGTGGCCAAGCCCAAGAAACGCAGGCCGATCGGGGAGACGGCAAACCGGCAGGGCAGCACCGCCATACCCTGGGCGATCGCCCGGCGCAGCAGTTGGCCGTAGGTGGGGTCGCGATCGTCCCCCGGTGCAAAGCGATCGCAGTCTTCCCGATTGATGAAATAAAGCATTACCGCCGCCGCGTCGGGCAGCAGCGCCGTCATTTCCCGCAGGTGTTTTTGGCCGCGTTCCGTCACCGTGTCGGGAAATTTCGCCAGCGTGCCATCAGTCCAAGTGGTGTTTTTCACTTCCACATAAATCGGCTTGCCCGACTCCGTGCCCTCCAGCAAAAAATCCACGCGGCTATCGGTTCCATACTTCACTTCTGATCGCACCGTGTCATAGCCGCCGAGTTCCGAAATCAGCCGCCGGTTCAACAGTTCCTTCACCACCCGGTTCGGCAAATTCGTGTTCACACCCACCCACACCGGCCGGCCCGCACTGCCCACCAGCTCGATCGCCTCCCAGGTGTAGGCCAGCTTTCGCTTCGGGCTGGGGTTGTGGGACAGCAACACCGGCGCACCCAGCTCGCACACGCCACTCATCGGCCCCGTATTCGGACAGTGCGCCGTCACCACCTCGCCCGACTCCAATTCCACATCCGCAAAAAACCGTTTGTAGCGATTGAGCAACCGCCCCCGCACCGGATCGGTATAGGTATAAAGCAATTCACCCGTGGGTGCAGACAGCCCAGCCCCAGACATCAGCAACCCCTTTTTTGGTGCAACGGTATCAATCGTCAATCAAATGATCGCCAACAAAATTGTAGGGGCTTGGCGATCGACCAAACCCCTACAAAATTCATTTTCTTAGATTAGCCATCAGACTAATCAAGGATCTGGAGATCACCGCCGAGGCGATTAAACCAGAAATGATGGTTTATTAAACGACCCTAGGCCGCATCGGAAATGCTGACCTTTGGAGCCAATCCAAAGATTTCGGAATAGGCATAGGCGATCGCACACATCGACATCGGCACTGTGGCCAACAAGCCCACAAAGCACAATAAAGCACCCGCAAAATTCAACAAGCCCAGGAGCAGTGAAAATCCAAAAACGCCCCACCAATGTTTTTTCACAACCTTGAAACTCATCTCCATCGCCGGCCAAAATTGCACCCGGCGATCGATAATCAGCGGCATTCCCATCGAATAGCCAATGCCCAAGTAAATGGAAGGAGCCAGCCCAATCAAAATTAACAAGCCGCCAATCAACGCGAGGGGTGACGGTTCGCCACTGTTTTCAGACATGGCCGCGCCAATCCCAACCACGATCGCCCCAGGCAAGATGGGCAATGAGGAAATCAAACCCGAAACCAGCGCAAACAAAAAGAGATCACCAAACTGGTTAAATCCCTCAAAGAAATCGCTAAAGGTGCGAGATTGTTCGCGTAAAATTTTGAAGCCATAGATGAAAAATCCGGCATTCAAAATGGGGCCGATCACGGAACTTGCCACTTGTCCCACAATTGGAATTAAGGAAAGTGCAATATTAATCAAAAAGACAACGAGTACAAAGCCGATGAATGGGCCGGCATCTGGTTTAAACATTTCCCAGCCACGACTGATCCACTGACTGCTATTAACGGTGTAATCACGATCGCCCAAGGACGACCACTCGGGATTCTGCATGGTGATGAACTCCACAGCGATGAAACCAACACCCTTGCCCACCAACGATCGAAAACCAGCGCAACGAAGCGCCCAGAACCGATCGGCATCCCTCCGGCGCAAAATGCCTGAGATCGCCTAAATGGTTGATGGTGCAAGGGTTGGGCCACAAGCTAGCACTGGAGTTTCCAGCGGCCGCCCGATTGAATGAATTTTTAATGAATGGCCGTTGGCCCGTGGGCTAATCAACCGACGGAGGGACAGTTGCTACCCACACCAAAATCGATCGCCTCAGACGATCGCCCCCGGCCTAACGACCCGACAACAGCAGCAGGCTAACGAGCGTGCCACTGTTCCACAGGCCGTGCAGCAAAATCGAGGACAGCAAGTTGCGCGATCGGGCATAGACCCCGCCCAAAATCATCCCCAACGCCATCAGGGGCAAGATTTCCGACAGACTCAGGTGGGCCAGGGCAAACAACAGACTGCTGAGGCCGATCGCTCCCCAGGTGGGCATATAGCGCGTGAGGGACGGCAGCAAAAAGCCCCGAAAGAGCGTTTCCTCAAACAGGGGAGCCGCCACGGAAGCCGTCAGAAAAAAGCAGCCGATCGCCACGGGGTCGCGATTTTCCAGGACGATCGACAAAATCGGGTTGCTGCCGCCCTGTCCTTGCCAAATTTGCTGATTAATCAGCGACACCACAATCACGATCGGCAGGGCGACACAATAGCCCCCCACGCCCCAAGCCAGCCAACGCCAACTGCGCCAATTAAATTGAAACCAGCCGGCCGGCAACGGCAAAAAGCGCTGAACCGACCACCGCAACACGGCCACACTGCCCGCGGCCATCAGCCCATAGCGCAACAGAATAATTCCCGCCTGGGTTCCGCCCGTAAAGGCGGCCGGTTGCAGGCCCGCCAGTTGCAGCCCGATCGAGCTAATCAGCGGCACAACAATTTGCCCGATCGCAAAAAAGCCAAACACAAACACTTCCCAAATCGTTTCGCCCCCCCAGGGCACAACCCACTGCACCGGGTTCATCGCCAACAGAGCGTCCGATCCTTTCAAAACCCGCTGCACCACCAAAAACACCAGCCCAATGATCCCCAACAGCAACCCGAGGGCCGGCAGGGCATTGGCAGCGGCCAGTTTCAGCAAGGTGGCTTCACCCCGCAGGCTGGTGTCGGCGGCCAGCAAATCCAGCTCGGCATTGCGCTGTTGCAGGCGGTAGAGCCGGGCCAGGCTGGCATTGCGGAACCAACCGCCCAGGAATTGGCGGGTGTTGTCTTCAATTTCGGCGGCGCGCTGCCCCTCGATCGCGGGTTTTTCGCTCCAGAGCAGGGCAAGATCGGCGCGAATCGGGTCGAAATCGCGGATGAAGCTGCGGGGATTGATCGACTCGGGCGCGGGTCGATCGGGCAGGCCCAACCGCTCCCAGGTCTTGGCCGCCGCTGCCCGATCGCCCAGCCGCGCTTGCAAAATGCCCAGGCGCAAATCCACCGCCGCCAGTTCCCGAATTTGCTGCGCTGCCTGGTCGAACGCCGCCGGGGGCGCACCGGTCTCGGCCGCCTTAGTCGCCTCGGCCGCATCAGCCGGAGTCGTCAAATCCCGCAACAGCCGATCGGCACTGGCCGCCGCCTTGTCCCGAAAGGTTTCGTATTGCTTGCGGGCTTCCTCAAAGGTGCGATCGCCCAGCAATTGTTGACGCAGCAGGGCGATCGGGTCATCCTCCACCGAGGCCACAAGGGCGCGATCGGGCGATCGATCCAGCTCCCCCGTCGCCCGCAGCATCAGATTGGTTTGATACAGCTCCAGGCGATTTTGGATCTGCGTTTGGGTGAAGCTCCCCACCAGCGACAATCCCGACACCGACAGCGCCAACGCCGTCAGCACAATCAACACCAACCGCTTCAAATTCAAAGTGCCTTTGCCCGCCTGCATATCGTCCACGGCTGCCCTAATTTGCCAAATTTGCCACAACTATTGTCAAAAATCTCACGCCACCCGATCGCCCCGCCTTGGCCCCAGGGATCGATCGAGCAACTAACAGCTTACCGGCCCCCGGAGCGTCCACCCACCAGCCCCCACCGTTACAGACCCGTGCATTGCTTAACCAACCGGGTGGATCCCACACAGACTGCAACATTCGGCGATCAATCCGTAACCCTTCTGCCGTCCATGGCCATTTTTTCGGCATTTCTTTAGCAATGGGCGATCGGTCGAGGCTTCAACCGTTCTGCCCCTCCTCGATCGGCCCACAACGTGATCCCCACCGAAAACCCACGCCCCGGCCCCGCCAGCCCGCCCGCCCCTCGCTAGGATCAAAGCAGCTTGGGAGCCTTGGCCCCAACCAAGCCCCCATCACAATTTTCGGGAGAGCAGCAACATGATTCGTCTCTTAGTCGGCGTTCTCGTTTGGGTGATTAACGTTCTCTACAAAGATCGGCCCTATCCCCGGTTCTACGTGTTGGAAACCGTAGCCCGCGTTCCGTACTTTGCGTATATGTCCGTGCTCCACCTCTACGAAACCCTGGGCCTGTGGCGCAAAGCCGACTGGCTGAAGGTGCACTTTGCCGAATCCTGGAACGAGCTGCACCACCTGCTGATTATGGAATCCCTGGGAGGGAACGCGGTGTGGAGCGATCGGCTCATCGCCAAATCCGCCGCCCTGCTCTACTACTGGATCATTGTCGGCGTGTATTTGGTCTCTCCCCGATCGGCCTACCACTTCATGGAAATGGTTGAGGAACATGCCTATGCGTCCTACAACAAGTTTTTGACCGAAGCCGAAAGCGACCTCAAAGCCCAGCCCGCGCCAGAAATTGCCCAGCGCTACTACCGCGATGGCGATCTGTATCTGTTTGATGAATTCCAAACGGCCCAAGTGCCCGCCAGCCGTCGCCCCAAAATTGACAATCTCTACGATGTGTTTGTGGCGATCCGCGACGACGAAATGGAGCACGTCAAAACCATGGTGGCTTGCCAGCAACCGGTGCTCGATCGGGCCTGCCTGAGTCCCCATGACACGGCCGATCTGGCCGGCAGTGCCGCGATCGCCGTGCCGCCCCTAGACACCGTGACCGATCGCCCCCAAGTGGGCGCAAGCTGATCGATCGGTGCGATCGACAGCGACCATTCCCCCTAGACTACTGAAGGCGGATCGGGCCGGGCCCGGTTCGCCTGTATTCTTGGCCCCCACGGTTTGACTCCCGGCGTTTCGCTCCAAACCCCTTCGACTTCCCCCTCGCTCCATTTCTCTGGCTTTCCCATGGCTACGCAAGGCACGCTGCTTCCGAAAAATCACGCTCTGGTGGCTCGCCATGCGGCGCTGGTGGCCCTGGGGGCGATCGAGTCGGGGGCCTATGCCGAGGCGGCGCTCGATCGGGCGATTCGCCAGCACCCGGATTTGGACGGGCGCGATCGCCGGCTGGTGACGGAGTTGGTCTATGGCTGCACGCGGCAACTGCGGGTGTTGGATGGGTGGATCGATCGGCTGGCCACCCGCCCCGCCCGCGAGCAACCGCCCGCCGTGTTGATCCTGTTGCGGCTGGGTCTCTATCAATTGATTTATCTCGATCGGGTGCCGGACTCCGCCGCCGTGGACACCACGGTGGAATTGGCGAAGTTCTGCGGTCTCCAGGGCCTCAGCGGGTTTATTAACGGTTTGCTGCGCGCCTATTTGCGCCAACGATCGACCGGCCCAGACCCACGATCGGCCGTCCGCGCCAACTCCCCCGTGGAATATTTGGCGCAAACCTACAGCTATCCCGATTGGATCGTGCAATCTTGGTTCGATCGCCTGGGCTACGACGAAACCGAAAGCCTCTGTCAGTGGCTCGATCGACCACCAACGATCGACCTGCGGATTAACACCCTGCGCACGGATCTGGCCACGGTGGAAGCGGCCTTCGCGGCGGCGGGCGTAATGGCCGAGCGGATCGATCGCGTGCCCAACGCCCTGCGGCTGGCGGCCCATCGCGGCCACCTGGACGACCTCGACGCGATCGAATTTGCCGGCCTCGACTCCACCCCAGACCCCAACGGCCGCCCTTGGATTGCCACCCTCCCCGGCTATACCGAAGGGTGGTGGACGGTGCAAGATGCCAGCGCCCAGCTTGTGGCCCTGTTGCTGGATCCGCAACCGGGCGAAACGGTGATTGATGCCTGTGCGGCTCCGGGGGGCAAAACCGCCCACATTGCCGCCCTGATGCAAGACCAGGGGCAGATCTGGGCGCTCGATCGCGTGGCCTCCCGCCTGCGGAAAGTAAAGGACACCGTGCGCCGGTTGGGGCTGCACTCGGTTCAGATTGTCGAAGCCGACAGCACCGGCGGCCAGGCAGACCCCAGCACCCCCGCCCGCAAGCGCGATCGCCAACGCCAGCGCCTCGGCATTCCAGCGGGACTGGAAGCCGTGCCCACCCAGTGCGATCGGCTCTTGCTCGATGTGCCCTGCTCGGGCCTGGGAACCCTGCACCGGCGAGCCGATGCCCGCTGGCGACAAACCCCGGAAACCGTGGCCCAGTTGGTGCAGATTCAGCGCAATTTGCTCGATCGGGCCGATCAATGGGTGCGGCCCGGCGGCGTGGTGGTCTATGCCACCTGCACGGTGCATGAGCCGGAGAACGGGGCGATCGTCCGCCCCTTTTTGGAAAAACACCCGCACTGGTCGATCGAACCACCCGCGCCCGACTCCCCCTTGGCCGACCTGGCCACCGAGCTGGGCTGGCTCGAAGTCTGGCCCCAACGTTGGAACATGGATGGCTTTTTTATGGTCAAACTCCGACGAGCACAATAGGCGCGATCGCCCCGCGGCCAGCCCTCAGTCGAATGTGGACAAGGACAACAGTCTGAACAAATCCCTGTCCATTAAGATTATTAATTTTTGATTATTAACGACAAGTGTTGCGTTTCAGGTGGGCACGCTCAGAATTAATTCAGCCTCAAATCAACGCCAATCCAAGTAAACAAAGCTGTTTAGAGTACCGGAGGCTAATCTTATGATTATGACGAGACCTTGTGGAGTGTAACGCTATGAATCGATTTATTGCATGAACACTCGCACTAGCTATCGTCTTGTATCATTCCCTGCCACAGGGCACCAAGCCGGTTATCTTATAAAAAATGAAGAAAACCTTAAGGAGGGTTGGTTATGAAACCCCTGCTTATGCGGCAGTTGTGGTCAGTCGTCGAGTCGATTCAAAGCAGTACGCTCTTGTCTCTCGATGATGACAGCTTGGTTAGCTATTTAGCCGATCGGTTAGCGGCGGGATGCCCGAGTATTGATCGGGGCGATCGCGCAGAACTCAACGGATATCTGCAAACGAAAGTATCGCTGATTCGAGACTTGGCTAACGGGCGATCGGTCGCTTAGGGCATTGGCCGCTATGAGGCTTGCCCCCCTGATTAACTGCGCCATTAACCGTGCCATCAGCCGCACCATTCCCCATCGGCTGACCCCCTTAGGTCGATCGCCCGTTGGCCAGACGCTCGATCAGCACCATTACCTCACTTCTCGCGTCAGACTGACCGAGAAGGTCAAAACGGTTTCATCCACCCCCTTCAGTTCCAGGGGACCCACCTTTTCGATATCGTTTTCGTCCAAATAATCCGCCACGGCCGCCGACACCAGCACTGTTCCCGGTCGCGCCGCTTGCTGAATGCGCGAGGCGATGTTCACGCAAGGGCCGATTGCCGTGTAGTCCGATCGCTCGGCGCTGCCAAACATCCCCACCACTGCCGTGCCCTGGTGAATGCCGCAGCGGAATCGCACGGACGGAATGCCCTGCTCACTCCAGACCTGATTGAGCCGATCGAGCCGCTCCGTCATCTGCCGCGCGGTGCGGACGGCCCGTTGCACTTGCTGATTGGGCGTGGCTTCCTCGGGCGCACCAAACAGCACCAAAATCGCATCGCCCATAAACTTGTCGATCGTGCCGCCGTTGTCAAAGGCAATTTGGGTCATGGCGGATAAATATTCATTTAGCAGTTCCGCCACCTTGCGCGATCGCACCGTGTTCGAGAGCTGCGTAAAGCCCACAATGTCGCTGAACAGCACCGTAATCAGCCGAGGTTCTGGCTGCAAGTCCAACATCAGCTCCCCGGTCGCGGCCTTGGCCACCAAGGATCCCGGCAGGAACCGCCGCAACACCGACTCCGTGAGATAGGCATTCAGTTCCGAAACCTTGCGCTCGTTGGCCTTGAGGGCAATCAGGTTGTGGACTTCCGCCAACAACTCCCGATCGTCAAAGGGTTTCGCGAGATAGGCATCCGCCCCGATTTCTACCCCTTCCACGCGGGTGTCTGCATCGGCCTTGGCGGTCAGCAAAATGATCGGCGTGCCCTGCAGCTCGGCATTTTGGCGCACGAGGCGAATCAAGTCCAACCCCGACACGCCGGGCATCATCAAGTCCGTCAGAATCAGGCTGGGATGATGGCTTTGGGCAACGGCAATGCCTTCCGTGCCATTGCGAGCGACGACCACCGCGTAATCGTTGCGGCGCAAAATCCCGCTGACGTAGCTGCGCAAATCCGGGTTGTCATCGACCACCAAAACGAGGGGCCGATCGCCCACCGCCGCCGCATTCAGATCCAAGAGCGACTCATCCACCCGAATCCCGGCATCGTGCTCCAACAGCTCAGCAGCCAAGTCCGCTAGCTCAACGGCGGCGCGGCTACTCTCGATCGCCACGGGTTGCTCGATCGTCCGATCAGGCGGCAAATGGGTACAACCCCGATCGAGCCAGACCGAAAAGGTCGTACCCCGGCCATACTCCGACTCCACCGTCACCCGACCGCCGTGGAGTTCCACCAACTCCTTCACCAGTGCCAGCCCCAACCCCGTCCCCTCATAGCCCCGGCTGACGGAGCCTTCGGCCTGGCGGAACCGCTCAAACAAATGGGGCACTTGGTCGTTGCGAATGCCGATGCCCGTGTCGCTCACTTGCAGCAGGTAGTGATGGCCCGTCGCCTGCACCGTCACGGTAATTTCACCGCCTCGGGGGGTGAACTTCATGGCGTTTGACAGCAGGTTATAGAGCACCTTGTCAAAGCGTTCCGTGTCCAGGTAGGTGTCGGGACAGGTTTGCAAATTGGCGATCAGGGCGATGCCCTTGCGATCGCAGTAGGGCCGGAAGGACTCCAAAATGTAACCCGTAAAGTCCGCCAGATCGCAGGGTCGGAAGGTGGGTTGCATCCGCCCCGCATCCACGCGCTGGAGATCGAGCAACTGATTCACCAGTCGCAACAGCCGGCGGGAGTTGCGCAGGGCCACATCGGCCTGTTCGTAGGGCAAGCCCTGTTGCTGATTCACGGCCGCCTCCAGGGGGCCGATCATCAGGGTCAGGGGGGTGCGGAACTCGTGGGAAATGTTTTGGAAAAATTCGTTTTTTTGGCGATCGAGCGCCAGCAATTGCTCGGCCTGTTGGCGGGTGGTTTGGTAGAGGCGCGCCTGTTGCACCGCGATCGCCGCCTGCACGGCCACCGCCTGCACCAGCTTGATTTCCGATCGCTGCCACGGACGCGGGCCACTTTGGCGCAGGGAAATACTGCCAATGATGTTGCCTTCCGACAACAGGGGCACCACCAGCAGGGCCCGGGCCTGCTGCTTCAGGGGCAAGCTGGCCGAGAAGCTGCTTTGGCTGAGGTCATCGATCGCGATCGGCTGTTGGGTGTCGATCAGTTGTTGCAACACCGGATTGCTGACGATCGGGGCGATCGATCGGGGCAAGGGTTCCACCCGCCGGGCCGCCGCCACCGGATCCACCTGCTGGGGATTCCAGGATTGATCATGGATCTCGACTCCCGGCGGCGGCGCTTCATCAAAGCCCACGCATTGGACATATTCATCGTCCTTCGTCCACAGGGACAGGGCGCACCCGTCGGACTTCAGGGCCTGGCGCAATTGCTGGGTGATCGTCGCAAAAATCGTTTTCGGTTCCAGGCTCGATCGAATGGCCGTGGCGATCGAGTTCACCAGCGCCTCCCGATCGGCCAAGGCCCGCACCCGCTCGTAGGCCCGCGCTTGCGCCAGGGCCAACACCGCCTGATCCGCCACCGCCACCGCCAACTGCAAATCCTCATCGCTCCAGGGATGGGCCTCCCCGCAGCGGTGCAGCGCCATCACCGCCGTGGCTTCCCCGCGATAGACCATCGGCACGATCGCCGTCGATCGAATCCCCAACCGCCCAAACGCCGCTAGCCGCTCCTGCCACTCGGGTTCCGACCGTTGCAACCGCTCATCCGTGGCCACATCATCCACCGAGGTTGCCGCCTCCACCAGCCACACGGTTTCCATCAAATCGCTAAACAGCGCCTCGATCGGCTGTTGGCTCGCATCCGCCGGATCGCTCGACCAATAGACAAACTGCTCATTCGCCAAGTGGGTATCTTCCACCGGTCGCAACAAACAGCAGCTCGATTGCAGCGCCTGGCCCACCGCCTCCACGATCGTTTGCAGCATCGTGCGCGAGTCCAGCACACTCCGCACCGTCGTCGCCACCTCATTCAGTAGCGACTCCCGCCGCAGGGCCTGGCGCAATTCCCAGGTACGCGACTTCAGCACATTGTGGGTTTCAACGGCCTTGCGCACCGAAGCCTTCAGATCCTCATCGTCCCAAGGCTTGGTTACATACTTAAAGACCTTGCCGGAGTTGATCGCCTCCACCAGGTCATCCACATCCGTGTAGCCGGTCACAATAATCCGCATCACATCGGGATATTGCTCGGCCGTCAAACTCAAAAATTCTGTCCCGCTCATCAGCGGCATCCGCTGATCCGAAATAATCACCGCCACGTTCGGATCACGGGCTAGGATGTCCAGCGCTTCGGGGCCGTTGTTGGCCCGCAACACCTGAAATTCTCGGTGCAGGGTGCGATAAAGCAGATCGAGAATATCCGCTTCATCGTCAATCACGAGGACTGTGGGCTTGTTGATCATGCGGGCTGACTCCCAAACCCGATCGAACGGCCCGCCATCCCGGGGGATTGAGGGGGATGGGGCCAGGATGGCTCGATCAATTGGAGAAACATCCGGTGTGGGAGCAAAGTGCCGGCCATAGCGCCCTAGCGCAAGATCGTAAAGGGTGAAATTCCAACGGACGTAGGACGATCGATTGTTTCGGTGCTCTAAGGATAGAAGAAAGCAACCGCGAAGAGGGAAACATCGATCACCGCAAAGGGCGACCTTTACGGCGTTTGATGACCTATTGTAGTTCGGCCCGTCGCCGCCTCGCTGTTTCGGACTTGGCGATCGAACCACGGAGGACATTCCTTACCCCTTACACCCCCCGGGGATTCGACTCCGGACGCAGACCACCCGACCCAGTGACCCCATCCACCCTTTATTCTCGATCGATCTTCAGCACGGCCATAAAGGCGGACTGGGGCACATCGACGGTACCGATCGCCTTCATTCGTTTTTTACCGGCGGCTTGCTTCTTCAGCAACTTTTTCTTGCGGGAAATGTCACCGCCGTAGCACTTGGCCAACACGTCCTTGCGCAGGGCGGGAATCGCTTCGCTGGCCACAACGCGCGAGCCGATCGTCGCTTGAATTGGCACTTTGAACTGGTGGCGCGGAATCAGTTCCTTCAGCTTTTCCACCAACGCGCGACCCACGTAGTAGGCCTTGTCGCGGTGGACGATCGCCGAGAGGGAATCCACCGGATCGCCGTTGATCAACACATCCAGCCGCACGAGCGGATTCTCGCGGTAGCCAATCAGCGAATATTCCATGCTGGCATAGCCGCGCGATCGGGACTTCATTTGGTCAAAAAAGTCCGTCACCACCTCCGCCAGCGGCAACTCATACACCAGCGTCGTCCGGCCCTGGGTCAGGTAGCGCATATCCACGAACACCCCCCGCCGAGTCTGGGCCAGCTCCATCAGCGTCCCCACAAAATTCTCGGGGGTGATCATTTCCACCTTCACGTAGGGTTCTTCGATTTTTTCGCGATATTGCGGATCGGGCAGCTCGCTGGGATTGTCGATTAGCACCACGCTGCCATCAATTTTGGTGACGCGATAGACCACCGATGGCGCGGTGGCAATCAGGTCGAGGTTATATTCCCGCTCCAGCCGCTCTTGGACAATTTCCATGTGCAGCAGGCCCAGGAAGCCGCAACGGAAACCAAAGCCCATGGCGCTGGAGGTTTCTGGCTCGTAGCTGAGGGCGGCATCGTTTAGGCGCAGGCGATCGAGCGCCTCCCGCAATTCCCCAAACTGATCCGAATCCGTCGGGAACAGCCCACAGAACACCATCGGCTTGGCTTCCGTGTAGCCGGGCCAGGCCTCCGTGGCGGGCTTGCTGACCAGGGTGATCGTGTCGCCCACCCGGGCATCGCCCACGGCTTTGATCGAGGCGGCCAGGTAGCCCACTTCGCCCGCGTGCAGCTCGCCGATCGGGCATTGGTTGGGAGCCAACACGCCCAACTCGTCGATTTCGTATTCCTTGCCCGAGGCCATCAGCCGCACTTTGTCGCCCTTCTTCAGGCGGCCATCCATCACGCGGAAGTAGACGATTACGCCGCGATAGCTGTCGTAGTAGCTGTCAAAAATCAGGGCCCGCAGCGGCTTGTCCACCGTGTCGGCCGGCGGCGGTACTTTCCGGACGATCGACTCCAAAATATCGATGATGCCGATGCCTTCCTTGGCGGAGGCGTGGATCGCATCGCTGCAATCGAGGCCGATCGTTTCTTCAATTTCGTGGGCCACCCGATCGGGTTCTGCGCCGGGCAGATCGATCTTGTTCAGCACCGGCACGATTTCGAGATTATTTTCCAGGGCCAAATACACATTCGCCAGGGTTTGCGCTTCCACGCCCTGGGACGCATCCACCACCAGCAGCGCCCCTTCGCAGGCGGCCAAGCTGCGCGACACTTCGTAGGAAAAGTCCACGTGCCCCGGCGTGTCGATCAGGTTGATCACGTAGTCGTTGCCGTCCTTGGCGCGATAGTTCATCCGCGCCGCCTGCAGCTTAATCGTGATGCCCCGTTCGCGTTCCAGTTCCATGTTGTCGAGGAACTGCTCTTTCATGTCACGCGCGGCGACGGTCCCCGTGTCCTGCAACAGGCGATCGGCCAGGGTTGATTTGCCATGATCAATGTGGGCAACGATCGAAAAGTTACGAATGCGTGAAACGGGAACGTCGGTCATAACGGCGGAGCGGTAGGGCGGAGCGGTAGGGCAAACAAACATCAGCAGAACAACCAAGCGGCTGGCGCAGGGCCCCCTGCCATCCAACAGTGTCGCTGAATCAGAGGACTCGATCGCACCGAGCCAACCCCCAGTATTGTAACGAATTCTGTTATTCACCCTTTGATATGGGCCGTTTCACCGGTGCGATCGGCGGATGGCACACCCGGAACCAACGACCCGGCCGGCGGGGCGATCGCGCGATTGGATCCGCGATCGAATCCAGACCTCGGCCCGATCATCCCCCTCAGGCGACCGGTAAAATAAAGAAACCTCCCAGTAGACCCAGGGTATTTTAGCGACTGTTCCTGCCCGACAGGGATGAGGCGAGGGCGATGGGGCCACTAGGGTCAGTTGCATCTGCCACAGAGCCGAACACTAGGCTGACACGGATAGACCCGCTATTCTGCCGACAACCGAATCTGAAATTTCGACCTTAAATTTGGACCCCGAAACCCATGGAAACTTCCACCATAGATGATCATTCTGCTAGCAACCGGCCAGAGCGCGAAAAGATTGAGCTATCAATTCGGCTGGATGCGGAGTTACTCGATCGGGTAAATCACTTAACCGACGATCCGAGCAAAATTATTGAGGCCGCCGTGCGCCAGTGGTTACGCGGCGGCCCCGCCCGCGAAGATGACCTGTCGCGACTGCTGCCGCGCAATCCCGTCGTGCCCCCGCGTGGGGAGTGGAATGACTGAACATTGACCCTCAAAACCGGCGATCGGCGTTGGGGTGATCGCCGATTTTGAATGCATGGCCATCCCCACCCATGCCCCCAAGACCGCTAGAGCAGTGGCTAGCTCAGCCTCAGAAAGCAGGCTGAAAGATGCTACTACTGAGGTGAACGACTGGTCATTGCCCTTGTAAGCGAGCCTGTGATGTCTGCTTCCAATTCGTCTTCAGAGTTCTCCGGGTCTAGGTTGACGACTTCGGGTCTTTCCCCATCGATTCCGGCGGAGCCAGGGGCTGAGCAGGACAAAGGGCCGATCACGCCGAAGCCGCCCGAACAGTCGCCCGCAGCGACCCCAGAAAGCGTGATCGATCGATCCATACCCACCCGATCGCCCATTTTGGCCAGCGAAAAAGTCGCAATCCAGCACCTAGGCGCAGAATTAGCCTATATCCAAGACAGCGATGGGCATTACCAGGCCTTTCATTGGCGCGAAGCCGCCGCCCAAGGCCTAGACCCGAGCCTGATTTGCCACAGCGATCCTGACGAGCCGCTGTTTGGGCCCGTGAGCCAGCCGGAATATTTTGAAATCTTGCAGCGGGTGCTGTTGCAGGGCGTGCCCGAGCGGCTCACCTGTCGATTGGCTTGGGAGAACCAAAACCAATCGCGCACCTTTGACTTGGTGTTAAGCCCACTCCTGGGGGACGACGGCAACGCCGATCGGGTGCTGGTCATGGGGCGATCGATCGTTACCCCCGCCCCCGACCCGATCGCCCCCGCCAACCTTCCCTCCGCCCTCGACGCGCACCAAAAGCTCCTCAGCAAAATCGCCACCAGTATTCGGCGCACCCTGCCCCTCAGCTCCGCCCTCTACCAGATTCTGCTCACCAAAATTGCCCGCAACATTCGCAAAACCCTAGACCTCGACACCATTTGGCAGCAAACCGTGTGCGGACTCGTGCAAGCGCTCAGTGTTTGTCGAGCCGTCGTTTGTGCCTATCCGGGGCCCGATGCGGGAATCGTTCGGGTCGTCGCGGAACATACCCGTGGTCCCAATCCATTGCCAATGCTGGGGGCAGAGTTGTCCGTGACCCCGCACACGCCCATGGGGGAGGCCCTCGCCAGTCTGGAACCGGTGACGATCGATCGCCTGCTGGATGATCCCTTTGGCAACCAATCAACGGTGATTGTTGCGGCCCGCCATCAGGGCAAGGTCAACGCCCTGATTGCGCTCTATCAGTACGATCGCACCCGCCATTGGACCACGGCCGAAGTGGAGCTGATGCGCGAACTGGCCGACCAAGTGGGCACGGCGATCGCCCATGCCAGCCTCTTTGCCGAAAGCCAAGCCCTCACCCACGAGTTGCAAGAAAAAAATATTCGCCTGATTCAAAAACAACAAGAGCTGGAAGAAGCCCGCGAACAAGCCGAAGAAGTCTCCCGCCTCAAGAGCGAATTTTTAGCCAACACCTCCCACGAAATTCGCACCCCGCTCAACGGCGTGATCGGCTTCCTGAAGCTGATCATCGATGACATGGTGGATGACCCCGAAGAGCAACAGGAGTTTTTGACGGAGGCCTACAACAGCGCCGTGCATTTGCTGAATATCCTGAACGATATTTTGGACATTGCACGAATTGAGGCCGATCGGCTGGAGCTGACCCTGATGCCGGTCAACCTCAACGAGCTGTTGCAACATGCGGCGGACTTCACCGTGGCTCAGATTCAGAAAAAGGGCCTGCGCTACGATCTACAACTGCCCGACACCCACGACGATTTGATGGTCTATGGCGACGACCAGCGACTGTTGCAGGTGTTGTTGAACTTGATTGGCAATGCCACGAAGTTCACCCACGAGGGCGGCATTACGGTCAGTGCCGACCTGATTCGGGAGCCGGTGGTGGTGCAAAATCGGGAGTTGCCGGGCTTTGTGCGGGTGCGGGTGGCGGATACGGGGATTGGGGTGGCGGTGGAGAAGCAAGATCGCTTGTTTCAGTCCTTTAGCCAGGTGGATGGGGCCCGAACGCGTCGCTATGGCGGCACGGGTTTGGGGTTGGTGATTTCTCGCCGCCTGGTGGAGGCGATGGGCGGTGATATGAATTTCTTCAGTATGGGTGAGGGGCTGGGTTCGACGGTGGCGTTTACGGTGCCGCTGTATCAAGAGCCGGTGATGCGATCGATCGACGGGGGCGATCGCCCCTAGCGACGGCGCGCCCGGCCCAGGGTGGTGATGTAAAGGACGGCTTCGGCGGCGGGAATGCCCAACACATCGTTCACGCGATCGTCAAAGAAGCCCGCAATGCCGCTGGCTCCGAGGCCCAGGCCGATCGCCGCCAAATTCAGCCGCTGACCAAAATGGCCGCTGTCGAGGTGCAAGTAGCGATAGGCCCGATCGCCATACCGCGCGATCGCCCCCGCCAAGTCCGCCGTTTGAAACACCAGCGCCGCCGCATCTCGCCCCAACTCCTGCCCCAGACAGAGGAAGTGCAACTCTTCGCGAAAGTTCTTAAACCGAATTTGGCGCAGCTCATTGGCCTGGGGTGCGTAGTAATAGCAACCCGCCTCCAACCCCTCCACGTGGGACACCGCCACAAAGCTGTTAATCGCATCGGGATCACAGTAATCGGGGGCCGGATCTAGCCCCTGTTCGGCGTAGTGCTGGGGCTGATAGGTAAAGTCCAAAACGGTGGCCAGCTCATTCAGACTCAGGGAGTCGCCACTGTAGGCCCGGGTCGATCGCCGATGCAAAATGGTGTGCTCTAGATCCTGCCGTTGCGCCCCCCAATTGAGCGGCGTAACCGCAATGGGCACTTTGAGGCCAAAGGGCAAATTGTATTTATCCGCGATCGGGGCGCGATTGTCCCGCGTCAGCAGCGCCGGATCGATGGGCAAGGACTGCGGAGTAATGCGCGTGGCCCGATGCAAATAGCTCAAGAGCTGGCCGTCCGGCAGGTTGGGATAGGTGCGATCGGCTGCCGAAGGCAAGGCACTGGGCCCACTCCCCGACGGCCGGGCGATCGACTCGCCCTCCGCCAAGGCCACCACCGCCGTCACCCCTTCCTGATCCGGTTCCAAAAACAACAACCGTTCCAGCAGCTCATCGTGAAACCCCCCAACCAGCGTCGGTTGAAACTGGGTGAGCGATCCCGCCAGAACCAAATTGGCCAACAAGTGGCCCGTGTCCAAATAAATCCGACGGTAGGCCCGATCGCCATAGCGCCAGGCCGATCGCTGAAACACCGCCGTCACCACAATGGCCAAGGACGCTTCGCCCAGGGACGGATGCCCAAAACAAGCCCCCTCCAGCTCCTGCCACAGGGGGTCATCCCAGACTTGTAACAGGCTGTGGGTTTTGACCTGGTAGTGATAGAGACCCGCCGCCAAATGGCCGGTGCCCCGCGAAATCAAGTAAATCTCCGCCGGATACAGCCCCCCCGCCGAGGGAGCCGATCGCAAGGCCACGCCCATTTGGGGCAGCCGCGCCGTGATCCCATAGGTGCAATACAACAGCTTCGACAGCCGCCGCCACCAAGCCGCCGCCGGATCGTCCAACACCTCGATCGCACTGGGCTTCAGATCCAGCACCAGGCCAAATTTGTAGTCCTTGTAGGATTCCGGGCGTTCATCCCAATTCAGCGGGCGAGACTGGCGGTTAATCGTCTCGGGATCGTACTTAGTGCGCTCGTGATAGTACTGAGCGACGGATAACTCTACCTCGGGCATGGCTTTCAGTTTGACGAGGAACGATCGCGCACTCACTATCCAACAACAGACCGGGGAAATCAATCAACTCTTGAGCCTCATCCAATCCCCCCGATCGCCATTGCACCCGTCAAAACCATGATCACCATCTATTATTCGATGTCATATTATTTTTAGTAAATAGTCTGATAGTTTTCTTCAATGCATCGAAATCATAAATAACGCAGCAACCTGCCCAAATCGCAACCATCAGGGGATCCCCGTTTCATTCCTGTAGCCAAAGCCATCATTCATCCCACCCCCTTGGTCTAAAATTACGGCTACAACGTTTGATGGAGCGCTGAAATTCCTGCCCAAAATTCCTGCCCAAAATCACAAAACTGCCAACATAATTCGTTCCATCATTTTTAGAATTGGTTAGTTTTTACAAAAAAATTGGTCAATTGACTGACCAAATGACGAATCTAGTGACACAACTCCAAAATTTATAACCAAGCATGGGATTAGCAACTCCAATCTTGGCCGTTGTTTACAACACCCTTCCCATTGAGTCCCAGAGCGATTCTCAATTGGGATGTCCAATGACTCCCCAAATGGTTGAGAGTCATTGATCCCCATCTCTGTCATTCAAGATTTTGAGACTGCGTTATCAACACGGATAGCATGAAAAAACTGACCGCAGGTGAACTCCAAACTGCCTATCAACAAGGTCAACGGAATTTTCAAAACAGTGATTTGAGGGCGATCGACCTCTTTGAAGCCGCCCTGCCCGATATTGATCTCCAGGGCAGTTGCTTGGTAGCAACCTATCTGCCCTACGCCAACCTTAGCCAAGCCAAACTCGCGCGTTTGCAAGGTCAGCGAATTGAACTGAGCAACGCACAACTCTATCAAGCGGATCTCAGCGAAGCGAACTTACAAGAAAGTCAATGTGTGCGCAGCAATTTCCGCTATGCCAATTTACGATCGGCCGATTTGCGCCATGCCAACTTGCGGGGGGCAGACTTTTACCAGGCGGATTTGCGCGAGGCCGATTTGCGCGGAGCCGACCTGACCAGCACCAACCTTGACCAGGCCCGTTTAGCCGGGGCGCAGTTGCAGCAGGCCAACTTGTTTCGCGCGAAGGCTCCGGATCTGTCGCAGGCGTTCTACGATCGCACAACCCTGATGCCCGATGGTTGTCAGGCAAGCGATCAGGGTGATTTTGTGCATGGCTTGACGGCGGGTTGAACTCTCCTAAAATGGCCGATGATGAACGGCTATTGACGGCCAGTAGTGCTGGAGAGGCGATCGCAATGACACAGGAAACCACTCCACCGGGAGCCACCGATTCAACCTCCGATCGTGGCCACGTCCCAACCCATAGCCCATCCCTGGGAAGTCTGACCATTGCTCGCCCCCGCTGGTGGGCTTGGGGCCTGTTGGGCACGGGGCTGGTGGTGGCGGGGGCCTGGCAGGTGCAGGCGCAAACCCAGCCCGCCGGGGTGGCGGCCGTGACGCAATATGCCGATGCGGTGTTGGCGATCGAACCCGTTCGCCAGGCCGCCGCTAACCAAATGAAGACGGTGCTGGGCGATCGCCCCTTGCCCGTGGTGATTTGTTCCCAAGCCGATACGGTCAAGTCGCTCTCGAAGGAAGCACGCGAAATCGCGGTTGCGTTTTGTAATCAAACCAAGGGGATCATTGAAGGCACGGGCCTCTCGATCGCCCAGTTCAACCAAATCACCCAAAGCCACGCCGTGGATCCCGCCCTGAAACAGCGCATTCAGGAAGAACTCGCCAAATTACAGCAAGCGCCTGCGCAATAGGCTGGCCGCTGGCTCAATTTAACCCAAAGCCCCCGGCCGATCGACTCGGCCGGGGGCTTCTGAGTTCGCGTCAGAGTCAGACGACTAGCCTGTGATGCCCGACAGCACCACGAAGCCCAAGACCGCCGCAAACACGATCAGCGCGTAGAACTGGGCGCGACCGTTCTCGAAGTATTTCAGGCCTTCGCCAGAAATCAGCGTCACAAACCCGGTTAGGTTGACCGCGCCATCGACGATCCGGAAGTCCACTTCCATCACCTGGCGGGCCAAGCGACGGCTGCCTTGGACAAACAGCCGATCGTAGATGTCGTCGAAGTACCACTTGTTCAGCGACAGGCGATAGAAGAACGGAATCTTCTGGGCGATCGCGGCGGGGTCAATCGACTTCTTGAAATACATCAACGAAGCCAAGGTAATCCCGATCAGCGCAATCCCCACCGAGTTGCCGCCCATCACCAAAAACTCGGTGAGGTTAAAGGCGTGCTCCGCGTGCTCGGCGGCGTGAGGCGATTCCAGGAAATGCTCAAACAGATTATTCCAGGGCACACCCAGCAACCCGATCAACATCGACGGAATCGCCAACACCACCAAGGGCAGCACCATCGTCGTCGGCGACTCGTGCGGCTCGTGGGCGTGGTGATGATCGTGGTCGTGGTCGTGGCTCAGTTCCTTGGGATCCATTGCGCCGGGGCCGAAGTTGGGAGTGGCCTCCACCAACACCGGAACCGCCGCCGCTTCGAGCAGTTGCGATTGGATCGTCTGGTCGTTGCCCCGGAAGTCGCCTTCAAAGGTGTTGAAGTACATCCGGAACATGTAGAACGCCGTCACGCCCGCCGTGACCCAGGCGATCGCCCAGAGCGCCGGGTTGGCCTCAAAGGTCAAGCCCAAGATTTCATCCTTTGACCAGAACCCGGCAAAGGGCGGAATCCCGCAAATCGCCAGCGTGCCGATAAAGAACGTGCCCGCGGTGATCGGCATATATTTCCGCAAACCGCCCATCAAGCGCATATCCTGCGCCAGGACGGCATTGTGGCCCACCACCGCTTCCATGCTGTGGATCACGGAGCCGGAACCGAGGAACAGCATCGCCTTGAAGTAGGCGTGGGTCATCAGGTGGAACATCCCAGCGCTGGACGCGCCCACGCCCATGGCCATTACCATGTAGCCCAACTGGGACATGGTGGAGTAGGCGAGGCCTTTTTTGATGTCGTTTTGGGTGATGGCGATCGAAGCGCCCAGCAGGGCCGTAAAACCGCCCGTCCAAGCGATCACCGTCATCACGTCGGGCAGCCCTTCAAACACCGGAATCATCCGGGCAATCAGGAACACACCGGCCGCCACCATCGTTGCCGCGTGGATCAGGGCCGAAATCGGCGTGGGGCCTTCCATTGCGTCCGGCAGCCAGACATGCAGCGGAAATTGGGCAGACTTGGCGACGGGGCCGAGGAATACGAGGATGCAAAACAGGCTGGCCACGCCCGCGCTCAGGGAACCGGAGGACACCAGCTCTTGCAGGCGATCGCCCATCACGGTGAAGTCAAAGCTGCCGGTGCACCAGTAGAGCGCCAACAACCCGAGCAACAGGCCAAAGTCACCGACCCGGTTGACCACAAAGGCCTTTTGGCAAGCGTCGGCGGCGGGTTTGCGATCGAACCAAAAGCCGATCAACAAATAGGAGCACATCCCCACCAGTTCCCAGAACACATAGATCTGGACAAGGTTGGGGCTGATCACGAGGCCCAGCATCGAGGAGCTAAACAGACTCAGGTAGGCGTAGAACCGCACGTAGCTCGGATCATGCGCCATGTAGCCGTCGGTGTAGATCATCACCAAGAACGCGACGGTGGTGACAATCACCAACATCAGGGCGCTCAGGTGGTCGATCGTGTAGCCCATCGTGATGTGGAAGTCTCCGGCGGCAGCCCATTCGATGCTGCGCACAAAGGCTTCGTGGCCGTTGAGCTGGCTCCAAAACAGGGCAAAGGCCATGGTCATGGCCCCACCGATCGTGGTGAGAATCACGATCGCGTTAATCTGCCGCAGTTTGTTGGTGAATTGGTTAAAAGAAATCAGACCCAGGCCGACCAGCGCTGCACCAAGCAACGGCAAGACCGGCACGAGCCACGCATACTCGTAAAGCGGTTCCATCGCACAAGCCTGTGTTACAAGACAGGACGTTCAAAAGTTGGCTGACCGGGCGATCGGGCTGGGGCTAGTCGCAAAGAACGCAGCCTATGGAGGATGCGGCCAAGAAACGGCCCCAGAATAGCCGTCTCGATTCGGCAAAACCAGTGACTATTGTGGCACGGGTGGCCGAGGGCGATCGGGCGATTCGCTACTGCAATTCGGGATCAGAGGGCGATCGACCCAATTCCCCAAAATTGAGAGCAAACACTCACGCATCTCTTTACATTGCTTAAAATTGAGTTACAATTGTTTACATCAGCTCAACAAGGGTTACTCACCATGACGCAACGCGGCTACACCACGGAAGAACTGGGTCGTTTGAACAACTTCGCCGTTGAACCCAAGGTCTATGTAGACGACGTACAGCGCGTGGGCTTTACCCAATACGCCGAACAGCTCAACGGCCGCCTAGCCATGATCGGCTTTCTGTCGGCGCTGGCCGTTGAATTGGTGACGGGCCATGGCGTTGTCACCTGGTTGAGCAACCTGTAAGCCATTTCTGGATTACCCCAGCGCTGGTTTTGGTCATTCATCTCCGCGCCTCCCGATCGCCCCCGAGTCTGCAACGATCGCACCTGATCTGGAATCTGGAGTGCTGATCGAAACCAGCGACCCGGGCCACCGCAGAATCGATCGCCCGTCGATCCAAATCCTTTAGACCGTTGAACTCGAATCCTTGAACTTCACCGGGGGTAGCCCACAAGCTGCCCCCATTTTTTTGGCAAGATTGCAGGCCACCCACCATCGGCAGAATCGGCAGGGCCGTGGCATCATGCGGACGTGCCGATTCAATCGATTGGATGTTCCAACCCCTATGAAAGTCGCCGTTTTCAGCACGGAACCCTACGATCGCCAATTTCTCGACACCGCCAATGCCAATGTTGGCAATCCCCACGAGCTGATCTATTTCGACACGCGCCTAGAGGCCCACACGGCGGCTTTGGCGGCGGGCTTTCCAGCTATTTGCATCTTTGTGAACGATGACGGCAGCCCCGAAACCCTCAAACTCCTAGCGGACAGCGGCACGAGGCTAATTACTCTGCGCTGCACGGGCTACAACAACGTGGACTTGCGCGTGGCCCAGGAACTGGGCTTGACCGTGACGCGGGTGGCGGTCTACTCGCCCTACTCGGTGGCGGAGCACGTGGTGGGGTTGATCCAAACCCTTAACCGCAAGCTACACCGGGCCTATAACCGGGTGCGGGATGATAATTTTGCGCTGAATGGCCTGTTGGGGTTTGATCTGCACGGGCGGACGATCGGGATTGTGGGCACGGGCAAAATTGGCCTGATTTTGGCGCAAATCATGACCGGGTTTGGTTGCCAGGTGCTGGGCTACGATGTCTATCCGAATCCGCAGTTTGAGACGATCGGCACGGCACGCTATGTGCCCCTAGCGGAACTGTTTGCCCAGTCGGACATTATTTCCCTGCACTGCCCCTTGACCCACGACACGCACCATCTGGTTAATCAGGCGGCGATCGCCCAGATGAAACCCGGCGTGATGCTCATCAACACCAGCCGCGGCCAACTGGTGGACACGAAGGCGGCGATCGAGGGCATCAAATCCGGCCGCATTGGCTATCTCGGGATTGATGTGTATGAACAGGAGGCGGATCTGTTTTTCCGCGATCTGTCGGACACGGTGATTCAGGACGACACGTTCCAGTTGTTGCAGTCCTTCCCGAATGTGATGATTACGGCGCACCAGGCGTTCTTTACGCGCGATGCGTTGGGTGACATTGCTCGCACCACGATCGCCAACCTGAACGACTTCGAGGCCCACCGCCCCTTGGCCAACGAAGTGCGCCTGCCCGACTAGGCTCAAACACCGGTCAAGGCACTGCCCGGAGCCAGGGGGCTGATGTCGATCTCGCTGGTCGCCCGGCCGCTGGCCTCGGGACTGGGGCTGAGTTGGCGCTTAATCACGATCAAGGTGATGTCATCAAACACCTTGGAACCGCCGATGTGTTGGTATAGGTCATCAATCACCAGTTGGCACAGGTCGCGGGCGCTGCGATCGCGCTGGGCTTGCAAAACGGCACAGAGGCGATCGGTGCCATAGAGTTGATTGTCGTGATTGGTGGCCTCCGTTACGCCGTCGGTGTAGAGCACCACCAAATCGCCCGGGTGCAAATGGACTTCCACTTCCGCCGTAAAGTGGCTCACGTCGGCTTCAATCCCCAGCGGGAACCCGAGATCGAGCGTATCGACCCGCTCGATCGTCCCGTCCGCCCGCACCAAGATCGCCTCCTCGTGTTGCCCACTCAACCGCAAGCACCCCGCCTCATACACCAGCAGCGATAGGGTCATATTTCGGTACGATCGCATCCGGCGCGTGTTGTCATACACCAACCGGTTCAGGGTGTTGATCGTCTTCACCCGATCGGTCTCTCCCGCCGCCTGCAACGTCCGCACCGCCGCCTGCACCATCAGCATCACCATGCCACTTTCCAGGCCGTGACCCGTCACATCACCGATGCTAATTTCGACCCGCCCATCGCAGTGCAGCACATCGTAGTAATCGCCGCCCACCTCATCGGCCGGCTCCATATAGGCCGCAATATCCAAATCGGCCGTATTCAGCAAATCCTCTTCCTTGGGCAAAATCATTTGGTGCAAGCGACGCACCACCGACAGTTCCGCCCCCATCCGCCGGTTCTCGTCGGTTAACTGTTGATTGAGGGTCAAAATTTCGGCATTGGCCACGCCCAAATCGTGGGTGCGCTCTGCCACCCGATGTTCGAGGGTTTCGAGATGCACTTGCAGTTGCGTGACCATGCGGGTAAAGGACGTGGCCAACGCGCCGATTTCGTCGTCGCGATCGGTCGGCAAGGGATGATCCCAACGGCCGCGGGCGATCGCCTGGGATGCTCGATTTAGCTCCACGATCGGCTGCACCAGCCGCCCCGCCGCCCAGTGAGACAACAGCACCACCACCCCCAAAATCCCGATCGACACCACCACCAGCCATTGCGTTTGCTCGATCGAGGCCGCCTGGAGCGAGTCGAGGGATAGCGTCACCAGGGCCGCCCCCTGCAACGCCTGATTCCGATCGCGCAGGGGCACCACCACATCCAGTTGCCGATTATCCATCCGCCGAGCTGTCGCCTGCGTACTCAAACTTTGGCGCAACAAATTCAACGCATCCGCAGGCAGTTGCTGCGATCGCCCCCTATGGTCTCGACCTTGGCCGGCAATCAGTTTTCCCTGCTGATCGATCACCCAAATGCCCAACACATCTGGATCGTTCAGCATTTCATCAATGAGGCGTTCCAGACCCAACGACTGCCGCAAGGACTCCAAAAAGTTCACATGGTTGCCCACCTGCACAATCCGCGGGCGATCGACCCCTCCCACCCCCACATACTGAAAAATCTTGTCGTCAATCTCCCGTTTGCGCGCTTCCTGAATCACCATCTTGGACTGCCCCGTCAACAGCGGCCAAAATGCGTGGGCCTGGGGCTGTTTTTTCGGATCGGGGCTAAAACAAAACACATCATTTCCCGACGGCCGCAATCGAGCACAGCCATCGGAATCGGAAATCCAAAATTCATCCAGCACCGTCTCATCCAAAATCCGATCGAGCCGTTGCTGAAGTTGCGATCGCGATACACCTTGGGCTTGGCTCAGATCCACCAAATGCGCCAAGACCGTCGCCGTCGCGGCCATTTGTTGCGCCAGCTTGTCCTCAACCACCACCGGCACAGCCTGAATCACTGACAACGAACGGCTCAGCGTATTTGCAATGCGCACTCCATCCCCTTCGGAGCGTCGAATCAGCTCTTGGCGAAGACTCCACTGAAACACAGCGATCGTCGGCAACACCGCAATCACCGCCACTCCTGCCAACACCAATAACAGCCGTCGTTGTAAATTCATGGGTAAAAACAGGTCAACCGTTGTCTCAAAATCTCAGTCAATATCCAGCGAGCAACCCAGACGAGAAGCCATCACCTCGACAGGGGTAAGCATCGCCTTAGAATGGTTAATTACCGATCAAAATAGTCCGAAGCTGAGGAGTTTCGATCACCCCATGTCAATCTATAAACCTATTATGATTGAGCCAATCCCCTATTGGTTTCTGAAGTTTTGAAATTTTTGTAGAATTGAAGATCGGGTGGACGAAAATGCCGCACCACATTTAGTCCGGTTCAATCCGAATTAGCGGCAATTAAAAACGTGAATTTGAATTTGAATTTAACCTTGAACTCAACCTTGGCTTTAAACTTAAACTTAAAATCAATCGAGATTGGGTGAGATTGAATCTAATGTTTAATTCGAGATTTCAATCGATCGCCTCAATGAATTGACCCAACTTCGCTTTAATGCACTCGTTAATGCACTCGCAGCTCGATCGCCGATCGCAGGGAAATCGTATCCGGCGTGATCTCATCAGCAACCACCACCCGATCGCGTCCCTGTTGCTTAGCCGCGTATAGGGCTTGATCCGCCCGTGAAATCAGGACTGTTGGACTCTCCGTTCGGCTCGGAGTCAGGGCCGCCACCCCCACACTCACCGTCACACAGGGATTCACCGCCGATCGAGGATGGGGCAGCGCCAGCCCCAACACCGCCTGCCGAATCCGCGTGCCCACCAACTCCGCCTGTTGCAACGTCGCCCGAGGCAGCAACACCGCAAACTCCTCGCCCCCATACCGCGCCACCAGGTCAGAAGTCGATCGCGCCACCTGGGAAATCGCCATCGCCACCTGCTGCAAGCACACATCCCCCGACACATGGCCCAGGCAATCGTTATAGGCCTTGAACGAATCCACATCCGCCATCACCAGCGCCAGCGGCTCCATCCGACTGCCCCGCGCCTGCCACTGCTGTTCCAAATACTCATCAAAGCGACGACGATTGGCCACCCGCGTCAGCGAATCCACACTCGCCCGCGCCCCCGCCTCCGTCGCCTGTGTATAAAGCTGCTCGATCATCGCATCCCCATGCTCAATAATCAGCCGCAACACATGCTCCAGATCTTCCCGCTCCCGAGTAATATTGCCCAGCATGGATTGGAGCTTTTGCTCCGCATTGCGGTGATGATCCGCCTCCTGACTCAGGCGCTCATTGGCACTCAGCAACTCATTTTCAATCACGCTGCTATGTTCGATCGTCGTTTGCAATACCCACTCCAAATCCCGTTTTTGCTCCGCCACTTGGCGCAAAATGGTCTGCAAACGCTGTTGCTGTCGGCGATATAACGACAGGGTGGATTGCAACTCGTTCTCAATGCAATCACCATGAATTGCCGTTGTTTCCAGAGCAATTTGCAGGTCGCGGTTGCTTTGTTCTAAAGCAGCCACCTGTTGGCGTAGACGCTTATTTTCTGCAATCAACGCATCGGATTCGGGCAATGCCATCGGATCAGGCTGCGACTGGGGATCGCGCACAATGTCTCCAAACCAATGCGGCAAGAACCGCCGTTAGAAAGTAAAACCAATGGAGCGATCAAAACTAACGTCGATGATCTTCCGTTGACGACCTTCGCTGGATTTAACTCAGATACCTACGGGGGATAGCCCCCGCTCAACGGGTGATCATTAAGCCAAGACCAGCTCAATGCTGGGCATCAACCGTTGGAGATTTGTCAACGATCGCGTTTGCCAAACAATCTTAGCGGATCCCTTAAAGATTAACTTTGAAGTTCCCCGTTGCCGCAAACGCACCACAAACATAGACAACATACTGATTCCAGAGCTGTTGAGAAATTCGAGTTCTTGTAGATCGACGGTGATCAGCTCCGATTTATCGGCGGCTGCTTCGAGCACATCGAGGACGGGGCGATAGGCCTCCAGACCATCTAGTCGCAACGATCCACGACACAGAACTGTCGATGTGGCGGGGTCGTACTGAATGCTGTAGTCCGGCTGTTTCAATTCCATACGAAGGGGTGGTGGGAGATTGCAAGAACGTGGTGAAACGTGACGAAAACAAACGCAGCAAGGATGGGGGGAATGGAGGGTAAACGGTGGCGGGGGCCGATCGCTCCCAACCCAACCGGTTGCACCCATCTGGCATCTGACAACTGATGAGTACGATGAACCGGTTCTGCACTCCCCAAAAACCGGCGTTCCTGATTCTAGAACTGAATCTCTCGCGCAGGGTCTCGATCGTTCTCAATTCTTGAAAGGACTTAGGGGACTGACCCAGCCTGGAAGCCGTTTTCTTCAACAGCCATAGTCATCAGGCTCGGGTCTGACTTGCCGTTATACGACGTTATACCGCGCAGTTATAACAGGCTGTGATGATGGTAGACAGACCAGAGTCTCGTCATGGCTCGGGTGTCTGGGGGGCAGGTCTGGAGGGTCGTTGCGTGTTCGCGATCGCAACACGGCACTGAAATCGGGTCGATCGCCTGTTCAATCCATAGTCAAGCCTTGTGTTAAATCGTTAAGCGGGCCATCACACTGACATTCACAGAATTGTCATGGTCGGTGGACAGTACAAATTTCCACCCCATTTTTACGCCATAGTCCACCATAATCGAAATCAATCCGAGGCAGGATTCATCGGATTGTTCCAGCCCAATTCGCTCTAGCCTTTGCGAATAGAGATGGTCAAGATCGGTGTTGAGAATCGTGTCAATGTGGTTTTGGAAACGAGTCGCGCGATCGAGGGTCGTACTATTACAAACCAACAGCAAGATACTTGACTCGTATAGGTAGAGCGAGATCGTTACAGGAACGTTGATATGCTCATTACTAAATTTAATGGCATTTTCGATTAACTCATTCGCCACATAGCTAATGCAGGCTTTGACATTTTCTTGGAGATCGACTCCAGTGCTGCCGGATTCGCCCCCTCCAGGAAAGAAGGTTGCAAAGTAATCCCCCAAAAAATCCGCAGACAGCCCATAGTTTCGCCAGCGTAGATTGCGGGCTTGTGCACTGGGTGAAAAGCCTAAGGTAAGGTATTCCTGGGTATCGGGTAGCGAATCACAAAACTCGCCCAAGGTCACATTAGTCATGCCTAAAAATTTACCAAGATACTGACAAGATACTGAGTAATGACTTGACTGATGATGATTGGCTGGTTGATCAGCCAATGATTCATCGTTAACCCAAGCCCAATGAATGATCAAGTAGTCAATGCACGATCATTTTATGCATGAGATCGCCTATGGATCGCCCATGGAATGATCGTGAAGTCTACTGCAAGATAGCAAACAATAATACGTTATAGAAATCGGCTGCGGTGAAGGTTAGGTGCTAGACCAGTAGCTGATGAATGAGCTAATCGTAACAGAGGGCGATCGGCTGATCGGTGACTCGGAAAACAAATGATGAAGAAACAAGCTGAGGCTATGGGCTTAGGCCTACAACAAGTGGGGGCGATCGCCCGGCGCATTACTCAGGAATTGTGGCGGCGCAAGCGGAGTTTAGTGTTTTGGGCGCTGTTTCCGGCGTTGGTGCTGGTGCTCAATGGGCTGATTTTGGCGGAGCGGGCCCAGTTGTCGATCGCGGCGGCCTTTGAGCGGGCGGCCCCGGTGGCGCTGGTGGGGGCGGCGCTGTTTTTTAGTTGCTTGGGGGGCACGGTGGCCACCCTGGTGGGCGAGCGAGAGTCGGGCACGTTTCGGCGGCTGGGGCTGTCGCCCTTGGGTGGTGCGGCGTACTTTGGCGGGATTGGCCTGGCCCACGGGGCGATCGCCCTGGGCCAAGCGATCATTGTGGTTGCGATCGCCGCCAGCGTCGGGGCAAGGTTCCAAGGCTCCTGGGCCTTGGGCATCGGGATTGTGATCCTCAGCGTCTTGGCCTACGTGGGAGTTGGGTTTGTGCTGGGGGCGCAGTTTGCCCGCCGCACGGAGGATGTGAATGCGCTGGTGGCCTCGTTTGGCGTGCCGCTCTTGATTTTGGGTGGCAGCTTTGTGCCCGCTTGGTTGTTTCCGCCGGTGCTGCAAAATTTGGCGCGGTTTGACCCGATCTACCACATGAATGAAGCCCTGCTGCGGGTGGCGAGCGAGGGGGCGACGGCGGCGGATATTGCGCTCCACTTGCAGGTGCTGGCGGGGTTTGCGATCGGGGGTCTCGTCCTCAGTTGGTGGGTCTATGGACGATTGTTACAGCGCGATCGGCGGCTATAACAGCGCAACCGATCGCACGACCGATCGCATATAGTCGCTTGAATAATTAATAAGTCATAATAAGTCTAGCATTCCCCATCAACCATGAGCTACAGCACAGACCTACGTCAACGGGTGGTGAACTTTGTCCGCCAGGGCGGCTCCAAAGCCGAGGCTGCACGACGCTTCCAGGTCAGCCGAGGGCGCGTCTACGCTTGGCTGAGCCTCCCACCCGAGCTGATTGCGGCGAAAAAGCCTGGTCCCAAGAGACCCCATAAGCTCAATCTGCAAGAACTCGATCACGCCATCCAAGCTAACCCCGAGGTGCTGCAAAAAGAACTAGCGAGGCAGTTTGGGGTTCACGAGAGCACGATTCACTATGCCCGCAAGCGTCTGAAGATTAGTCGAAAAAAAAGACCTTCGGGTATCGCGAACGCTGCC